>Ga0070727_10003449_pt1 | contig 14338 bp, 12 predicted proteins | sample tdAd472_FD_66722 | JGI IMG/M metagenome (GOLD analysis project Ga0070727, IMG submission 66722) | Marine sediment microbial communities from the Atlantic coast under amendment with organic carbon and nitrate - tdAd47.2 | ecosystem: Environmental > Aquatic > Marine > Coastal > Sediment | place...
ACCCCGAATCGTGCCTGATGCCCGAGAGGCAGGAGCGCGCCGGAGGCGACTTCGCCGGCATGTTCGGGAAACAGAAACGCGAGCTGATCCTCCTTTATATGGCCGCACATCGGCTTGCTCGACGCGAGCACCTGGGAAAACATCTCCGTGGCGCCGGAGTCCGTCCCGACGAACTCGCCGAGCCCCTGGTCGCCCTTCGAGGCCGGATCGGCGAACAACCGGATCGCGGCGAAGTCGGCCTTGAAGTCGTCACCCATAGCCTGATAGAGGTTAGTCAGAACTTCGTCGAGGCGTACGCATTCCACCAGAGTCAACGTCAGCTGGTGCAGACGCTGGGACAGCGCCTCGTTGTCGCGGGCGTTGTTGGCCAGCGACTGAATCCGGCGGCGCATCTCGTGCACCTGGTCCCGCAGAACGCTCACCTGGTACTCCACCAGAGATACCGCGCCGCCGCAGGAGTGCGGAATGATCAGGCTTTCGAGAAGACGCGGATGGCGATCGAAGAAATCCGGATTCTCGCGCAGGTAAGCCGCGATGGACTCCTCCTCCTCGAACGCCGGCGAATCGACCCGGCGAATCTCTTTGCTCATAGCTCGAATTCTCCCTCGAAGGCGCGCTCGGTCGGTCCGCTCAGCCACATGGGCTCGTCATCGCCGGCCCAGTCGACGACCAGATCACCGCCCGGGAGGCTGACGGTCACGGAACGGTCCAACCAACCCCGCACGCGGCCTACCGCTACGGCGGCGCACGCGCCGCTGCCGCAGGCGAGGGTTTCGCCGACGCCGCGCTCATATACCCGCAGGCGTACATGGCCCTCATCCAGAATCTGCACGAACCCGGCGTTGACTCCCTCGGGAAACTCCTCGAGGGATTGCACCGCCGGCCCGAACTCCTCGATGGGCACGGCCTCGCAGTCGTCTACGCGAATAACCGCGTGGGGATTGCCCATGGACACTGCGCCGAGCTCCACCGTCCGCGAGCCCACTCGAAGCGTGTAGCAGTCGGCCCGGGCCGCGGCGAGAAAGGGGATCGACCGGGGCGAAAACTCCGGTGGGCCCATGTTCATGCTCACCTGGTGGCCGTTCGCCAGGCGTGCCCGCACCATGCCCTGCCCCGGCTCGATGGCGATGGCGATGTCATCCCCCGTCGCCGCGCCGCGGTCACGCAGGTACGCCGCCAGGCATCGCAGGCCGTTACCGCATTGCCCCGATTGGCTGCCGTCCTGATTAAAAATACGCACGCGAAAGTCGGCTTGTCTGTCCTGCGCCCGCTCCACCATCAACAGCTGGTCGCATCCGATGCCCCGGCGTCGGTCCGCCAGCAGGCGAATCTGTTCGGTGTCGAGCTCGAGGTCCTGAGACAGGTTGTCGACGAGCACGAAATCGTTGCCAATTCCATGCATCTTGACGAAGGGCAATTTCATGGCCGCCAAGGGTACAGACAGCGCGCGCCAATGCAAAGACAATCCCGCCGGGCCGATTCCCGCGACACACGTCACAGTTTCTTCCATCGATCGCTTAACGCTCGGCCCGCGGCGACGCATAATTTGTCTCTCTCGAGCGCGATCCGGACATGCAATACTCGATACTCGCGGCAGTGCTGGCGCTGACCCTGGTGGGCACCCCCGCCCTCGCCGAGGTATACAAGTGGGTCGACGCGGAGGGCAACGTTCACTATGGGGACCGCCCGCCATCCTCCGGACAGGAACCCCAGAGCCTGTCCTTGCCGTCCGCGCCGGACAGGGACAGTGACCACGGCGAGCGGAGCCTCAAGCAGCGCCGGCTCCTGGAAGCGTTCGAGGCGGAGCGTGCCGACCAGGAGCGGGTGGAGACCGAGGCCGCCGAGGCAAAGCGTGAACGGGCGCACAACTGCGAGCAGGCCCGGCGCACCCTCGCCAACTTCGAGCGCGCCAATATCGTCTACACCACCGACGAGAACGGTGCCCGCGTCTACATGAGCGACGAGGAGCGCCGCGGGGCGGCGGCGAACGCGAAAGAATGGATCCGCAAGCACTGCGATTGATGGCCCGCCCCGGGGGGCCCTCGAACGGGGGCCGAGCCTCCCGGGAACACCCCCGGGATGTATCCCGAGGTTGCGACACGGGCCCGGATTCCACCGCCCTGGGCCGGAGAATTCCTTGTGGGCTCAGGGCTGTATCACCTATATTTTATTTTCTCCATCAAGTGGGATCGCGGTGAGAAAGGGAAGCTTGACGGCCGACTGGGTAGTCGCCGTGGTCATCTGCCTGGCATTCGCAGCCGCCGCCCTGCTGCGGCTGGACGCCCTCGAAGGCCTCGAGCAGGCGGCCTACGACCTCGGGGTGCGCGCCTCCGAGCGCTCCCCCAGCGACCGAATCGCCGTCATCGCTATCGACGACCAGAGCATCGATAACCTGGGCCGCTGGCCGTGGCCGCGCAACATCCACGCCGAGATTCTCAGCACTCTGGCGAGCGGCGGCGCCAAGGTCGTCGGCAACACCATCTTCTACTCCGAGCCACAGATTGATCCCGGGCTGCGATACATCGAGAAACTACGCGCCACTTACGCGGCTTCCGGGGCCCGGATTCCGGCGCTTCAGCGCCAGCTCGACGAAGCCAGCAAGGCGCTCGACACCGACACGGTTCTCGCCGCGAGCCTCGCGCAAGCCGGCAACGTGGTCCTCGGCATGACCTTCGATCTCGGCGAGCCCCAGGGCAATCCGGATGCCCCGCTGCCCGCGTACGTCGTGAGGAATGCCGTCGACGACGTCACCCGGGCGGCCGGCGACGACGACCCGGTGCAACCGTGGCCGGCCAGGGAGGCGCGCACGCCGCCCATCGCCAAGATAGGAGAGCCGGCGCTCGCCATCGGCCATCTGAACCAGATTCTCGACGTCGACGGGGGCAACCGCAGGGAAGCCCTGGTGTTGCGCTACTACGACCAGTACTTCCCCTCCGTCGCCCTTCAAGTCGCCGCCCGGAGCCTCAATCTGGGGCCGGCGGATATCCAGGTGCGCCTCGGCGAAGGCGTGCGCCTCGGGAACCTCGACATCGGCACCGACCCGGTTCTGCAGATGAATACCTTCTTCTATGCGGACGGGGACGGTGGCCCGGCTTTTCCGGTGGACTCTTTTTATGATGTCTACAGCGGGCGCATTCCGGCGGAGAAGTATCGCGACAAGATCGTGCTCATCGGCGCCTCCGCGGCGGGCGTCGGCAAGCTCACCAAGACGCCCGTGTCCCCCGCCATGGCGCCGGTGGAGACTCTGGCCCACACCATATCGAGCATCTTGAACGAGGATTTCTTCGTCGTCCCCGACTGGAGCGGCTACGCGCAGCTCGGCGCGTGGCTGCTGATATCCCTCTATCTGGTTCTGCTGTTCCCCCGCATCCGGGCCGGCGCCGCCGTGGCCATCACCGCCGCCCTGCTCATCGCCCTGCTGTCCGCGCACCTCGCGCTCATGGTCACCCAGTCCATGTGGGTCTCGCTAATGATGCCGGCGGCACTGCTCGTGGTGGGGCACGCGTTGCTCACGACCAAGCGCTTCCTGGTCACGGAACGCGGCAAGATCGCCTCGGACGCGGAATCGGCGGAAAGCAACCGCATGCTCGGCCTCGCCTTCCAGGGTCAGGGTCAGCTGGACATGGCCTTCGAGAAGTTTCGCAAGTGTCCGTTGGACGACTCGATCATGGACCTGCTCTACAACCTGGCCCTCGACTACGAGCGTAAGCGCCAGTTCAACAAGGCGGGCGCCGTCTACCGCTACATGGCCGACCACGATCCGAACTTCCGCGATATCGCCAAACGCACCTCCCGGAGCCAGGCCATGGAGGACACCGTGTTGCTCGGCTCGGCGGGCGGAGGCTCGGCGACGGGGACCCTGCTTCTGGACGGCGAGGGCGTGCAGAAACCCATGCTCGGCCGTTACCAGGTCGAGAAGGAACTCGGCAAGGGCGCCATGGGCGTGGTCTACCTGGGCAGGGATCCCAAGATCAATCGGGTGGTCGCCATCAAGACCATGGCGCTGGCGCAGAACTTCGAGGAAGACGAGGTCGACGAGGTCAAGGAGCGCTTCTTCCGGGAGGCGGAAACCGCCGGTCGCCTCAACCATCCCAATATCGTCACCATATTCGACGCCGGCGAGGAGCATGACCTCGCCTTTATCGCAATGGAATTCCTGAAGGGACAAGACCTTACGAAGTACACCAAGGCCGACCGCCTGCTGCCTGTGGATAAAGTGCTCAAAATCGTCATCCAGGCGGCGGAGGCACTGGACTACGCCCACGGGGAGAACGTCGTGCACAGGGACATCAAACCCGCTAATATCATGTACGAAGCCGACTCGGAGAGCGTAAAGCTGACTGATTTTGGAATCGCCCGGATCACGGATTCGAGCAGGACCAAAACCGGGATGGTGCTCGGGACACCATCCTATATGTCCCCCGAGCAACTGTCCGGCCGCAAGGTGGACGGACGCTCTGATCTGTTTTCCCTGGGCGTCATGTTGTACCAGCTGAGCACCGGCCAGCTGCCTTTCAAGGCGGATTCCATGGCGAGCTTGATGTACAAGATTGCCAATGATGCCCATCCGAGCCCCTTGGACCTACGCCCCGATCTCCCGCCCTGTTTGACGTCTATAATCGATAAGGCGTTGGCGAAGCTCGCGAATGAGCGGTATTCGCGGGGTGCCGAAATGGCAGGCAATTTGCGGGCATGCGCCAAGGTGGTCACCGCTTGAGCATGCGAGCCGATGAGTCTTGACGGCAAATTGGAGTTCATCGGCGTCACCGATGTGGGCCGAAAACGGGCCCACAACGAGGACAGCATAGGCAGCGATACGGGCCTCGGCATCGCCGTCCTGGCCGACGGGATGGGCGGATACAGGGCTGGCGAGGTAGCCAGCGCCATGGCGGTCAACATGATCCTCGACGATCTTCGCGAGGGCATGAAGCAAGGAACGAGTGGAGACGTCGATGACGATACCGGCTTCTGCCGGGAGACTTTGCTGATTAAGACCGCCATCGAGAAGGCGAATGCGACGATCTACCAAACGGCCCAGCGCCAGCCCCAGTGCCATGGCATGGGGACAACGGTGGTGGCGCTTGCCTTTTATGACGACAGAATGTCCATCGCGCACGTGGGCGATTCGAGAATGTATCGCATGCGGGGCGGAGAGCTGCAGCAGGTGACTTCGGACCACTCGCTGCTACAGGAACTTATAGACAGAGGATTTTATACGCCGGAGGAAGCGAAGAAATCGCTCAACAAGAATCTCGTCACCCGCGCGATGGGGATCGAGATGGCGGTGATTCCGGATCTGGCGGAAGACATTGTACAACCCGGTGACATCTACCTCATGTGCTCGGACGGACTCACGGATCTCGTCGAAGACGATGTCATCCACGAGACCCTCCTCGAGTACGGTGAGAACCTCGAGGATGCCGCGCGGCACCTGGTCGACAAGGCCAACGCCGCCGGAGGGGTGGACAACATTTCCGTTATACTTGTACGCAGTCTGAAGCCGTTCGGGGCGAAGAAGAACTGGTACAACAAAATGATGGATTGGTTTTAGTCGTTGATGAATAGAGTAGGCTGGATGTGATATGCCTGGCGCCCTAGTACTCACTCTCAATCAGTCGGTCCTCGGCGAGTTTCCGCTCGACAAGGAACGCCTGCTGATTGGTCGCAAGCCCGAGAATGACATCCAGGTGGATAACCTGGCGGTCAGCGGTCAGCACGCGGCCATAATCACGATCCTCAACGACTCGTTCCTCGAGGATCTGGACAGCACGAACGGAACATTCGTCAACGGCAAGTTGGTCAAGAAGCACGCGCTCAAGCACGGTGATGTCATCACCATCGGCAAGCACGAGCTCAAGTACGTCAACGACGAAGCCACCACCGACGATCAGGACTTCGAGAAGACCATGATCATCCGGCCGGGCATGGCGAGCCACGCCGCGGCCGCCGCCAAGGCCGAGGAAACCGCGCCACCGCCGCCGGCGGGCGCCACCAGCCAGATCGCCGACGGCGAGATGCCCCTGGGGAAGATTCAAGTCCTCAGTGGACCCGGCGCGGGCAAGGAGCTCGAGCTCAAGAAGGCCCTCATCACGCTCGGACGCCCCGGCGTCCAGGTGGCGGTCATCACCCGCCGACCCCAGGGCTACTTCATCACCCACGTGGAAGGCAAGCACCCCGTGGTCAACGGCGACGCCATCGGCGCCCAGGCCCACGCGCTCAAGGACCACGACGTGGTCGAGCTCGCGGGCGTAAAGATGGAATTCTTCGTCTCGGTCTGATCAGGTCGAATAGGGGTCAGAGACGCTTTTTAAAAAATAGGGTCAGAGACGCTTTTTCGAGGAAGGCTCAATGAGCCTTCCTCGAAAAAGCGTCTCTGACCCTATTTTTTAAAAAGCGTCTCTGACCCCTATTCGCTATTTTTTTTCTACTTTTCCAGGTGCGTGTAGACGCCGTCCCAGTCCGGCGGTGGTGGGTCGTTGCGGTATCCGTTGATGCGCTCGATGTAGAGCCCGTACAGGCGGCGCTTCGGAGCGCGCTTGGCGAGGTTTACGAACTGCAGCTCCGCGAGCTCCCAGTTCCCCGCGCGGTAGAGCTTGATGGCCTCCCGGTAGAGCTCGAGTTCCTTGCGGAGACTCTCGCCCACCGCGTCCCGCGGACCCAGGGGCTCGTAGATACCGACCGGCTTGTCCCGACCCTTCACCCGCACCCGATCGAGCTCCCGGTAGGCGAGCTCCGGCACCGCGTCCCGAGTCGAGCGGCTGACAATCAGAGAGACGCCGTAGGTCTTCGTCAGGCCCTCCAGGCGGGAACCCAGGTTCACCTCGTCGCCCATCACGGTATAGGCGCGCCGGAAGCGCGACCCCATGTTGCCTACGTTCATGTCGCCGGTGTTGATGCCGATACCGATGTGCAGCTCGGGCCAGCCGCGCTCGCGAAACTCCTTCGACAGCTGGCGTACCTGGGAGATCATCCGGATAGCCGCGTACAGCGCGTGACGAGGATGGTCGTCATCGTGTATCGGCGCCCCCCAGAACGCCATGATGGCGTCCCCGATGTACTTGTCGACGGTGCCGCGATGATCGCGAATGACGTTCGTCATGGCGGTCAGATACTCGTTCATCAGATCCGACAGATCGGTCGCGCTGAGCCCCTCCGATATCTTGGTGAAGTCGCGCACATCGGAGAACAGAACCGTGAGCTCGCGGTTTTGGCTCTCCAGGGTGTAGGACTCGGGATTGCGATTCATCTCCTCCACCAGCTCGGGGGGCACGTACTCGCCGAACAGTCCCGCGAGCTGACGCTTCCCGCGGGCCTCGAAGAAGTACGCGTACCACATGTTGAAAAGGAAGAGAGAAAAAATCATCAGCACGCTGGCCGCCAGCGGGAAGACGAAATTGCCGTAGTGCCACACCGCCATGTTCATCGCGATGACGGCGCCGAGCAGCGCGAGGGTCATGGCACCGGCCCAGACAGGACTCAAGACGGGCAGGAGCAGTGCCATCGCGAGACCCGCCCCGAGCACCAGCAGGAACTCCGCGCCCAGGGTGTAGCCGGGATTCTCCTTGATCGTCCCGTCGAGGATCCCCGCGACCATGTTCGCGTGGACCTCTACCCCGGGATAGTCCGCCTCGACGGGGGTGGCGCGAAGATCCAGCAGCCCCTTGGCGGTCGCGCCGATGAGGACGATTCTGCCTTCCAGCATCGCTGCCGGCGCGGCGCCACTGAGGACGTCGGTAGCCGATACGTAGGGGAAACTTCCCTTGCGACCGCGGAACGGGACCAGGGCGGTGACACGGGAATCCACCGGTATCACTGCGTCACCGATTTCCAGCCACTCGAGATCGGAGTAACTGCGCCCGGCCCGGGATTCGCCGGGATATCCCGGCGCGACGCGAGTCACCCCGAGCGCGTTGCGCGCCACCGACAGTGACAACGACTCGTAGTAGTTGCCGTCGTACTCGTAGAGCATGGGAACGCGCCGCACCAGCCCGTCGATGTCCGGCAGGGACATAAGATGGCCGGTGGACAACGCCCGGGACTGCAACTCCGGGAGATTCGCGGCATAGCCGGCCGCGCTGACGAAGGGGATGCTGCGACCGGAAAAGCTGCCGCGGGGAAACAGCGGCGGCGGTAGTTCGCCCGCCGTCGACAAGCCGCCCGCGTCGCCGACCCCCGTGAAAAACGTGCCGAGAATCACCTTGCGGCCGTCGAGGCTCTCCACCAGCGTGCCGTCGTGGTCGTATCGTGGCCGGAGCTTCTCGTACTGACGGCCGAGTGCGGGATCCTCCGCCGCGGCGCCGGCCTGGAGCTCGTCGAGGAGACTCAGCGCGCTGGTTTCTTCCGGTTCCGCAAGCACGAAGTCGAAGGCGACGAGCTCGACGCCGTAGCGATCGAAGAGTTCATCCACGAGCCGGGCAACCCGGTCCCTCGGCCATGGCCAGCGCCCTTCCGCGGCGAGGCTCTTTTCATCGATCTCGACGATGACGATGCGGTCATCCATTCCTTCGGGCATCGTCAACAGAAGGCGAACGTCGTAGGCGATCCTGTCGAATCGATCGATGAGTTCCCACTTCTGCCAATTCAGGGCGTGGACAAGAAAGAACGACAGGATGAGCAGGCTCAGGAGGACCCTGACCCAGTGGCGTTTGAGGTATTCCCGAAACACCTGAAGACTATAGCACCCGCGATTTCAGCTGGCGCAGACAGGCAAGATAGCGCTCCTCATCCGGCATCCGGCCCTGTTCCCGCGCTTCCCGAAGGCTCCCGGCGAGACACTCCATCATCGCGTGCTCGAGCGCGTGGCTGTCGTTGAAACCGCGCCGCAGCCCATCGTACAAGGCGCGGATGCCGGCGGGCCGGTCGCTCGTGATCTGCTCGATGATCGTGATGTGCATGCCCATGTGGAGAAACGGGTTCGTCTCACCGCCCCCCACCGGATAGTCGCGCACCAGGGACTCCGGATCCGTGAGCGCCTCCTGATACTCCGGGTGGGCGTCGATCACCGTGGCGATGGCCCGTTCCAGGGGCTCGAGCGGCGCCCCTTCGCTAAGCTTCCGCCACGCGTCGGCGAAGACGCGGCGATACTGATCGCGCTCCTCACCGAATATCATGGATTCGCGGCCGGTTTCATAGGGTCGTCTTGTCCCGGTACTCGCACAACTCCCGGATGACACAATCACCACACCGGGGATTGCGGGCGGTACAGGTATAGCGTCCGTGCAGAATCAGCCAGTGATGGGCGTCCTGCTTGAACTCGGCCTCGACCACCCGTTCGAGCTTGTCCTCGACCAGACGCACGGTCTTGCCCGGCGCGAGGCCCGTGCGGTTGGAGACCCGGAAGATGTGCGTGTCCACGGCGATGGTCGGCTCGCCGAAGGCGGTATTGAGGATCACGTTGGCGGTCTTTCGGCCGACGCCCGGCAGCGCCTCGAGGGACTTCCTGTCGGCGGGCACCTCGCCCTCGTGCCGATCGATGAGCATCTGGCAGGTCTTGATGATGTTGCGCGCCTTGGTGTTGAACAGGCCGATACTCTTGATGTACGGCTTGAGTCCGCGTTCTCCGAGATCACGAATCGCCCGGGGTGAGTTCGCGACCTCGTACAGCTTCCCGGTCGCCTTGTTGACGCTCACGTCGGTGGCCTGAGCCGAAAGTATTACGGCAACCAGCAGCTCGAACGGCGATGCGTATTCGAGCTCCGTGGTCGGCGCCGGCATCGCGGCGCGCAACCGCTCGAAGATGGCTCTCCGCTTCTCCTTATTCACGGATGACACGGCGGCGCTGGCGGGCCCTCTCGACGGCGGCTTCGATGACCGCGCGCTTGGTGGCTCGATCGGCGTCGCGACCGGGCATCGCGGCCCGCCGGCGCCGCCGGCGCTCGGAACGCTCCCGGCGAGCACGCGCCAGCCGCCGCTCCCGCGCCTCGAAGCGCCGGCGCGCGAGAGGAGCCCGCTCCTGCATCCAGCGGCTGAGAAAGTCCCCGCCGGAATCCGGCACCGGCATCGGGGCGAGCGCAATGCAATCCACGGGACAGGGCTCCAGGCACAGCTCGCAGCCCGTGCACTCACTCGCGATTACCGTGTGCATGCGCCTGCCGGCGCCGAGGATGGCGTCGACCGGGCAGGCGTGGATGCACAGGGTGCAGCCGATGCACTCCGCCTCGTCGATGCGCGCGACGACCCAGGGCCCCTCGGCGCCACAGGCCGCGTCCAGGGGTCTGGGCGCGCGCCCGAGTGCTTGGGCCAGGGCCGTGATGGTGGCCGTGCCCCCGGGCGGGCAACGATTCAGATCCGCCTCCCCCGCCGTCAACGCTTCGGCGTACGCGCGGCAACTCGGGTACCCGCAACGGGTGCACTGGGTCTGCGGCAGGAGCGCGTCGACTCGCTCGACCGCGTCTCCCCCGCCCGCCGGGCTCATTTGATCCGCATCCCCGGCTTCGCACCCTCGTCGACGCCCAGCAGCCAGATATCCCCGCCCCCCGGACCCGCGGCGAGTACCATCCCCTCGGATGTGCCGAAGCGCATCTTGCGATGCTTCAGGTTCGCAACGACCACGGTGAGCCTGCCCACCAGGGCTTCCGGCTCATAGGCTGCCTTGACGCCTGCGAAGACCGTGCGTGACCCGGAACCGATATCCACCGTCAACCGGAGCAACTTGTCGGCGCCTTGGACGGGTTCAACTGCCGTGATGCGTCCAACGCGGAGATCGACGCTCGCAAACTGATCGATATCGATCTCGTCCGCAATCGGGTCCACGTTCGCTTCCCCGCCGTCCTCATCAGGCACGCCGCCCCCGAGGGATTCCTTCGAATCCTCGACCATGGCCTCGACCTGCTCGCTCTGGACGCGGGACATCAGCCGCTGGAATCCCGTGATCTCGTGACCGAGCAGCGGATTGGCCACATCGCTCCAGGTTCGGATTTCCGAATCGAGGAAGACTTCGGCGTTCTCCGCCATGCGCGGCACGACGGGCTTGAGATAAATCATCAGCACACGAAACAGATTCAGCCCCATGCTGCAGACCGACTGCACCCGATCCTCGTTGCCTTCCTGCTTAACGAGCACCCATGGCTTGTGCTCGTCTATGTACTGGTTGGCGACGTCCGCCAGCGCCATGATCTCCCGCATCGCCTTGGAGAACTCACGGCCCTCGTAGAGCCGGGCGATCTCCTCGCCGGCCGCGACGAAGCGCGCGTAGAGTTCCGGATCCGAGAGAGTCCCGGACATGCGGCCGGCGAAACCCTTCGCGATGAAACCGGCACAGCGCGATGCGATGTTGACCACCTTGCCGACGAGGTCGGAATTCACCCGTTGGACGAAGTCTTCGAGATTGAGATCCAGGTCGTCGATTCCAGAACCGAGCTTCCCCGCATAGTAATAACGCAGGTACTCCGGGTTGAGGTGATCGAGATAGGTGCGCGCGTCTATGAAGGTGCCGCGGGACTTGGACATCTTGCGTCCGTTGACGGTGAGGAAACCGTGGCAGAAGACCGCGGTCGGCGTTCGGAAACCCGCGCCGTGAAGATTCGCCGGCCAGAAGAGCGTATGAAAATACGCGATGTCCTTGCCGATGAAATGATAGAGCTCGGCGCTGCTGTCTACTCCCCAGTAGGCATCGAAGTCCAGATCGTCGCGCCGCTCGCACAGATTCTTGAAACTCGCCATGTAGCCGATGGGCGCATCCAGCCAGACGTAGAAGTACTTGCCGGGCGCGTCGGGGATCTCGAAGCCGAAGTAAGGCTCGTCCCGGGAGATGTCCCAGTCCTGCAGGCCCACGCCGAACCATTCCTCCAGCTTGTTGGCGATTTCCGGCTGCACCCGGGCCTCTCCCCCGCCGCTGCCGACCCACTCCTTGAGCATGTCGGTGAAATCGCCGAGGCGGACGAAGTAATGCTCGGAATCGCGCCACAGCGGCGGCTTGCCCGAGAGCACGGAAACCGGATCGATGAGATCCGCCGAGCTGTAGGTGGTCGCGCAGACCTCGCAGGCATCGCCGTACTGATCCGGCGCGCCGCAGTCGGGATTCGGGCAGGTGCCGCGGACGTAGCGATCGGGCAGCCCCACCCCGTTGTCGGCATCGTAGGGTTCACGGATGGTCTTCCGGGCGATGTGGCCCCCATCGCGGAGCCGCTCGTAGATGAGGTTCGAGAGCTCCCGGTTCTCCTCCGAGTGGGTGGTGTAGAAGTTGTCGAAGCTGACCGAGAATGCATCGAAGTCGGCACGGTGCTCCTCGCCGATGCGAGAAATCAATTCCTCCGGACCGATGCCCTCCTGCTCGGCGCGCAGCATGATAGGCGTGCCATGACCGTCGTCGGCGCACACATACAGGCAGTCGTGCCCCCGCAGACGCTGGAAGCGTACCCAGATGTCCGTCTGGATGTACTCCACCAGATGCCCGAGATGGATCGACCCGTTGGCGTAGGGCAACGCGCTGGTAACGAGGATGGTTCTGGAATCGTCGCTCATCGGGCTCAAGAATCGGAGTGCCACCGGGGCCGGCGCACAAGGTATCACTAAGCCTCCAACCGCGCCACGAGGGGACTTCGGTCCTCCCGCGGCGGGAGAGGAACCCGCGCGCGAAGCGTTTCGGTGCGCGCAAACTACGGTAGAATCGCCGCACATTTCTTTCCTCGGGAGCGTGTGATGGGCGAGTTGGCGAAGGCCACGATTGATGAAGCGATTGAGGGCTATGTCGACCCCTATCTGGAGACGGATCTCGTCGCGGCGAAGTGTGTCAAGAGCGTCGAGGTGGACGGCGATCGGGTGCGGGTGGCGGTGCAGCTGGGTTTCCCGGCCGGCGGCTACGCCGAGACTCTCCGCCAGGCTCTGGAGGATCGCATCCGGGCGGTGCCGGGGGTCGGCGCGTGCGAGGTCGAGGTCGGCACCAAGATCGCCACCCACGTCGTCCAGCAGGGCGTCGAGACCCTGGACAAGGTGAAGAACATCATCGCGGTCGCCTCCGGCAAGGGCGGCGTCGGCAAATCCACCGTGTCCGTGAACCTGGCGCTGGCGCTGTCGGGCGAAGGGGCGACGGTGGGCATCCTGGATGCGGACATCTACGGACCCAGCCAGCCGCGCATGCTGGGCAGCAGCGGGCAGCCGGATTCCACCGACGGCAAGACCCTCGAGCCGCTGGTGAGCTACCACATCCAGTCCATGTCCATCGGCTACCTGGTGGACGAAGAGACGCCGATGATCTGGCGCGGCCCCATGGTCACCCAGGCCCTGGAGCAACTGCTGAAGGACACCAACTGGCGGGATGTGGACTATCTCATCGTGGATCTGCCGCCGGGGACCGGCGACACCCAGCTCACCCTCGCCCAGAAGATCCCGGTGAGCGGCGCGGTCATCGTCACGACGCCCCAGGACATCGCGCTCCTCGATGCCCGCAAGGGACTGAAGATGTTCGAGAAGGTGAAGGTGCCGGTGCTCGGAATCGTCGAGAACATGAGCATCCACGTGTGCAGCCAATGCGGCCACGAGGAGCACATCTTCGGCGAGGGCGGCGGCATGACGCTAGCCGAGCAGTACGACGTGGACTTCCTCGGCGCCCTGCCGCTGGACGGACGCATCCGGGCCGACTCCGACGAAGGCAAGCCGACGATGGTCAAGGATCCCGACGGCCCCGTGGCGCAGCAGTTCCGCGAGATCGCGAGACGCGTCGCGGCGAAGCTGTCACTCCAGGCTCGGGACTACACCCAGGCCTTCCCGAAGATCATGATCCAGAATGATTAAGTCATGACAATCAAATCCGATCGCTGGATTCGCCACATGGCGCAGGAACACGGGATGATCGAACCCTTCGAGCCGGGGCAGGTTCGCACCGACGGCGGAGAGAGACTCATCTCGTTCGGGACCTCGAGTTACGGCTACGACATCCGCTGCGCGAGCGACTTCAAGATATTTACCAACATCAACTCCGCCGTCGTCGATCCGAAGAATTTCGATGCCAACAGCTTCGTCGATATCCAATCGGACATCTGCATCATCCCTCCCAACTCCTTCGCCCTGGCGCGCACCGTGGAGTACTTCCGCATTCCCCGAAACGTTCTGACGATCTGCCTCGGAAAGTCCACCTACGCGCGCTGCGGGATCATCGTCAACGTCACGCCCCTGGAACCGGAATGGGAAGGTCACGTCACCCTGGAGTTCTCGAACACGACTCCCCTGCCCGCGAAGATCTACGCCAACGAGGGGGTCGCCCAGGTCATCTTCTTCGAATCCGACGAGCCCTGCGAGACGTCGTACAAAGATCGCGACGGCAAGTACCAGGGCCAGGAAGGCGTCACCTTGCCGAAAGCATAGTCAGGCCCTTCGGGCCGGGTTCAACTGGATACGTTTG
>Ga0070727_10003450_pt1 | contig 14335 bp, 11 predicted proteins | sample tdAd472_FD_66722 | JGI IMG/M metagenome (GOLD analysis project Ga0070727, IMG submission 66722) | Marine sediment microbial communities from the Atlantic coast under amendment with organic carbon and nitrate - tdAd47.2 | ecosystem: Environmental > Aquatic > Marine > Coastal > Sediment | place...
ATGGGCGTCGTATCGATTGCCAAGTGACTTCAGTCGCTTGGATGCATACAGGCGTCGAACGTAGTCGAACATCTGACGATTCTCCGTCGCCCCAAACGCGTAGGTGGATTCGCTGTACTTGGCGTCGTAACTCCAGTTGTAAGTCACAGGTTCGGAAAGGTCGTTGTTCGGGAAGTACACCAAGCTGGAGAAGCCATCAGGTTTGTTGCCTCCTCCCCACTTCACGGTGAATGGGAACATGCTCCGCAGCGTATTGAAAACGTCTGCTTCGTAACTGCGATCGTCGTAGCCAACGGGCGGGGCCAGAAGTTTGTCGTGGGAAAGCCGGGACGCTCGCAGAACGCGTTCGCTCTCAAGCGATATCAGTCGAGGCAACACTTCTTGACTGGCCTCTTTGAACTTCTTCCAGTCATCCGAATTCTCTGACGCAGCCAGCATGTGAGGCAGTCCGACGTGAGCAATCCCGTTCGCATCAACGACAGGCACACGCTGTTGGCCCTGAGGATGGACGATGATCACCGGAAACATGGCTCGGAGGAATGTGTCCATCTTGCCGGAGCTCACGCGATCATTGACGAAGACGCATACGGTCTTGCTTGGATGCTTCGGTGAACTGAGTCGGTAAAAATCGTGCGACTCAAGGGATATCTTGTTTGCTGCAATCTTCCAGCCGGTCGCTTTCTTCAGCAGACTACGGACCACGCCGATGGTTGCCTTCTTGTCGTCCTGATACCTCCGAATGCCCTCCCACTTCAGTTCCCCCTGGCATGCCGGGCACTCGGTCAGTGCATCATCGGTCACAGGCTGAGTGCTGTGCTTGCACTGGAAGTCCGTGCAACGCCCGCTCTTTTCGTCGACTGCTTCGAGAAGCCCCTGTTTAATCAGCTCTTCCAGCGACTCGCTTTGATATGGCTGCACTTCCTTCTCGGTCACGCCACCGAGCAGAAAGTGGTAGATGTCGGCAGGCCCCATTGCCAGTAGCGTTGGGTCGATACTCTGATCGAGAGGAATCAGAAAAGTCTCTCTGAAGGCCGAACGAAGAGAATCGGCGAGCGTTTCCGTCAGGCCAGAATCGATCATCCGAAACCGAACGGCTCCGCCGGGCTCAGGGACGGCTTGAACGTCAATCTCCTGATCTTCGAATCGCAACTGAAACGACGTGATATCCGACAGAGAACGAAGACGAACGACTCTCGATTTCTTCAACCATAAGAGGTCTTCGCGAACACTCTTACTGTATGCGGGTACTTCAAGTGAGAGCGGACTTCGATTGGGACCGAATGATTGGCTGAAGGAAATCTTGAGGATGTCGATCCCGGACGATTCATCGTAGCCGCCGAGGAATGCCTCTTCGACCGACTCCGGCGAGTAGTCGCTGAAGAGTGAGGAGCCGGCTCTTCGAAGGTCCAAGGTGAGAGTTGTGGCGATCCAGCTTCGAATCTCGTCCGCCAGTGCTCTGTTACCAACCTTGACGGAGATGGTTCCCACTAACTCATTCACAGAGAAGACAACTGTGCTGAAATCGTGCTGCAATCTGTAATTATTGAGGTAGTCGGCTCGAACGGACGGCGGGTATTTCCGATGAACGACAAAGACAGTCATGTCGTCGGTCATCTTCGAATGACCGAACACCTCGTATGACTCCCCCGGTTTCAGTTTGTCGAGGATCCCGACAAGGCCCTCCAGATTCTGAGTCAGTACCTTGACCTGTTCGCTGTCGATGCCGTCGGGAGCCTCATACGCAAAAACTGTCGGAAGCCGTCGCCACGCATGACGGTAGTGGATCGATTCCAGGTGATCCGGGCTGGAGCGATAAAGTGTGACCAGTTTCGTCAGCGGTTTCGGAATTTCGGGGCGACGGTCCGAATGGGCGGCGATTTCGCTGGCGAGTGCGTCCGCTTCACGTTCACCAACGGCCAGGTCGAAGTACTCGACCAACGCCGTCTTTCGTCGCCTGAGAAACGTGCACAGATAGACGAGTTCATTCGAGCATTCGGCGTCAAGCAGTCTCTCGGCGAGCTTCTCCGCAGAATCCCGCTCTGGATTGAACCCGATTCCAGCTTCAGTGCAGAGATGTCTCAGATTCGCCCGACCGGACTTCACCAGAAGGGAACGCGCTTTCTGCTCATGGTCACGTGCGGTTTTTGCGTGCCTGACAGCGTCTGGATAGACCTGAAGCCGAACCCAATCGGCGGGGTCCAGCTCTGCCAACCATCCGGAACGCGACACGATCGATGGGAAAGATTTCTTCTTGGCCACAAGACACTCCGAAGTCTGAGCGGGTGTTCACTATGCTGGCGGCTGCAGAGCACCAGCACTCGAACTTGCATGTATACTGTCGCACCGCCGATTACTCCACGCCATTCAACCGAACGACGTCGAACCTGCCTCAAACCTCGCACTGCTGTGAAGGATGTTTTTTTGTGAGACCATCCGCTGTCTACTCGGCAATGGAAACGGGAATCCGCTTCCCGGAGCGACCGTCGGTCCGACCGACCTACGGTCTCCTCGATTCGACCGGATCAGCGGAACGGGAATCCGCTGCTCTGGAGCCTGTTCGCGGCAGGCAATGCGGGAAGCGAAACCCGGCTGATCCATCAATTCGCGGAAGTTGCGTCAGGTGCCACCAGTTTCTGTACCGAGTTCGGTACCGGCCATCGTTGCCAAGCTCAGGATCCAGATGCCACAAGGGGGCCTCGTGAGCACACAGCGTTCGAGTAGATTGCTTGCCACGGTTCCATCCAGCAGGCCGTCGGTTGCGAAGGCCAACTGAGCCTGTCTTGCCGGTTGGTCAGTAGTTTGGGATTCGAGGTTGAAATTCGGCGTCTCAGAAGACAGTCGCTCCGGGGAAATCACAAGATCTCGCCCAACGTTCCTGTCGGCCTACAGGAAGTCTGTATCTAACTGTGGACCATGTCGCCTATTCTGTACGGACATCTGACATCCAAGTTGTTTTGCCGACAGTGCCTCTTCTTGGCATGCAGCCGATTCAGGACTGGAATCATGCTTGTGCCGGAAACGTCACTCGACTCAATGCTTCAGCGGATCCACAGAAAGAATCAGCCATTCACGCTGAGTCGATGGGGCGACGGCGAGTGGACTGCTGTGCTTGGTCTGGGGACCGGAAAGTCGAACTGTGACGGACATCCGTACTACCCCCAAATGGGACACGCCTTGCGAGAGATTCTTGTCTCACGGCCGCCGTATATGCTGGGGATGCAGCAATACGCAGTCCGGAAATTCGGGAAGGCAATCAGCGGGTTCATTGAGGAGTGCGGCATCCTTGAAGCTGACTGGATTGATGCGGATGTCTTCCATGGAGGGGCCTTCCATGGAAGGATGAACGAAATTCTCGATGCCGTGCGGACTCGCCGTGTAATCCTCGTGGGACCGCCGCACTTGAGAAGAATTCCAGCCAGTCAGTTACCGTTTGACTGTTTTATTGAAGTACCGGAAAAGAATCTTTTTCTGTCGCTGGATGAAATCCATGCGAGCATCAGACAAGCAGTGCGCTATAGAGACGAGCCGCTCCTGATCAGCCTCTCCGCCAGTATGCCTGCTGGAATTCTTTGCGACCGACTGCATGCAGAGTTTGGACAACGGCATTCGATCGTCGACTTCGGGTCGCTCTGGGATCCTCTCGCGGGTGTCGCCAGCCGGGGCTATATGCGAAGCGCAGGCAGCTCGCAATCTTCGTGGGGGCGACTGTATTGACCGACCGCGACTTATCCCAGTTCGACCCACTTCTCCTGAAAGAGCTGCCGGTTCTGGTCGATCAGAACCTTCTTGTCGATGCCTTCACTCCGAAACGTCATGCCGCCGAAATGATGGACGAAAGCGTCTCTGGCGATACACGCGCGGTAGCCTGCATTCACCGTCCGTCGAGTGAAGTCGTCGTCATCGAAGTTGCCGATTCCGAATCGTTCATCGAGATAGCCGATCCGGTCGACCAGACTTCTGCGGAACAGCAGGCAGAATCCGATGAGCCGGTTACAGTTGACAGTCTGCATCTCGTTTCGTTCCGCCCACTCCTGAGCGAAACCATCGATTTGTGCCAAGCTTCGGTATCCGACTCTGATCCGCTGCTGCCCATCGACTCGATTTGACACAGGGCCAACGAGTTCGTTTTGAGGGTTTGAGTGCAAAGCGCAGAGCAATCGCCGCAGCCACCCTCGGGTAACGATTGTGTCGTTGTTCAGCAGGACGACATACTCGCCTGACGCAGCCCTGATCCCCTGGTTGGCTGCCGCCGGAAACCCGCGATTATCCTCATTCGCAATAATCGTTGCGTCGTCTGACCTGGGCAGACAGGACACTGTCCCATCAGTCGAATGGTTGTCCACGAATACGAGTTCGTACGGAACGGTCGTGGCCTCGCGAATGCTTCTGATGCACTGATCAGTGTACTGCCATTGATTCCGCGTCACGATCACGATCGACGTGACTCCGAGGGGATCGGGGAGTTCAGGCAGCGCAACAGTGGAAGTGTCGACGACGGCTTCTTCTGCTGTTCCGTCCCCTTCTATTGCGTGTTTTCCGGAATACCGGTCCTTCCATTCAAGTTCGTTGGGGTGCCATTGATGCAGCAGGCCTCGATGCCGGCGACGCACGACAGGAGCGATCTGCCGAATCTTGCGATAGAGATCCGTGTCTTCACCGCCCCACCGTGAGTACTCAGGCCAGCCACCGACAGTATCAAAGACTTTGCGGGACATCGCACAATTTCCGAATCCCGTCGTACGCCAGAAGCCGGAGCGGTGCATGGCACTGGAGAAAGACCAGCAGATGGGAAAATAAGCCTTGCCCTTGTGCAGGGCATCAAGCAAGTCCTCGATCAGCGTGGGTCTGACAAGCATGTCTGCATCGAAGAAAGCCAGATTCTCACTGGATGCCGCAGCTGCAGCCGAATTGCGGCCTCGCCCCCGTGAGAAGTCCCCGTCAACTTCAATGATCTTCGTGTCACGCGACGGGAGCAGATCCCGAACCCACTCACTCAGCGGCCAGTCGTCTGAGTGCCAATCGGCGATCACAATCTCAGCGTCGTGCTTCCCAACTGATTCCGCGAGGCTTCTCAGGCAGTTCGGGAAGAGCGCCAGTTCATGTCGATGAGTTCTGACCCGTGACCGATTCTTGACGGTGATGCAGACTGAGAGCATGGCAGCCACATGTTCTGAGAAATACTCGACGGTTCTTCGTCATCGGTGTCGCTCCCCCCGCGATCTCGCACAGGACAGCACACCCATCCGCGTTGGAAACGAGTGCGATCATTGAGATGCCAGTTGTGGCAGGGTGATCGCGGGATTAAGGGCAAACGTGTCTGTAACAGATTCTTCGGGCAACCACTCAGCGCCAGACGGCGCCTTGTTGAGCTTATTCCAGTCGTGGCAAACGCACATCCATTGCGGTTCGTTCTGAGAAACCTGATGTATGGGAGCAACCCGCTTCAGTTGGTTATGGCCTCGACAATAGACGGACTTCAGATCTGCAGTGTCTTCGACACAGGAAATGAACGGGCTGCTGCGGTGAGTCATCGGTGCAATTTGCCCGTCGTGCCAGACGAGTCCCCGGCTGCAGTTGATGAAAAACCGACCTGATGTGTTTTCGGCCGCCTCGCGGATCTGAGCGACATAAGAGCGGGCTACGGCGTCGTCGTTGTCCAGCCGAGTCGTGATGATTCGGGGCTTCTGCCAGTTGGACAGTTCGACGAACTGTCGGATCGCTTCTGGAATCGTGGTGTGTTCCCAGTTCTGCTCGACGACGAAAATGCGATGGTCGCAGTAACTCCTGATACGGTCACGCCATTCGTCCGGAGTTCGATGATCACAGAGCAGCAGCCATCGAAAGTCTTCCTGAGACTGCGCCCGAACACTGGGAAGTGTGAAACGCTCAAACATCCGGCATCGATGGTCGAGCCATTCAGGATCCGTCTGGTCGATATTGAATCGGGTGACAATCAGGTGACCGCAGTCACTGTCTGGATGGCGAGGTACATTGGTGGGTCGCACTTCATCTGACGGCCAGTCGAGCGTCACTTCTGATTCAGACAGAGACAGTGCATCCCCATTCAGAAATCCATCCAGACGCTCAACCGTGATGACTCTCAGGAGAGCGTCCCGTTGCCGAACGTACCGTTCCCAGTTGAGTGGTCCGTTACAGATCAGACGTGACGAGTTCGTTCTCGGGAGAATGACACCGAATCCCCAATCAGCGTCAACGACGACGGAGTCCAGCTTGGCGTCCTGTCGAATCCGAACCATGGCCTTCCAGACATCCCCTGTCCAGTCGCCGTGCTGTGCGCCCCGCAACTGGTGTCGCTCTCTCCGTGGCAGACAGTCATGGACGACCACCATGCCTTTGGTTGCGAGACATTGCAGCGAGTTTCGGATGTCCTTTTCAACCTGCTCGGCGTGGTGAAATCCGTCGATGAAAATCAGGTCGAATTTTTCAAGGTTCGCAGAAAAGAAGCCGTCGGACGTCATTCTGACCGTCCCGCCGCGGCGAGGATCGACGCCCACTTTTCGGCCTGCAATGACCGCTCGGAACGTTCGATTTCGATCGCAGCCAATCTCCAGATAAGAATGAAAGTTGCGTGCTTCGATGACGGCGTTCAGAAAGTCCGCCGGTGGCGTCAGAGTGGCTGGTTCAAATGGCTCATGAACCACCAGTGGTTGCCTCTCCATGCGTTCGTCCCTCGTTTTCCCGCAGGTCTTCCTGAACACCGCGAGCAGATCGTTACTGACGTCGAAACTTTCAGCCTTTCTGCGACCGGTGTTCCGACGCCTGCGTGAGATTGTGCTGTGGCGGCCAATGTGTTGGGCAAGGCTTGGGACAAAGGCTCGGATGTCGAGCTGCAGAGCCCTGATGATCTTTCCAATGGCCACATCAGAATTCTTAACCTGATACGGCTCAACAGCCGACCGACGACGGCGACGCGCCACTCCCTGCCATGTACTGGCGACCGGATGATCTGCAACCTGAGCCAGCACTTCTCGCGGAAATACCAGCGCACATGCTCCCCACAGAGTCGGCTCTTCAACGATCCGGCAGCCCGGTGGGTGTTCGGCCATTCTGACGCTGGTGGAATGGTCCCGCGCCGCCTTCCTGGCACGCTTCCAGTCCCACGTCTCCAGACGCAGAACTCCCTTTGCATCGACCACTTGGCAGTAATGGCTGTAATGGTGCGGCGTGTACAGCATCAGCAGCCCTGTAGCGGGATGCGGCCAGCCCAGTTCCTCGACGACCTGCTTTGCCTGGGGATGTAGCACCGTGTCGTCCTGCACGGTCAGCACGTAGTCGGCATCAGGCGACTGGTCCAGAAGTTCCCGCACCATCGTCAGCCAGTTATGCCAGACTCCGAGACGGTCGCGTCGCATCACGACCGGACAGGTCAGATCGTCCGGGATGGCGGATTCCGGTTCTGCAAAGACAGTCGGATTCCATCCGGCAGTCTGCAAGCTCTGCGCACACCGATTGAGCGTCGACTCACGGCGCGGTGCTGTTGTGACACCGACACTCCACTTCACTGTTCCCGATCCCCTGCCAGAGCATATGGGCTGCGATGTGCCTGACGAATTGGTCGCCGCCAGCCGGACGACTCTACGCCGGGTCGCGCACTTCGCTGGCAGTGATTGATGCCTGCCAACGAATGTTCGTACTCGCTGCGCCGGTCACGTCGACCTCGAGGTAACCGAACTGGCCGCCCCCGGCCCAGCCTGTATTAAAGGAAACGCCTCCCCAGCCGGCAGGATTGAAGTCCTGGATCTTGTGTGGAGTTCCGACGATGTCACAGTCGCCTGTCTCGCAATGCACCAGCAAGTAGTAGAGGAACGCCGCACACTCGGAACTCGTTCCGCCCTCTTTTCGAGCCACAACATTGATCATTAACGCGACCGTCTGGTCGTTCAGGATGCGGTATTTCTGGGCATTGTTCGGACTGTCATGTCCGGTTATGGACATCGTCTTAGTGCCAGTACCCGTGGTGCGGGCCACCAGTGACGCCATCGTTGCCTGAAATCTGCCTTTCTCATCCGCATCGTTGTCCCATAGCACAGTGGAACGAGCCCACTGCGCTCGCTGGTTGGCGCTGCTGCCGATCCCGCCGGCCTCTGAGTATGTATTTCCGGCGACTGTCTGGTCGCCATGTGCCAGAGACTGGCCACCGAATGCGACCGTTTCCCGCCCGAATGCTGCCGAATTCAGGCCAGTCGCCGCCGTGCCGTCACCGCTTGCGAACGTGTTCTCATTACTGGCTGTGTTGTTCTGGCCGCCAGCGATGAACGACCTGGTGCCGGAAGCCACTTCCGAGGCATTCGTCCGCGAACTCTGAAAGTCTACGGCCTGGCTTCCCCAGCCACTGCCCTCTGGTGTTCCTACCGTCTCCATCCGGATTGCCTGTCCGGGAGACACGATGATTGAGCCGCCGCTCGCCGACACGATTGTCTGGTCGGTCTCGTCGTCAACGACTGTCGGCAGGAGCTTCCATTTGGCGGCTCCTGTGCTGTTGTCCGTGCAGACGAAGACGTGGCCGGTTGAGCTGTTCCGCCATGTCGAGCCGACATAGAAGTCGTCCCCGACATCATCATTCTCCGACGGATCACCCGTCGCCTCCCAGTCACTCTTCGGATTCCAGTCCACCAGCAACCGCAGATCATCGCTGATGGCTCTTCCGCCTGGGGCGGGTTCGGGCGATTCCGGAAGGACATCCAGCCCACGATAAGAGTCAAGTGTAGTCACACGAAGTCTCCTTTTAAGGGTTCACTAACCAAAAGCGTAAGGCCATATTCGCCAGCCGAGCCCGGATAGCTGACCGAACTGAGCAGTTCCCCCGTCGCCACCCCGGAACTCGACGTCGTCGCCCCGTAAGCGTACGTGGTCGTCTGGTTGCCCGTGCGTCTCATGCTGCACTCCGCGGCATCGCTGAGCTGTCACTCGGCTGGACGAAACTCATACCGGCTGTTCGTCGGGAAGCCTGACCAGTCGGAGCATCGGTCACGACTGACTGGAACCCTCAGGCTGGCAGAAGCTTCCATCTGGCGGCTCCAGTGCTGTTGTCCGTGTAGAAAAAGGCGTGGCCAGTTGAGCTGTTCCGCCATGTCGAGCCAACATGGAAGTCGTCCCCGACATCATCATTCACCGTCGGATCGCCCGTCGCCTCCCAGTCACTCTTCGGATTCCAGTCAACCAGCAACCGCAAATCATCACTGATCGCCTTCCCGCCTGCAGCAGGCTCTGAGCCTTCAGTTAAAGGGTCGACACTGATATGCACTGCGAGGTAAATCATGATGGTTCCTCATTGCAGAAATGGGACACACTTCCCGGCGCGCTGCAGAAAAGCTCTCTCAAATGTCGGCCATTGTGTAATCGGCTGACTCACTATACTACGTGGCTGTCTCAGCACATATACGCGTATAGGTGCTCTCGTTGACGGGCAAGTCACACACATCAGCAGGCGCACTTGTAAAACGTTATAGCAGCGGATACCAGCGCTCAGTAAGTCGCGTCTTTTAATACATCATAGTTGCATCCAATACCCATACTGTCACCCACATGGCAATTGCATGGATATACTACTCTCGCAAATGCAATAATGCGCTGAGCGCTATTGAAGTCAACAAACCGACCGCGATCGTAAATATGGCGGGCAAGGCACAGACAGCCCAGAAGTCGCCCATTCTCACAAGCCACCTCTCGGGTAAGGACGGTTCGCGAAATAAGTGTCGTGTAACTTCTGGTGTTCTGGTAGACCGTGTTTTCGGCGGGCCGAGGAATCAGGATCTCACACTCAAGGAGGCCACGGATGGCAGGTGCGACTTTTCAACGGTTCGATCAGGACGTGGAAACGCAGATGCGAAATGTTTATCAGACTCTCTCGGAAAAGGATAAACGCAGATTCGCGGCGATTCAGGCGCGGCAACTCGGGCATGGCGGTATGGGATACATTGCGGAAGTCCTGGGGTGTTCGACACGAACAATCCGCCGCGGTATGGATGAACTCGACACACTGCCGGACGATCCGACCGACGGGCGGGTCCGCCGTCCGGGCGCGGGTCGAAAAAAAAGTGACGCCCGGCTCGGACGTGGAATCCAATCTTGAACATCTGATCGAAACACGGACCGCCGGTGACCCCGATGACGAACAGATTGTGTTCACCGACCTGACGCCGACGCGTCTGGAACAGGAACTGGCCGCGCTGCAAACTCCGGCCGGTGACGACCTGATTCGCCGCTGGATGGACGAGCGCGGGTTGCGTCTGCGCAAAATCCGCAAGGTGCTGGCCGGCGGACAGTCGCCTGACCGCGACGCTCAGTTTCAGAACATTGCCGCTCTGATCAGCGCTTTCGAAGCGAACGAGAACCCGTATTTCTCGGTGGACACCAAGGCCAAAGAGTTTCTCGGCCGGTTGTTCCGCAAGGGACGCGTCCGTTGCAGCAGAGCCTTCGACGCGTTTGATCACGACTTTCCGAGCTGGGCCGACGGGGTTCTGATTCCTCATGGGATTTATGACCCGGTCCGCAATTGCGGTCATGTGAATCTCGGTCTCTCGCACGACACAACCGAATTTGCCTGCGACAGTCTTCGCTGGTATTGGAACCGCATCGGGAAACAGTGTTATCCGAACGCCGAGACGATGTTGCTGCTGCTGGATTGTGGCGGCAGCAACGCGGCGCACACGTACCTCTTCAAGCATGATCTTCAGGCTGTCGCCGACAACATCGGAATGAGGATCCAGGTGGCCCACTATCCGAGCTATTGTTCGAAATACAATCTGATCGAACGCCGCTTCTTTCCACACCTGAGCCGAGTCTGCACCGGCATGCTGTTTGACACGCTGGAAACGGTCACCGGCCTGATGCGAAAAGCGTCCACCTCCACAGGACTCCGAACAACGGTCAACGTCATCCGCCGACTCTACGAGACCGGAAGAAACGCCACCGAGCCAATGAAGGAACAAATCCGGTCCACCGTCGAATTCGCCGAACTGCTCCCCAAATGGAACTACACCGTTATCCCCCAATCCGGACAGTAATTTCACGAACGGTCCTAAAGCTCGACACAGTAGCTGACCAGGCAAAGTGGCGGCACAGATCATTCTGTCCAAACGTCCGTGCCCAGCACCATATCCCCGCTGCACCCAGAACATGAAGGCAGAAACAATGGAAGCCACAAGCGATATCAAAACGGGCAATCCGATCGCGACCCGCGACCACCCTGCGGCGATTCTATCCTCACCCATACTGCCACTCCAATACTAGAGGTCAAAGCCAGCAACACTACGCACAACTACTCGTCCACCTTGGCTGCACATCTCAAGAAGCCTTGGATCAAAGGACTATTCGGCGGTGGGCTTCGGAAGCTTACGGTCACATTGCGATCTGTGCGAATTTGCTTTTGCCATCGTGCTGCACGAGTCGCCTCGTCTCCCTTTGCCTTAGAGGCTGTCAAAGAACCTGTAGCCGAGGTCTTCGACTTCGGTTCTTTCCGGCTTCACAGAGGCTAGCCACAGGGGTCGTTTGTCGTCCTCTTACGCTTCGCCTGGGGCACAGCCGGACCCTACGCGTCATCGTCGCATAGCGTCACCTGTCTTCGGCGTAGGCGCTCGGCGTTGCGAAACGAGACTACCTTCGCCTCGATCGTAACAATCAACTCTGCCAGGCTGCCGTCGCCTTGAGCTGCTGCCATGTCACATTCTCCAAAAGTTGTTCTTAGCTCATCCCAGAAACCAAAAAGTTCTCTGTCGTCGGAATCCAACCCCACGCCGAACGATTTGGGGCCTGAGTACTTCAGCTCTTGAGCAAATCTGTCACTCGGCAAGAGTTGGCTCAGCTCGCATCCAATGTGTGAACTGAGGAGTCTTGTCACTGAGACAACTACAGCAAGTGACACGCCACAATCGGCCCAGTATTTGCGGTACCATTCAGTGACAGCGAGAGGCTTGCGGGCTAGGAGCATGTTACGTCTCTTAGATAACGCACGACGCGATCCGACCATATGCCATGCGTATTCTGCAAGACATACACCCAGCAGTATAATCGCAAGTCTGGTGATGTCAGGAGCCATGAGAAGCATGTGTCTACTCGGCTTGTGAGGCTTCCTCTCGGTTATATTGCCACCCCTTTGGCATACTTGCGCAAAGGGTTGTACAGAAGGTCTCAACCCGGAGAGCAATAGCCCCTTCCACAAGTGTTAGTGCAATATTTGCTCTTCCGAGACCTTGGAGAAGTTTGAGAACTTTGGGGCCCTTCATCGCGCCCGGCAGTCGCGTATACAGTACATTCAGACTACTGGTATGTGCGACCTGCCCCGAGAGAAGCACCCCCTTCTTGTGTGCCGGCCCCAGTTGACGCAGACGTTCCTTTATTGTGATGCTATCGGCGAAAAGCTGAGTAGCTCTGACATTGTTGACACCTCCAATGGCTAAGTTGGCCGCAACGGTATACGCCATGACTTGATACATTAGCCCCATCTGGTCATCCACGCATTCACCGAGGCAGTCCACCAGACAGTGGCCCTTTCCTCCCGTCGCAGTCAGGAAAGCGTTGCCGGTTCCTGTTAGGTCAAAGAATATCTCACTTGCGCCTCCAATGAACGTGATGCCTGTATCAGGTCGCTCTATTGACCTTGGATACGGCATTACAGGGTGGCAGGCTGCGCATCCTCGACCTGGACCTCCAACCTGAGGCCAGCGAATTGTCGGGGTCGGCACGTCCTGCAATCCGAACGGGTCTGTTGTTGCGGGGACAAAGTAAGCTCGATACAGATTCATGCCGTCCTCGTAGTCAATCGGATCCCGGGCAGTCCAAGAGCCGAGCAGTGGGTGGTAGATACGATGTCGTACAAAGAAGTACTTCGCGTTTGGTTCCGCTCTATAGCCGCAGTAGATTACTTCCCAAGAATAGGGATCGGGCTCGGGAGTAAATCCAGATGTCATTGGCAGTGCAACGCCGAAGGCGTCGTAAATAAATCGCTCCTGTGGGACGCCTTCGTCGTTGCAGGTACTTGTGACGCTCCAGTTTATATCTTGAGTGGCATAGAGTCGTTCGTTGAGAGTTCCGGTAGTCGAACGGTCTCGCAGGGTGAGGTCGTCGATGTAGCGTTGTCCCCAGACGAAGTGGCGGTTGGGGGTGGTGTCGGTATCAAGGCGTTCTTCGATGCCTCGCCAGTCGCTGGTGTAGTAGAAGTGCCGGGATTCGGTGAGGGTGCCGGTGCTGTAGTCGTCGCGGAGGATGCGGAACCGGCGGGCGTCGTAGTGGTTTTCCTGGACGGTCTGCGGGGCTTCGCTGGAGCTGCTGGAAGAATTTGGGGCGGCTTCCTGTTCCAGGCGGACGAGGCGGTTCCAGGCGTCGTAGGTGGCGGTGTAGCTGTCGGCGACTGTCAGACCGGCCCAACCGTCTTCGGTCAGGTCCTCCCAGCCAGTGTCCGTCAGGTCGCCCCAGGTGGTGCCCTGCGGAGCGGGGATCGTGGTCATGTTACCGGCGGCGTCGTAGGCCGGGGGCACCCACGCGTCGCCGACAGTGTTGGTGAGGCCGGTGATTTCGTTGACGGTGTTGGCGGTGCGGGTCTGGTTCAGCGTCCAGGCGGCTCCGGAATCGGCCTGGCGGAAGTTCTCCCAGTTGCCGGTTTCGTCCAGGCCCCAGCATTCGGCGAACGTCTGCGTGGTCAGCGCTGTGTGGCCGGTGTTGAGCGTGCCGCGGCCCATGTCCTTGAGCCGGTACAGGCCGTCGTACTCGTAGAGTTCATCAAACGCCTTGCCCTGCGACGTGGCAACCACGTTCTCGCGCCACAGCCGGTTGCTCGCCCGGTCATAGCCGTACTTGTAGCGGTCGACGTCCGAGCTGGTTGTGTCGTTGTACCAGCGGCAGTCCTTGACGCGACCGAACCGGTCCAGGCCGTGGTAGATGTCGCCGGTGTCCGGATCGTTCGTCGCCGGGATACCGATCAGCGTGTTGCGGATGTCCGGCTCGGGGTACTTCGTGTCGACGAACGTGCTCTGGCCCAGGTATTCGTATTCGACGAGCGTCGTCGCATCATCGTCGACAATCGCCGCGACACGGCTGGCTTTGTCGTCGATGCCGCCCGAGGTGCCGTAGCTGTAGGTCAGCACGCGGCCGTTCGGATACGTGAGCGAATTCAGCCGGCCATTCGATGCAACTGAGTACGCCACGCTCGGCGTCGTGCCGGTGTCGACCGCTCCGGAGTGAGCCTGGTAGTCGCGAATCAGGTTCGAGTAATCGTCGTAGTCCAGTTGCACCTGATTAACGACCGAGCCGGAGCCGACAGCGGGATTGTCGTAGCTGGTCAGCGTTTCGGTCAGACCGCGAACGTCGTACGCATACG
>Ga0070727_10003451_pt1 | contig 14331 bp, 11 predicted proteins | sample tdAd472_FD_66722 | JGI IMG/M metagenome (GOLD analysis project Ga0070727, IMG submission 66722) | Marine sediment microbial communities from the Atlantic coast under amendment with organic carbon and nitrate - tdAd47.2 | ecosystem: Environmental > Aquatic > Marine > Coastal > Sediment | place...
AGTCCTTTTTTGCCGTGGCATCAAAGAAAAGGTCAATTCGATCATTGATAGGGGCTTTAAATTGGTCTGGTACTGCCTGCTGGGCAGCAAGTGAAGAAAGTCCTACAGCCGAAATAAGAAATAGGACGCAACATAGTTTTCTCATATTTGGTTTGATTATTTGTCGCAAAGATAAAATTTAGACAATTTCCATCCGTACAAATTATTTCAGAATGAAAGTCTAATAACTGCTTTATAAGGTTTTTAAGTATTCGACGACGGCTTTTCTTTCAACTGAGGAAAACTCATCGCCAAAGTAATGGCCTTTATTGCTGTAGCCAGGTAAATCTGTATCGAAAGTCCATTTCCCTTTGCTTTTTTCCTGAGCTTCATACTGCCAGCCCACTTTTTCAAAATCATAGCTAGCAGATTCTCCAACTCTACTCCAGTATTGCGGCCGACTTGGACTATGTAAAACTTCAGCTAAGGTGGGGACAGAACCATTATGAAAATAGGGGGCTGTAGCCCAAATACCATCCAATGGAGGCGCCATATACGCCAGCTCGGGCTCGAAATAAGACCGCGGACTGGAATTAGCAAACCAACTATTGTTATACCATTCCACAATACCTGACGAGTAAGCATATTGAGCGTAAAGCGGATCTGTTTTGACCTCCTCAAGGGCTACCAACTTGTTGGGGTATTCCTCTTTTTCTCCGTACGTACCGTGGCATTTGCTACAGGCATTTTCAAAAAGTAATTGCCCTTTGGCCGCCAAGCCTTGATCTACTTGCTCCGGATAAGCGGGGGCTTCCAAGGATTGTAGCCAGGCCAAGACATCCTTAAAATTATTTACCGCTGCTCTGGCCGCCGTACTATCGGGGATACCCAATACGGAGGCTTGGAATAATAATTTGGTAAAGTCCCCCCTGCCGATTCCATTATAGTAGAGTGCATTCTTCTTTTTGACATGCCAAAGTGGAGGAACGTCAGTAGCAATGGGATACTTGTTTATTTCATAATTTGGCTTTTTCACATAGGTCAAGTCCACGGGGTCTCGGTGCATCATGCAGGCCTCCGCCAGGCGAAAAGCGGGATTGGCACCCACTTGGTTGGTCTCAATTTCTGGTGCTATTTTTCTAAGGAATTTCCCGAAAGTCTCATACGCTTGGTACTCGGCTGCCGATTTCTTGTATTTCACCTTCATGCCAAAGTTCATCAACTTGGCCATGGTCGTTAAGTTGCGTCGATAATCCGAAAAACTATTACCCATACCAATAACGATTTCGCCCTGAAAGGGACTGGCATGGCAGGTGAGGCAATTCCCATTAACCACCTTTGTACCATTAGCAGCCACAAAAGCAGTAAAAGCATAAGGCACTTTTTCATTGATCCCCTTTCTAACTAAAACCGTATCAGGCTGCTTGAGCAGTTGACGTTTGAATAAGCCAAAGGGAACGCCCGAACCAATATAATCTCCATTGACTAAGAAATCAAAGCCCGCCGCTGGGTCGCCTCCTTCCTGTTGCGGACTGGGCGGAATGGCCATTACTCGATAAGCTAATTTTCCATCGGGACGAGGTAGGTCTTTATAAGTACGGCAAGCAAGGATGAAAAGAAGTGAAAACAGAGTAAGCGCCATTTGGGTTTTCATTGCTGTTGTTTTTGAGAGAACAGGAAATTAACGCAGCTCTCTTAAAAACAAAAAATAAGCTAGAAGGTTTGCAAAGAATTGGCAGGGATAGACTTACGTAAAGGCGAACGCTAATTGACAGGTGACGGAACATTTTAGGTCAACTAAGTTGAAAAGTTTAGGGTTGGAGGTTTATCCCATGGAATTAAACTTTCAACTTTCATCTGATAAACCGTATTTGATCCAGTAGTAAGTTAAAAGTTTATATCAGGGAGTTAAGTCTTCAACCCTAAACTGATAAACCATATTTATCCAGTAGTATGTCTAATCGATATGTTCTAGGATTTTCTCGGCCATTACCTCCAGATTTTCCTCTTTTTCCAATACCTGATCGATAATTACCAGACTGGTGAAATAGCTCTCCGGATCGAAGCTCTTGAGGTAAGATTCATTGAAGTAAAAATGGAGATCTTCAAAAGGAGCGCATTGATACAATATATAAGCATTTTCATGTACATCAAATACACAAAGTAAGAAGTAGTGATTGGATTGATTGGGCAGGCAATTGAGCATAATGGGATAATCAAAGTACTGGGCCCGCCAAAAGCCAAAGAGGTTGGCTTCAAAAAGAGGGTAGTATTGTACCTTGATGGCCGCTTTCTTCTTGTCTAAAGTGCGCTCCAATAGCCCTAGCTTATTCCGCATCTTGGTCAATGGAATATCTTGCGGATTGAGCTGCGAAAAGGCTTGCCATTTATAGGTTTGCAGATCGTAATAATCTACCTCTCCAATTCGCAATTTGTAATCAAAACGAGGGTAGCCCGGTACGATATAGCCGGGGTAATAGTAGGGTAGTCCGCGTTTTAAACAAAAAGATATTTCCATCAGCATGGTATAGAAACCCAAGCTGTTTTTTTGATAATCTGGGTCATAAATCCCCATAATACTAGCCACACTATCTTTTCCCTGATCAAAGAAACTAGTAGCAATTAGCTGCTTGTCTTTGTAAACCGAAACCTCCATCGTATCGTAGATGTTGAAATCCTCCCCATCTAATAGGGAGTCTTTTAGGCTCGGGGCCAGTACGCCTTTAAAAGAAGCTTTGTATTTCTGGTAGAGTTGTTCCTTTTCGGAATCGATAAAGGCTCGCCGTACTTCCGTGTGAAATTCTACTTGATTGTTTCGAATCAATTTTCGTAAGCTCTTGCGGAATTCGTAGCCCTCCAACGAAAGTCGGATCCAAACGGCAGAAAAGAATTGGTGGTTGAAACAAAGAAAGTGAGTGGTGAAGATAGTTTGCCCCATGCGATACCAACCCCGAGCCAAGTAGGCATCGAGTTCTTCAGGAACCATCATGTCGGGATAATGTTTTTCGGCAAACATCTTACGAATCAACAATTGCTACAATAAAACGCTATTTTCTTTGGTAGAATCAGCTAGGAGTTACTTCAGCTTCAGCAGTTTACTTAGCTATATCTTGGGAAACTGCTGAAGTCTAAATCTAAGCTTTTTTTTAAGCGCAGTAAATTATATTTTACACATATATAATCCAAGTTATTGAGTAAGAATTTCATATAAAATATAGATATATGAATCTTAATGCCTACAGGACACCCCATACTACTGAACCAAATACGGTTTATCAGATGAAGGTTGAAGGTTTATGAGCTTATTTTCTTGGCATAAACCTTCAACCCTAAACTTTTAAATACCGTGGAACAAAAGTTCTTTAGTATTTTGAGCTGAGGTTTTTGGTGGAGGGCAAGGCTCGAAGAGGGAAGCCAGCCGTAGCTACCTGACCGATGAGAAACGAAGCCCTTCGCCAAAAGACACGCTCAAGATGCAAAGTTATTTTTGTTCCACGGTATTAAACCCGAGTGGAATTAAATGTCCAGTAGTCAGAGAATTCCCTGTAACTCACCACCTTTGGCAAATAGTTGGTCGACTTTCTGTTTAACGGCCGGATCACCAATTAATGGCGGGGCGTGATGTGGCTTGATGCGCGCGTCGATAATCAAAGGGCCTGCACAACCCCAATGTTTATGCTGAATGGAGCTATTAACCCCATAGATATCATGAGAAGGATTGGCACGAGTAAAGGTTGCCCAGAGGAAGTTATTGAGGGTCTCACCCAGAAATTGACTATCGTCGCCCACTATTATCAAAGGTATATTGTCCCAGTTATGGTGTGCCAATTGTTTGGCTAAGGTTTGGATGTCCTCTCCCGGAGCTGCTGGATCAAAGACCGGACCCTGAATGGCCAAGATACCCGGCTGTATGAATTGCGGTGCCGTAAAGCCAGTGGGTAATTGTAAATCAGCGGGTAATTCTCCACTTAATGCTCTCAATTTAGGGCCATGACAAGCCATCACCAATTTCGAGCCAGCATTCCAACCCGAACCCGAATAATCCAAGGTATCGATAGTAGTTTGGGTATAAAAATGCAAATCTCGCCGCCAATCTACCCGTTCCAACACATGGGTAAAGAAGGCGCGAATATCGTGGGTATTCAAATTGGGGTGATCATTGGATGCTGCAATAATCAAAAACTTGGCCAGAGAAGTCTGCCCGGTACCCAATATCCGATTTGCTTGCGTCAAAATCTCTTCCGGCTTTGGCTCGCGGAAAGGCATATAGCGTTCCGTTCCAATGGCCAATAAAAGTGGGTGAACACCGGCTGCATCAACGGCATTGATTTCTTTGATGCCTGGAAACTCTTGCGGTGTCAACAGTTTGACCATCTTATGAATCAAATAACCAAAACTGGAATCCTCCTGTGGTGGACGACCGACGACTGTAAAATGCCAGATCGCATCCTTACGGTAGTAAACTTTCTCCACTTCCATCACTGGAAAGTCATGGGCCAAACTATAGTAACCCAAGTGATCACCAAATGGACCTTCGCGCTTTTTCTCTTTCTTTTTGATGATCCCCGTAATCACAAAATCGGCATCTGAAGACAAGTAAAAGTTGTTTTTGGTCGCATAGCGAAAACGACGTCCGCCAAGCATCCCGGCAAAGGTCAATTCCGATAAGCCCTCCGGCAGTGGCATGATGGCCGCAAAAGCGTGAGAAGGAGGCCCGCCAATAAATACAGAAGCTCGAAAGGGTTCATCGGTTTCATTGTAGGCGGTATGATGAACACCAATACCCCGATGGATCTGATAATGCATCCCCACCTCTTCGTTGGGAATGTAGTCATTACCGGATAATTGAATGCGGTACATCCCTAAGTTGGATTGCATAATCTGTTTGGAGTAGGGGGGGAGGGTGAATACCTGTGGTAAGGTCACAAAGGCTCCGCCATCATCTGGCCATGATTTGATTTGCGGCAATTGATCAATAGTCGTTTGGCCATAAGTTACGGGCGTACCCAGTCGGCTTCGCATTGGGAGCGCAGAAAGGGCGGTAAAAGGGGCACCCAAGTAGCGCATCGGCCGCTTTAGAAAATTCATCGGGTCGGCCTTGAGTTCAATGACCTTTTGCACCTGCTCTATCGTCTTCCGAAAGATAAAATCGGTTCGTTCGGCCGTACCATATAAGTTGGAAGCTGCCTGGAAAGGACTGCCTTTGACCTTTTCAAATAAAAGTGCCGGTCCGCCCGCATCATACACGCGCCGATGCACCTCTGCTATTTCCAGATTAGGGTCCAGCTCAGTTTTGATCCGGACTAGCCGTCCATGTTTTTCCAAATCATTTACACAGGCACGTAGACTCTTGTAACTCATACTTCAATTAAGTGTTTTTTTACCTTCTCTGGCTGGCTGGTCTCCAGCGCACCAAAATGCTTGGAGAACTACAGAATGAGGGCCAGCGCATCTTTTTCAATGGAATTTCGCAATGCCTAACAAATCAAATTGAGGGAAGTTTTGTATTATTGCGACAAGAGACAGAGAAAAAATAAATGGATCGGATTTAAAGATTTTAAAAGGAAAATCGATCAATTCATTCCCCTCAAACGACCAAGCATTCAATTCCTATGAAAAATTACCTAAAATTACTGCAAGACATTATTGACAAAGGTACACAAAAGGGAGATCGCACGGGTACGGGTACCACTTCTCTATTTGGTTACCAGATGCGGTTTGACCTGCAAGAGGGCTTCCCCATGCTGACTACCAAGAAGTTGCACCTCAAATCGATTGTATATGAGTTGCTTTGGTTTTTGAATGGGGATACCAATGTCAAGTACCTGCAAGAAAATGGTGTTAGGATATGGAATGAATGGGCTGATGAAAATGGTGATTTAGGACCCATATATGGTAAGCAGTGGGTCTCCTGGAGCAAAGCCGACGGTACTACGATCAATCAAATTCAAAATGCTGTTGATCAAATCAAGAACAATCCGGACTCGCGGAGAATTATCGTGAATGCTTGGAATGCTGGGGAGTTGGATCAAATGGCACTCACGCCTTGCCACGCCCTTTTTCAATTCTATGTGGCAGATGGAAAATTATCTTGCCAATTGTATCAGCGTTCGGCTGATGTTTTCCTCGGCGTACCTTTCAACATCGCCTCCTACGCTCTACTGACCATGATGATGGCGCAGGTTTGCGACCTGGAACCCGGCGAATTCGTACATACCTTTGGCGATGTCCATCTCTACTCGAACCACATGGAGCAAGCCCAACTGCAGCTCACTCGCCAACCCAAAACACTCCCAACCCTAACTATCAACCCCAAAGTAAAAGATATTTTCGGCTTTAAATTTGAAGACTTCAGCTTGTCTAATTACCAACCAGACCCACATATTAAGGCAAAAGTTGCAGTGTAAGATAAAATCGGAAGTGCGAAATCGTAAATCGGAACACTTAAGCTCCAGCAGTTTCTCCCTCGAAGTGGGAAATCGGAAGGTGGAAAGGGGAAAGCCTCGATGTGGCCTTCCGCCTTCGTACTTTCGCTTTCCGACTTCGCACTTTTTCAATATCGTTTTGCTCATTTCTGTTGCATTTTCAGACGTAAGTACTTTATATGATATTACCGCTTAGTCCCCTATATTCCACATTCCACATTCCACATTCTTCATTCCACATTACCGCTACCCCTCCGGACTAAAAATCTCATCAATAGATTGCTGCAAGTCCTGGGCATCTCCATCCAGATTAGACGAGGAGGAAAGTCCCAAGGCAGTAGCGATAGCATCCGGTGGCGGAAACTCGGGCGAGTTAGCTTGCGGTACCTCATCACCCATCTCCAATACCTGACGAATAGTTTCTAAAACCTCAGGATCATCGGTGGCCATGATTTGTCGAACGAGTTGTAGCTTTAAGGACTTCATATAGGATTCAATCTTTTTTCTGGAAAAAAAAGCAAGACTTCTAAAGTTTCCTAGGGCGTGAGCAGGAAAATTTCTGAAGTCTAAGCCCAGCACCATTCACCTCTTCACCACTTCTTCACTTCACCCCCTACCTCCCCTTCACCCACAAGCTATCTACAAAGTAATGGCGAGTATCAAAGAAGTCATGTACGACTTCAAAGTTAGCACTTTTAGCCAATTGATGAACCTCTTCAATGCTATACTTCTGTGACAACTCTACTTCAATAGCTTCCCAAGCATCGAAGTGAATACTGGTTGCCAAGGCTTCAATGGGGACATCCTGCGACTGCTTACTGACGATATAGCTTTTGGTTTCCCCAGTGATCGGATCATAGGTTTCCCAATGTTTAAATTGATCAAGATGGAACTGACCACCTAATTCATTATTAATGCGCTCGAGTAAATTGAGGTTAAAAGCAGCAGTGATGCCAGCCGGATCATTATAGGCCGCTAATATGGTAGCGGGATCTTTTTTAAGATCAATCCCTAGCAGTAACATATCGCCAGGATTCAATAAGTTGTTCAGTTGACTCAAGAACTGGCGAGACTGTGGCTTGGTCAAATTGCCAATATTGGCACCGAGGAAAAAGATGACCTTCTTTTGATGACCACCGATATTTTTCAGTTTCTCTAGCACCTGGAAGTATTCACCATGTAGGGGAGCCACTTCCAACTTGGGTAATTCTGTCGACAAAGACTGACTCAACTGCTCCAACACGGAGGAGGAAATATCAACGGGCCGGTATTGAAAATTTACATTTTCTTCGACGAAATGCCTGAGGAGTACCTTTGTCTTTAAGCCATCTCCAGCGCCTAGCTCGATGACCTCAAAAGCTTCCTCGCTACCAATATGTTGGAGAATAGCTTGCCGTTGGTGATCAAAAATCTCATACTCACAATTGGTGAGGTAGTACTCTGGCATGTGCATGATTTCCTGAAAAAGACGATCTCCCTTTTTATCGTAAAAATACTTGGAAGATAGTTGTTTGGGGTGTTTCTCTAAGCCTTCTAAAACGCTTGAGGCAAAAGCTTTTTTACTCCCAGCTAGGGACGTAGCAGTAGTCATTTCTTAAGTATTAGATACAGTAATCCTGCTTGGACTCCTCAATCAAATAAGGGCCAAGGGAATACAAATTGAAAAAAAGGCTGGAGCTGTCTTTTGATCAGGGTAATAACCGGAGTACGTAAATACACGCATCCTTCACCAATAAAACATCTTTTAGCTAAAATAGATCAAGTATTTGGTGGAAAAGTGTAAAAATCAGAAATCGAAAATCAAAAACCAGAACTCCATTTCCCATTTCCCATTTTTTTATCGGGCCAACCGAATACCCGTAAACTGCCAACGTTTGTCAGTTTGAAAGAAATTGCGATAGGTCGGACGGATATGCGAACGAGCTGTGGCACAAGAACCACCACGCAATACCATTTGATTGACCATGAATTTACCATTGTACTCACCCAAGGCCCCTTTGAGTCGAGGGTAGTTAGGATAAGGAAGATAAGCGCTACCGGTCCATTCCCAAACATTCCCTAGAAATTGATAGTCACGCTCATCTTGTTGTGCAATGGGGTGAAAGTGGCCTTCCTCTAAGAAATTGCCAGCCTGAGGGATCTCCGTATACATTTGCTTACAAGCTACCTCCCACTCAAATTCCGTCGGCAGTCGTAAACCCTTCCATCTTGCATAGGCATCGGCCTCAAAGTAACTGATGTGCGTAACTGGTAAATTAGGATCTAACTTTTCAAGTCCTTGCATCGTGTAGTGAAACCAATCCGTACCCTCCTTAAACCAGTACAAAGGGGCTTTAAAGGCTAAGGCTTTTGTCCATTCCCAACCTTCAGACAGCCAATGCTCGAATTGCTCATAGCCACCGGCTTCGATAAAAGCCAAATACTCTCCATTGGTTACCAATCGATTTTGGATATCATAGGCATGGAGGTAAACTTTGTGTGCACTGTGCTCATTATCCCAACAAAAACCATCTCCATCATAACCCACCTTGTAGATGCCTTCTGTCACGGAAATAAAACCTGCTGTTGGCTTCGAAGGAGCATTTGTTTTTGCGACTTCCCGAACCTTATAAGTAGGAAATAGTGGATTGTTGCCCAGGATATACTTGATATCTGTCACCAATAATTCCTGGTGCTGCTGCTCGTGTTGTAGCCCGATGATTAGTAGGTTTTTTAAGTCAGGGGGTAAGTCAGTCCCTTCATACTGCGTCAGCCATTGTTTCATGTGTTGATCCACATAGCTTCGATATTCCAGCACTGTCTCCAATGCTGGACGAGTCATGTTGCCGCGATTGCTTCTTAATATCCTAGGCCCCTGGCTTTCATAATAGCTATTGAAAAAATAATTTAGGCGACTATCAAAGGCTTCATATCCTTCCAGATGATCGACTAAGATGAAGTTCTCAAAAAACCAGGTGGTATGTCCCAGGTGCCATTTGGGCGGGCTCACATCCATTGATGGCTGCACCACATAATCTTCGGCATGTAAGGGCTCACAAATCTTGATGCTCCATGACCGAACACTTTCATAAGTTGTCCATACGCTAGTCGGCTGACTTAAAATGGAACTTACTGTCATAATCACTTGCTTAAAGTTAAATAAGATTAATTTTCACCCATTCACCCATTCACCCATTCACCCATTCACCCATTCACCCATTCACCCATTACTTCGGATTTATACTATAAAAATCGTGCTTTACTGCTCACCAATAAGCTGTAGAGAAGCCTTAATAGCTGATTGAATAAAATCTTGTACAATATCCTGCTGCTGTTGTTTGTGCTGAAGGGCGGCTATGGTTGAAAATGGCAATACCGCTCCCGTCCAGTTTTGATTGACCCAATAGCCCTTACCATTTAACTCAGGCAGTTGAGCAGGCATTTTCACCGGTGATTTAGACCAGTGATTTACGTAGAAATACATGTCATTAACTGAACTGTCAGGGATTGCCATTCCCAGACCTATGGAGTTCAGGTCTTCTTGAGCATCATTTTTCCGAATTGGAATGTAAAGCCCCGTATCAAAATGATGAGGCCAGGTTCTAATATCGGAAGCATATGGGTACTCCGGCGCTATATCAACAAAAAGAGCATGAGCATTGTTTCTGCGAATAGCCAATTCTTCCAAAATAATACCAGAAGGGGAATTGAAGGTAGCACCTGCTGTCACCGGATGCGGAGGTATTTCATAGCGCGTCATCGGCTGAATAGCTTTTGTCTCAAAACCCAAGTCTGCCAAATTAGAATGTATCCAGTCGTAGACTGCAGCTCGTGTCTTACCTGATAAGGAAAGACTGGTATGTACCTGATCATCAATGATGAGACCTAAAGAAAAACTGGGATATAATAAGCCTAATTGACACTTGTCATCAAAAGAATGGCTGACCAAGGCTTGTAAACTAGGATTCCAACCCAGATTAGTGTGGGAATCATCGTCCTGATGAGGAAGGATGGCTTCTGCTGTGCTAGCTATACCTTGCACTACATGATGTAGACTGAGAATCGCAGCTGATAATTCAACTTTATCATGCGGAGCAATGAGGTTCCATTCTGACATATTAATAGATTTTTTGAGGACGTTAGTAAGGAAAAGAATAAGTCATGATGTATCCTTTAATTAGAACTCATTCCTTACCTTTCTAACTCTAAAGATAGCGTGAATGTTGGGACGAAATGAATTAGCAAGACGATAACCCATTATTTTACTTATGACTGTCGTTATACGACAACTTCGACTTCCTTATACCATTATCAGTTAAATGAACAAGTCAATGAAATACCAACAATTGGGTCGATCGGGCCTGCAAGTAAGCACACTTTCTCTCGGTTGCATGTCCTTTCATGATCAGGAAACAGGACAGGGGCTCATCCATACTGCATTGGATCATGGGATGAATTACTTTGATACTGCTGATTTGTATGACCGCGGTGAAAATGAGAAAATCGTAGGGCAGCTACTAAAGGGAAAAAGGAAAGAAGTGATCATTGCTACGAAAGTGGGAAATGAATGGCGAGCCGATGGCCGTGGATGGGATTGGAACCCCTCGAAAACTTATATCAAAGCTGCCGTAAAGCAAAGTCTTCGCCGTTTACAAACAGATTATATTGATTTATACCAGCTTCATGGAGGGACAATCGATGACCCTATTGAAGAAACAATCGAGGCATTTGAAGAATTGAAAAGTGAAGGATGGATTCGCTATTATGGAATTTCTTCGATTCGCCCGAATGTTATTAGAAAATATGCGGAAAAATCGAATATCGTCAGTAACATGATGCAATATAGCTTATTGGATCGACGCCCAGAGGAATTTGCACTGGACTTTCTAGCTGAACAAGGCATCAGTGTCTTGGTTCGAGGCGGATTGGCAAAGGGCCTACTCGCCACTAAACCAGCAAGACACTATCTCTCGCACACGCAAAAAACGGTGAAACAAGTGCAAGATGGTCTTGCCGCAAAGGCCGCCTCCGATAGGCAATCGGGCCACTTAGCTTTGGCTTATGCTTGGAAACATCCAGCTGTTGCCAGTATAGTCGTAGGGGCAAGTTCAAAGCAGCAATTAATCGAAAATATCGAAGCCCTCCATGTGCCTCCCATGACGGATGAGACTTATCACCACCTAAGAGCCATTAGCCCCGTGATTAACTATGAAAATCATCGCTAAGAGCATGTTTGGGCAATGCTTTTGGCGCAAAAAAGGATGTTTTAGGCCTGCCTGGCAGCCAGACAGGCCCAAATGGTGTTGCCCAAACATGCGCTAAAGCAGGAAGAAGTACTATAAAATCACTTCGGTAGCACCAAAGCCATAGCGAGGATGAAACTCATTTTTGAAAGATTGTACCTCTGGCAAATTAATCAGGCGAGTGGCTATGGCATTTCGCAACTTCCCTTCTCCAACACCATGGATGACAAAAATTCGATCGATACCTAAGCGAATAGCCCGATTGATATATTCGTCAAAAGCGGCGAGCTGGATTTTCAGGATGGCTCCCTTATTTAGTTTTTTAGTAGCTGTTACGAGTTTTTCTATGTGAAGATCAATTTCTGTAGGGAATTCTGCATAAGCAGCAGAATCAATATGATAGAGTTTTCCGGTATAAGAAACCCTGGTTTTGGGTTTACTCAATCGTTTAGTATAACTCTGTAAGTTTTCTTTGGGTTTTTCACGCGTGCCTTTTAGATTACCGAAGACTTGAAACAGGGGGAGCTGCTTATTGAGTAGTGGCGCGACTTGCCCTTCTTTAAAAAAGGTTTTTGCTTTCAGACGCAATTTTTTTTCTTGCTTACTTCCTGTTCCATCTGTTGTAATTCGCCATGAAGCCAAATGAACTTCTGGTGCATCATTGAGTTCATCATACCATAGTTCTCCCAAGGAGAGAACCGATGCTGCATCTAATTTCTTATTGATTTTTTCCTCTACGGATCCATTCAATGAAAGACTATATTGAAATAAGAGATCATAATCGGTGTCATTGATCAGTTGAATGTTGTATTTCTCCACCGTCGCATCGGCATTCAATTTGGGGTTGAAAGCTAGAAAGATGCCCTCGTGTGTGAGCGCATTGGGGGAAAAATTGATGACGTTTTTTGGTTTACTCGTTGGGGTAGGGGCGATTTTGGGACTAGGCGCAGTACTCTTGGAGGGAATTTTGGTGGTGATGGTGTCATCCAACAATTCCAAGTCCTCAGTTGAAACGGGAATTACCATGTCATCATCCAAAACGTGGACTTTAAGCATGCCGTTACTAAGCATGGCAATTACTCGCCCCTCATCCCCTGTATGAATCAATCGTACCTTAGTACCCACCGAATATAGCATAGCAAATTATGTATTTCTTAATCGTTGCCGCAATTTAAGGGCTAGCGTTTAGACTACAGAAGTTTCCAATGATGTGACACGGAAAACTTATGACGTCTTACTCGTAGCCTGTTCCCTATTTAGTGTAAAAATACCGATTGTATTAGGAAGCTGATGTATTTTTTGCACATTTGTCCAAAAAAGTAAACATCCCTCATGAATAACAGATGGAAAGTCGCACAGTTTTGGGAAATTCGATGGTGGCGATGGTATTTACAAAACAAAGACAAAAGTGCGTATTTGGAGGCCAAAGCCAAGTATTGGCATCGCATCTTGGACCATTGTGATATCAGTTTTTTGGGTACCGAAACCATGCTGGATGCGGGGTGTGGACCTGCCGGAATATTTATGGTATTAGAAGGAAAAAAAATTGTAGCAATTGATCCGCTATTGCCTAAATATGAAGCTCAACTCTCCCATTTTGATCCGCAAGATTATTCCCAGGTGGAGTTCATTCCCGCCTCATTGGAGGCTTTTCAAACTAGCTTATCTTTTGATGTGATTTTTTGCTGTAATGTGATCAATCATGTGGCGGATTTACAGCGGAGTTTGGCCCATTTGGTAAAAGGCTTGAAGCCAGGAGGAACCCTAGTATTGACGGTAGATGTGCATAATCATCAGCCACTCAAGCGGCTATTCAGGGCCATACCCGGAGATATTCTTCATCCCCACCAGCATGACCTGGCAGATTATACCGACATGCTGGTGGGGCAGAAGTTGGTGATTGAAAAAAGCCACCGTTTGAAGTCTAACTTTATTTTTGATTACTATCTCATCAAGGCCACATCACCTTTAACAGTAACGATTTGACCGTCATTCATTTCCAAATCTAACCAATAGACATATACACCGGAATTCAATAGCTGATTGTTGAAGGTGCCATCCCAGCCATAGGTAGGATCATTGGGCGGGAAGTTGGCATTTTCAAAAAGCTTGTTCCCCCAGCGGTCGAAAATCAAAAATCGTAAGACACTATTGATTTGCGATCCTCCCTGGACCATAAAAATGCTGTTGTTCTCACCAGTTGGTCGAAAAATATTGGCCATGAATACATTTAACTGTCGATTGACAAGTAGGTCAAGGCGATCCGTAGATTCACAGCCGTTTTCATCCACTACAGTTACGCTATAGCTAGTAGAAAAATCTGGTTTCACCAAAAGACTGAAACTGCCTTCGCTTCCCGGTAAATCTGGCGTCCACTTGATAGAGGTTACGGCATCCTGTGTGACATTGAGTAAGGCGTCAAGAACCACGCTATCTCCTAAATTAATGGTCTTTTCCCCTTCCTCGATTTGAGCTTGTAACTCAACATTTATCGGATTAGGTTCATCCAAGATGTATTCCAATGCTTGTTGACAACCCTGCCCATCTATGAAGGCTATTTCGTACACACCTGGCCCTAGAGGACCATAAGATTTTGCAGTACTAAATGCTCCACCATTGATGGCTGATTGGACATTCACTGCCGTGCCCACAATCGAGTCGATGCTAATAAAGCCATCGTTATCCCCAAAACAAGTAATGCTAGA
>Ga0070727_10003452_pt1 | contig 14318 bp, 11 predicted proteins | sample tdAd472_FD_66722 | JGI IMG/M metagenome (GOLD analysis project Ga0070727, IMG submission 66722) | Marine sediment microbial communities from the Atlantic coast under amendment with organic carbon and nitrate - tdAd47.2 | ecosystem: Environmental > Aquatic > Marine > Coastal > Sediment | place...
GACCTGCAGACCGTCCGGCACCCCACCATCGTTCCCGTACTCGACGTGGTGGAGGTCGAAGGCGACCTGTACGTGCTCGAAGACTGGGTCGATGCCGTCGACCTGGCCACCGTCATGGCTCACGCCCGAGAGCACGGCCCCCTCCCCCAGAACGTGTTCCTCGACATCGCCACGCAGGTCTGCAACAGCCTCGAGGCCCTCCATGGGCGGGTGGGCCCCGCTACGGGCAGCGAGCACGTGCTGCACATGGGCCTGTGCCCCGAGGCCATCCTCCTCACCAGCTCCGGCAAGGTGCGGCTGGCGACGATGGGTCTCACCGCCTCCCCCACTGCCGTGCCCCAGGCCGCCAAGGCGGGCGCGTCGGAGGCCTTCCAGTACCTGTCGCCCGAGCAGACACACCCCGAGCAGGCCCTAGGCCCTCCCAGCGACATCTTCGCCCTCGGCTCCCTGCTGTACGAGCTGCTCACCCTACGCCCAGCCTTCCGCGCCGACAGCCACCTGCAGACGATCCATAGGATTCGCCGGGCAGAGATCACCACCCACCTCCTCGAGGTCAAGGAGATCCTCCTCGGCCTCGACCGCGTGCTCTACCGGGCGCTGTCGCTGAACCCTCGCCACCGCTACCAGCGCGCCTTCGTGCTCCGCGAAGACCTCCGAGGCCTGATGGCGGGGTTCACCTTCGCCGACATCGAGAGCGACGCGCGGGCCGCCCTGGCGCCGATGTTCGGGGCTCGAAGCAACAGCCTCGACGAGGTCGTGCCCGTCGTCCCGCCACCCGAGGGGCCTCAGGAGACGACCGCAGCGCTGCTGGAGAGCGCGCGCCTCGACACTCAGGAGCCACGGCCCGCGTGGGGCGCCGCCGAAGACACCACCGCCTTGCGGCGGGTGCCACGTGCCGACGACACCCTCGGTGTGCTGGAGGGGCTCGGCGCCATTCCCCCCCGCAACACGCCGAACGTGCTCGACAGCCTGCCGATGTCGCGGGCCACGGGCATCCAGATGGGTTCGGGCGACTACCCTGCCGTGCCCGACCCCAACGAGCCCACCGGCACCGAGCACACGGGCCCCACCGGCGACCAGAACGGGCTGATTGAGAGCCCGCGCCCCGTCACGATGGAGCCGCCGCGGGCGTCCATCCCGCCGGGTCTCATCGCCCCCATCGACCCTTCCGACGCGGTGCCCCTGTCGGCGCTGGTCACCCAGGAGCGGCCCAGCCCGACCGGCCCGCCGCCGTCCGCCGTTCCTACGCAGGAGTCGGCCGTTCCCGCGGCCGCACCACAGCCTCCGCCAGCCGCCGATGCCGACACCATGATCACGGCGCCTCCCACTGCGGCCGAGGCGAATACGGCGCCTCCGATTCCCCCCTCCCAGGTGCAGACCTCCCCCGAGCAGCGGCGCATCACGCCACCACCGGTGCCACCGCCCGTCGACCCGGTCGCGGATGCGGAGGCCACCCGCCAGGCGCGAGAACGCCTCGCGCCTCCCGACAGCCTCATTCCACCCGCCAGCGAGCCGCCAGGCCCACCGCGGCTGTCGGCCCCGATTCACGAGCCCGAGCGGTTCGACAGCTTCGACGACATCGACGACGACGAGAGGCCGTCCAGCTCGCCCTCCTGGTTGCCCATGGCGGCGGCGGGAGGGCTCGCAGCGGTGGCGCTGCTGTCGTGCCTGGGCCTCGGCGGTATCGGAGGCGTGGCCGGCCTGGTCTCGGCCCGGCAGTCGCAGGTCGCGGCCGTGCAGCCGCCCTCCCCCGAGCCGGCCCCCGTGGCAGCCCCGCAGGTAGAGCCCGAGCCTGTTGCCCAGGCCGTCGAGCCGAGTCCCCGCCCATCCCCTCGTCCCACCCGCGCCGAGGCCCCCCGGCCGGCGCCCCAGCCGAGGGCTCAGCCCGCGACGAGGCCCTCGCCCACGCCACGGCCTTCCCCCCGTGTTGCCCCCAGCCCTTCGCCGCGGCCAGCGCCCCCACCGCCTCGACCGGTCGCGGCCCCCGCACCCGCCCCTCCAGCCGAGACCTACTCCGCCGTCTCCGCCGCCGACGACCGTGTGCAGCAGGAGTCGGGCACGGCCGACATGGCCGCCGACGGCCCCCTCGACAGGGTCGCCCTCGACGCGATGTCAGAGGCCGCGTTCGCCGGAAGCCTTCCCTCCGCCGAGCGCGCCCGCTTGGCCGGGGTCGGCACCGACAGCCCGCTGTTCACCCGCAGCCACACACTGCTCTACCTCGACGCCAAGGCCAGGGGCGACCGCTCCAGCAAGACGTCGGAGCTGGCGCTGCTGATGTCGTTGCCAGAAAACCAATACAACCCCGCCCTGCTGGTCGAGCAGGCCCATGCCGCGATGGAGTCGCAAGACTGGGGCCGGGCGCTGGAGCGGTCCCAGCTCGCCGAGCGACACTGGGCGCGGCTCCCCAGCGACCTCATCTTCAGCCGCAAGGCCCTCATCTACGAGATCGAAGCCAAGGCGCACCTCGGTCGCTTCTACGCCTCGGAGGGCGACGAGCCCAACGAGCTGTTCCGGTCCATCCGAGGCTGGGAGAAGTACCGGAGGCATGCCGAGGCCGCGTCTCGCGGCGATCTGGTGGCCAACGCCGATCAGCAACTCAACGAGCTGTACGACATGCAACGGAGGCTCGAGTGAGCCGGATCCACCTGCTCGTCCTCGCCGCCCTCGCGGCAGCCCCCAGCGCGGCCTGGGCGGGCAACCACGCCCTGACCTCGACGGTCACTACCCGAAACGGCGAGCCGGTCGGCCGGGCGCGCATCACCCTCAGCCCGGGCAACGTCGAGCTGGTGACCGACCGAGAGGGCCGGTTCCTCATCGACTACCTGCGTGACGACGAAGGTGAGCGCATCAAGCTGGCAAAGAAGACCGACTACGCCCTCGACGTGTTCAAGGTCGGCTACCACCCCTACCAGACGACCTTCTACTTCAAGCGTGGTGAGCTGGTCCTCCCCGACATCGTGCTCGTGGAGAAGACCATCCAGGTCGACGACGTGCCCGAGAACATAGACCCCGACAGCGAGGTCCCCACCCACGCCGCTGGCGCCACCTACGAGGGCCAGTGACGCTGTTGCTGCTGTGCCTCGCGTGCGGGGATGACGCCTCGACCTCGCAGCCCCTACCCACGCCTCCGGCGGCGCAGGGCTCGTACGGCTGGGTGGGCGAGGTGGCCCTGAGTCCATCGGAGTTCGGGGCGACCATCGCCGCTGAGCGTCGGGGATGGACAGCCCTGCACGCCCACGACTACCGCACCGCCACCGCCAGCTTCACCGAGCCCACGCACAGGGCGCGCCCCGAGCTGTCGATGGCCCTGCTCCATCACGACCTCGCCCTGGTCGGTGACGAAGCTGCGTCCCGTCTGTTCGACGAATGGGCGGAGCGCGGTGGGCTGCCCGAGCATGGCGCCGCACGCGCGGTGGCAGCCCTCGCGGCCTGGTGCAGCGGCAGCGACCAGGCCGCCCAGTGGGCCGCCGAGGCGCCCGAAGGCATCGTGGGAGCATCGGCGCTGGCTGCCATCGCCGAGGGCACGTCACCGCTGGAGGCCCCCACCGACGACGCCATCGGCCAGCGCCTCGCGCTGCACGTCGCGGCCCGCAGGGGCGAGGTGGAGACGCTGGAGGCCGCCCAGGGCCTGCCGATGGTCACCGAGGAGGCACACGGCTTCACCCGCGCCTTCTACGACCCCTGTGCCCACCACGCTCTCGCCGCCGGGTGGGAGGCACGGGCAGCCAGGTCCCTCGACGCATCGTCTTGGCGCGGCATGCGGGCCTGGGGCGATGGGGGCTTGTCGGGCCGCCTGTTCTCGCCGTGGCTCGACGCGTCCGACCTGCTGGCCGAAGTGGAGCGCGCGGAGCACGCCGGCCTGGTCGGTGTGCAGGGTGAGCGACTCGATGCCCTGGGGCTTCCCCTCGCCACCGGCGACGACCCCCAGCTCGCGCGCGAGCTCGTGCGGTCCCTCGATGGCCACCTCGACACCTGGCGCGCCGACCTCCTTCAGCGGTCCAACGCCGAGGGCGGCGCCCTGCTGAATTCGCTGGGCCTGGTCGAGCGCTTCCGCCAAGAGTGGCTGGTGGTCTTTGCGCGGCACGCCCTGCACCAGGGCCACCCCCGCGCCGCCCTCGCCGTGCTCCAGCAGGCCCGCGACGTGGGCGAGCCCGAGGTCGGTCCCGCCAACAGCCCGTCCCTGTTCGCGCTGACGGCCGCCGCGGAGATCCGCTCCGGCCACACCCGCCAGGCCCTCGACGCCCTCGAGCCCCTCAGCCGCAGCTTCACAGCCGTGCGTGGGGTTCAGGAGCTCGTGGGCGACCTCGCCGTCCTGCAGGGTCTCGACCGCCAGGGCGACAGCAAGGAGAGCCAGTGAAACGCGTCCTCCTCCCCCTGCTCGTGGGAGCCCTCGGGCTTGCCGCGACCGCTTCGGCGGGCACCCTTCGCTACGCCGAAGACCGTGCCCCCGGCATCGTGCATCCCCTGTTCACCACCTCGATGAGCGAGGCGCGAGCCAACGAGCTGCTCTTCGAGGGGCTGTTCAGCGACGATCTGCAGCTGCGCTCCGCTCCGCGGCTGGCGGAGTCCTACGAGGTGGCGCCTGACCGGCTGTCCATGACCATCACCCTGCGAAACGGCGTCACCTGGCACGACGGCCAACCGCTGACCGCCGACGACGTCGTGTTCACCATCGAGGCGATGGCCTCACCACGCAATGCCAGCACCGAGGCCGGCAGGGTGGGATGGATAGCGAGCGCCCAAGCCCTCGACACGCGAACGGTGTCCCTCACCTTCCGCGCCGCGGAAGCAGCCCCCCAAGACAAGCTGTACTTCAAGATCCTGCCCGCCCACCTGTTCGAGGGCACCAAGGTCGAGCGGTCAGGCTCGTTCCGCACCCGACCCGTCGGCTCCGGCGCCTGGCGGCTCACCTCGTTCAACGACGACGCCTCCATCACCATGAGCAAGGTCGAGGGCAGCGATGCCGGCCTCGACGAGGTCGTGCTGCGCGAGGTCTCCGACAAGAACTACCAGGCCAAGCTGCTGCTCTACGAGTCCCTCGAGGCGCTGGTACGGGTGCTCCCTCGCGACCTCGCCACCCTGCAGAACGACCGGAAGGTCGAGCTGTATCCCTACCAGACCAACTCTTGGTGGTACCTCGGCTTCCACCAAGACAAGCCCGCGCTGAAGAAGCCTGAGGTGCGACAGGCCCTCACGCACATGGTCGATGTCGACCAGCTGCTGGCGCCGATCGGAACCGGGGATGTGCTCACCGGGCCCTTCGTGCGGTCCTCTCCGTTCTACAACCACGACGTGCCCCGGGCCCCGCACGACCCCGACAAGGCTGCCGAGCTGCTCACCGCTGCCGGCTACACGTTCAACGGCAGGTGGCTGGGGCCGGATGGCAAGGAGCTCACGCTGCGTGTAGCGACCGTCTCCAACCTCGAGACGGCCCAAGACGTGCTCATCAACCTGCAGTCGCAGCTGCAGAGCCGCGGCATCACCGTCACGCCCGAGTTCCTCACGCCCGCGGAGTGGAAGCAGAAGGTGTGGCGCGAGCACGACTTCGACATCGTTCTCAGCCAGTGGTCCTTCGACCGAAACGAAGACATCTACGAGCAGTTCCACAGTCAGGGTGCGCGCAACTTCCTCGGCTACCGCAGCCCCGAGGTCGACCGACTCCTCGACGAAGCCCGCACCAGCAGCGACCCCCAGGAGAAGAAGGCGCTGCTGCGGCAGGTGCACGCCGCCGTCGCCGCTGACCACCCCATGATCTTTCTGTGGACCCTCGACTCCTACGCGGCGATGTCCACCAAGGTGAAGCGGGTCGTCGTGCACCCCTTCTACTTCTTCACCTGGGCCGGCGACTGGGCCCTGTGACGTGACCCGGGTCGTCGTCACCCGGGGCGCCTGGGCTGCCCTGACCCTGCTGGGAGCCGTGGGCTTCAGCTTCGCGCTGGTGGTGTGGGCCCCCGGCGACCCCATCGATCTGCTGCCCAATGCCGACGCGGTGCGACCCACCCTCGAGGCCCGCTGGCGCCTCGATCAGTCGCCCCTGCAGCGCATGGCGTCGTGGTGGCGGCTGCTCCTCGCCGGCGACCTGGGCACGAGCCTGTCGTACCGGCCGGGCGCGCCGGTGTGGGAGGTGATCCGCCAGCCGGTCGTCGCCACGGGGCTGCGGGTGCTCGCTGCGCTGGCGGTCGCCATCACCACCGGCTCGGTCCTCGCGCTGCGCACTGGGGGGCAGCGCCGCAGCCGCACGCGCCTGCTCGTACAGCTGGCCAGCCTCGCCCCCCTGTTCCTCCTCGCCCACGGCGCAGTGGCCGTGCTCAACGAGGGGGCCTTCGCCCTGATGCAGGCGGGGTGGATGGGCCGCCCGGGCTGGTTCGCCCTGCCCGACCAGGCCTCGCTGCTGCGCTCGTCGCTGGCCATCGGGCTGCTGGCGGTCGGGTCGAGCTCGCTGCACGAGGTGCACGCCGAGATCGAGCACGCTGTCGCGCACCTCCAGGAGTCGCCCTTCGTCGACGCGGCGCGGGCCCGGGGGGAAGCCACCTGGCCGCTGCTGCTCCGCCACCTGCTGCCCACGGCGTGCTCGGTGGCCGCGAGCCGCGTGGGGTGGCTGCTCGGCGGTTCGGTGGTCGTCGAGAAGCTGTTGCTGCTCCCCGGCGCGGGGGCCGTGCTGTGGAACGCGGCGCTCCTGCGCGACTACGAGGTGGTGCTCGGGCTCACCCTGGTCGCGGCTACGGCGGTGGTGGTAGCACGGCTCCTCGCGGATCTGGCCAGGGTGTGGCTCGACCCTCGGCTGCGGGCGTCGGCATGATCCGCTGGGCACACCACGCCCTGCGCGGCCTACGCGCCCACGACAGCCTGCTCGGGCGCCTGGGCCTGGCGTGGCTGCTGCTGCTGGTGGTCGTCGCACTGTGCGCGCCGCTGGCGGGGTACCCCGTCGGGGCCGATGTCGACCTGTCGCAGGCCAGCCAGGGGATGTCGGGCCGCCACCCGCTGGGCACAGACCACCTCGGCCGCGACACCTTCGCGCGCCTCGCCCTGGCCTGCCGGGCGTTCACCGGGCCGGGCCTGCTCGCCGGCCTGGTGGCCCTCACCGCGGTGCCCACCGGGGCGCTGGCCGGCATGCACGGGGGGTGGGTCGCCCACCTCACCCGCTACGTCGCCGGTGTGGTGGCGAGCGTGCCTCGCTTCGTCTTGGTGCTGCTGTTGCTCACGATCTACGGCAACACCCCCACTGTGCTCGGCCTGGCCATCGGCCTCGCCTACGTGCCCGAGCTGGCCGAGGCCGTGCGGGCGCGCGTCGAGGGGCTGAGGGTGGCCGACTTCGTGCTCGCCTCCCGCGCCCACGGGGTGCCCGAGGGCCGGCTGTTGTGGCTACACCTCGTGCTCGGCGCCACAAACCAGCTCGTGGCACGGCACCTCATCCGGGTGTTCGCCTTCACCGTGGTCGTGGAGAGCACCCTCGCCTACCTCGGCGGCTTCGGGGTTCAGGAGCCGCAGCCCTCCTGGGGCAACCTGTTGGTGTTCGAGTGGGGGCGTGGGCTCGGCCCCCAGGTGATCGCGCCCGCCGCGGCGCTGCTCATCACCCTCGCCGCCTGCGCAGCCGCCGCGGGCTTCGTCGGAGGGCGCCGCCATGCCGGATAGCGTGGTCCTCCGGGGGCTGACCATCGAGGTGGGCGACCGACGCCTCGTAGACGAGGTGGGCCTTCAGGTGCACAGCGGCCAGGTGGTGGGCCTGGTAGGGAGCAGCGGCTCGGGCAAGACCCTGACCGCGCGCGCCTTGCTGGGCTTGGTCGACCTGGAGCCCGGGGTAGTCCGCGCCGACCTGCGGGTGCAGTGGGAGGGGCAGCGCTTCCACCCCTACGAGGGGCGCCCCCGCACCCGGCGCGAGCGCGCCAAGGCCTTCGCCTCGTTGCGCGGTGACGTGCTCGGCTACCTGCCCCAAGACGCCCCACGCACCCTCGACCCTCTGTCCACCGTCGCGGCCCAGCTCGCCCGGGTCGCTCGCCTGGGCCGGGCGCCCGATCGGGCGCTGGGTGCCTGGCTTCAGGCCGGGGGCTTCACCCCCACCCACGCCGAGGAGGTGCTCCCGCTCTACCCCCACGAGCTGTCCGGGGGCATGGGGCAGCGGGTAGCCATCGCCCTGGCGCTGGCCCGCGGGAGTCGGTTCCTCATCGTCGACGAGCCCACCACCGGCCTCGATGCTCCCGTACAGCATCGCCTGCTGCAGCACCTGCGAGCCCTGGCCCACGACGGGCTGGGGGTGGTGGTGGTGACCCACGATCTTCGCTGGCTGGGAGAGGTGGCCGACGCGGTGGTGGTGCTCGACCAGGGGCGTCGCGTCGAGGCCCTCACCTCCGAGGCGCTCACCTCCGGCGAGGCCGACAGCGGCGCCGCACGCCGGCTCCTCGATGCGGTCCGTCGCCTGCAGTCGCCGGGGTTCCCGTCGTGACGGCCCCTCCCCGCCACGTGTGGAGCCTCAGTGGGGTCCACCTCACCTACAGGAGCTGGTGGCGTGCGCCCCGTGCGGTGCTCCACGGGGCCAGCCTGCACATCGCCGCGGGGGAGCGCGTGGGGCTGGTGGGGCCGTCGGGGTGCGGCAAGTCGAGCCTGGTCCGGGTCGGGCTCGGGCTGCAGCCCTACGACGCCGGCCGGGTGAGCCTGCTGGGGGAAGACACCACCTCGTGGCGGCCCTCACGGTGGCGGAGGGCCCGCAGCGAGGTCCAGCTCATGCTGCAAGACCCCTCCGCCATGCTCCACCCCCACGCGTCGCTGCAGCTGTTGTTGGAGGACTCCGCCTCCCTGCATCGGCCCGAGGAGTCGCCCACCGAGGTCGCTACCCACCTGCTGGAGGCAGTCGGGCTCGGGCACCGCGCCCATGCCCTGCCCCACGAGCTGTCGGGGGGGGAGCGACGCCGCGCGGGGCTGGCTCGGGTGTTCACCGCACGACCCAGGTTGCTGGTCGCCGACGAGCCCACCGCCGGCCTCGACGCCCACCTGCGCCTCGAGCTGCTCCAGCTGCTCCTGCAGCGTGCAGGGCCCGACTGCGCCGTCGTTCTCGTCAGCCACGACCTGCAGGCCCTCGCCGCGGTGTGCGACCGCCTGGTGGTGATGGCCGACGGCCGGGTGGTCGAGGCCCTCGACGCCGGCGAGCTCCGCGACGGCACCGCCCAGCCCACCCACGACGCCACCCGCGCCCAGCTGCTCGCCGCGGGCTGGCAGCCCCGGACGGAGTCCCCATGATCCCCTTCGCCCTGGCCCATGCCGAGGAGCCCGTGGTGGCCGCCGAGGCCGACTACCGCAGCTACCTCGACCAGGCGCGCTTCTTCGTCAAGCGCGGCTGGTACCCGGACGCACAGGAGCAGCTACAGCTCGCCACCACCCATCCTGACGGCGCCCTCGACGCGGCCGCCTGGGCGCTGCTCGCGCAGGTCCGCTACGAGCTCGCCGACCTGCACGGTGCTCGCTTCGCCGCCGACCGCGCCCTGGTGAACAGCCACGACGCCGAGCAGACCCGCCAGACCCGCGAGCTGCTCACCTTCTTCGAGACCAAGTTCGGCTTCGTCGACCTAGTCGCCGCCCAGGAGGGGGCGGCCACCCACCTCGAGGTGGAGCTGCTGTCGACCCTGTTCGACCCCGATCTCAAGGCCTTCCTGGGCCGGCTCGACGAGCGCCTCGCTGACCACCCCGTCGTGCTCCCCCACCCCCTCGGTCTGCCCGGGGGTCGCTACCGGATCAACGGGGTCGAGGTCGAGGTCGCTGCCGGGGGCGATGCGCGCCTCGACACCCCGCTGCTTGGCACCAAGGCCCTCGCCCTGCAGACCCTTCAGCTCGAGGTGGGCGTCGGGACCTCGTTCTGGCTGGGCCCCCGCGCCCAGCACTACACCCCGTCGATCGCCACGCAGCTCAGCCTGTCGGTGCCTACCGGTCCCGTCGTGTGGGGCGTGCTCGTCGACGCCTTCCCCAGCCCCTACCTCACCGACAGCGGCGCGGTGGCCGTCGGGCTGGGGGCATTCGCCGGCGGTGTGAGGGTGGGCTTCGAGCTGCCCAACACCCAGCCCATGGTGTTCCGCCCGTCCGTCGGCTGGCGGGTCGGCCAGGTGCCGGGTGTCGAGCTGCCGTGTGCCGTAGCCGGGGGCAGCACCACCTGTGCCCCCGACGCCCCCGGCCAGCTCTTCGTCTACTTGCCTGCCACCGCTCACCTGCCCTTCGTCGAGTTCGCCGCCCACTACCAGGACCGCCGACGCCGCAGCGGCTGGGGGGCCGGGCTCAAGGTCATCGGCGAGTGGGGCTTCGGTGCCGTGCCCGCCCAGGGGACCGCGACGAGTCGCGACGGAACAGGCTTCGACTATGGTGTGTCCTCACGATCGTGGTCCTCCCCCGGGCTGCGTGTGCTCGCTGATCTCTCCCTCGCCTTCTGAGGCTGTCGTGTTGCTGCTCTTCCCCGTGCTCGCTGCGTTCGCTGCCCCCACCGAGGTCGCCAAGGTGCCGCACGCCCATGTGCAGCGCCCCGTGTGGTCCCCCCAGGGAACCATGCTGTCGTTCGAGGCCAACTTCCACGATGACAAGCGCATCGAGCTGCACGTCGGCCGGCCCGAGCCCGATGGCTTCGCGAAGGTCGAGCTCGGCGCGCGGGCCGGAGGCGCGCTGCTCGAAGGCTTCGCCACCACCGACACCGCCGGCCGGGTGATGCACGAGCTGGCCTGGGCCCCCCACGCTGCGGGCGTCTACGCCTTCGTCGCCTCCAATGAGCGCCGCGACTACGACCTGTACATCTCGGAGGGCGTGCCGCTGGCCCCTGCTCCTGGCGCCGACGGCGGGCCCGTGTGGTCCCCCGATGGCCGCTACCTGGCCTTCACCAGCGCTCGCACGGGCCAGGGCGATCTGTACCTGCTCGACATCCAGCAGATCGACCAGCCCCCCCGCCAGCTCACCTCCGACCCCACCCACAGCGAGCTGTTCGCCACCTGGTCGGCCGACAGCCAGTCGATCGTCTACGTCGGCCACGCCGAGCAGGGCGACCACCTGTGGCTGCTACCGAGCCTGGAGGCGGAGGCCGTCGAGCTCACGAGCTGGAGCGGCCTGCAGATCCGCCCGCGCTTTGCGCCGTCGGGCCGCATGGTCGCCTTCTACGCCAACCAGGAAGACCCCGAGCGCTTCGACCTGTACGTGATGGAGGCGTCGGTAGGTGCCACGGCGGTCAAGCTCGCCGACGGCGTGGTCGTCGACAGCAAGGGCCCCAGCTGGGCCCCCGATGGGCAGCGCATCGTCTATGTCGCCGACGACGATGCCGCCTACGACCCCATCCGCGTCGTCTCTGCGAGCGGAGGCACGCCCCGCACCCTCGATCTGGGGACCGTGGGGCACGGCGACCTCGACCTGGTGACGCGAGGGGGCAGCACCTGGCTCGCCTTTGTCGCTCAGGGCCGCGAGGGCGACCTGACCCGCGACTTCAAGCGCCTGTACGTCACGCCCCTGCCGTAGCGGGGCGGTGGCGGTGGGGTCGCAGGTCGCTCTCCCAGTCGCGCTGCAGCAGGCCGAACTGTGGCTCACCGGCCCGCCCATCGGGCTCGACCCGGTGCACGACGAAGCGAGGTGCCAGCTCGTGCAGCTGGGTGGCCGTGCGCTCGGGAACCAGCCAGTAGGCCTCCTTCGCTCCTTGCCGCTGCCCCACGATGGCCAGCTGCCCGGCCCGCAGCTGCTCGGCGGCCTTCACCGACACCGACATGCGCAGCAGGTGCCTGCCGTCGAGGCTGCGGTGCCAGAAGGGCTGAGGCCCCTTGCTGCGCACCTGGTGGCCCATCAGCAGGTGCTGCACCCGCAGGGCCCGCTGCATCTGCTCCTGGGCCTCCTGCCGCTCCAGACGCCGCTTGCGGCGCTCGGCCAGCGCCTGGGCTGCGGCCTCTTCCGCCGCCGTGCGGGCCTCGCGCTCGACCACCTTCTTCTTGCGGCGCTTGCCCTGCTTGCTCTTTCGCTGCTGCTTGAGCTCGCGCTCGACCGACTTCGCCTTCTTCTTGGAGGCGAAGCCCTTGGCGACCAGCTGATCGCGGAGGGACATGGGAGCTACCTCGGTCGGGTGATGGGCGGGCGGCCGGCCGCAGGTCGGTCAGCCCACCTCGTACAGGTTGATGTACCGGTTGCCGAGGATGGAGATGCGCCCCAGCAGCGCCGTCTTCGTCTCTGACTCCACCTGCTTGGCCCCCACCTCGGTGAGGAGCGGACGCCCACGGTGCGCCGACAGGTTCATCATCCATCGGGCCAGGTAGAACGGCCCTCCCAGCTCCCAGCCGTCGCCCGGACGCTGCGTCTCCCCAGAGATCCGTGCCACGCCCGGTGCGACCCCGGCCGACAGCCGGTAGCCAGCCCGCCCCGTCGCCGACTTCAAGGCCAGCGCCGTGCGCACGGCAGACTGCACCATCTCGTGCAGGTCGCCATCCACCCAGCACACCAGCATGGAGCCGTCTTCCTGCTCCCACACCTGCCCACCGGCCTCCCCGATGATGCCCGACCACTCCTGGGTGAGTGCGGCCAGGGACTGCTTGGGGGTCGACAGGGTGCGCGGCGGCGGGAAGGCCTCGCAGGCCACCACCACCACCGCTGAGGGGTCGAGCTTGGCGGGCTCCTTGGCCTTGGCCTCGGCCTGGGCGCGGTCGGTCTCGATGACCGAGCGGATGTAGGCGGCCAGATCGTTGTTGGTGGCCCGGTGCCCCTCACGGACCATCAGCACGCCGATGTCTTCGAGCATCTCGCCGGCGGTGAGGTAGCGATCCTGCGGCTTGGCCGCCAGGGCCTTGAGCAGGATGCCCTCGAGGTCTTCGCTGATCTCGGGCCGGTAGCTACGGGGGGATGGGACCTCGGCTCGGCGCACCCGCGCGATGGTCTCGTCGCGCGACTTGGCCTTGAACAGCCGACGGCCGGTGAGCAGCTCGTAGAGCACGATGGCGAGGCTGAACAGGTCGGACCGCCCGTCGAGGGGTCGGCCGTCGACCTGCTCGGGGCTCATGTAGGCGTACTTGCCGCGGATGACCTCGTGCAGCGCCTTGGCCTGGAAGGCCGCGCGGCTGATGCCGAAGTCGGTGATCTTCACCTCGCCCGCGTACGACACCAGCACGTTCTGCGGGGAGATGTCGCAGTGCACGATGTGCAGGTGGTTGCCCTCTTCGTCACAGCGGGCATGAGCGAAGTCGAGGGCCTTGAGGACCTCGCAGATGACGAACAGCGCCAGGGGCAGCGGAAAGGGCCCGCGGGAGCGTGACCGGGCGACGAGCCGAGCCACGTCGAGGCCGTGCACGTACTCCATCGCCATGTAGTAGTTGTTGTTGACCTCGCCGAGCTCGAAGACCTGCACGATGTTGACGTGCATGAGCTGCACGGCGATCTTCGCCTCGTCGATGAACAGCTTGATGAACTCTTCGTCTTTGGCGAGCGACGCGAGCACCTTCTTGATGACCAGGATCTTCTCGAAGCCCGCCAGACCGTAGGCGCGGGCTCGATACACCTCGGCCATGCCGCCAGTCGCGATCTTCTCGAGCAGGTGATAGTCGCCGAATTGCTGGGGCGTCGCAGACAAGAGTAGCTCCGGGGCGCCATCCTACCGTCCCTCGGGCTCGCGTGCTGCCCCGATCCCACGGAGACTCGGTTGAACCCCTTCGACGAGCCTGGCAACGCCTTCTCAGCGCTGATCGACGTCGTCGCTCGCTTGCGCGGCGAGGGCGGCTGCGCATGGGACCGCGCGCAGACCCCGCAGACCCTTCGGCCGTATGTGCTCGAGGAGATCTACGAGGTCCTCGACGCCATCGACCGTGACGATGCCGCGGAGCTGCGCAAGGAGCTCGGCGACGTGCTGTTCCAGATCGTGCTGCTGGCGCAGATGCAGCAGGAGGCGGGTCGCTTCGACATGGGCGACGTGCTGCGCGGGGTCACCGACAAGATGGTGGTCCGTCACCCCCATGTGTTCGACCCCGACTACGACGAGACGGTGCCGGCCAACGGCATCGACGCGTGGGAGAAGCGCAAGGCTCGGGAGCGCAGCGACCGGTCGTCGGCCCTCGACGGTGTGCCCGCCGCCCTCCCCTCCCTGCTGCGCGCCCACCGTATCGCCGAGAAGGCGGGTGCGGTCGGCTTCGACTGGCCCGATGCGGCGGGGGTGCGCCGCAAGCTCGACGAAGAGCTGGCCGAGCTCGACGAGGCGTTGGCGTCGGGCGACGAGGAGGCCATCGGCGACGAGCTGGGCGACGTGCTGTTCACGGTCGTCAACCTGGCTCGTCACCTGCCCGTCGGGGCCGAGACCGCGCTGCGCGGCGCGACGAGCAAGTTCGAGCGCCGTTTCC
>Ga0070727_10003455_pt1 | contig 14314 bp, 7 predicted proteins | sample tdAd472_FD_66722 | JGI IMG/M metagenome (GOLD analysis project Ga0070727, IMG submission 66722) | Marine sediment microbial communities from the Atlantic coast under amendment with organic carbon and nitrate - tdAd47.2 | ecosystem: Environmental > Aquatic > Marine > Coastal > Sediment | place...
CTCTGCCTCTGCCTCTGCCTCTGCCTCTGCCTCTGCCTCTGCCTCTGCCTCTGCCTCTGCCTCTGCCTCTGCCTCTGCCTCTGCCTCTGCCCCTGCCTCTGCCTCTGCCTCTGCCTCTGCCTCTGCCTCTGCCTCTGCCTCTGCCTCTGCCTCTGCCTCTGCCCCTGTCTCTGCTTCTGCCTCTGCCTCTGCCTCTGCCTCTGCCTCTGCTTCTGCCTCTGCCCCTCCACGCGAGCGATGCCAGGCAACCGCGCCGACCGCGCCAGCGAGCCCCAGCGCGAGCGCCGCCAGCGCGACGATCAGCCAGCGGTAGGGGGGAGTCCCCCCCGTCGCCGCCGTCGGCCTCACCGGCGCGCGCAAGCTCGCGGCGAGTTCCAGCCCCGTCGGCGGTCGCCCTGCGGGGTCGGTGTCGAGAGCCTGAAGGATCACGCGGTCCAACCAGGCCGGGAGCTCCGGTCGCAGCGCGCGCGGCGCGGTGACCTTGCCCGACGCGGTGCGCGCCAGGACCCCCTGCAGGGTCACGTCGGCGAAGGGCGACTGCCCGCAGAGCGCCTCGTAGAGGATCGCCCCGATCGCGAACACGTCCGCCGCGGGTCCGGCGCGCTTGGCGTCCTCCAGCTGCTCGGGCGCCATGTAGCCCGGCGTCCCCCGCACCTCGCCGGTCTGCGAGAGCCCGGAGGGGTCCTCCTGCCCGCGGGCGAAGTGCTTGGCGAGGCCGAGGTCCGCGATCAGCGGACGCCCGCGCTCGTCGAAGAGCACGTTCTCGGGCTTGAGGTCGCGGTGCACGATCCCGGCGGCGTGGGCGCGGCCCATGGCCTGGGCCAGGGCGTGCCCGAGGGCCACCCCCTCGTCCACGGGCAGCGGTCCCCGGCGCAGGCGGTCGCGGAGGGTCCCGCCGGTGAGCAGGGGCATGACCAGGAACGAGCCCGACCCCGAACTCCCCCCCTCGATCAGGGGCACGAACCCGCCCCCCGCCGTCAGCTGCGCGAGGAGGTCGCGCTCGCGCCAGAAGCGCTCGGCCGCCGAGGCGTGGGTCGCGCGCAGGAGCTTGATCGCGACCTCGCCCCCGTCGCGGGTCCGCGCGCGGTAGACGCGCCCCGCGGTGCCTTCGCCCAGGAGTTCCCCGATCTGGTAGTTGGAGAGGTTCACCCCCCTAGCCTACCCCTGGCTGCGGAGGCGGGCCGAGGTGCGAATCGCCTGACGCAGGGCCGCCGCGTAGGCCTCCCCCGCTTGCCGCTGGAAACGGCGGGTCAACGGGCCGGCCAGCCGAACCAGGAGCTGGCTGGGGCGAGAGAACGCGAGCAGGCGCAGCTCCACGTCGCCCTTCGCGTCGAGGGCGACCTCGAACCGCTCCTCGCCGCACACGGCGTGTTCGAGGGTCCCGTAGGCGAAGGCGAAGACCTTGGGGTCCTCGACCACGTAGACCACCCGACAGGCGCTCAGGGTCCACACCCCCAGGTGCCGCGCCTGCAGCGCGACTACCGCCCCCTCCTCCAGCTTGGGCCGGGGCTCGACCAGCCGGATCCGCCCTGGGCCGTCGTAGAGCGCCCAGCTCCGCAGCGCGACCTTGGCCCGCTCGAAGTCGACCACCCCGTGGCCAACGGTGAAGCTGGCGCGGTCGACGCGATAGCCCGCCGGCAACCCGGTCCCAGAGTGCCCCTCCGACGCACCCCCGCGGGTGGCGCCGACCTCCGGATAGGAGAACGGCGCCTCGCGCTGCGCGGCGAGGAAGGCCTGGATCCGAGCTGGGCTGGGGCGACGGAGGGAGCTCACACCTCCAGCCTAGCGAGGACGCGCAAGACCCCTAACCGCTGCGCCCCAAGGAAGGTCCACACGGAGAGGAGCCCGCCACTGGGCGGGCCCCTGCTCGGTGGCGGGCGCCGCCCTAGGGGACGTCGACGTAGCTGCCGAAGTTGTCCGCCGCGACGCCCTGGCAGAACGAGCGGTAGGAGCCCGAGGCGGCGATCCCGAACACGTTGACCGAGGCGCGCTGGGTGTTGGCCGCCGCGATCATGCGCCGGTGGCCCGAGGCGCCGTTGGCCCCGCAGTTGGGTGCGCCGTCGGTGAGCAGCACCACGGCCATGTTGTCCTTGTCGCTCAGCGCGCTGGCGCCGGCGGGGCCGGTGCCGGTGGCGCCGGTCGGGCGGTGCACCTGGACCCAGGCGATCGCCGAGGCCTTGTTGGCGGAGGTCGCGTCCTGCAGCGAGGGCTGCCAGTGCCGGGTGCCGCAGTCGTAGGCGAGCACGTTGAAGCGGAAGTTCTCCGAGAGCCCGCGGATCGAGCGGGTCAGCTCGGCCTTGGCGCGATCGATCCGCGGACCCGAGGCCTGGGTCCCGTCCGCGGTGGTGTAGCTCTGGGTGTCCCAGCCCATGGAGCCGGAGATATCGAGCACGTAGACGATCGTGTCGTTCTCCGAGTCGATCTCTTCGCCGAAGAACGTCGGCGGCGGGTCGATCTCCTCGTCGATCTCTTCGTCGATCGGGAGCTCACCTCCCTGATAGCCCGGATTGGAGATCGGGAGGTCGAGGTCGCTCGGGTGCGCCCCTCCCGGCGCGCCGCCGGTCCCGACGCCGCCGCCCGGCGTCCCCGCTCCCGTGCCCTGGCCCCACGCGACTCCGACGCTGAGCAGCGCCACGAACCCAATCCACACCGCGTCTTCGACAACCTTCATGTGTCTTCCCCCTGGTTGCCAACCCTGTCCGCAGAGAAGACGCAGCGCGGCGCCGTCAGCTTGCGATCGTTTCTGCTTCCGGCGGCTGCCGCTCGAGGGCGGGGTCGCGGTCCCTGGCTAGCGCGGGCGCGGTGGCGGATAGGCCGCGGGAGCGCCTTCGCTACGGGGCTCGCGGTAGTAGACCTCGAGGGTCAGCGCGTTGATCGCGGTGGCGTAGACCCGCCCCCCTGCCGCGCACCACTCGCCGACCGGTTCCCACGAGCCCTTGGCGTGGCCTTCGGTCTCCTGGGCGGGCAAGAGCGCGGTCTGCAGCGCACGGTTCCAGCCCTGCCAGCGCTCCCCGCCGTGGTGAAAGCAGGCGAGGCTCCCCCAATACCAGTGGAAGAAGTTCACCTCGCGCACCTTCGCGCCCCACGTGGGCTTGGCGTCGTCGAGCACATTGGCCAGTCGACGCAGCTCGCTCGCCGCGGACCGCTCACCGAGCTGGAGCCGCGAGGCGAGCGCGACGCCACTCATGACCGGCAGCAGCTCGTAGCGGCCCTCGGTCATGGGCAGGTAGGCGGAGCCGCCCCCGGGGCTCTCGTAGCCCGTGTGTCCCTCGCGGTCGGTCGCCTTGCGCAGCCAGCTCACTCCGCCGGCGAAGGCTGCGTCGGGCACCGCCAGGCCGGCGCGCCGCGCCCCGATCAGCGCCTGGAGCATGGCCCCGGTCACGCTCGAGTCGTTGCGCCCGGACTTGATCCCGTATTTCCAGCCGAGGTTCGGGTTCTGCGCCGCGAGGCAGAAGTCCAGCGCGCGGAGTGCGGGCTCGCGCAGCCGGGGGTCGCCGGTGAGCCCGTAGGCCTCGCACAGCGCCTGGGTGGCGTAGGCGTGGTTGTAGATCGACTCGCCCACGCCGGGGTCATAGCCCAACGCCCCGGTCTCGGCTTGCTGCTCGAGGAGCCAGCTCAGCGCGCGCTCGATCGTAGGCCGGAAGCTGCGGTCGCCCTCTGGGGTCGAGAGCTGGGTCTCACCGCGGCCGAAGAACGCCAACAGCGCGAGTGAGGTCACGCCCACCCGATAGCGGTGACCCGTGGGCTGCCACCCCGGCCCCTGACGCTCGTCGGCCGGGCACGCCTCGGGGACGTAGCCCTCACTCCACCAGCCGTCGGGGTGCTGGTGCCGGGCGAGCCAATCCAGCGCGGCCTCGACAGCCGCCTCCGTCGTCAGCGAGCCGCCCTCGCGGGCGAGGTCCCGCCGCAAGCGGCGGCGCGTGGCGAGCCAGGTCGCGCCGTCCGTCGCCGCGGGTTCGGTCGGCTCGGGCGGAGGGGGTGGCGGCTCGACGGTGACCTCGATCTCGATCTCGACGTCGCCGCGGCGAACCTTGATCGTGATCGTGGTCCCCGGGGCGTGGCAGGCCAGCACCTGGTCGGCGAGCCACAACTCGCGGACGTCCACGCCGTCGATCCGCACCACTCGATCGCCTTCGCGCAGCGCCCCCAGCGTGCGCGACGCGACCACTCCCGCGGAGTCCATGCGCAGGGGCAGGCTGCCCCGCTGACCCTGTGCGCGGGGTCGCAGCGGGATCCGCACCCTCAGCTCCGACTCCCCACGGCGCAGCGCGAGGTCGAGCAGCCGCTCGTTCACGCCGCCCAGGGTCTCCAGCAGCTGCAGCGCGTCGCCGGCGGGCGCGCCGACCACGCGCACCCGATCGCCCTCGTCCAGGCCGCAGGCACGCGCCAGGCCGTCGGGGCGGAGCCCGCGCACGCTCCCGTCTTCGTGCAACGCGAGGCCGAGGGCGTCCAGGTGGCGCAGTCCGCGCTCGAGGGTGTGGGGGCCGAGGCCGGCGCGCCACGCGGCGTAGCCCGCGGGGAACACCGCGTCCCAGGCCTGACCTGTGAGGAGCGCCGCCCGCTTCTCCGCCAACGCGGCGTAGCCGCTGGGCGCGAAGGGCGCGTTGGCGATCCGCGCCCTTCGGGCGAGGAACGGGGTCGCGCGTCGCGTCCAGTCGGCGACCTGCCCCTGGTCGTCGGCGAGTAGCTTGGCCAGCGCCGCGCGCCCGGTCTCCACCCCGGCCAGCGCACGGTGCGCTCGGCGAACGTCCTCGAGCTCGTCCTCGAGCTCGCGCACCACGACGAGCAAGACTCGCAGCTCGCGCGGCTCGACGCGCCCAGGCTCGAGGGCGGCCAAGCGTCGCAGCCCCTCGCGCAGCTCGTCCTGGAGCGAGGCGAACGGCGCGCGCGCCGCGGCGGGGGCGTCGAGCCAGGGGCCAGGGCGCCCGGCCGCGCGCACCGCGGCCAGGAGCGCCTCGGGCTCGCTCGGCCCCAGCGCGAGGAACGCGTGCCCGTCGAGCTCGACCCAGCCCGAGGCGAGGGACGCCTGCAACCCGGCCAGCTCGAGGGCCGCGCCCACCGACTGACCCGCGGGGATCGCCAGCCGCGCCCGACTGGCGCGCGCCCGCGGCGAGAGGGCCACCCGCACCCCCAGGGCCACCCGCACGCGTTCGGCGAAGGCGGGGACGCTGACCCCCCACGCGGCGTCACCGAAGGGCTCCCGCAGCCGCTCCGCAGCGGACGGGTCGTCGGCGCGTCGCTCGACGACGCTGCGCCCAGCGCGCAGGCTGCGCGCGACGGCGCGCTCCAGGCGCTCGCTACCGGACAGCTCGCCGGGTGCATGGACCTCGACCCCCAGGGGGCCAACGTCGTACTGGAGCTCGGTCTGGTCGAGGACGAGCGCGAGCGCGTTCTGCAGCGAAATGTTGCTGAGCTTGAGCGTGACCGTCTCACCTGCGCAGCGTGTTCGGGCTTCGGCGGTCACCCGGACCGACACCCAGCGCTCGAAGCGCTCGAGCACCTCGAGCAGCGGGGTCTCCAGGCAGTCGACGCTGACCCGGGTCCGCATGGCGGCGGCCTGCGGATCCGTCGCCGGGCGCTGCTCACCGGTCGGGAGGAACCAGGCCCGTTCGAGGTCACGCAGCCAAGTCGCGCGCAGCGCTCCGATCAAGCCGCGCACAGCCGAGTGGCCGGCGCCGGTCTGCACGACCTCCAGGGTCTGACCGCGGAGCTCGAGGGACGCGGGGGACGCCCAGGCGTCAGCGCCGAGGGCCTGGCGCGCGGCCGCGCGCACCTCGAGCAGGAACGCAGCGGGAGTCAGGCGTTCGTCGAAGCCTCCCCGCAGCGGAGCGCCGCGGGACAGAGCGCTGGGCGAGAGCACGACGGACTCGTTCTCGAGGCTCGCTCGCAACCCGGCCTCGTCGCAGAGCTGCTCCAGCGCGTCGACCAGAGGGATCCCTGCACCGCGCAAACTCACGAGCCGCTCGGAGTCGACGTCCTGGAGCATGACGCGCAGCCCCGAGGTTTCGCTGACGTAGTCCGCCGCCACACCGAGGGAGCACTCGTCGAGGCTGTAGGTGACCTTGCGCCTGAGCAGCGCCCCGCGCAGGAAGTCGACCCACTCGGGGTGCTCCTCGGCGAGCAGGTCCCCCACCGCGTAGCGGGCGGGTTCGTAGGCGTCGGCCGTGGAGTCCTGGGGCTGCTCGCGGGTGACGGTCTCGCTGGGCGGCGCGCTCCGGAGCGCCTCCGCCGGCTCGCTGGCGTCCTTCACGCGCACGGCCTCGCCAGCTCCAGGCCACGCCGTCCACGCCGCCGCCGCGCCCCCGAGGAGCACGACGCCCACCAACCAGGGCCCGCTGCCCCGGCGCTGCGGCGGCAGCACCACCGGCGCCGCGCCGCGGCGCACGACCTCGCGGCCCTCACACCCCGCGATCGCGCAGCGGCCGTGCTCGGCGAAGCAGTCGTCGTGGTAGGGCGCGAGGCAGTCGGCGCAGTAGATCGACGCGCCGCCGAGGTCGTCCTTGCAGAACGTGCAGCGCACGTGCACGCCCTCGACCTCGGGAGGCTGCTCGCGCACCTGCTCGTCGACGCGCTCGGCCTCGATCCGCGCCTGGATCCCGGCCAACAGCTCCGAGGACGGAAAGGGCAGCGGCGGCGGCTCGAGGGCCTCGCCCAGCTTGCCCAGCTGAGCCTGGCACTTGGCGCAGCCGGCGAGGTGCGTCTGGACGTCGCTCGCGTCGTCTTCGAGCAAGCCCTCGCGGTGAATCAGCAGCAGGTCGGGTCCGGGGCAAGACGTGCTCATGCGGTCACTCCCAGGCGCTCGGCCTCGCGTCCAATCCGCCCGAGGGCGGCCTTCATGCGGTACTTCGCCGTGCGCACCGAGCAGGCGAGCACCTCGGCGATCTCGGCGTAGGTCAGCCCCTGGTCGTGCTTGAGCGCGAACACGGTCAGCTCGTCCTGGGGCAGGCGGGTGACCGCCGTGCGCAAGATCCCGCGGGTCTCTTCCCGCTCGGCGACCTTCACCGGCGAGGCGTCGCTGTCGGCCAGGGCCTGCAGTCCGACGGGCTCCTGCTCCTCCTGCCGACGCTTCCACATGTCGAGGCTCACGTTGCGCGCGATCCGCAGCAGCCACGGCCGCAGCGGGCGCCCGCGCTCGACGCGGCCCAGCGCCCGGTAGAAGCGGAAGAAGGTCTCCTGGTGCGCGTCGCGGGCGGCGTGCTCGTCGCGCCGGTGCAGGCAGAGCAGGAAGCCCAGCACCGCGTCCGAGTGGCGGGCGTAGAGCAGCTCGAAGGCCGCCGACGCCGCCTCCTTCGTCTCGAGGCAACGCGACACGAGCTCGTCGTCGTCTGGTTCCAACCGATCCCCCACCCCTGGCTCCCTTTGCGCGGCTACCCCCCTTACGAGGAACCCACCCCCGGAGTGCAAAGAGTTTTCCCAGCTCGCCCCCAAGGGCCTGCGGACGCGAGCGTTAGGGGTCTCTCCGAGGCCCCGACCTCGCACAGTCTACGTGCGATTGCGCGGTCCCGACCCAACCGACCTCCAGCCCAACGGCGACGCCTTGCCACCTGTGCACGCACCCGGCATGCTCGCGGCGAGAGGTGTCCATGACCCGCGCCACGCTCGCGCTCCTCGCCCTGCTCGTCGCCCCGGCTGTGGGGCAAGAGGCGTTCCGCCCCGAGCTGACCCCGGAGGCGATCGAGCGCTGCCTCAGCGACGACCACTACGGGGTCTACCTCGAGGGGACGAAGTGCGGCTGGGCGCGGATCACCCTCGAGCGCAAGGGGCAGCCCAAGCCCCGCTACCTGGCCTCGTTCCACATGACCTTCCAGCTCACGGCCATGGGCGACCGGATCGAGCTCGACATGCACGAGCGGACCGAGTTCTCCGTCGAGGCGCCCTACGCCTGGCTCGGGGGGAGCTCCATGGAGCGCGAGAACGCCCAGGCCGCGGGCCGGATCCTGCGCCCGGGTCCCAAAGGTCTGACCGTGACCAGCATCAGCGGCGGCGAGCGAACCGAGCAGACCTTCCCCGCGGTGGACTACACCCTCGCCGACTACCTGGCCTCCGCGGTGTGGATCCAGCAGGGGCCCGCCGTCGGAGAGGAGGTGCACTACCGGACCCTCGACGAGGACGAAGCCCGCACCAAGCTGGAGAGCATGCGCGTGAGCGCCGCGCGCGAGGCGCTGATCGACGGGGTCAAGACCCGCCTGTTCGACGTGACCATGAGCAGCGAGGAAGAAGGCGAGACGGGCACGGGCTCCCTCGACGCGCGCGGGCTAATGCTCGAGGCGCTGCTGCTGGGGCTGGTGGAGATTCGCCTCGAACCCGCCGAGCTGGCCAAGCAGATCGAGTTCAGCGCCGACCTGTTCGTGAGCGGCACGGCCAGGATCGACAAGCCCCTGGGCGACCCCTCGACGGTCCGCCGGCTGCGGGTCCGCGTCGACGGCAAGACCGCCAGCTCCCTCCGCGGAGGCCCGTTCCAGACGGTGACCGAGGTCGAAGGCGCGCGGGTGCTGACCGTCGACGTGAGCGGCGACGCGCGGCTGAAGGCCAAGGAAGGCGACGCCCAGCGCTACCTGCGCGCGACCCCCGACGTGCCCCACGACCACCCCCAGGTGCAGGCGCTGGCCAAGCAGGCGGTGGGCGACGCCGCGACCCCGGCCGCGAAGGTCGAACGCCTGGTGCACTTCGTCGCCGACTACGTCGAGGACGCCTACGGGCGCGACAAGATCGACCTGCTCAGTGTGATCCGCACCAAGGAGGGCGACTGCACCGAGCACGCCAAGCTGCTCACGGCCCTCGCCCGCGCGGTCGGGGTCCCCGCCCGCGACGCGGGCGGGTTGGTCTACATGGGCGACGCCGAGAAGGGCTTCGGCCCCCACGCCTGGAACGAGGTCCTGCTCGACGGCCACTGGGTCCCGGTCGACGCGACCTGGGACGAGGTCACGATCAACGCGACGCATATCAAGACCTCCCACGACGGCGGCCAGGCCGATCGCTGGGGCAAGCTGGAGCTGACCCTGCTCGAGGTCCAGCACCGGGAGTAGCGAACCTTGGCGGGCGCCCTCCGCGCCCACTACGCTGACCTCGTGCAGATCGGTCCTTACACCGTGCTCGAGGAGATCGCCCGCGGCGGCATGGGGGTGGTCTACCGCGCCCAGGACGCAGAGGGTCGACTCGTGGCGCTCAAGCTCCTGCTCGCGAAGCGCTCGCAAGAGCAGCACGCGCGCAAGCGCTTCGAGAAGGAGGTCAGCGCGCTCTCACGGCTGCGGCACCCGCAGATCGTCCCGATCCTCGGCACCGGCGAACACGAGGGCAGCCCCTGGCTCGCGCTGGAGTACGTCGAGGGCGAGTCGCTCCAGGCGCGGCTCGCCCGCGGCCCGCTGCCGATCGACGAGGCGGTCCGCGTCGCGCGCCAGCTCGCGCAGGCGTTGGGCTACATGCACCGCTGCGGCGTGCTGCACCGCGACCTCAAGCCCGACAACGTGCTCCTCCGCGGCGACGAGGCGCTGCTCACCGACTTCGGCCTCGTGCTCGACGAGGCCGGGGGCACGCGCCTGACCGCAGCCGGGCAATTCCTCGGCACCCCCGGCTACTGGGCGCCCGAGCAAGCGCGGGGCGAGACCGAGGACTTCGGCCCACAGACCGACGTCTACGGGCTGGGCGCCGTGCTCTACGCCTGCCTCACGGGGCGTCCGCCCGTCGAGGCCAACTCGCTGCGGGAGTTCCTCGAGACCGAGCGCTTCGCCTCCAAACCGTCGCCCCGCAGCCTGCGTCCCGTGGTGCCCGACTGGCTCAACGACCTCTGCATGCGCTGCATGCTCATGCTCCCCGAGCGACGCCCCGCCACCCCCGACGAGGTCGCGCGCGCCCTCGCGGTGGGGGCGACCGCGGCCGCCTCCACGACCCCCGACCCGCGAGGAGGAGGCCCGAGCTGGCTGCTCGCGGTCGGCGCGCTGGCCCTCGCCGGGTTCGGGCTCGCGCTGGTGTGGAGTGTGTGGCCCAGTCAGGGCGGAGCTCCGGCCGTTGACCCACCCTCGCCCTCCTCCGCGCGGGCGCCCCTCGACCCCCTCGCGGAGGGGCGGGACTGGAAGCAGGTGTGGGCGCTGAGCGACGGCGAGCCGCTGCGCCCCGAGCACGCCGCCCAGTGGCCGGGCCCCCGGGTCGTGGATCCCTTCGCCGCGCCCCGGGTGTCGTTCGCGGGGGAGGTCGTCGAACAGGGAGGCGGGGTGCTCCAGGTGCGCTACGCCGCGCAGACGCTCCCGCTGCTGCCCCGCTACGTCGACCTCTACCGCGGCCGCGTGGGAGAACGCAGCCCGGAGTGGAGCGTGGAGGGAGGCCGGGCGACCTGCGCGGTCGTCTACGCCGCGGGCGACGTCGCGATCCCGATCGGAGACGCCCACTGGCGCGTCGCGACCCTCGACCTCGAGCTAGGCGTCGAGCTCGACGAGTCCAGGAACCCGGCCCAGCTCCTCGCCGGGTTCGCGCCCTGCTCCAAGGACATGGGCCCGGTGGTCGTCGCCGACCCCGGAGGGCTGCGCGTGAAGCACGGCGAGGCGTTCCTCGACCTCGAGCCGGGTCGGATCGAGCTGCGCCTGACCCCAGCGGAAGACCGGGCCCTGCACGTGGGTGGCGAGGCTCTCCCGGTGACCCTCGAGGCGGGGCGCACCGCCGGACGGTTCGCGCTGTTGATCCTCGGCGGGCGCTGGACGTTCCGCGGGCCGGCGGTGGTCGAAGGGCGCCCGACCCGGGTCGATCGTCCGGGGCTCGCGCGCCTGCCCCGGGAGACCCAGGGCGAGGCGCGGCTCCGGGCGGAGGTCGTCGCCGAGCCCGCCGCCGCCTCGGGGCCCTTCCTCGGCGCGCGCGCTGCCGAGGGCGACTGGGTCCGGCTCGAGCTGCGGGGGGACGAGCTCTGGCTCACCTGGGGACGGCGCCTGCTCGCGCGCGCCGCCCTGCCCGCGGCCGACGGCCCCCTCGAGCTCTGCCTCTGGGCGCGGGGTGCGCAGCTGCGCGGCGTCGCGCGGCGGGGCTCGCACACGGCCACGGTCGAGGGCGTGTGGGCCGCAGGAGACCGCTCGCTGCGCTGGGAGTGCGGGAGCGCCGGACCGCGGGTCGAGCTGACCCGCCTGGCCCTCGAGCAAGCGGGGGTGCCCCTCGAGGAGCCCCGCATTCGCCACGCCGAGCAAGTGGCGGCGGTGCACGAGCTCCTGCGCCTCGACGGGGGGGTCGACCCCGAGGACCGCCCTGCCCGGGCGCGCGAGGTCCACGCTCGCCTGCTCGAGCTCGCGCGGGAGCTCGAGGGCGGCCTGCAACTCGACACCCTCCTACGCGCGCTGTATTGCGGCGCCGAGGCGGGCGAGGCCCAGCTCGTGGCCGAGCTCGCCGCGCGCCTGGTCGACGAGCACGGCGAGCAGGCCGTCCGCGAGGCCCTGGCCGCGCTGGAGGACGACCGCGTCACCGGCGTCGACCTCCTCCGGCGCCTGCGGCGCCTCGCGCCTCCCTACGCCGGTGAAGCGGCGCGGCGCGCCGAGGCGGGGACCGCGGTTCACCAGATCCTCGCCGGCGCGACCCCCGCGGAGCTCCTCGCCTCCACCCGCCTGGAGAACCTGGTCACCGACCTGCGCGCCGGGAGGCGGCCGGAAGCGGGGGAGCTCGTCGCCGCGCTCGACGCCGCGCCCCACGCCCCGACGGTGACGCGGATCGAGGCCCTCCTCGGCCTCGGTCGCGCGGCCCAGGCCCTCGAGGAGTGCGACGGCGAGTGGAACAACGGAAGCAGCGACGAGAAGAGCTGGCGCTACAGCTGGTACGGCGCGCGGCTGCGCATGCAGATCCTGCTCCAGCTGCGCCGCTACCCCGAGGCGCTGGAGTCGGCGCTGTTCGCCCTCGGCATGCGCCCGCGGCGGCCGATCGAGCTCAGCCTGATCCAGGAGCGAGGCCCCGTCCCGCAGCTGGCCACCCAGCTGCGGAGCACCCACCCGGGGACGAGCGCCGTCGCCCTGCTGGCCGTCGGCCGACTGCTCGAGGCGCCGCGGGAGGAGCAGCTGCGCGTGCTCGAGCCCCTGCTCGCCCTCGAGCCCGAGGACCCGCGCCAGCGCGACCTGCTGGCCTACGTGCGGGCCTCCCTCGAGCTCCCCGGCGAGCCCGCCGAGGCCGAACGCCCGAGCTCGATCCTCGCCCGCGCCGCCGCGAGGGACGCCCTCGCCCGCGAGCGCCTGCGCGAGGTGTGGAGCGAGGTCAGCGACGACCTGGTGTGGTCCCTGGTGCAGCTCGACCCCGAGCTGCGCGCGTTCATGAAGCGCTGAGGAGCCACACTCGGAGACGCGCGTTGGCGGCGAGCCAGTCGGCCCACTACGCTGACCTCGTGCAGATCGGCCCCTACACCGTGCTCGAGGAGATCGCCCGCGGCGGTCACGGCGTCGTCTACCGCGCCCAGGACTCAGCGGGGCGCGTCGTCGCGCTCAAACTGCTCCTCGTCCAGCGCGCGCAGAACCCGAACGCGCGCAAGCGCTTTCAGGCCGAGATCCATGCCTTGTCTCGCCTGCGGCACCCGAACGTGGTCTCGATCCTGGGTGCCGGTGAATGCGAAGGCTCCCCTTGGCTGGCGTTGGAGTTCGTCGAGGGCGAGTCGCTCCAGGCGCAGCTACGACACGGCCCGCTCCCGATCCACGACGCAATCCGTATCGCCCTGCAGCTCGCCCAGGCGCTGAGCTACGTGCACGCCTGCGGGGTGCTGCACCGCGACCTCAAGCCCGACAACGTGTTGCTGCGGGGGGAAGACGCGCTGCTCACCGACTTCGGCCTCGCCCTCGACGAGTCCCGTGAGCACACCCGGCTCACGGCGACCGGCGTGTTCCAGGGCACCCCCGGCTATTGGGCGCCAGAGCAGGCGCGCGGGCAGACCCACGCCCATGGCCCGGTCACTGACGTCTACGGCCTGGGCGCAGTGCTCTACGCTTGCCTCACTGGGCAGCCCCCGGTGCGGGCCGGCTCGCTGCAGGAATACCTCCAGGCGAGCCACTTCACGACGCCCTCCCCCGGCCGGCTGCGGGCAGACGTCCCCTCCTGGCTCTGCGACCTCTGCCTGAGCTGCCTGGCCGAGGATCCGGCGGCGCGCCCCGCTTCGCCCGACGCCGTCGCGCGCGCGCTGCTGCTGGCGACGCCGACCTCCGCCGCGCGCTGGACGCATGGCGTCGCGGCGCTCGTGGGCCTGCTGGTGCTGGCCGCCCTCGGGGGCGCGCTGTGGACCCTGACCCCACGGACCGAGCCCCCCTCCCCCCCGGGCGCGAAACCCCGGGACGCGCCGAGCGAGGCGCAGGCCTGGAGGGAGCGCGGGGAGGACGCACTCGAGTCGCGACGCTTTGCTCAGGCACTCGAGCGCTTCACCCGTGCTCTCGAGCTCGACCCCGACAACCCGCAGGCCTACGTCCACCGCGGCCTCTGCAAGGCTGCGCTCGAGCGCCACGCCGACGCGCTCGCGGACTTCGAGCGCGCGGTTGAGCTCGACCCGAGCGGGGCGAGTTCCAGGCTCAACCTGGCCCTCTGCAAGACCGAGCTGGGACGTCACGACGAGGCGCTCGAGGACTACGACCTCGCCCTCGAGCTCGATCCCGACAACCCGCAGGCCTACGTCCACCGCGGCCTCTGCAAGGAGCTGCTCCGCCGCTACCCCGAGGCGATCGAGGATTACGACCGCGCCCTCGAGCTCGACCCCAACAACGCCGCCGCCTACCACAACCGCGGCGACTGCCGCCTGCAGCAGGAGTCCTTCACAGCCGCGATCGAGGACTACGAGCGCGCCATGGGGCTCAACCCCAGCGACGGCGATTCCTGGGCAGGTCGAGGCCTTTGCATGTTCCGGCTCCAGCGCTACGCCGAGGCGGTCGAGGACTTCGACCGCGGCTTCGCGCTTGGCGTTACCGACTTCGAAGCCGAACTGCGGGAACTCCGCGCCGCGGCAGCTCAGCGCGCGGCCGCGGGCGCGGGCGCGGGCGACTGACGTGCAGACGGCTGCGACTCCCCCCACACGCAGCGGAGCCCGCCACGTGGGCGGGCTCCGTGAATAGGGGCGCAGAGACTCGAACTCTGGACCTGCGGCTTAAAAGGCCGATGCTCTACCGACTGAGCTACACCCCCGCTGCGAAAACTATAAGGCGCGATCCCCGCAGCGCCTAGGCGAAAGGTCGAGCCGCGCGAGTAGGATCCCGGCATGGACGACACGCAGACCCTCGCGCTGCCCGCGGCTGTCACCCGGCTGGTCGTGCTCGGCGACCCCCACGGGGACGTGATCGGGCTCGACGAGGTCCTGCGCAGGGAGCGCAACCCCCAGACGGCCTTC
>Ga0070727_10003458_pt1 | contig 14305 bp, 10 predicted proteins | sample tdAd472_FD_66722 | JGI IMG/M metagenome (GOLD analysis project Ga0070727, IMG submission 66722) | Marine sediment microbial communities from the Atlantic coast under amendment with organic carbon and nitrate - tdAd47.2 | ecosystem: Environmental > Aquatic > Marine > Coastal > Sediment | place...
CGTCCGATCTCGACGGTACGCGGCCGTGATGTCCTCGAGGAACACTGCCCGGATGATGCACCCCGCCCTCCAGAGTGAAGCCACCGAACCGAGGTCAAGGTCCCACTCATACTCCGCGGAGGCGGCAGACATCAGTCGGAATCCTTGGGCGTATGAGACGATCTTCGACGAGTACAAGGCTGCCTCAATGTCGTCGACCAAGACGCCTTCCATCGAACTCACGGGATCGTTGAATACATCAGCCGCTCGAGCCCTTCGATCAGGGTCGGAACTGACGATGCGGGCATAGACGGCTTCGGCGACCAGGGCCGTTGGTTCGGCGAGATCCATCGACGCCATCACCGTCCACTTTCCGGTGCCTTTCTGTCCGGCGGCGTCGAGAATCATGTCGATGAGGGGTCGGCCATCTTCTGTTGCCCGCAGGATTTCGGCTGTTATCTCAACTAGGTAGGACTTGAGACGGCCAGCGTTCCAGCCAGCAAACACATCTCCGATGTCCGCAGGGTCCATTCCCAGACCCCGTCTCATAATGTCGTATGCCTCGGCTATTAGCTGCATATCGCCGTACTCGATCCCGTTGTGGACCATCTTGACGAAGTGACCGGCACCGCCTGGTCCGACCCATTCACAGCACGGCGCCCCGTTCGGAGCCACCGCGGCTATCGACTTGAGAATCGGCTCCACGGTTGGCCAGGCCGAGGTATCCCCGCCGGGCATGATGGACGGACCGTGGCGTGCCCCTTCCTCACCACCAGACACTCCAACACCGAGGAAGTGGCGCTTCGATTCGGCCAGTTCCTTGGTTCGGCGTTCGGTGTCGGCAAAAAGGGAGTTTCCGCCGTCAATGATGATGTCTCCTTCGGAGAGCAGCTGAACAAGGTCAGCGATGACCTGATCGACGGCCCTACCGGCTTGAACCATCAGCAGCACAACTCTCGGCGCACTGAGGGATCCCACCAAGTCGCTGAGACTTGATGTCGCAACGATCGGCTTGCTAGCAGCCTCTCCGGCCATGAATTCGTCGGTCACCGACGAGGTCCGGTTGTATACGGCAACACGATTCCCGCTGTCAGCGAGGTTCAAGGCGAGATTGGCCCCCATGACGGCAAGCCCGACCACGCCGATGTCAGCTGTGTTTGTCACGTCGTGAGGCTATCGGTTTTTGGCCAATGCGCTTAGCCTTGCGTCACTTTGAGCAACGTACGTCTCGGAATCGACATCGGAGGATCAGGGATCAAGGGAGCCCTGATCGATCTCGACAAGGGAGACCTCGTCGGAGAGCGAATCAAGCTCGACACTCCGCAACCGTCGGTGCCCGAGGCTGTCGGCCAAGCAGTGGCAACCGTTGTTCGTGGTTTTGGCTACGACGGTCCCGTAGGAATCGGCTTCCCGTCGGTTGTGGTTGCAGGGGAGGTTTCGACGGCGATGAACATCGACCCGGCCTGGATTGGTGCCAACACAATCGATGTTTTTGCATCAGCGACGGGCCTCGAGGTCGCCGTGGTGAATGACGCAGACGCAGCAGCGCTGTGTGAGGCCAGATATGGGGTGGCCCAGAAGCAGAGTGGCCATGTGATCGTCCTGACCTTTGGTACTGGCATCGGATCAGGGTTCCTGGTTGATGGGCATCTCGTTCCCAATGTCGAACTTGGGATGCTGGAACTCGATGGTTACGCGCCGGCGGAGGTCCACTTCTCGGCGAAGGCCCGTTCGCGAGAAGACCTTTCTTGGGCCGAATGGGGCACGCGGGCGAACAGGTACCTAGGGCACGTCGCAAGAGTCTTTACGCCTGAGCTGATTGCCATCAGTGGGGGAGTCGCTCGCAAGTGGGACATGTGGCATGAATACATCGATTCAGCGTTGCCCGTAGTGCGTGCGGCCCGGGCCAACAACGCGGGCATCATCGGAGCTGCGACGCTCGTCGGCTGACTAGCGGGAGAATTCGGCGAAGCGTTCGGCTTTCGCTGCCGGCACCCGAACGTCGATGACGGTCCCGTGATCGTCATGCTTCTCCTCGATGACCTCTCCGACCCGATGCGCCGCAGCGACGATGTCGCCACGGTCATAGGGAACGGTCAATGAGAGGGTGACCATCTGCCGTTTGATGGCAGTTCCAACTCCTTCGAGGAGATCCTCGAGTCCCTCGTGTTTCTCGGCCGAGATCATCACTGCGTCGGGATAGAGATTCCGAAACCGGTCGATCTGTGGCTCGGTCAAGAGGTCGACCTTGTTGATCGCCAGAACCTCCGGGATGTTCACGGCGCCGATTTCCAGGAGGACTTCCCGAACTGCGCCGATCTGTCCTGCCGGGTCCTCATCCTCACCGTCGACCAGGTGTACCAGAAGATCGGCCTGGGCCGCCTCTGCGAGGGTGGATTGGAAAGACTCCACCAATCGGTGAGGCAGGCGGCGTACGAAACCGACCGTGTCCGCCAACAGGATCTCTCGTCGATCTGGAAGGGTAAGGCGCCTGACTGCGGGGTCCAATGTCGCGAATAGACGATCTTCGACAAGCACTCCGGCGTCGGTCAGAGCATTCAGGAGAGTCGACTTCCCGGCATTGGTGTAGCCGACGATCGCTACCTGTGGGATGTTCGAGCGTCGGCGTTGCTTGCGCTGGGTGTCACGATGACCGGCCGCCTGCTTCAACTCGCGCTCGAGCTTCGAGATGCGCTGGAGGATGCGCCTTCTGTCAGTTTCGAGCTTCGTCTCGCCCGGCCCCCGGGTCCCAATCCCCGCGCCTTGCTGGGAGAGGCTGGTTCCCTGTCCTCTCAACCGGGGAAGGTTGTATCTGAGAAGGGCCAACTCGACCTGCAACGCTCCAACCTTCGACGTTGCGTGTTGGGCAAATATGTCGAGGATCAGCGCCTCTCTGTCAACCACGTCGCAGTGGAATGTGGCTTGGAGATTCCGCTGCTGAGCCGGGGTCAGAGGGTGATCGAACACCACAACATCAATATCCAACGCGGTTGTGAGGCTGGCCAACTCCGCTGCTTTGCCCGATCCGATGTACATGGCAGGGTCGATGCGGTCCCGCTTGACGAGCTCCTGATCGACAGGATCCGATCCGGCAGTGTCGGTGAGCAGAGCGAGCTCTTCGAGCGAGCGTTCTTCTTCCTCGGAGGTCATCCCGGGGAGTTGAACGCCTATCAGGAACGCCCGCTGAGTCGCGACGTCGAGATCTGTAACCGTCGCTGTCAGTCGCCGACGAGTTCTCGAAGCGTGTTCTTGTGTCATGCGGAGTCCTGGGCCGGATTGGAGCTCCGATGATGCCCGTTGGTGCGGGAAATTAGAGGGTGTTTATTGCCCTTAGAGATATTGACCCTCGTCCCCGACGTGTTCAATCTCTTCTTCAGCAATGATCTGAGACTCGCGTACTGCGACCACGGGTTGGCCTGTGGGTGGCCAGATGAAGCGCCATGCGCCCGTCGGAACCGCCCAGAAGCGTTGACCTGTCTGCACATCGACGAGGGCGAGAGCGTCGTTTCCGTCCTTGGTTCCAATCGGAACCAGTAGACCAGACCGGGTGGTCGCTTCCTCAGGTGGCTGACCAACGCGCCATCCACCCATGACCTTGTATCCGTTGTCCGCGAGTATCGGGAGATCTGTTTCGAGCATGTGTTTGCAATTGTCGCAGGACGGTTGGATAACGGCTACTTGCCTCGAAGTCGCTCAGAATCTGGTCACTGTGTTGAAATGGGCAGGTTGAGACAGCTGTCCCGTTCCAACCAGTAACGGTCGAACGTGGCTGTGAGTCCGAGACTGAGTCTCCCAAGAGAGGTTTCCTGCAAATGTCCAATACCAAGAGTTTCTCAGAGGCGCTCGATTACCACGAGCGGCCTCGACCCGGGAAGACGGAGGTTCGCTCCACGAAACCCACGGCTACTCAGGCTGACCTGAGTCTCGCCTACACACCAGGGGTGGCTGAGCCGTGTTTGGCGATTGCAGATGACCCGGATGCGGCATTCCGTTATACGAACCGTGGAAACCTGGTCGCAGTGGTTTCGAACGGTTCTGCCGTCTTGGGGCTGGGCAACATAGGTGGCCTTGCGAGCAAGCCGGTCATGGAGGGCAAGGCGGTCCTGTTCAAGAGGTTTGCTGATATTGACGTGTTCGATCTCGAGATTGACACCACCGACCCAGCCGATGTGATCAAGTTCTGCGAGTTGCTGGCTCCAACCGTCGGTGGGATCAATCTCGAGGATATCAAGGCTCCGGAGTGCTTCTACATTGAAGACACCCTTCGGGATCGTCTCGATATCCCAGTCTTTCATGATGACCAACACGGGACCGCCATCATCGGGGGCGCAGCGTTCCTCAATGCCATCGAGATCACCGGTCGCGACATCCTCCAAACCAAGGTCGTCTTTTCAGGAGCCGGGGCCGCGGGAGTAGCGTCGGCTCGCTTCTTCGTCGAGCTGGGCGTCGATCCCGCCAACATTCTGATGGTCGATTCCCGGGGCGTGATTCATCACGGCCGTGACGACCTGACCCCGATCAAGCAGCAGTTCGCGGTCCACACAGACGCAAGAACTCTTGAGGATGCGATGGCCGGCGCCGACGCATTTGTTGGTGTCTCGGTCGCCGGCACAGTGACCCAGGACATGGTCCGTTCGATGGCTGACGATCCGATTGTGTTTGCTCTCGCCAACCCGGATCCAGAGATCTCCTACCCAGACGCCGTCGCGGCGCGCCCGGACGTGGTCATGGCGACTGGGCGATCTGACTATCCCAACCAGGTCAATAACGTTCTGGGGTTTCCATTCATCTTTCGAGGGGCTCTCGACGTCCGGTCTCGCGGCGTATCAGAGAAGATGAAGGTCGCTGCCGCTCACGCTCTGGCCGAACTTGCCCGCGAACCAGTGCCTGACACGGTTCTTCAGGCGTACGAGGAGGAACACATCTCCTTCGGCCGTGAGTACCTCATTCCCAAGCCTTTCGACTTCCGGGTTCTTTGGACCGTTGCACCGGCAGTTGCCAAAGCAGCGATAGAGGAGGGGCTAGCTCGCGATCCCATCGAGGACTTCGACGAGTACAAAGCTCAATTGCAGGCCCGCTTCAGCGCTACTTACGGTCTCATCACCTCGATCACAACTCGGGCAATGGAGGAGCCAAAGCGAGTGGCTTTCCCTCATGCACACGATCTCAGGATCATTCGGGCAGCCCGTAGAGCAACCGATGAGGGCATCGGCCGTCCTGTTCTAATTGGTGACGAGGGAGTCATCGAGGATCTTGCAGGGACTGCCGGTATTCCGCTCGACGGTATGGAGGTGATCGACCCGCGGGTCGGTGGACCCGATAGCGCTCGATACGCAAAGACGTTGGAAGAACTCCGACGCGATCGCGGGATGTCGCTCCACGAGGCCGAAAGACAGGTTCTGGATCCGAACATGTACGCCTGCCTGATGGTTCGTGAAGGGGCTGCCGATGCAGTCCTTGGTGGCTTGACTACCTATTACCCAGAGACGCTGAGGCCCGCTTTGCAGGTTCTGGACTTGGACGAGGGACGGACGATCGTCTCATCGGTGTACATGGTGATACTCGCCGGCGAGGCCTTCTTCTTCACCGATTGTGCGGTCAACATCGAACCCACCGCCGAGCAGCTGGCCGAGATTGCACTATCGGCAACGCAAACAGCCCAGCATGATTTTCATCGCGAGCCGAGGGTCGCTTTCTTGAGCTACTCGGACTTTGGTTCGGCACGGGGCGCCGAGCCTGCCCGGGTTCGCAAGGCTGTTGAACTCTTCCGGGAGGCTCGACCTGACGTGCCTGTGGATGGTGAGATGCAGGCCGATTCTGCAGTGGTGGGAGAGCTCCTCAATCAACGTCGACCCAATGGAGCGCTCCAACGACCAGCAAACGTCCTCGTGTTCCCCAACCTGACGGCTGCCAACGCCTCCTACAAGCTTCTGAACCGCCTTGCAGGTGCCGAGGTGATCGGACCGATCCTGAACGGACTATCCAAGCCGGTTCATGTCTTGCAGAGGGACGCCTCCGTGAATGATGTCGTGAACATGGTCGCGATCGCGGTGGCAGACGCTCAACGACGCTGACTGATTCCGGTTCGGTCGAGTTGCTCCGAGAGAACCTTTGGATCCTCCGTTGGTAGGTCGCAGGTGAACCCTTTGCAGACGTAGCCCAGGGTCTTGCCGGGATGTGTGCGGTCCCGAAGCAGGGGTATTTGGTCCGATCCTGCCGCAGATGTAGCCATCGCCACCTGAGGACGGAAGCGAGCCCAGTACGCCATGGCTAGTTGCTCCCACTCAGGTCCGACGATCGCAAGTTCCTTCGAGCTCGCCATCGAGTGGGCGACGGATAGGTGATGGGCAACCATCGATGGGTACCTCTCCATCATCATCCCTGCTGATTCGAGGGTCCTCTCGGCAGCGTCGTGAGCCGATTCTCCTCCTGTGAGCAGACTCGAAATCAAGAGTGCTTCGGCGGCGAGAGCACTCCCTGACGGGAGCGGATTATCGGTGAGGTCGACTGGTCGCTTGGCCAGCAAGGTTGCTCCAGCCTCCGTGCTGAAGAACCCGCCTTCAGGGTTGGCAAAGCGCTCGAGCCGATTGGTCATGTCCGTTGCTGCGAGGTACCAGTCGATCTCAGCGGTAGCGGAGTACAGGCTGAAGAGACCGAGAGCGAGCGATGCGTGGTCATCCAGGAATGCCGGGACAGAGGTTCGTTCGTCTCGCCAGGACCGCATCAATTGGCCATCCACCATGAGCTCGCTCAGCGCAAACTCGGCAGCCGATCGAGCAATGTCGATGTACTTGGATTCTTGGAGGGCGGCTCCGGCCTCGGCAAATGCCCGGATGGTGAGACCGTTCCAGGATGCGATTACCTTGTCGTCTAGCGCCGGGCGAACCCGAAGCGACCGCGCCGCCAGAAGCTCGTCGTTCATCCGATCCAGGCCTTCCGGCCGATCCGATTCGACGACACTAAGGATGTTGGTGCCTTCGAAGTTACCGGTCTCGGTGAGCCCGTAATGGGCGATCATGACGTCGGCGTTTTCTCCGAGGACGCCTCGGACCTCATCGGTGGTCCAGACGTAGAACTTGCCCTCAACGCCCTCAGAGTCAGCGTCCTCAGAGCTGAAGAACCCGCCGCTGGAATGACGAAGGTCGCGAACGAGGTAGTCGAGAGTTGAACGGGCAACGTCGAGGTATTCGGCATTCCCCAACTCAATACCTGCCCACAGATAGATCCTCGCCAGCTGAGCGTTGTCGTAGAGCATCTTTTCGAAGTGAGGAACCAGCCAACGGGAATCAACCGAGTATCTGGCGAACCCGCCGCCGATCTGGTCCCGGATCCCACCGCGCGCCATTGCATCGAGGGTTGTAGTCAGTATTCGGTCGGCGCCGATGGCCCAAGGTTCGGAGCGGACGCGAAGAAGAAACTCGAGGACAGGCTGCTGTGGGAACTTCGGCGCCCCTCCGAATCCTCCGTGAGAAGAATCGAATCCGCTGGCGAGTTGTTCGTACGCCATTCGGATCTCATGGTTGGAGGGCAGGTCTCTCGACGGAATGGTTTGGCTGATCGCTTCGACCAGGCGCTGGCCCTGTTCGAAGACCTCGTCTCGCTTGTTCACCCATGCGCCCGATACCGCGGTCATGACCTGGCGGAAGCTCGGCATCCCGTGCCGCTCATCATTCGGGAAGTAGGTGCCGGCGTAGAACGGTCTGCCGGAATGGTCCATCCATACGGTCATGGGCCAGCCGCCCTGACCGGTCATGGCTTGGACAGCCTCCATGTACACCGAATCGACATCGGGCCGCTCTTCACGATCGACCTTGACGTTGACGAACAACTGGTTCATTAGTGCCGCGGTTTCTGCATCCTCGAAGGATTCATGTGCCATCACGTGACACCAGTGGCAGGCCGCGTATCCGACGCTCAGAAGGACCGGCACGTCGCGCACTACGGCTTCGTCGAACGCCTCAGAACCCCATTCCTGCCATTCCACAGGGTTGTCTTTGTGTTGGAGCAGATAAGGAGAAGTGGAGCTGGCGAGCCGGTTCGGCATAGGAGACGAGTCAACCACGGATGCGGATGTACCCGTCTCCTTCGTTTCCGACGTTCATGTTTCGGGCCGTTCCCCGCGAGTCAGCTAAGCCAGCTTCTCTTCGATTCGCTTGAATGCCATTCCCAGAATCATGAACAGGATTCCCATGCCGACCGCCATGGCAGCTACTCCAAACGCGACGACTGACGTGAACAGGGATGCCTGCAGGAACGATGACGTCATCGCCACTTCGCGTAGCGGGTCATCACGATCCAACTCTGCGTATGTCTTTCCACCTGTGATCTCGAGAGTGTGCTGGTCGATGATGTCAGCTTGGCAGTAGGCGGTGAATGGCCCTCTGACTGTTCGTTCGGGCAGACAGGCGTCCTCAGTTGTCGTGATCTCTTGGGCCGAGAGGGTTGTGCTTACGACGATCCAGGTGCCGATGCCGGCCACGACGAGGATGATGCCTGCGACGATAGAAATGATTCCCGCGTTCTTGGCCACGGTGCCTCCTTGTGGTGGTAGTCGACGAGAACATAGTCGGCGTGCGACATGGTCTTGGCCACTGTCGTCACGTTCAGGTTTAGCCGTCTGCTCTGCCTATTCGGAGGGCGACCTTGGCGCAAAGGAGGAGGAACACGGCTGTCAATATCCAGACGCCTTCGAGGCCGAAACCGATCGTGAACACCGCGGCCCCGAGCAATGGTCCCACCAGGTTGGCGAAGGGAGCAGACGCGTTGTAGATGCCAAAGAACTCCTCGGCTTCATCTCCTCTTGCAGACTCGAAGAAGTAGGTGTCCGTAAGGGGCTCAATGAGTGCGGCACCAACGTTTATGGCTGCAAAGAGGAAGAGCAGAAGTTCGGGGCTGAATCCCACAAGGGCGAAGGACAGCGAGCCAGCAGCGAGAATTCCGAAACCAACGGTGATATACGACCGCGTTCCTCGCTCTTGGGCCTTTCGGCCCACCCACGGTTCGAGAAGAACCAGGGGGATGATGCCACCTGCGACAACCCATCCGACCACCTCGGGTCCGTACCCGAGGCCAATGACCGCAAGTGGGATGTAGATCGATGACACGATCCACCAGAACTCCATGCCAAATGCCAGGACAAAGACTCGTCGCAGGCGAGGCCGTGAGAGGAACTCGCGCAAGTCGGCCCAGGCGTGGCGAGTGGTCTGGATATCTCCATGATGGGCCATTGCCGGGTGGACTCGCAGATGAAGATGCCACAGGTACAACAGCGAAGCAGTGAATACCAGGGCGACGAAGAGAAATACTGCTTCGTTGCTGTAGAAGTAGGCAATGTATCCCGCCGCTACAGGCCCTATTAGCCAGCCGAAGTTCGAGTACTGGTAGTACCGACCCTCCTGCATCGCGAGATCGGCAGTCGTGGCGAAGTCACGGACCAATAGGCCGAGGACGATTGTTACCAGCATGAAGAAGACCGACCGCGGGACATCGAACAAGGCCAGGATCCATATGTCATCGGCAACGCTCATCCCGGCGAGCAGGACAGCCATTGCCACCAGCGAGACAGCCCCGATGGCGATCTTCCGATATCTGCGGAACATCTCTGAGCTCACGACGGCGACAGCCGTGCCGATCAGCGCGATGAGCGCGTAGTAGAACCCAACGGGGCCATCGCCACCGGCGAAAACCGATAGCTGAATAGGGAGGATGGTCCAGAAGGCTGCGTCGCCGACATTGACCATGAAGGACAATCGAGCCACCTTGGCGCCCTCAGAATGCTCGTGGTGGATGGCCGGGCGCCTCGAGTGGTATTTGAGCATCGAGGGAATCTAACTCCGGCTATACGCGGACGGATCGGTTGGTTGTCTTTGACGATGAGGTCATGCTTCGTATGCGATGTTGCCGCCGATCATCGTGAAAGCGACCTCGGTGTCTCTGAACGGCCCGTCGACGAAGGGGTCTCGGTCGAAGAGCACGAGGTCTGCCTGCATCCCGGGCCGCAACATGCCGTAGCTGGCCTCGGCTCCGTTGATGTACGCGGAACCGGAGGTGAAGGCGGTCAGCGCCTCGGTCGGCGTGAGTCTCTGTTGGGGGTCAAGGGGGTCACCGTTGGGGCAGGTTCGATTGATAGCTACGTCCACTTCGGCCATGACGTTTGCCGTCGAAACCGCCCAGTCGCTTCCCATCCCCACTCGGGCGCCCGAATCGAGCAGAGATCGGAAGGGGTATTGCCAGGAGAACCGCTCAGATGTGATGAAGGGCTTGGTCAATTCAAGTTGAGCAGCGTCGTTGCATGCCCACAGTGGCTGGGCGTTGGCGATGGCGTCTAATGCGGCGAACCGCGGGATGTCCTCTGGGTGCACGAATTGAATGTGCGCAAGGTGGTGTCGGTTGCGATTCCGGCCATTGGTCGCGATCGAAGTCTGGATGGCATCCAACGCGTTGCGAACCGCCCGATCTCCCAGGGAGTGAAAGTGGCATTGGAAACCATGCGAATCCAGTGCCGTGACAATCATCTTCAGCTCATCGGGGTCGATGAAGTCCATGCCGAGATTCGATGTGGGTGTGCCGTCGGCTTCCAGCCAGGGGTCGAGTACCGATGCCGTGTAGTTCTCCGCGACGCCGTCGAGCATCAACTTGACGGTTGTTGGTCGGAAACCCGGAGCGGACCGTTCTCGACGAGCGATGAGCTCTTCGATCTGGTCCAAGCCCCGGTGTCGATCCCACCACATCGCACCTACGACTCTTCCCACAAGCCCACCCCGCGAAGCCAGATTCAGGTAGGCGGCATGGACTTCATCGGTTACTGCCGCATCCTGCCATGCGGTCACGCCGTACCCCATCAGTTCTTGTTGACCCCGTCTCAGGCCTGCCTCGAAGTCCTCGACGGTGTCTTCCGGTGTCACCCGCTCCATGAGTATGAACGCACCCTCGTGCAGAGTTCCTTGTGGTCGACCGTTCGCCAATCGTTCGATTCGCCCGTCACTCGGATCGCTTGTGGTCCCGTCAATGTTGGCTCTTGCCAGCGCAGCGGTGTTGACCCATGCGTCATGTCCATCAGCGTTCATGAGAAAGACGGGACGGTCGGAAACGACGGAATCGAGATCCTCTGCTGAGGGACACCCGCGGTCGAACCAGTCTGACGCCCATCCAGCGCCAAGAATCCAATCCTCGTCTGGGTTGGCCCGGGCGTACTCACTGACAGAACGCAATGCGTCTTCACGATTGCTGGCCTCTTCGAACGAACAGCGGAGTCGATCTAGGCCACTGGTCGCTGGATGAACATGCGCATCAACGAAGCCTGGGGTGACAAGTCCGCCGTCCGCGCCGATGACTTCCGTGTTCGGTCCGATGTGATCGGCGATGTCGTTGCCAACGTGACGAATAGTGCTTCCGCTTACCGAGATACCCGAAACGAACGGTTGTCGAGGATTGGCGGTGAAGACCTTTGCGTTCTGAATGACTAGATCGGCGGTCATGGCCAGAAGCCTAGAAACGGTGTCGCGGGCCTGCGACAGGACGAGCCTCCGATAATCCGTGGCTCCGGCAGGTCGCACATAATGCCAGTTATGGGCGGCAGGATGTGAGGATTCGGTGTCCGCAACTTCGGGAGTTCCGATGATGGATCGGGTGAGGGAGATTGTCGAGCAGCTTTGTCGGGTGGTTCCTGACCGACGGCCAGGTAGCAGTGGGAATGGCGACGCCGTTGACTATGTGGCCAGACGGTTCCGTGAGGCGGGCTGGGACGTATCGCTGTCGGAGTTCGCCTGCCTGGATTGGGTCGGCGGAGAGGGCGAGGTGACGATAGGCGCGGAGTCGGTTCGGCTTGTCCCTAGTCCGTATGGGCTTGGGGTGGATGCCACCGGCCCTGTTCGGATCGCCACCCGTAAACAGGATCTCTCAAGTGGCGACATAAGCGACTCGGTCCTTGTCGTTGCAGGTGATCTGGTCTCTGAGCCGCTGACACCGAAGGCATACCCGTTCTATGGGTCCGACGAGCACACGGCGATAATCGAGGCGTTGGAAGTGGCGCAACCCATTGCGATCGTTTCTGTGACAGGAAAGCACCCGGCGCTGTGTGGTGCGCTTGACCCGTTCCCGTGGATAGAGGACGGTGACTTCGAGATACCGGCAGCCGCCGTGCGTCCTTCCGACGCCGGAGTTCTCCTTGAATCCGAGGGGAAACGTGCCGGGATATCGATCGAAGCGAGACGGATACCCTCCAACGCTCGGAACGTCGTGGCTCGGCGCGGGCCTAGCGACCGAAGGCTGGTCGTGTGTGCCCACATTGACACCAAGCCGGGGACACCGGGTGCAGTCGACAATGCCGCCGGGGTGGCTGCATTGGTAACACTGGCTGACCAACTAGGGCACGATCGCGAGTTGTCGGTGGGGGTTGAGTTACTCGCTGTAAACGGGGAGGACCATTTCGCCGCACCCGGTGAGGTGGCTTGGCTTGAAGCCAATGAGGGTCGTCTCGACACAATCGAGTTGTTCATCAACATCGACGGAGCCGGATATCGTGAAGGAGCTACCGCCTTTTCGTTCTACAACGTTGACCCTCAGCGCGCCGACACCACCAGGGAAGCGTTCACCAGGTTCGACGACTTGGTCGAGGGTCCACAGTGGTTTCAGAGCGATCACGCAATCTTTGCGATGGGGGGTCGTCCAGCTCTGGCGTTCACCACCGAACTGGTCGAAGAAATGCTCGCCGAGTTGTTCCACGCTGACACCGATACACCTGATCACATCGAACCAGCACGGATTGTCAACATCGCAACCGCCATGGAGACACTCATCACCGACTGGTAGGCGACCAGCGGAACCGCCTCGCAGAATCTCGGAGGCGGCGACTCCACAGTCCCGGTGACACAAAGGCCCCGCACATACCGGCACTATTCTTCCGTATCCGCGATGCCAGCCCGCCAGGGCAAGATGTTGATGTCGAGGCCCGATGTGCCTTCCCTTTTCTAAGCAATGGCACCGATTCGGCACTGAAGACGATCAAATTCGAGGCGTCACCCTCGCTGACGCAGACTGGAAACGCGAGTTTTCGCAGGCGTGGGGGAGGCGGACGGGAATCGAACCCGCCAGAGACAGAATCTGCCTCTCACCGTTTTTGAAGACCGCGACGCGTCTAGCCACTAGTACCCGCCTGCAACCGTTCATGCCCTTGCTCGCACGTGAATGTTCGAGTTCTCTTGAACAATCGGGCTGTCTAGATCCGTAGGGTTCCTTGGGCGGACCGACGGCTCGGCACCGGCACGGGCACCGCCAGATGCGCATCCCGGTAGGGAACATAAGTGCCGTTATGTACGGGTTGGGTGTGATGTTCAGACCTCAAGAGCATGAGCTGCATCTTCCATTGTGGGGGGACCTAGATCTGACTCGATCGACCTGGTGATGTGTGCTTATTGGAACAGTTCGGGTTCCAGGTTTGAGAATCTGGCATCGAAGTCGTCGAATATGGATTGAGGAAGACTCCCCTTGGGGACTAGCCATGAGGAGATCTGGTCGACGGTGACTTTCTTGCAGGTGGGGTAGCTCCCGTCGCAAATCGGGTCAGTCACTTCCTCGTCCGGGAAGAAGAAGGCGCCGCAAGGCTTTCCGGAGCTTGGGCTTTGGCAGTTGAGCCAGACTCCTCCCAGGAACATTGGCCGGAAACCTCGAATCGGATTGAATTTGGCACCCGGAGGCGAGTCGTAGACGTATTCAGGAGCCCAGACGAATCTCGGTGAAGAAGTGATGGTCGCCGAGAAGACCTCTCCTGCGGCCGGATTCGCGAGACAGGCCTCAAACCTCGCCACCTTGTCGTCTATTGCTGGGTCATCGTCGTGGGTGGGCAGTCCGGTGTATGTGGAGGCCTGACACTCGACGACTGGAGAACTGTCGGTGAGGAACATCCACGGTCCGACATTGTCGACATCCCATGCGACACCCTGGTTCATGAGGGGACGCGTGTCTGTGGTTGGCTGCTGCAGCCTCGAAGGCATCCCGTCGAACTCCTGGTCGGATACCAGAGCGTTGGTGAGTCCTGGATCGGGAAACCCGGTGTCCACAAGAACCGAGTTCAGTGGTATTCCGTTGATCGGTGTCGGGTTGCCATCCGGATCGAGGGCACAGTCGTCCCGGTTCACATCGGGGAGCGCATTCAGTGCCGACTGTCCGGGCCAGGCCGATGGTGGAGTCACGGTCATGTGGTGAGGCCACTCGTCTAGTCGGTGATCCAGACCCCAGGCGAGATTGCGTTCGAACCAGCGGATTGTGTTGCCATTGCATACGGGGGTGTGAGTGCCGAAGTCTCCAAAGAGGGGACTGATGATCGAAC
>Ga0070727_10003460_pt1 | contig 14302 bp, 8 predicted proteins | sample tdAd472_FD_66722 | JGI IMG/M metagenome (GOLD analysis project Ga0070727, IMG submission 66722) | Marine sediment microbial communities from the Atlantic coast under amendment with organic carbon and nitrate - tdAd47.2 | ecosystem: Environmental > Aquatic > Marine > Coastal > Sediment | place...
GGGGAGGCCTTCGGCCGACGCTACCTGGTGCTGGACCTCGCCGAGGGCGGCGACCTCGAGGCGCGGCTCAAGGCGTCGGGCCCGCTCCAGCCGGAGCAGGCCGTGGCCCTGTTGCGCGACCTCTGCGCGGGCCTCGCCCACGTCCACGCCCAGGGCGTGCTGCACCGCGACCTCAAGCCGAGCAACGTGCTCTTCGCCGACGACGGGCGACCGCTGCTCGTCGACTTCGGCCTCAGCCGTAGCGTCGACGCCACGTCGCTGACCGGGACGGGGGTGATCCTCGGAACCCCCAGCTACATGGCCCCCGAGCAGGCCAACGGCGACCCCGTCGATCAGCGCACCGACGTCTACGGCCTCGGCGGCGTGCTCTACGCCGCGCTCACCGGCCAGCCTCCCTTCGGCGGCAGCGGCACGGTCCAGACCCTGCACGCGGTCCTGACCCAGCCCCCCACTCCGCCCCAGGTGCTGAACCCGACGGTGCCTCCCGACCTGGGCGCGGTGTGCCTGCGGGCGCTGGCCAAGCCGCCCGGAGAGCGCTACCCCAACGCGCGAGCCTTCGCTGCTGCCCTGGAGCCCGCGCCAGGTCCCGGGCCACCGCGCCTCGTCGCCGGGCTCGCGGCAGCCAGCGCCGCCCTCGCGCTGGCCGCGCTGGGCGGGGTCTACCTCGCCGCGAATCGCACCCGGCCCTCGACGCCGCCCGCGCAGGCGCGGCCGGCGCCCCCCCAGAGCTCGGCCCAAGCCTCCGAGCAGCCCCCCGACCCCGAAGCCGTCAGCAGCCCCCTCGACCGGCGCCTGGGGGCGCTGGAGCCCGTCGAGCTCGCGGAGCTGGAGGACTTGCCCTGGCCGAGCACCGGGCTCGGGACCCGCGCGGAGCTGTTGGCGGGGACGAGCGTGCTGGCGCTGCGGGAAACGACGACGAGGCTCGCCGAGCGGCGCGGCCCCCTGCGCGCCCTGGCCTTCGTCTACCAGGTGGCGGTCCGGGGGCGCGAGCTCAGCGACCCCGACCAACGTCGCGCGAGTCAGAAGGCGTGGCTCCACCTCGTCGACCACCTGCTGGACTCGGAGACCACACGCCGGGCCGTGTGGAACGACGAGGACTGGCAGCGGGAAGGGCCCCAGGTCCTCCTCGAGGCCTGCACGCGCGCGATCGAGGCTGGGCGCGTCGACGGCTTCCTCGAGCTGGGCCACTACTACCTGCTGGAGTCCGAGCGCCAGTTCGGGATCCCGCCCCGCCCCACCTGGGCGCTTGCCTGCTACGAGCACGTGCTGAAGCACGAGCAGCGCAACGCCGACTTCCGCAAACGGGCCAGCCTGGGCCTCGCGCGGCTCGCGCTCGAACACCCCGAGCTCGAGGGAGGGCCGGGTGTGTTCGCGGCCCTGGATCGCGCGCGGTATTGGTCGGACAGCGACCACTACGAGGACCGGTGGGGCGACCCGCGAGCACTGCGCGAGGCGCTGGCGGTCATGGCCAACAAGGCAACGGAGAGCGCCCTCGACGACGCGCTCCGCGCGCTGCCCGAGGTGACCCTCGAGGACTTCCCCGGCTACGACGTCGAGCCGCGGGCGTTCCCGCCGCCGGTAGCAGAGCTGCTCACGCTGAAGAACCCCAGCGGGCTGATTCAGGCCTACCGCTGGTTGCGCGAATACGGGTCTCCAGCGAGAGCCGTGGCCCTGCTGTATCAGACCGCGGTCCGCGGGCAAGCCCTCGAGCCCGGGGACGAGGCTCGGCTCGCCGCCCTACGGGGCTGGGTCGTGCTCGGAGAAATGCTGGCCAGCAACGAACAGGGGGTGCGCGAGCTGTTCTGGTCGGACACGGTGTGGGCCCACGTGGGCTGGCCGGTCGTCCACGAGTGCTTCCGCCGCGCCGCGGCCGGTGGACGCTCCGACGCCTGCGTCATGCTGGCTTCGCTCTACCTCGGTGACGCCGCGAAGCTCGGGCGCGAGCCACACCCCGAGCGCGCCCTGCCCTGGCTGCAGCGGGTCGAGACCCTCGAGCACTACGACTCCGAGGACCGCCAACAGGCGAGCCTCTACCTGGTCGAGATCGCCTGGGAGCACCCCGACACCCCGGGGTGCATGAGCGACGAGGAGGCGCTGCGAACGGCGCGCTCGCTGTTGGACGAGCTGAGCCAGGACCAGCTCCTCCGCGCGCGCGCCCTCGAGCTCGAGGCCAAGCTCGCGGAGCGGCTGCGGGTGGATTGAGCGAGCGCCCCCGCCTGGCGGGGCGCCCTCCCGCGCAGTACTACAAAGGGGTGGGTTGGACACCGGGCGAAACCGTCGGGGAGTATCGGCTGCTCGAGACCTTGGGCACCGGAGGCGCCGGCGCCGTGTGGCGCGTCGAGCACGTCAGCACCGGCGCGCAGCGCGCGCTGAAGGTCATGCTCGACGTCGACCCCAACTCGCTGGCGCGCTTCGAGCGCGAGGCGCTCGCGCTGGCGCGCCTGGAGCACCCCAACGTGGCCCGGGTGCACACCGCCGGGGAGGCCTTCGGCCGACGCTACCTGGTGCTGGACCTCGCCGAGGGCGGCGACCTCGAGGCGCGGCTCAAGGCGTCGGGCCCGCTCCAGCCGGAGCAGGCCGTGGCCCTGCTGCGCGACCTCTGCGCGGGCCTCGCCCACGTGCACGCCCAGGGCGTGCTGCACCGCGACCTCAAGCCGAGCAACGTGCTCTTCGCCGACGACGGGCGCCCCCTGCTCGTCGACTTCGGCCTCAGCCGCAGCGTCGACTCCCAGTCGCTGACGAACACCGGCGCGATCCTCGGCACCCCGCGCTACATGGCCCCCGAGCAAGCCAACGGCGAGGCCACCGACGAGCGCACCGACGTCTACGGACTGGGCGCGCTGTTCTACGCGACCCTCACCGGGCAGCCACCGTTTCAGGGAGGCGCGACCGCCGTGCTCTACGCGGTGCTCTCCAAGCCACCCAGGCCGCCCCAGGAGCTGAACCCGGCGGTCCCCCCGGAGCTGGCCGAGGTGTGCCTCACCGCGCTCGCCAAGGACCCCAACGACCGCTACCCCAGCGTGCGCGCCTTCGCCGACGCCCTCGCGGCTCCCCCGCTCCTGCGCCCCAACTACGCCGCCCTCGGCCTGGCCGCGACCAGCGCGGTGTTCGCCCTGGTCGCGCTGGCCGTGGTGTGGTCCGTGTGGGGGACCCAGCCCGAGCAGCCGACGCGCCCCGCGCGGGTCGAGCGAACGGAGGTCACACCGCCCCCCACCCAGCCCCCACCCGAGTCCGCGCTGCCGCTGCCCTTTCCTGAGCACCTCCTCGACCGGAAGCTGCGCGCGCTGGGTGAGGTCACCGTCGACGACCTGGCAGACATGAGCTGGAACCCCGTCGTCGGTACGCGCGCGGAGCTCCTCTCCGGGACCAGCTCTGCGCCCATGGACGAGGCCTGTCGATTCCTCTCCGAGCGCGGGGACCGGCGAAGTCGAAGGCTCGCGCTGCTGCTGCCGTATCAGGTCGCCTGTCGCGGCGCGCTGCTGGAGGGGGAGGCGAGGTTCGGGAGTCAGGAGGGCTGGGTCTCCCTCGCCCGGGGCCTGCTCTCGAGCTGGCAGCTGCTCTCCCTGGACGAGCCGGAGTGGGAGGCGCACGGCCGCGACCTCGTCCAGGAGTGCCTGCGTCGCGGGACCCTCGCCGGTCGCTCCGACGCGCCGGCCTACCTCGGCGAGCTGCACCTGGGTCAAAGCAGCACCCTGTTCCCGAGGGATCTGGCTGCGGCGGTCAAGGCGTTTCAGCAAACCCTGAGCGCGACGCCCTGCGGCGAGTGGGATCACAACCACGCCATGCTCACGCTGGCGTGGATCGCGGCCGAGCACCCCAGCGTCCCGGGGTGCCCAGACGACTTCACCGCGCTGTCCTACGCCGAGCACGCCTGCGGGGTCTACCGCTCCGGGGACCTCAAGCGCGCGGAGGCGGTAGAGGCCCGCGACGCGCTGCAGGCGCGAGTCGAGCAGGCCGCGAAGACCGCCCTCGACGACACCCTCGGCGCGCTGCCCGAGGTGACCCTCGCCGACCTGGCTGACTACGAGCCGAGCAAAATGATCTACCCTCAGGCCGAGGGCCTGCTCTCGCTGCGCGACACCAACGGCCTGGAAGACGCCTACAGGTGGCTGCGCGAGCGCGGCGAACACGTCAAGGCGGCCGCGCTCCTGTATCAGGTCGCCCAGCGCGGGCTCGAGCTGGACGAGGCGAAGCAGCTCCTCGAGCGCCTGACGACCCAGCGGGGGTGGTTCCTCCTCGGCCGCGAGCTCGTCGAGGGCTCGCTCCACGACGCGCTGTGGAGCGAGCCCGCCTGGCGCTACGTCGGCTGGCACGTGATCACCGAGTGCTACCGCCGCGCCTGGGAGGGCGGGCGCTCCGACGGGGGGGCGTCGCTGGCCTTTTGCTACCTGGGCACCTGCGTGCGCTACGGCCGCGAGCCCGACCCCGTGCAGGCCCAGGCCTGGTATCGCAAGACGGCTGGGTTGCTCCGCTGCGAAGAGGGCGACCGGCGCCTGTCCAAGCTCTACCTGGCCGTGATCGCCCTCGACTACCCCCAGACCCCAGGGCGCCTCAGCGACGAGGACGCCCTGCAAGCGGCCCGCGAGGTGCAAGCCGAGCTCGACCCCGACACGCACAGCGCCAAGCGCGCCGAGGCCGAGCGGGTCGAAGCCGGGCTGCTGAAGCGGATCGAGGGGCGTTAGGTGCGCCCGCAGGTCGGACCGTATCGAATCCTCGACGAGCTCGCGCGCGGTGGGCACGGGACGGTCTACCGCGCGCAGGGACCGGACGGGGCGCAGGTGGCGCTCAAGGTCTTGCACGCGGAGCGCACCCGAGACTCCGGCGCGCGGCAGCGGTTCCTGCGCGAGGCGCAGGCCCTCCAACGCCTGGACCACCCGAACGTGGTCGCGATCCTCGGCACGGGGGACGAGGACGGCACGCCGTGGTTGGCGCTCGAGTTCGTCCTCGGCGAGACCCTGAACCAGCGGCTCGAGGCGGGCCCCCTCGAGGTGCGGCGGGCGATCGAGCTCGCGCGGCAGGTCGGCGACGCGTTGGCCCACGCCCACGCCCAGGGGATCCTGCACCGCGACCTCAAGCCCGACAACGTGCTGCTCCGCGGCGGACAGGCGCTGCTCACCGACTTCGGCCTCGCCCTCGACCAGGAGGGCGCGCGGCTGACCCAGACCGGCGTGTTCCTCGGGACCCCCGGCTACTGGGCGCCCGAGCAGGCCCAGGGCCAGACCCACCAGATCGGCCCCGCGACCGACGTCTACGGGCTGGGGGCCCTGCTCTACGCCTGCCTCACCGGCCGGCCCCCGATCGTGGCCGAGTCCTTCGTGGACTACCTGCGCACCTCCCGCGTGGAGCAGATCCAACCGCCCCACCTGGAGCGACCCGAGGTCCCGTTGTGGCTGAGCCGGCTCTGCATGCGCTGCCTGAGTCCGGACCCACACGCGCGCCCGCAGGCCGTGCGTGCGGTGGTCGACGCCCTGGCGGAGGGCCGCGACCTGGGCGGCCGGCTGCGTCGCAGCCGACCCGGCGCGGTGCTCCTGGCCCTCGCCGTCTCCGCCGCGCTGCTGGGGGTGACCTCCCTCGGGGTCCTGGTGTGGGCGCGGGGAGTCGACCAGACCGCCCCCCCGCCGCCCTCGACCCCGGAGGCGACTCCGCCTCCGTCCTCCCCCGAGCGAGACGCGGACGCGGACGCTCCGGGCCCGCACCCCCTCGACCTGGGCATGGGTCGACTGCAGCGGGTCCGCCCGTTCGATCTCGGGAAGCTGCCGTGGGACGAGAGGCTCACGGGGACGCGCGAGGAGCTCCTCGCGGGCCGGCGCGCCGGCCAGGTGGGCCGGGTCTTCCGCGCCCTGCGCGAAGCGCGTCCCCGGGTGGCCCTCGCCATGCTCTATCAGGTAGCCACCGCCGGAGCCCAGCTCGAGGACGACCCGCGGGCGCGCATGGTCAGCCAGGGGGCGTGGGTGTTCCTCTCTGGCGCGCTGTTCAAGCAAGAGCTGCGCGGCCTGGTGTGGACCGAGGAAGAGTGGGAGCGCCTCGGTCAGGAGCTCGTGCTCGAGTGCTTGCGACGGGCCGCGGCGGAGGGTCGCTCGGACGCCCCGCTGTTCGAGGGCCAGCTCTACCACAACGGGACGCCGCCCTTCCCCTGCGATCTGGCGGCGGCGGCGCGCGCCTACCAGGCGACCCTCGACGCCGAGCACGTGATCGGAGAGTGGGACCTCAACAACGCCAAGCTGGGGCTGGCGCGTGTCTTCGGCGAGGCGCCGGACACACCAGGAGCGCCCGACCTCTGGACGGCCCTCGCCTACGCCGAGCACGGAACGGGGGTCTTCCGCGAGGACGAGCGCAAGCAACGACGCGCCGTCGAGCTGCGGGACCGGTTCCGCGAGCAGGCGCGCGAGCGGGCCCAGGGCGAGCTCGACCGCGCCCTCGGCGCGCTGCCCGAGGTGACCCTCGCCGACCTGGCGGACTACGAGCCGAAAGGGGTGATCTTCCCCGACGCCACCACTCTGCTGTCCCTCCGCAACGCCAACGGCCTCGACGACGCCTACACGTGGCTGCGCAGGCGTGGCGAGCACGCCAAGGCAGCGGCGCTCCTGTATCAGGTCGCCCAGCGCGGGCAGGGCCTCGCCCCAGGGCTCGAACGCGTGACCACCCAGCGTGGCTGGTTCCTCCTCGCGCGGGCGCTGAGGGACCGCTCGAGTGGGCTGCGTCCGCTGCTGTGGAGCGACTCCGCCTGGGCCCAGGTGGGGTGGGACGTGATCTCCCAGTGCTACGCGCGCGCCTACGCGGGCGGGCGATCGGACGGCGCGGTTCACCTCGCTCACCTCTACCGCTCCGAAGCGACGGAGTTCGGCCGCGAGCCCGACCTCGTGCGGGCCCAGGCCTGGTATCGCAAGGTCCTCGAGCTCGAGCGGGCCGACGACGTCGACCGGGACCTGGCGCACCTGCACCTGGCCGGGATCGCCTACGACCACCCCGAACTCCCGGGGCGCGTCGACGACGAGGAGGCCCTGCGCCTCGTCCGCTACGTCCTGAGCGGGGCCCCCGAAGGAAGCTACCGTCAACAGGAGGCGCGCCGCGTCGAGGCCGGGCTGCTGGCCCGGATCGAGGGGCGCTAGTGCCTGCCCGCGGCTGGATTCCCGGGGCCGAGGTCGCCGGGTGTCGCCTGCTCGAGCGAATCGGCGCGGGCGGACAGGGCGCGGTGTGGCGCGCGGAGCACGTCGCGTCGGGGGCCCTGCGCGCGGTCAAGGCGACCCCCACCGACGACCCCGAGCTGGTCCTGCGCTTCCAGCGGGAAGCGGCGACCCTCGCCGAGCTCACGCACCCCAACCTGGTCCGCGTCCACTCGACGGGGACCGCGTTCGGCTGCGCGTATCTGGTCATGGACCTCGCCCCTGGGGGCGACCTCGCAGAGCGCCTCGAAGCAGGCCCGCTGGCGCCGAGGGAGGCGCGGCGCCTGGCGACGACCCTCGCCCACACGCTGGCCCACGTGCACGCTCGCGGCCTCCTGCACCGCGACCTCAAGCCGAGCAACGTGCTCTTCGCCGCAGACGGGCGCCCGCTGCTCGCCGACTTCGGTCTCGCTCGGGTGGAGGGCAGCTCGCTGACCCAGACCGGCACCGTGCTCGGGACCCCGGCCTACATGGCCCCGGAGCAGATCTCCGACGCCGGGGGGGTCGACGCCCGCGCCGACGTCTACGGGCTGGGCGCGGTGTTGTTCCACGCGCTCACTGGGCGCGCCCCCTTCGTCGCCGAGACCACGCTAGCGACCCTGACCCAGGTGCTACGGGCTCCGCCCCCGGACCCCCGGACCCTCGCGCCGCGGGTCCCGGCCGACCTGGCCGAGGTGTGTCGCCAGGCGCTGGCCAAGGACCCGGGCGAACGCCCGCCCAGCGCGGAGGCCTTCGCCGCAGCGCTCGAGCGGCGGAGCTCGCTGCGCTGGACGGGGCTCGCCGCGGCCGGCGCGCTCGCGCTGCTGGGCCTCGGGGGCGTGGCCCTCGCGCTGGCCCTCCGCTCGCCGGCCACCGCTCCAGCCGGCGGGGCGCCCCCCGCCGAGCCCGCCGTCGAGGAGCCCTCCGTCGAGACCTCCTCCGTCGCCGTCGACCCGCCGAGCGAGCCGACCGCCGCCGACCCGCCGAGCGAGCCGACCGCCGCGCCGCACCCGCTGGATCGCGTGCTGGGCGCGCTCCCAGCGCCGACCGCCGAGGACTTCGCCGACTGTGAGGCGACCCTGGTCCACCGCTTCTTGCCCGACCTGCTCGCGCAGAAGGCCGGGCTCGGGTTGGATCACGCCCAGGAGTGGCTCTGGCGGCAGAACCAGCGCCGGCTGTGCCTGGCCCTGCTCTACCGCTGCGCCCGCGACGGCACCGACCTCAGCTCCAAGCGCGCCTGGGGAATTCTCGGACGTCGACTCATGGATGGCGCGCACGTGAACGCGGGCTGGACCGGCGAGATCGAGTGGGCGCGGGACGGCCTGGCGGTGATCCGCGAGTGCTTCCGCCGGGGGCGCGAGGCTGGCTGCGCCAACGCGATGCTGCGCGAGGCCGACCTGCTCCGGGACGGGGCCCCGGCCTTTGGCCTCGAGCCGGACCTCCCCGAGGCGGTGCGCCTGTATCGGCAGGTGGATCAGGCCAAGCACTGCGAACACCACGTCTTTCAGCGCTTCCAGGTCCGCCTGGCGCAGTTCGCCCTGGACCACCCCGACGTCGAAGGCGCCCCCAGCTACCGCGAGGCGCAGGAGCGCCTCGAGGCCCACGTGCTGGGGGACGGCCCGCTCGACAGCGAACACGCGCGGGGCGCCAAACTGCACGCCTTGCTGCGGCAGCGGATCGAGGAGGAGCGCGAGTAGGGCTCAGCCCGCCCCGCGCTTGTTGGGGGCGCGGGTCTCGCCGCTCTCAACCCGGGGCAGGCGGCTGGAGTGGCTCTTCTTGAGCGTGTTCAGCGCGTTGCGCGCGTCGCGGATCCGCTCGCGGGCGTCGCGCACGTAGACGTCGACCTTGCTCCCCCGTGCCCGGTCGCCGTTGGCTAGGTGCCACTTGCGCAGCGCCAGCTCGACCTGGGCCGTGCGCAGCCGGCGCCGCAGGCGGTAGACCCGGATCCCGTAGGAGGCCAGGCCCGCCAGCTCCCAACGCTCGCGCCCGAACAGCGAGCGAAAGCTCTCCAGCTCTTCGGGCTGCACGAAGCCCTGGGCCTGCTCTTCCTCGAGGTAGGTCAGCAGCACCTGGCGCTCGCGGCTGGCGGCCACGGCGTAGGCGGAGAAGAAGAACAGCAGGCCCATGCCCCCGAAGACCCCGGTCGTGATCCCCAGCGCGATCACGCTGCGCACGTCCTGCAGCTGCCGGGTGAGGAAGATCGCGGCCCAGTTCCACACCAGGTGCAGGGTGATCGCGAGCACGAGCCCGATCACGGGGTAGAGCCAACGGCGCTTGAGCCCGCGCGGGCTCTCGCGCATGAACCCGAGCCCCGCGCCGAACATGGCGGTGTAGACCGGGTGGCCGATCAGCGCGTTGACCAGGGTCCGGTAGATCCCGTAGGTGAACAGCGCCTCGTTGCCGCCGCGAGCGAGGAAGCGCACGTCGTAGATCAGCGCGTTCTCCACGAGCGCGAAGCCCAGCCCGCAGGTCGCCCCGAGCACCAAACCCTCGAGGGCGTTGTCGAACTCGTCGTGCAGGATCCAGATCAGCACGATCACGCCCAGGCCTTTGATCAGCTCTTCGACCACCGGGGCGACGAAGGCCGCGGTGGCGCCGGAGGCGACGCCGGGGACGAAGAGCCCGGTCAGCGCCTCGCGCGCGAGGCCGTTGACCAGGAGCGCCACCCCGCAGCCGATCGTCCCCCCCCACACCAGGCAGCCGAGCACGTTGCGCCAGGGGATCTGGTTGTTGCGGTCGAGGAGCTTGATCAGGAACAGGTAAGGGATCGCGGGCAGGAGGCCGAAGCAGGCGGCGGCCAGCATGATCCGCGGGTGCTGCTGGAGCTGGGGCAGCACGAGGCGCACGCCGAGCACCCCGAGGCCGATGGTGGCCAGGATCGCGACCACGGTGAAGAAGATCGCCCGCCGCCGGCGCACCCGCAGCCCGATCCGGCTGCCCCCGAGCTGAATGAAGGAGAGCTCGGCGTCGCCGGGGGCGAGGAAGGTCTGCCCCATGTGGAACACGCCGTCGCTGTCGTAGCCGGCCATGGAGGGCGGCCGCGCCAGGTGTGGGGCCTGCGGGGTCAGCTCGTGCTTGCGCGGCGCCTCGGCCCCCGCGCGCTGGACGAGGACCTCGGTGTCCCCGAGGGTCAGCAGGTCGCCAGGGCGGATCTTCTTGCGCCTGGCTGCCTTGCGCTTGCCGACCCAGGTCCCGTGCTGGCTCTTGTTCTCGATGGACCAGCCCTTGGGCCCCAGGTGCAGCTCGGCGTGGACCCGCGACATGGTCGCGTCCTCGGGGAAGCACACCCCGGCTTCGCGCCCCCGCCCGAGGGTCAGGGGGACGTCGGCCGCTTCGGGGAGGGGGATCACGTCCCCCGCGCGGCACCCGGTTTGGACCCTGAGCTGGAACACCTTAGGCCCAGTGTAGCGCCGGACCTGGGGCTGGGCCCTGGTTTCTCCAGGGCCTCCAGCGGGGCCCCGGCCCGGAGGTGCGGGGGACGTTTTCTATCCGGCAGCGCGGTGGTAACCTCTCGCCGGAGGCGGTGCGATGAGCGACGAGCACGGTCACGGTCCGAGCAACGACAAGCCCATGCTGGCCGGGTTGGCGGTTGTCGCCGCCCTGGGGATCGCCCTCGGCGTCGGTCGGGTCGACCCCTACGCCCCGGCCGAGGTCGACGAGGGGGCCCACCAGGAGCTCCGCGTCGGTGACGTCTCGATCCAGGGTGAGGTCCACGGGCACGGCGACGTGCTCCAGGTCCACACCGCGAAGGGCATGGTCTTCGTGCCGCGCAAGAAGGCCGTGGTCACCAAGCGCCGCGTCTCCCCCGACCACGAGGATCGCATGCACCCCGAGGGCGAGTCCGTGAGCGGCAAGCCCACCCGGAGCCCCCTCGATCAGCTGGCCCTGCGCGCGTTCACTCGCCGCAACAGCAGGCTCTACGGCGAGGCGCTGCCGCTCTACGCCGAGCTGGTGACCCAGGGGCTCAAGGCCGACGACCCCCGCACCCAGGGCTGGGCCCAGACCCTGGGCGAGACCGTGAGCGAATACTGCAAGAGCTGGAGCGAGCAGGCCGACGGCCTCGAGCGGGCAGGGCGCGTGCGCGAGGTCCTCGAGACGCTGCCGGGCGCGCGCTCGCGGGTGTGGCTCGCCGACGCCTACGCCACGCTCCTCCAATACGAGCTGCTCAAGGAGCACCCCGAGCACCACGAGGCCCTCGGTGAGCTGCTCCGGGGCATGGGCCCGGAGCAGTCCCTGCACCACGCCGACGTGCTGCGCCAGCTGGAGAACCGCCTGCACCCGCCCCACGAGGGCGGCGGGATCCTGGTCCCCAACCCTCCCGGGCGATAACAGCCCGACCCGGCGAGCGGGTCATGCACACAGCATGACCCTTCGCATTCAGGATCAAGCCAGCGCGCTCAGCGCGCTGACCTACCTCAACGCCGCCGGCCGCGGCCGCGTCGAGCGCGTGACGTTGCCCGTGATCCGGCTCGACGTCGAGCGCCTCCCCGCCGGGCTCGAGGCCGTGCTCGTGGCCTCGGACCTGCAGGGGCGCACCGCGCCCGACGGCCAGGCCCTGCTGGGTGAAGCCCTGGCCGCGCACTGCCTCGAGCTGGCGGCGGGCGGGCTGCTGCCCGACCCCGCGGCGACCGGAGTGATCCTCGCGGGCGACCTCTACGCCGAGCTCGGCAAGCGCGGCGGGCTGGGCGACGTGCGCGGGGTGTGGCGTGCCTTCGCCCCCTTCCGCTGGGTCGTGGGCGTCGCGGGCAACCATGACGCCTTCAGCGAGGACCCCCGCGACCGCGGCGGCCTGCAGCGCTTCAAGCGCCGCGGGCACCTGGTGCTCGACGGCGACCAGGTCGAGCTGGACGGGCTCGTGTTCGGGGGGGTCAGCGGGATCGTGGGCAACCCCCGCAAGCCCAACCGCCGCGTGCTCGACGACTTCGAGTGCGAGCTCGCCGCGGCCAGCGAGGGCGCAGACGTGCTCGTGCTCCACGAAGGCCCTGACGCCCCCGATCGGCGCGGCAACCCCGACCTCCGCGCGGCGCTGAGCGGCGTGGCGCCGCCGCTCGTCATCTGCGGCCACCGGCACTGGTCGTCGCCACTGGCGGAGCTCCCGGGCGGACAGCAAGTGCTCAACGTCGACGCGCGGGCCGTGGTACTGCGCGCTCGGCCGTAGCGCTCCCGTCGGGCTGCGAGCGGAGCCAAGCTCCGCCCCTGCTGACGGCCTGGTGCCTAGAGCTGGGGCGAGCGCGGGGGAGCGGCCTGGATCAGGGCGTAGAGCAGGTCGTCGCTGGTGAGGATCCCGGCCAGACCGCCGTCGCCGTCGAGGGCGGGGAGGGCGTTGATCCGGTTCTCGAGCATCAGCCGGGCGGCGTCGGCGAGGGGGGCGTTGGCGGCGACGGTGATCGGGTCCTTGGTCATGACCTGGCCGACGGTGATCCCGTAGAGGTCGAGCTTGCGCTCGGGGTTCAGGAGCGTGGCGCGGGCGACGTCGCGGTTGCTGAGGATCCCGCTCAGCTTCCCGTCGTCGTCGGTGGCGACGACGTGCCGCACGTGCTGCTCGGCCATGGTCTCCATGGCCGTCACCAGCGGCTCGCTCTCGGGCGTCGTGATCACGTCGCGGGTCATGAGCGACTCGACGGTTTGCTGCCAGGGCATGGGGCCTCCTCGATCTAGGTCTTCTCGACTTCGCCGGTCTTGAAGCGACCGCTCTTGCGCAGGTCGTCGATACACGCCACGGCGCGCACCACGTCGGTGGTGCTCAGCACGCCCTTCAGGCGTCCGCCGTCGACCACCAGCAGCTGGTGCGTCCGGGCGCGGACCATGCGCTCGCAGGCCTCGGTGAGCGGCATGCTCGCCTCGATGGTGACCGGCACCTGCTGCACGGCGGTCGCGATCCCCTGCTTGGCGACGCCCGACGTGTCACCGTCTGCGCTGAAGGCGCGCAGCAGATCAGCGGTCGAGACCACGGTCAGCGGCGACTCGTCGGCCCCGACCACCGGCGCCCCGGTCAGCCGCTTGCTGAGCAGCGTACTCGCGGCGTCCGCGAGGGTCGCGTCGGGTCGTAAGCACACAGGGTTGGTGGTCATGACGTCTGCGACGGTGAGGTCGTTGAACGACAGCATGCTTTCCTCCGACGAGCTCGAAGCCCGGTGTCTCGCTCCGCTGAGCAACCGCTGTGCCCGAGGCCAAGCGGTGTTGCCCCCGTGGCTTGGCGGGAGGAGGGGTCTCACCCGTGGGAAACCCCGCCCCGCCGGTCACGCGGGCGTGAACGGCAACCATACCCGGAACACGCTGCCCTGTCCCGGGGTCGACTCCACGTCCAGCTCCCCGTCGTGGGCCTGGATCAGGCCGTAGCAGATCGCGAGGCCGAGGCCGTTGCCCTTGACGCCCTTGGTGGTGAAGAACGGCTCGAACACGCGCAGGCGGGTCGCCTCGTCCATGCCCACCCCGCTGTCCTCGACCTCGACCTCGCTCCCCGGTCGGCCCGCGCGCTCTGCGCGCCCGCAGCGCACCCGCAGCCGCCCCCCCTCGGGCATGGCCTGGATCGCGTTGAGGATCAGGTTGAGGAACACCTGCTCCAGCTCGCCGCCGTTGGCCCGGGCGACCGGGGCCGGCTCGAGCTCCTGGACCAGCTCGGCGCCGGCGCGCTGGACCTTCGTCTCGAGGAACCCCAGGGCCCGCTCCAACGGCGCGCGCAGGTCGAGCGGGGCCTTGGGCGCGTCGGTGGGTCGGCAGTAGCCGAGCAACCCCCGGGTGAGGGTCGCGATCCGGTCGCACTGCTGCACGATCTTGGTCAGGTCGCTCTGGACCTTCTCCGAGAGCGGCTCGCTGCCGCTGAGCAAGAGCCGAACCTTGGCGCTCACGATCCCGATCGGGTTGTTGACCTCGTGGGCAACGTGCCCGGCCAGCTCGCCCATGGCGGCCAGCTTGGCGGCCTGGGTCAGCTGGCGCTCGAGCAAGCGCTCCTGGGTCAAGTCGTGCAGGGTCCCCATGAACACCCGCCCGCCCTCGCGGCGGATCTCGCTGACCGCGAGGCGCACTGGGACGAGACTCCCGTCGCGGCGCTTGGCGTCGACGGTGCGCCCGATCCCAATGATCTTGGCCTCGCCGGTCTGGAGGTAGCTGCGCACGTAGGCGTCGTGGTTGCTGGCGTGGGGCTCGGGCATCAGCTCGCT
>Ga0070727_10003462_pt1 | contig 14286 bp, 12 predicted proteins | sample tdAd472_FD_66722 | JGI IMG/M metagenome (GOLD analysis project Ga0070727, IMG submission 66722) | Marine sediment microbial communities from the Atlantic coast under amendment with organic carbon and nitrate - tdAd47.2 | ecosystem: Environmental > Aquatic > Marine > Coastal > Sediment | place...
CCGCGAGAGGCGGGGCCGCGGGCGCCGGCGGAGCGGCGGGGGGCGGTGCGGCGGCGGCGGGGGGCGGCGCGAAGGCCTGCAAGTAGAGGTGCACCAGGGAGCTCAGCACCTGGAGGAACTCCGCGTGGGCCATGCCCTCGTGGAGCTTGACGAGGAAGTCCAGGCCTCCGCTGCGGGAGCTGTTGACCTGGGCGGCGGCCGGCGTCAGCGCCTCGTAGAGGCCGGCGGGCAGGTGCAACCCCAGCTGGGCGAGGGTCTCGCGACCGACGCTCCAGCCGCTCGCCGCGTAGATCCCGACGCCTTCGACGCGTCCACGGCAGTCCTCGCCCCCGAATTCGGGGAAGGCCCCTTGAACCATCGCCAAGACTTCGGCTTCCGACACGTGCTCAAGCTACTCCGTGCCCGAACACCCCTCAACCCGAGTTGGCTCGTCGAGGCGAGGAATCCGGCACACGCGCCGTATACTTCCCGCGTGAGCGAACCCGCAGCCGACTCCCCGTCCCAGGCGCCTGCAGAGGACGCCAAGCCCTTGACCCTCGAGCTCAGCCGCAAGGCGTGGCTGCTGATGGCCGCGTTCGTCGTGCTCGTGGTGGCCGCCGTGCTGCTCGTCGACGCGAGCGAGGGCTGGGGCGACAACGGGTTCCCCACCGAGTCCTCCGAGCTCGACTCGCGGTGGTTGAAGCGCACCGGCGACAAGGACCTGCTCCCCGCGCTGAACGACCCGCCGCTGTTGAGCGTGGCCGAGGCCGCGGAGCTCAAGCTGGGGCGCAAGGCGATGCTCTACCCCACGGACCGCGTCCTGGGCCTCGTGCACGGAGGCCAGGCGGTGTGCGTGCCCGCGCGGGTGATGAACTGGCACGAGGTGGTGAACCTCGAGGTTGGCGGGGACCAGCTGGTGCTGACCTTCTCGGCCCTCGCCGACGCGCCCCAGGCCTACCTCCGCGACGGCGCTCAGCTGGGGCACAGCGGGCTGCTCTACTGCTCGACCCCGCTGCTCTACGACGTGGGGCCGCGGCCCAGCCTGTGGTCCATGCTCGACGGGCGCGCGCGCAGCGGGCCGCGGCGCGGCGACGCGTTGACGCGGGTCCCGGTCGAGCTCGCGCAGTGGGGCGACTGGATCGAGCGCTTCCCCGAGACCCGGGTGGTTCGCGGCGAGCTCGAGGTGCGGGGCAAGAACTACCGCATGAACAGCTATGGCCCCTACCTCCGCTCGGACGTGGTGCGCTTCCCCGCGCCCGCGGCCCCGGCGGGGCTGGGCGCCAAGCAGCGGGTCGTCGTCGTCGAGGCAGGCGGCACCCGCCTGACGTATCCCGTGTCGCGGATCCGCGCCGCGCTCGAGCTGCCCGCCGAGCTCGAGCCGGGCAAGCTGCTCGAGGCGCGCTGGACCACCGAGCAAGGCGGGCAGCCGCTGACCTTCGTCGTCCACGTCGACGCCAGCGAGGCCGACCCGGACTCGATCCGCGTCGAGCCGCCGGCGAAGCTGGTGCGCGAGGGCTTGTGGTTCGCGCTCAGCGCCTTCGAGCCGGAGCTGGAGCTCGCCCCCGAGTAGCGGCGTGACCTCGCGCAAGCAGAGGCATGCGCCCGGTTTGACCGCGAGGTGACCCCTCTGTGACCGCCAGGCGGGACCGTAGGGGCATGAAGCGAATGCTCCTCGTGCTCTCGATCCTGTCCTCCCTCGCCTGCAGCAGCCCACCCGACGAGGCTCCGGGTTGGCGCCCCGTGGCGGCACCGGTCGGCGTGGCGCCGACGGCGAGCGGCACCTTCGTCCAGCTGGAGGCGCGCTTCCTGAGGGTCGACGCCGAGCGCGCGGACGCGTGGGTCGGCCCCGACCGCCACATGCTGCGCGTGTCCCACGTGCCCCTCGTGCGCGTGCGCCAGATCCTGAGGGAGGTGCGGCGGACGTTGCGCGATCAGGGCGACTCGTCCGTGGTCACCGTCGCCCCCGAGCAGGAGGCCAGGGTCGAGATCCTCACGCAGCGCGCCTATGTGCAGGACTACGGCCTCGCCCCGAGCGGCGAGCTCGTCACCGTGATTGGGATCGCCGAGGAGGGACTGCGGCTGCGGCTCGCGCCCACGGTCGAGGCGCCGGTCGCGCGGCTCGACGACGCCCACGTGGGTCGCCAGCGGATCGTGCTGCGCGGGCAGCTCGAGCTGGTTCGGCTCGTCGAGTTGCAGCGCCAGGCCTTCGAGGTGGCCGGGCAGGAGGAGGCCGAGGTCGAGCTCGATATCCCGCAGCTGACGGTCGTGAGTCACCCCCTCGCGCTGAGCGCGCAGGACCGGGTCACGGTCCTCGTGGCACCACCCAGCGAAGGTCAGCGACAGCCGCTGATCCTGCTCTGTGCGACGGTGATCTCCCTCGACCCGGAGCCTAGACCGCCAGCTGCACCGAGACCGGGCAGTGGTCCGAGCCTCGCACCTGGGGGTGGATCGCCGCCGCCTGGAGCGCCGGGTGGAGGCAGGCGCTGAGCCACACCATGTCGAGGCGCCAGCCAATGTTCCGCTCGCGGACCCCGATCCGCTGGCTCCACCAGGTGTAGTGTCCGGGCTCGGCGCAGAGGCTGCGAAAGCTGTCGACGTAGCCGTGGCGGCGCTCGAGCCGCTCGAGCCAGGCGCGCTCCTCCGGGAGGAAGCCGGCGTTCTTGCGGTTGGGCTTGGGGTTGGCGAGGTCGATCTCGCGGTGGGCAATGTTCAGGTCGCCGCAGAGCAGCACCGGCTTCTGCTTCTTGAGCGCGTTCAGCTTGCGGAGCATGGAGCGGCAGAAGCTGAGCTTGTAGGGCAGCCGGGCGTGGTCGCGCTGGCTGTTGGGGAAGTAGGCGTTGACCACGAACAGCCCGGGGTATTCGCTGATCAAGACCCGGCCCTCTCGGTCGACGTCACGCCGGCCGAGCCCCTCGACCACCCGCAAGGGCGGGCGGCGGGAGAAGGTGGCCACGCCGCTGTAGCCCTTCTTCTCCGCGGAGTGCCAGCTGGCGTGATAGCCGAGGGGCTCGCGGAGGGCGTCGTCGACCTGCTCGGCGAGGGCCTTGGTCTCCTGCACGCACACCACGTCGGGGTCGGCGGCAGCGAACCAGTCGAGGAAGCCCTGCTCGCCAGCGCTGCGGATCCCGTTCACGTTCCAGGAGTAGAGGCTGAACACGGGGCCATGATACGCGGAGCTCCGGCGTGCCCCTCACACGAGCGCAGCCCGCGGATCGCAGAGGCGTCCCCGGGCTGAGCGCGACGCGCGAACGTCTCCGCGGCTCTAGGCCGCCGTGCGCGCCCAGAGCTTCTGGGCCAGCATGCCCTTGGTCATGGACGAGCGGCCGGGGATCTCGACCTCCTTGGCCTTGGCGTAGAGCGCCGCGCGAGTCCACGACTCGTAGGGGATCGCGGGCTGGGGCAGGAGCTCGGGCTCGGGCTCCGGCTCGACCACTGGTTGGGGCGTCGGCTGCGGGGCGGGCTCGGGCGGCTCGCTTGCCGTGCGCGCCAGGCACTCGGTGATCGCCATCGGGTCGATCTGGGCGGCCGCGGCCTCCCGGCGCTGCTTCGACGGCGTCCACACCGCGCCGCTGCCGCGGTCAGCCTGGGGCGGGGCGCTAAGCCAGGTCTGGCTGCTGTGCCGGTCGCCCTCGCGCCGGTGAATCATGATCGCCCAGCGCTTGTAGACCTCACTCGGGGTGGTGATCGCCGATCCCTTGCCGCTTTGCTTGCTCACGCTAGCCTCCCTGCCTCTCTCGAACTCTTCGGCAGATCGGGGCCGCGGCTTGAGGGGGTGGGTTCGATCCCTTGGCGGGGGCTCCGGGCCTATCGCAGCGACGGATCGTGCGCCACAATCGGAGCAGCGCGGACCCCGCGCCGAGGTTCCATGCGCCAGTGTATGGCTTGCGGCTTCGACCGCTGCGACGACACCGCCAAGACGTGCCGCCAATGCGGGTCGGTCCTGCCCGAGCCCGAGGCCGATTTCTCGAACAAGGCCCTCGCCGCCGCCTGGTGGCATTACCTCGAGATCCCCAGCGTGGGGACGTTGGAGCTGGTGCCTGGCAAGGCGTTCATCATGGGCCGCGACCCGCGCAGCGACCTCGTGCTCAAGACCCGCAAGGAGCCGGAGGTCGCGCGGATCTTCTGGACCGACGACAACTCGGAGGCCACCCTCGAGCCCAGCGGCGGGGCGGCCACCGGCGTCAAGATCGACGGCATGCGCGTGCCCAAGACCCGCAAGCTCAAGGGCGGGGAGGAGATCGAGATCGGGCCCCTCGTGCTGCGCTACTTCAAGAAGAGCGAGGCCCTCGAGGGCGCGATCAGCGCGCGCCGCGTGCGGCGCCGCTCCGAGCCCAACCCCGGTCGTGCGATCGCCACCGCCCCCAAGCCCCGCGGCCGCGCGCGGAGCAACGCCCCCCTCGACCCCGGTCAGCGGTCGCTGCGCGACCTCAGCAAACCCATTGCGACGGGCGGGGCCGGGGAGCGCGGCGCCCGGGATCCCAGCCAGCGGGGGAGCGTCGGCAGCAGCGGGGGACAGCGCCCGGCCGATATCGCCAAGGCGCTGGAGAAGACCAGAGCCTTCGGCACGCTCAACGTGACCGCCGGCGCCCACCGCGGCTGGGTCACCGTGCGCGGCGGGAAGCCCCAGTACGCCTCCTTCGCCGGGCGCAGCGGGCTCGCAGCGCTGGAGGCGGTCCTCCGCCTTCCCCCCTGCCGGGTGAACCTGGTCAACGGGACCCCCAACCGCAAGGCCGGCTCGCGCCTCGAGGTGACCTTTTCCCAGGTGCTCGAGCGGATCAAGGGGCGCGCCCTCGGGGCGCGGCCCCCCGCGCGCCCTCCCTCGGCGCGGCGTCCCCGCCCCCGGCGACCCCGGCGCTGAGCGCGGCCAGGGTTTGGCGGGTCGGGAACGCGGCTGCCACACTGCAGCGGAGGTTCCATGGCGAAGCTCGCCCTGATCTGTCACCGCTGCCAACACCGCTACCGCGCCAAGACCATGAACGAGTGCCCCAAGTGCGGGAGCACCGTGGTCGGTCCCACCCGCGGCAAGGGAGGGATCCTCGGGCTGCTGATCCTGGTCCTGGGGGGGCTGTTGGCCGGGGCCTACTACTACCTGGGCAAGACCCCCCAGGACCTGGTCGAGGACGCCCAGCAGGCGATCCCGCAGGGGCTGGAGGCGGTCAACGGCGGGGACGCCCAGTCGGGCAAGTGACCCCGTAAGCTGGGGAAGCCGAGAGGAGGCCCCATGCGCGTGCTGCGGGCGATCGTATTGGGAGTCGGGCTCGCGCTGGGGGTGGCTGCGCAAGACGCCCCGCCGCCGGCGAGCTTCGACGGCGTGTGGGACACGACCTACGGTGCGCTGACCCTGACCACGACCGACGGCACCGTGGAGGGAAGCTACGGCAACCGCGGGACCCTGCACGGGACCGTGGCCGACGGCCGGCTGACCTACAGCTACCGCGACCCCGAGTCTCGCGGAGAGGGGTGGTTCGAGCTCGAGTCCGGTGGGGACGTGCTCCGCGGCGAGTGGCGCCCCGAGGGTCGGGAGCGCTGGCGCGAGTGGGACGGGACCCGAGTCGCGGTGGAGGCTCCCTCGCCCCTGGCCGGGGTCTACCAGACCCACTTCGGGCGGCTGCGCCTGAGCGTGACCGGCACGAAGGTCCGCGGGCGCTACGCCCAGGACGGCGCGCTGGGGACCCTCGAGGGGACCCTCGAGGGCGACGCGCTGAGCTTTCGCTGGACCGAAGCGGGGTCCAGCGGCGACGGCGAGTTCAGCTTCGCCGCCGACCGCGGCGGCTTCACGGGCCGCTACCGGGTCGGCGACGACGGCGCCTGGAAGCCCTGGAGCGGGACCCGCGTCGGCGCGCGCCAGGGGGTGGTGTGGCTGACGGTGCTGGAGGCTGCCTGGGAGCGTCGCCTCGACGAACCCGAATACAGCTGGGGGTCCATGCTCCGCGCGTACCTCAAGCGCCACCCGCACGTGAAGGTCCGGCACCGGCGCGTCTACGACCGTGCTGACCTCGAGCGGGCGCTGTTCGAGGTCGCGCTCTTGCCCGAGCGCACCGCGGTGCTCGTGGCCTGTCACGGCGAGCGCGGGACCCTCTGGGCGGGGTCCGATCGGGTGCCCGCCAAGGACGTGGCCAGCGCGCTCAGCGACGCGCCAAACGCGTTCTTGCTCCACTTCTCGTCCTGCGAGGTGCTCGTCGACGGCGTGGCCAAGCAGCTGCGCGAGGCCGCCGGGCGGCCGCTGAGCGTCTCGGGCTACGCCGTCGCCGTCGACTGGGCCGGGAGCGCGGTGCTCGAGTTCCTCTACCTGGACCTCGTCCTCGGCCGGGGCATGACCCCGCAGCGCGCCGCCCGGGTCGTGCGCAAGGAGCTGCGCTGCGCGGGCGACGAGCCCGTCGACGGCTCCCCGCTGGGCGCGCTCAAGTTCCGCGTGGCGCCCGAGTAACGGCGGACCCGGGCCTCGCAATCCCCGCGCTGGGGGAGAGACTGGGAATCTTCCTCGGACGCGCGGCGTTCGAGCGGCTGGAGGTGAACATGAAGACCCGCTTGAGCCTGACGATCGCGATCCTGGCCACGCTCCTCGCGTGCACCGACCAGACCGTGCAGGCGGCCCCCGAAAACGTGGAGCCCCGCGAGGGTGATCAACTGGCCGTCTTCGCGGGCGGCTGTTTCTGGTGCATGGAGACCCCCTTCGAGGACCGCCCCGGCGTGCGCGCGGTGATCTCCGGCTACACCGGCGGCGACGAGAAGAACCCGACCTACGAGCAGGTCTCCTCGGGCAAGACCGGGCACACCGAGGCCGTGCAGGTGATCTTCGACCCCAAGCTGATCAGCTACGCGCAGCTGTTGAAGATCTACTGGCAGACCCTCGACCCCACCGACGCCGGCGGACAGTTCGCCGACCGCGGTTCGCAGTACCGCCCGGGGATCTTCGTGCTGAACAAGGAGCAGCGCGCGGCCGCCGAGGCCTCCAAGGCCGAGCTCGAGGCCTCGGGCAAGTTCAAGAAGCCGATCGTGGTCGAGGTCACCGACTTCAAGGCGTTCTGGCCCGCCGAGGCCTACCACCAGGACTACTACCGGACCCACCCCGGCGACTACAAGCGCTACCGCAAGGGCTCGGGTCGCGTGAACTACCTGGTGAACCTCTGGGGCGAAGACGCCGGCTGGGGGCACCCCAAGATCGAGGGTGTGCCCGACCCGGGGGCCGAGCCCAAGCCCCTGCCCCCGGCTGACGAGCCGGCCCCGCAGCCCAGCAGTCGCCCGACCGACAGCGAGTAGGCGCTACTTCAACGTCTTTGCGAACTCGATCCAGCCGTTCTCGACCTGGCGCCAGTTGACCCCGGCCCAGGCCTCCTTGAAGGCGTCGTCGCCTGAGGCGCCGCCGAGGATCAGGCTCACGTAGGTGCTGAAGCGCTTGCGGATCGGCTCCGGAGCCTCGCGGTAGAAGTAGTGCACCATGCTCCAGGCCTGGGCGTACTTCAGCGACACCGGGCCCGAGTAGAACTCGTTCGGCGACTCCTGCATCATGCGGTCGAAGGGCAGCGGCCGTCCGCGGTTGGCCTCGAGCAGGTAGTGAACGTCCGGCACGCGCTGCGCCTGCAGCAGCCCGTCCTTGACCACCTTGCCGTCTTCGACCTCGATCGCGGAGAAATACTCGGCGAGCCCCTCGTTGAGCCAGAAGGGCACCAGCGCGTCACCGACGTATTGGTGCAGGAACTGGTGGAAGCCCTCGTGGTAGAGCGTGCCGCGGGTGGCCTCGCCGAAGGCGTCGCGCTTGTCTTCGAACAGGAGCAGCTGCCGGTAGCGCGGGAGGTAGAGCCCGAGGGTCGACTCGTGGCGGTCGTCCATGGTCAGGTCGGCGTAGGCGTAGTAGCCCTCGCGGGTGTCGAACAGGAGGAGCTTGGCCTTGCGCGGCACCTCGGGGAGCTCGAAGTCGAACTGGGTGAGGAAGTAGGCCCGCGCGGCCTCGAGGTTCTCCACGTAGCGTTCGAGGGTGCGCGGAGGGAGGTTCGACTCGGCGAGGTAGTGGTCGGTCTCGAGGCGGTTGGTGCGCTCCCAGCCCGGTCCGCGCAGCAGGTGGTGCATGTTGCTCACGTGCTGCCGCAGGCTCGGGTCCCAAGGGGCGAGGGCGAGGGCGATCTCGAAGCTGGCGAGGGCTTCGCTGAGGCGCTCCGCGTTCTGGTGCACGAGGCCCATGGCGGCGTGAGCGTCAGCGCAGGCCGGAGCGAGCTCGAGGGCGGCTTCGGCCGCGGCGAGGGCCTCCTCGGGCCGATTCGCCGAGGAGAGCAGCGCCGAGTGCAAGGCGTGGGCCTCGTAGAAGCTCGGGCAGCAGCGCAGCGCTTGCTCGACGTCGGGCAGGGCGAGGCGGACCGAGCCGACGCGCAGCAGCACGTAGGCGCGCCGGTAATAGGCGGCGGCGAACTCCGGAGCGGCGTCGATCGCCTTGCTCAGGTCCTCGGTCGCCTTGACCAGCTGCTTCCAGCCCTCGTCGGTCGTCTCGTCGGCCTGCTCGAGGGACTGCATGGCTCGCGCGTAGTGCTGCTTGGCCACCGCGGAGACGCCCTGCATGCCGAAGTCGTCCTCGGCGGAGAGCGGAGCTTCGGGAGGGGGGTCGCCGGCGGCGAACACGGGGAGCTCGTCGAAGCGGGCGAGGGTCGTGCGCAGCAGCGCCTCGAGGTGGCGGAACGACTTGCGCAGCCACGCCCGTCGCACGCGCCCCTTGAAGGTCATGTTCTTGAAGCTGACCTGCTGCGCGCGGCCGCGGGTGATCCCGCCGGCGAGCACGGCGACGTTGTCCCAGGTCGCGTCGGCGGCCAGGGTGTGCCCGATCCGCTTGCTCCCGAGGACCTCGACGGTGTCCTTCTTGACCCGCAGGCGCAGGGTCCCACGGATCGAGCCCCGCTTGCGCGCGACCTCCTCGAACTCGCCCTTGTACTGGTGGAACAGGGCGACCTGCTTGGCGTTGGGGAAGGCGCCCACGAGGTAGAGGTGCTCTTCGGGGGTGTCGAGGTTGAAGGCGATCCCGAACACGATCCCCGCGTCGCCGCTGGTCTCGCCCAGCTCGGCGCCGATCTCGACCTCTCCGTCGAAGCCGACGTCCTTGAGCCGCATCAGGAACAGCCCGTTCCCCTGCATGTACATTCGGCCCTTCTCGAGGCCGACCTTGGCGCGCGAGACGTAGTTCGACCAGTCGTCGAGCTCTGCGGGGTCGTCGAAGGTGTATTCCACACTGACCTTGTTGCCGTCTCGCTCGAGCTCGCCGGAGAACACCTGGCCCGCTTCGGCCAGGGCGTCCACGTCGGGTAAGCGGTCGGCGAGGCTCGGGTCGAGCTTGGCGACTCGACCGAAGGTGCTCCGGGCGCGGGTGAACATGCGCCGGCGGAGGTACCACAGCCCCAGCCTCAGGTTGTCCTGGGCGTCGTCGCGACGAACCCCGTAGCGGCGGAGCCGGGTGGCGAGGCTGGTGTCGAGGTCGCCCCAGCCCACGCTGACCTTGTCGCCGTCGCCGACGAGGGTCACCGAGCGATTGTCGTAGGCTTCCACGGCGGCGCCTTCGATGGTGTAGCCCGAGGGGAGCCGCACTTTCTGCGGCTCCTCGAGGGAGGCCTCGCGCGCGCGCTCGAGCTCGGCCTGCTCGAGGCCCTCGCGCTCGCCGCGCTCGCGGTCGATTCGCTCGCGCAGCTCGGCGACCCGCTCGGCGCCCGCCGCGGCGAGTTCCGCGAGGCGCGCCTTACGCTCGGGCGGCTCCTCGCGGACCTCGGTCGGTGCCACCCCTCCGGTGACGATCGGGACCTCACGCTGGATCGCCTCGATCAACTCGATCAGCGCGACGAAGGTCTTGGTGTTGGGCACCTCCGGATACTTGCGCACGAAGGCGTCGGCGTGCCGGCGCGCCTCCTCGGGGTCGGACGCGCGCAGCTCGCTGAGCTTGGCCTGCGTGGCCACGGCCTCGGCGTGGAGCGCCTGCTGCTCGCGCAGCGCGGTCTCGGCCAGGTCGATGGCGGCGGTCTTCACGTCGACGGCCTCGCGCAGCTCGGCGAACTCGCGCAGGGCACCCTCGAAGTCCTCGGCGGCGGTGAGCCGTGCGATCGAGGCCCGGATCTCGGCGGGGCGCCGGGTCTTGGGCTTGGGCTTGGGCTTGGGATCGGCTTTGGGCTTGGCCTCGGCTTTGGGCTCGGCCTCGGGTTTGGCCTTGGGTTTGGATTTGACCTCGGGCTTGGCGTCGGGGCCCTTCGAGGCCGTCTTCGTCGGCTCGCGCCGAGGTGGCGGCTCCTCGCTGCCGCCGAACAGGGCCCAGCCGAGCATGAGCAACACGACCAACCCCATGGCGCCGGCGGCCACCAGGAGCTGGGGAGGCGGGCCGGAGGCACCCGGGGCGACGTCGTCGTGGGGATCGTCGTCGTCCTCGTAGTCGCGCCAGCCGTCGTCGTCTTCGTCTTGCTTGGGCTCGGCTGCCGCGTCGGGGTCGGGGGACTCCTGCATGATCTCGAAGGAGCCCGCGTCGGGCTGGGGCTCGTTCGCGAGGTCGAGGCCGCTTGGCTTGGCCTGCGCGACGGGGGTCACGGCGACGACCTCCACGGGGGTCACGGCGACGACCTCGACGGGGGTCACGGCGACGACCTCCACGGGGTCCTCGTCTGGCGGGAGGTCGAGCTCGACGACCTCGACCTCGGCCAGCTCTTCCACGCCGTGGGACGGGGCGGGACGCTGCGGCTGTGGGGCAGGGCGCTGTGGCGCCGCGGCCGGCTCGAGCGCGGGCACGGGCGCGAGCCCGGGGAGCGGCCCGCCCTGCAGCCAGTCCGAGTCGGACGGGGACTTCGCCCGCGGCGGAGTGGGAGGGGTCAGGGATACCGGTTGGCGGGGGGGCGGAGCAGACGGAGGTCGTTGGCCGCCCGGCTGTGGGTAGCCCGGGGGAGGTCGTTGGCCACCCGGCTGTGGGTAGCCCGGGGGAGGTCGTTGGCCACCCGGCGGGGGGTAGCCAGGCGGGGGGTAGCCAGGCGGCGGGTAACCCGGGGGCGGGTAGCCCGGCGGCTGGCGGAGCGTGGCTTCGATCGGGCAGGCAAATCCACAGGCCGGGCAGCGGAAGGCCATGCCGGGGGTGACCCGCGGGGGCGGCGGATACGCGCGGTGGCAGCGGGGACAGATCGCCAGCATGGAGCCTCTGCGACAGCCTAGTCCCTGCGCCTGCAGCTCGCGAGCCGACGCCACTCGGCGTTACCGTGGGTCGGGGCGGGGCCCATGGGAACCGCAGGAATACGAACAGGAGGGCTGGGTGTCGCTCAACTACGTCGGGGTCCCCGACTGGTGCGGGGAGGCCGCCAACCGCAAGCGCCTCGAGACCTGGTACGCCGGCTTCGGGCCCGGTGGGCTCCCCTGCGGGGTGTGCGACCTGAGCAAGCTCCGCCTCGACTTTCGCAAGCTGGCCCAGCACCTCCAGGCGGGCAAGGAGCAGGTCAAGCTCAACCCCGCCAAGTCCAGCGCACCGCCACGGACCTGGACCCTGAACCTGCTCGCCACGCCCCCGGCGCTGATCGACGGCGTCCCCAGCGCGAACCTCGAGCTCGTGCAGCTCCAGCTGACCTGCAGCCGTTGTCACCACGTGCTGCTCTTCGACGCCAAGGCGATCGGTATCGCTGTTTAGTTTGTTCGGCCGGCTGACGCCGGCCCCCGCCGCCACCCGTGTATTGCTCGACAGCGCTGCGGGCCGCGCCCGTCTGGGGTGCGGCCTGGGGGTCGGCATGAACGCACACGACGGAGGGACGAAGGAGGTCGCGCACCTGGCGTGGCCGCTCGCGGTCGGGATGCTCAGCTACACGCTGATGAGCCTCGTGGACACGCTGTTGATGGGGCACGTCAGCACCGCGGCTCAGGCTGGGGTGGGCTTGGCGACGACCTTCGCCTTCGCCTGCATGATCTTCTTCCGCGGGCTGGCCAGCGGGGCCCAGAGCCTCGTGGCCGCCGCCGACGGAGCGCGGGACAGCGCGAAGCTGCGCGCGGCGGGCAGCGCGGGGGTGTGGATCGGGGCCCTCTCCGGGCTCGCGGCCACGCTGCTGCTGTTGCTCAGTTACCGGGCGGTGCTCGGGTGGGCGGTGAGCGACGTCGACGTGGCGACCAGCTGCTCGCGCTACCTGGAGGTCAGGGCCTGGGGGCTGCCGTTCGCCCTCCTGGGCTTCGGCTGCTTGGCGGGGTTGCAGGGGATCGGTGAGACGCGGACCCGGATGTGGGTCAGCCTCGCCGGGAACCTGACCAACGTCGGCCTGGACCTGGTGTTGATCTTCGGCTGCGGCCCGATCCCCGCCTGGGGTGAGGCCGGGGCCGCGGTGGCGACGGTGGTCAGCAACGCGCTGATCGCGTTGCTCTACGGCCTGCGCTACCGGCAGCTCTTCGGCAGCCTGGTGCGGCCGGGGGCGGACGTGGTGCGGCGGGCCTTGCAGGTCGGGTTGCCCAGCGGGTGTCAGGGGTTGGTCGGTGTGGGTGCGTTCCTGGGCATGAACCTGGTCCTCGCGCGCACCGGCGCGGCGCACCTGGCCGCCAGCGAGATCGTGCTGCGGATCACCAGCGTCTCCTTCCTCCCCGGCTTCGGGGTCGGCGAGGCGGCGGGGGTCCTGGTGGGTCGCTACCTGGGTGCCGGCGAGCGGCGGACCGCAGCGCGGGCCGTGCACTCGGCCCGGATCCTGGCGGCGGTCCTGATGGGGCTCGCGGGGCTGGTGTTCCTCACCGAGGGGCAGTGGCTGGCGAGCTGGTTCACCCGCGACCCGCGGGTGGTCACCCTCGCGGGACGGCTGATGCTCTTCGCCGCGGCGTTCCAGGTGTTCGACGCGCTGGCCATGGTGCACCTCTGCGCCCTGCGGGGCGCGGGGGACACCCGGTTTACCCTGCTGCTGACGATCCTCGGCGGCTGGGGGCTGTTGATCCCGGGCGCGGTGGTCTTCGGGCTGCTGCTCGGCTGGGGCGCCCCGGGCGCCTGGTTGGGCCTCACCTGCGAGCTGGCCGTGATCGCCGCCATCAGCGGTTGGAGGGTGCGGGGCCTCGAGACCGGCTCCGTGGGTCGCCTCGACCTGCTCCTCGGCACCACCTAGGAGAGCCCGGGTCCTTCGGCAGAAGGACCCGGGCTACTTCTTCTGCTTGCGGGCCTTCTTGCGCTGCTTCTTCTCCTTCTTGGAGAGCTGCTTGCCGCCGCCCTTGGGGGGCTGGCGGAAGCCCTTGCGCACGGCCTGGCCCTGGGCCACGGCGCCGGGCGGGGTCTCGAACTTGAGCATGTACCACATCTGCCCGAAGGGCGTCATGGTCATCTTCTTCTCGCCTTGCAGCCGCTGGAGGTTCTCCGAGGTGTCCGGGTCGGACTTCATCGCCTTGAGGCCCTTGTTCAGCACCTCGATCGCGGCCTCGCGCTGGTTGGCCTTGTTCAGGATCCAGGCCAGCACGTTGTAGAGGATCGGCGACTTCTTGTTGAACGCGATCCCGCGCTCGAGGGCCTGCACCGCCGCGGCGGTGTCGCCCTGGCGCGAGAGGACCGCGCTCAGCAGGAGGTGGCTCTCGGAGGTCTTGGGGTAGCCGCCCTTGAGGTATTCGATCGCCTGCTTCTCGCGCCCCGCGGCGTAGTGCATGGCGCCGATCTGGGTGTTGACCTGGGCCTTGAGGAACAGCTGCCAGCGGGACCAGGCCAGCGCTTCTTGCAGCGACTCGATCGCCTTGTCGACGTTCTGCGCCTGGGCTTGCTTCTGGGCGCGCTCGAAGAGGGGCAGCACCTGATCGCTGACCTTGCGCCGGATCATCATGAAGGTGGGGACGAACACGATCACGCCCAGGAAGGGCCCCAAGAGGTAGAAGGGGTCCTTCGGGATCAAGAGCAGGCTGAGCATGATCGACAGCGAAAGGCCGGCTGGGATCAAGAGCGAGAACATGGACTCTCCGAAGCGTTGGAGCGCGCAGTGTCCGGGGCGGCGCCCGGGAGTGCAAGCTTCGTTGCCGGGAACCCTCGCCGCGGGCGGTCCGAGTAGGATCGCGACATGAGCGACTTCTCGACCCCCCTCTCCCGACGCCTGGGCCTGCGCTACCCGATCGTGTGCGCGCCAATGTTCATCATTTCGAACAAGGAGATGATCGTCGCCAGCGCGGAGGCTGGAATCCTGGGCGCGATGCCCTCCCTCAACGCGCGCACCGCGGACGGGCTGCGCGCCGACCTGGAGTGGATCCGCGCGCGCACCGATCGGCCCTTCGCGATCAACCTCACGATCCGACTCACCGAGCCCGCGCGCCTCGAGGCCGACGTGGCGCTGTGCGAGGAGTTCGAGGTCCCGGTGTGGCTCACGAGCTACGGGGACC
>Ga0070727_10003463_pt1 | contig 14282 bp, 14 predicted proteins | sample tdAd472_FD_66722 | JGI IMG/M metagenome (GOLD analysis project Ga0070727, IMG submission 66722) | Marine sediment microbial communities from the Atlantic coast under amendment with organic carbon and nitrate - tdAd47.2 | ecosystem: Environmental > Aquatic > Marine > Coastal > Sediment | place...
TCGCGGAGTGTCGAGCACGACTGCAACGACGACCTTTGGATCTTCGAGGGGAGCCATGCCAATGAACGACGCGTACGTGTCAGTTGAGTACACCCCAAGTTCAACATCGAACTTGTCGCTGGTACCCGTTTTGCCACCTGCCGTGTAGTCGGTCAACGCAGCACGAGTTCCCGTTCCTGCCTCGATGACCTGGCCAAGCATCGTGCGCACCGTCCTGGCTGTCTCAGGCGACAACACAATCCTCGACCGAGGCGATGTGACGATTCTCTCACCATCCGGTTGGATGATCTCCTTGACCAAGAACGGTTCCGTCCAAATGCCGTTGTTCGCGATCGATGCGTAGAGGGCAGCCATCTGCAGTGCTGTCGTGTGCACCGCGTACCCGATCGCGATCGAGGAACCACTCGTCTTGGTCCAGTTCGACGTTGGAGGGAGATCTCCGTGACGCTCACCCTCGACATCGAGGCCTGCCTTGCGTCCGAGGCCGAACTGCGTCAGATAGTCGTAGTGGAGATCCTCACCGAGCTTCCGCTGGATGTTGATAGTTCCGATGTTCGACGACTTGGAAACGACACTCGATACCGGCATCCATGCGGGGTTATTCCCGTGGTCCGAGTAGGTGAAATCGCCGACTTCAAGGGAATGTGGCGTGTCGATAGGGGTGTCTCTTTGAACAATGCCCTCTTCGAGCGCTGCGGCGACGGTGACCACCTTGAGCGTCGACCCTGGTTCATACATGTCAGCGACGGCTCGATTTCTCAGGAGGTCTGGAGTAACGGCGCTCCTGTCGTTGAGGTCAAGGCCGGGTGCGCTTGCCATTGCAAGAACGGCTCCGGTCTTCGGATCAAGCACAACCACAGTTCCGTTCTTTGCCCCGGTCGTCTGGATTGCCTTCCGGAGTGCTTGCTCAGCTGCGAACTGAATCTCTCTATCAATGGTCGTCACGATGTCCGAGCCAGGCGTCGCTGGCTCGATGAGGACTTCGCCCTGCGGAATCACCCTCCCCTGCGGATCTCGCTCGACGATGAGACGGCCTTCGTCACCCTTCAGTTCAGAGTTGAAGGTCAGTTCGAGTCCCTCAATTCCGTCATTGGTGTCATAGGCCGTGAGACCGATGATCTGTGCAGCAATTGATCCCGCCGGATACACCCTGAGTGGTTGTGACCGATAGAACACTCCCGTCAGTCGGTCAGCTTTCGTCACATCAGCGTTGTACTCGGCAACGGCGCTCTCGATCTGGCCCTTGTGCGTCGTGTCGATCCGCATCGCAATCTCCGCGTAGCGCGATTCCTTTGCCTGACCTTCCGCGAGGTCCACAGCCAGGACCTCGAACGGGTCGTCGGCATACGGTGCAAGGACCCTTGCTGCGGCTACAGGATCGGCGAGCATCATCGGATCCACAACAACATCCCATCCGTCAATAGTCAGCGCCAGTTCAACGCCGTCTCTATCAAAGATGGTTCCCCGAGGTGGGTCGATCGCACGCTCGTTGATCCGCTGTTCGAAACCGACGGTCGCGAGTGCGACGGCCTGATTGCCCTGAAGATCAAACAGCCGAAAGCCAATGCCTGCCCACACGAGAACGAACACAATGCCGACGACAAGAAGCCGTAGATCGCCTGGCTTCCAGATCTTTCGTGCACTCACGACCGACACCGCGCATCGACAGAGACCAGCACGAACGACGAGGTCGTTCCGCTCGATCTCCAGCCGTCAGCGCTCGGCCAGGTGTTGTGCATGTCGTCTTTCCTTCGATTCAGTACTTCTGCGTCACGGTTGGGTTCCGCGAAATGCCTGGGTCGGGACTTCCGCCACAGGTTCACCGAGGCCCGCAGATCCGTGGGCGATGCCTTCCACGAGCAGTGCAACCCTCTGGTCCGGATACGTGAGACCCATGCGGGTTGCCTCGTTTGCGATACGAAGGGGATCCTGCAACTCGGCGAGTTCAAGCCTGAGGTCTAGTTGGCGTGATTGTTCCGTCGTGATCTGGCGTTCGACGGTTTCGAGCTCGAACGCTGTCTTGTCGAGCGCTATCCGGAGGAAGATCATCAGAAAGAACACAGCGATGACAACGACAACGAAGAAGGCCAGAGGGAGAATCCTCGGATTCCTGCCTGTGGCGACCGCTTGCCGACGCGCTGCGCGTCGTGAGACGTAAGGGATTGCTCGTGAACTCATTCCGCAACCCTTTCGACGACTCGCATCACGGCACTCCGAGCACGGGGGTTGCGTTCGATCTCGCTGTCGCTCGGCTTGATGGGCTTTCGCGTCATCAGCTTGAACTTCGGATTGGCGCCACACACGCAGATGGGGAGGTCAGGTGGGCAGGTGCATGCCTCGACCCGCTTGGCGAGGGATCGTTTGACGATTCTGTCCTCAAGCGAGTGATAGGCCATCACGAGAAGCCGCCCACCGACAGCGAGACACTCAGGCCCATCGGCCATGAATTCCTCGAGACCACCGAGTTCGTCGTTGACGGCGATCCTGATGGCCTGGAAGGACCGCCTGGCCGGGTGACCGGCTCTGCGCGCCGGGGCCGGGACCGCCTCGGCGACGCAGGATGCGAGATCGGCTGTGTCTTCGAACGGCCGGTTCGCAACGATGGCTTGTGCGATCCGCCGCGCAAAACGCTCTTCGCCGTAGTCCCGGAGAATGCGGGCAAGCGCATCTTCGGTCTCGACGTTGACGAGTTCCGCGGCAGACCGCTGTGCATCGGGTCCCATGCGCATGTCAAGGGGCCCTGATGCGTGAAATGAGAATCCTCGATTCGCGACATCGAGTTGATGGGAGGAGACACCGAGGTCGAGGAGGATGCCGTCAACCGTCGCTGGATACGGCGGCTGACCGAGAATGGACCTGACGTCTCGATAATTGGCAGAGACGACCGTGAGCCTTTCATCGTCAAAGGCGCCAGAAACGGCATCTGGGTCTCGGTCGAGCCCGAGAATGGAAACGTGGTCGTAAGCGGCGAGGAGGCCACGACTATGACCTCCTCCACCAAATGTGCCGTCGACGATCCAGCCGTCCGCCGCGTTTGCGAGCCAGGAAACGGTTTCGTCGAGCATCACTGGTGTGTGGTAGCTCTCTTCGCGTGGTGTGGGCTGAACCATGGTCAGTTCCCCGGAGCGCTGGCGCCAAGATGGAAGCGGGCGGAGTAAGGGGCCTCCCAATTGGCATCCGGGGAACTGACCACGAGCCAGCCCACATCGGTCGAATGTCTTCTACGTATGTATATGTCATATGCCTTCCTCGGACAGAACCTCCTCGATTCCTGCGTAGTACTCGTCCGCCTCCGCAGCGACCGAGCTCCATGTGTCCGTGTCCCAGATCTCGACTCGATCGGAGACGCCGACAACGGTGACGTCCTTGCCAAGACCCGCGTACACCCTGAGGGGTTCGGGAATCGCACAACGACCCGTCCGATCGAGGCTCTGGTCCGATGCCGAGGCAAAGAACGAACGGGCGTAGTTGCGGGCCCGCTTGTCGGTGCGAGGCAGTCTCCTGACCCGCTCTGACTCGTGATCCCACACGTCCATGGGAAAGACATAGAGACACCGTTCCTGACCCTTTGTCACGACGAGACCACGCTCGAGACCCGCGCGAAACTTCGAGGGCATCACAATGCGGCCCTTCTCGTCGAGCGAATGGCTGTATTCGCCAAGGAACATGTCGTGGTGTCTCCATCATCTTGATCTCCCACAGGCCCCCACTATGCCCCACCTCGCGCCACTTGTCAACATTTGTCGCCCCGCGTTCCCACCAGACACCACAATCACGCCGGTGGGCGACCAATCGTTTCCCGTCGCCTACGACGGCACCGGTATCTTCTGGACATGAATGATTCATCCACCCCTGTAGTCCTCGTCGGTGTCGGTCAGATGGGAGGGGTGTTCGCCAAGGCTCTCCTCGGCGCAGGCCACACCGTCATCCCCATCATCAGAGGCACATCGATGGCAACGACCGCCGATGCTGTCCCCGACCCATCGCTGGTGCTCGTCACCGTTGGCGAGGACGATCTCGGCTCCGTTCTTGAATCGCTGCCACAGCCGTGGAAGGACAGGGTCGGTCTGATCCAGAACGAACTCCTGCCACGGGATTGGAACCGACACGGTGTCACGACGCCCACGGTTGGTGTGGTGTGGTTCGAGAAGAAGCGAGGCATCGACACCAAGGTCATTATCCCAACGCCAATCGCTGGCCCAGCTTCGGAATTGCTCGTGTCAGCGTTGAAGGGTGACCAGATTGCGGCAACAGCAGTCTCAGAGTCCGCAATCGTTGAAGAGCTGATCCACAAGAATCTCTACATATTGGTCGCGAACATCGCAGGGCTTGAGACCGGCGGAACGGTCTCGGAGCTGTGGCGAAACCACGAAGAGCTTGCTCGGTCCGTTGGGGATGAGGTGCTTCGCATCCAGGAGTATCTGGTAGGAAGATCCATCGACGCAGAATCGGCCTACGAGGGCATGGTCACCGCTTTTGAAGGAGACCCCGACCATGGAACCACGGGTCGATCGGCGCCTCGTCGCCTCGAACGAGCATTGCGGTATGCAGCGGAGGCCGGAATCGAGACACCCACATTGACGGGAATTGCGCGGGCGGCAGACGTTTCCGCCTAGCCTACGTGCCGCAACACACATTCTTTGGAGGACGGCATGGACGTATTGGTCGCAACCGACGGATCGATGGACGCACACAAGGCAGCCCAATATGCGGCAGCGCTCGCAGGCCCTGAGGGCAAGATCTCCGTGGTCACCGTGGTCAGAGTGCCTCGGACGCTGGTGGCGGATCTCCGGTCTCGTTTTGGCGAAACGCCTCCGGCGTTGGTTGACATCGATGCTGAATATGTAGGACCAACCGTGGTCGACGGATCGGCCCCGCAGGGCTGGCCAGGCGACGACGCTGTCGTTGCCCAATACCTCGGGGACAAGCGGATCGAGCGCTGCCGTCCGATTGTGGAAGCAATTCGCGCTGCAGGCGGCACTGCAGAATCGACCGTAAAAGAAGGCGACGACGCTGAGGCAGAAATCGTATCTATGGCGACGCAGCTCAGCGTCGGGGCCATCGTGGTCGGGTCACACGGCCGCGGAGCTTTTCAGGGTCTTCTTGGATCGACAGGTGCGAAGGTGGCGCGGCGAGCACCCTGTCCAGTCCTCGTCCTCCGCTGACGCGACCCCGCACCCTCCATCACAGGAATGGTTGCCACGCCTTTTCGGCGTGTCCGCCTGCGGCAACATGCACCCAATCAAACCGTCCTGGGGCCGTTGGCTGCCGCTGGAGGCTAAGCCCGGCCTGAGCCGGCGTTCGGCCACCCTTGCGTGAGTTGCATCGCCTGCACGAGGCCACCACGTTGTCCCACCGGTGCTTTCCCCCTTGCACTTTCGGAACGACATGGTCGATGTTCTCGGCGTGCTTGCCGCAGTACTGGCACTGCTGTTCGTCTCGCAAGAAGATCGCACGTCTCGACAGCGCTACCGACCGACGGTGGGGCACAGCGACATACCTCTGGAGTCGAACCACGGAGGGAACCGCATAGGCGTCTAGCTCGGCGTGCCACATCCGGTCGGAGTCCGCAACCATCACTGCACGTTCTCGAAGCAGCAGAACAAGGGCACGGCGCGCGGGGACCACAGACAAAGGCTCGTTCGAGGCGTTGAGTACCAGTGTTCGCATAGGCTCGAAATCGTACCACCCGTCGTTTCTACGCCGAGCAACCGTCCGACAGTGAAGACCACTCTCCGTAGTGATTGACCACGGTTCGTGCTGGTGCGATACTGGGACCGCACTAGGAAGGCATTCATGCGCATCGCAGGATACGTACGACAAACACCGGGTTTGTCTGATCCGGACACCGCGTTCGCCCAAAGTGAGCGCGTCCGTCGATGGGTACGGGACACAGGCAACGAACTCATTGCTGTGTGTCAGGATCACCACATGGCTTCGGCCCCGACGGACCGACCCGGTTTCAAGGCGCTCCTCGACATCGTTCGATCTGGCAACGCAGACGCCGTTGTCATCGCCAACCTCCAATCGCTGTCTCCAGACAAGATCACGCAGGAGATCATGATCAGCGACATCAGACGATCCGGAGCCTCGCTCATCGCAACAGACGAGAATGACCTCTCGCTTCTGAGGGACGGTGCGGACGATCACACACGGATCGTGGTCCGTGACATTGTGGATCGGGTGTCGGAATACCGAGACGCGTTCGGTCTTTCGGGTTCAGAGGCGCCGTCGGTTGAGGCGTCGGTGCCGTATGCAACTGACGGAGAGCCAGACGATTCCGACGGCGGAACAAACGTCGTCGTTGAGTTGATTGCACCGACCGGCTGAACTCAGTTGAGTATGGCCGCCCAGGTCGCCCGACCGAGCGCGTACGCCTGGCCAGCACCGACGACCGCACTTCCAGCCTTGACCACGCCGTTGCTGTCGAGCACGATCATCACGATGTCGACGCCCTCGATGCGACGCTCCTCAATCTCGATCACGATGGGGTCCGGTGAGTTCGGCGACGCAAGTCTCGCAGCTGCGAGCACGACGGCTTGTTCGACGCCTCCATCGGTTGCCCTCGCAAGCTCCGTCTCTGTCTGGCCGTCCGAAGATGCGACGGTTATCACAATCCCTGACCTGCCCTCTTCAACTGACACCCTGTCGATCGTTGCCCTGGTCTGAGGCCCATCCGGCAAGGTGACGGGCTCGACGGGTTCACCCGACTTGGGGCGCACAAGCGGCTCGTAGGACTCATCGGTTGTCTGACCTCCATCCGTGACAGACACGAGGGTCGCCACACCGGCAGCCGCTGGAGCCGATGACTGAGATGCGAGCTCCGATACCGAGGCCATCGATCCAGCATCTGTCGTCGTCGTGCTCGTGGTCGAGGGCTCGCCTGGCAGCCGAGTATCGGTACCGAGACCGTGGTCGGAAAGAACTCTTCGAATTGACTCGCCGACGAGACGTTGGTCAGCACCCTCGGCGACCCGAATCCGAAGACCCGACGGCGAAGATTGGTCGCCGTCCACTTCGGCGTGATCTACACCCTCGATTGCGAGAAGGTCTTCCCGGAGCGAACGCGCCTGCATGCCGACCCGCCTCTACTTCCATGGTCCGTGTTGTCGTCTCCAGCGAAGATACGAAAGGAGGTCCTCTGTGGCAAGGGTCATATCCGGCCGTCCATACGCAGTAGTCACTCTCCAGTCGATCACCGACCGATCCGGAAGAGGGAGAAACGGAGGCTTCCGCCACCAAGACCTTGGCGCAAAGGCGAAGACGGCACCCAAAGCCGTTGGCCACAACCACGGCCGCAGCATCAGGGCCACAATCGAACCAAACGAAATCATGGGCAGAAAACTAGCGGGGTCGCGGTGACCCCGTGTACTCAGTGCCGACATCAGGGTATGGTTCCTCTGCTTCAGCAGGACCGAAGGAGGCAACGTGTCCCTGACGCAGACTGACCTTGATTGGTACGGTGAGCAGCACGCCACTGTGTCTGAAAACATAGAGCGAGTCATTCAGGGCAAACGCCAAACGATTGATCTCGTCGTCACAAGTTTGATTTCCGAGGGCCACGTCCTCATTGAGGACGTTCCAGGCGTCGGCAAGACCCTGCTCGCCAAGGCACTGGCGCGTTCGATCGACTGCACATTCCAAAGAGTGCAGTTCACCCCAGACCTTCTCCCAGCGGACGTCACAGGCGTCTCCGTGTGGAATCGAGAGAAGGGTTCGTTCAATTTCAGAGCGGGACCCGTGTTCGCCAACGTGGTACTCGGTGACGAGATCAACCGTGCAAGCCCCAAGACCCAAGCCGCCCTGCTCGAGGCCATGGAAGAGCAACAGGTAACTGTTGACGGAGAGACCCACATCCTCGCGTCTCCATTCATCGTGATCGCGACACAGAATCCGATTGAACACGAGGGCACCTATCCCCTACCGGAAGCACAACTCGATCGTTTCATGATGCGAGTTGCGATGGGGTACCCAGAGCGCTCGAAAGAACTGGAGATGCTCCAGACGCACGGTGCGGGATCGGGCTTCGACGAGTTGAAGCCAGTTGTCCACGCAGAGGACATCGTTCGAATGACTTCCATCGCCAGGCAGATCCACTTCGCCGATGTGCTGCGTGGCTATCTGATCGACCTCGCAGAAGCGACACGCCAGCATCCTGACATCCTGCTCGGCGCCTCCCCGAGAGCAACACTCTTCCTACAGCGTGCATCGCGTGCAGTCGCCGCTGCGGACGGAAGGGACTACGCAAACCCAGACGATGTCAAGGCCATCCTTTCCCCTGTCTTGAATCACCGCCTCGTCGTTCGCCCAGAAGCCCAAATGCGCGGAACTATGGTCGAAGAACTCCTCGAGCAGATCATCGGCACCGTTCCCGTGCCCGGAACGAAGACCTCGGCCTGATGCCGACGACACGGGGCTGGGCTGCGGTTGGCGCCGCAGTGGCCCTCGCCGTCCTGTGGGCTGGCTTCGGCGAAGACCTTCTTCTTGCTCTCGGCGTGTTCCTGCTTGTCGCTGTTGTCGGCGGCGCTGCCTATGTCCGTCTAGCGGGGCCAAGGCTCGTACTCACTCGAATTGTGAACCCGGAGCAGCTCCACGATGGAGAGCGCGCCGTCGTCGACCTTTCTCTTCGCTCTCGACGCAAGGTGTATCGGGTCACCATCGAAGACAAGGTCCACGGTCTCGGAGCCGCAAAGTTCATTGCCGACCGCGTCGCAGACGGCGACACCATGGCCGGAAGGTATGAGGTCCTCTGTCGCCCACGCGGTGTGTACCGGGTGGGGCCGGCGAACGTGACGATTGGCGATCCCCTCGGATTCACCGAATCGACAAGTGTGTTCGGAAGCGTCGACCGCATCGTCGTCTATCCGAGAGTCGAAACGTTCGTCGGGGTGCCGACGGGGCGCGGGCAGGATCCGACCATCAACACCTCAAGGGCGAGCTTCTGGCACAGCGGCGGCGAGGACTTCTTCACACTTCGCGAGTATCACCAAGGCGATGACCTTCGCAAGGTCCACTGGCCCTCGTCGGCAAAGCGGGATGAGCTGATGATCAAGCAGCTCGAGATGCCATGGCAATCGAGGGCATTCATCATTCTCGACCCGCGAATCGAACCTCACCGTTCATCTGAGAGTTTCGAACAAGCGGTCCGAGGCGCAGCTTCGAGCCTCAAGCACCTGTACGCAAGCGGGTATACCCCGACTATGTGGACGGGCACCGGTAACGGAACCATCGTCGGGAATGGCGACGCGTATCGAGTGGCCATGGAGGAGTTGGCGACGATCCGACCAACAAGGGATATGAACCTAGGACACCTCGTTGCGCGGCTCCGAAGGAGCGGTATGGCTGGCGGCGTTCTCGTGATGGTCACAGGACAAGCCGACGAGGCAGATCTTGCGGCCATGCAACTACTTGGTCAGGACTTTTACCGTACGGTTGTTCTCTCGGTTGCCGAATCGGAGAATGAAGCCATACTCGGCTTTGCTCGTGCCGGTGCACTCGTGGTGCGAACCACGCCAGATGGCACATGGGCGGAGTCGTGGCGAAACGCAATGGAGCACGGATGGTCTACCGCCTCAGCTGGATAGCAGGAACCGTAGGAATCGCTCTCGCGTTCTGGGAGTTGTCTTCGCTCCTGCGTTCCTCCTCGACCGGCACCAATTGGCAAGTGGCCATCCTCGTGTCGATTCTGCTCAGCATGGGCATCACGTGGACTGCCCTTGCCTACCGGGCGCGGGTGTGGATCGCTGTCGTTGCCAACCTCGCTGCCTATGTCCTCATCGTGGGGCTTCTCGTCGCCCCCGAGACGCTGTGGGCGATCTTCCCGACAGCGGATACGTTCGCCGCCATCCAGACTGAGCTTGCGAGAGCATTCGAGATCATCCAGCACGGTGTCGAACCCGTCAGACCGGTGCCTGGGCTTGTCATGCTGCTTGCTGGATTGTTCTGGTCTCTCGGGTTCCTTCTCGTTGCTGGACTGCTCAACGGAAGACCATTTGTCGCGACCCTCACTCCCCTGATCATTGCGCTCCAGTTTGTCATCATCGATCGACGACCAAAGACCCTCACACACATTGCGGTGTTCGTCGGTGTCTGCGCCTTCACACTCCTTGCGGTCCGAATCGACGAGCGTGACCACGGAACCGGACGCCTCGCGAGGACGAACGCGACTACGAAGCCGAGCCGACGACCGTCGGCAGGTGTCACGGCTCTCGTAGGAACAACGATTGTCGCCGCCCTCATCGCCGTCGCAGTTCTTGGGGGCCGAGTGCCAGACGACGGTGTCGTGTCGTGGCGTTCACCTGCCGGATATTCAGACGAATACTCAGGGTCTGGCACCTACAACCTTTACACGGACATCAGAGCCAACCTGATCAACCAGTCCGAGAACCCCTTGTTCACGGCCACCATCACCGGAGATGTCGATCCAGCGTCCGTTCGGTTCCGGATGGTCACACTTGACGCGTTCGATGGGACCCGTTGGAAGACGAACAGGGTTCGGGCATTCCCGCTTGATGAGGACCCCTGGATCGATCCGGCGCAGGAGTACCGAGGTCCGACTACACCGATCACTGCCCAAGTGAGGGTCGAGAATCTGCAGATGCCTTGGCTCCCAACTCCACTGACGGCCACCGACGCCGTCACAGACGATGACTCTGACTACAACGCCCTACGGACGCGACGCCTCGATGGTTCGCTGTACCTGCCAGGTGACTTCACACGCCAAGGCATGGAATATGCCGTGACGGCTGAAATTCCGACGCTAACGAGTCGGGATTATGCGGAGCTCGCCCGTACTGAGAACGGACAGCTGAGTCCCCTCTTTGCGACGGCGGAAGAGGACGGACACATCATCACATTGCCGACAGCCAACCCCCTGACGGCGATCGAACTCCCTGACGAGGAATACTGGACGGAATACCCAGACGACGTTAGCTCGCGCGTTATCGCCGAGGCTCGTGCGATTACCAGAAACATGGACACGAACTTCGAACGTGCCCTCGCCCTTGAGAACTATTTCCGATACGACGGGGGGTTCGTTTACAACACCTCGGTGCCATCGAACTTCACCACCGATTCGGTCTCGGATTGGTTGTTTGATGAGACCAACGAGTTCACACGGCACGGCTACTGCGAGCAGTTCGCCCTCACAATGGGACTGATGGCGAGGACCCTCGGGATGCCCTCGCGTGTCGTTATCGGGTTCACGCCGGGCAAGATCCTCAACGACACGACGGTGCTGGTCATGGACCGGAATGCTCACTCGTGGGTTGAGATCTGGATTCCATCTCACGGTTGGATGTCGTTCGATCCGACCCCACGCGCTGACTACTCCCTGCCGACAACCAACGACGAGATTCGTGAGGCCCTTGGGTTCTCTGCCGCCGACTACGCAGCGTTGATTCCGAGCGGCACACTTGTCGACACCGAGGGCGGCGGAGAGATCTTTGACAACCCTGCCCTTGGCGAACGTGAGGTACCCGAGCGCCAGGCACCGTTCTCAGGGAGTGGAGACGAGGAGTCCACAGGGTTTGCGCTACCGGACTGGACGTTGCCAGCCGCCATCGTCGCCGGTATCGCTTTGCTGGTCGCATTCCTCGGACCGCTGGTGAAATGGTTGCGCAAGCGGCGCAGAATCCGAAGGCTCGCACACGGTGATATCACCGCAGCATGGGAAGACATCACAGATCGATTGTCTGATCTCGGGGAGGAACTTGATCCTGCCGCCACACCGTTCGAAACGGCGGTCGGCCTCGACGAAGCCTTCGTACCCCTCGCACAAACATACGGGGATGCCCTCTACGGCGAGAAGACGGCGACTGCAGCTGTTATCGACCGCGCGACAGACGCACACCTCAGGGCAGAGCAGCATATGACAACGAGATACTCGCGCTCCCAGCGAGTCGCTGCCCTGTACCGGCCGACAAAACTCAGGGCCAAACTCCGACGGATGCTCCGCAGGTCATAGCTGAGGAGACACAGACCCCGGCGGATCACACTCAAGTGACAAATGCCTGGAAGGAGGACGACCTCGGTCGTTGTAGGGTGTGCCGGTGCAAACCGACGACAACGGCGCCACGTCTGGAACGTTGAACGCCATCGTGCGTTCAGCGGCTGATGCGATTGTGACCGCCGACGCGGGCGGAGTCATCACCACGTGGAACCCAGCGGCAAACCGATTGTTTGGGTACCAACCCTCTGAGGCCATCGGCATGTCGCTCGCAAACCTGGTTCCGGAGCGGTTTCGGTCGGCACACAATCAGGGCCTTGCTCGGGTGGTCGCGACGGGAGAAACTCGGATCATTGGGAAGACAGTGGAGGTCTTCGGACTCCACAGCGACGGTCATGAGTTCCCTATCGAGTTGTCACTCGCCACTTGGCTAGAAGGCGAGAAACGCTTCTTCAGCGGGATCATCCGTGACATCACCGAACGATCGGAAATGACGCAAGCCCTCGCCGTGTCAGAACAGCGCATGCAGGCAATCCTTGAGTCTGCAGACGACGCCATCATTTCGATCGACGATCGTGGCCGGGTAGTGCTGTGGAACCGCGGGGCCACCGAAATGTTCGGGTACTCCTCTGACGAGATGAAGGGGGAACCTGTCGCTGCGGTGATTCCCGACCGCTACCGAGACGCCCACACCTCAGGTATCGAGCGGGTCACAGCTGGTGGGGAACGCCATGTCATCGGCCAGACGGTCGAGCTAGCTGGTCTCCACCGCGACGGGAGGGAGTTCCCGATCGAACTTTCTCTTGGCACGTGGGTGGCTGACGGTCGGCGCTACTACAGCGGGATCATCCGTGATGTCACAGAGCGCAAGGTGGCAGAAGATGCCGTCCAGGTTGCGAACAAGGCGCTCAATGAGAAGAACGACCAACTCGAGGCGCTGTCAGGAAAGCTGGCCAAGTATCTCTCCCGGCAGGTCTACGACTCAATCTTTGAAGGCAAAACCGACGTTCAGGTTCAGTCCTATAGGAAGGAACTCACCGTGTTCTTTTCCGATATTGCAGGATTCACGGACCTGACCGACCGACTCGAAGCCGAAGTCGTGAGCGACGTTTTGAATCGTTACCTGAGTGAGATGGCCGCGATCGCTGACGGCTGCGGGGGCACCATAGATAAGTTCATCGGAGATGGGATCATGATCTTTTTTGGTGATCCGCAGACACGGGGGCGCAAGGAAGACGCCGTCGAGTGCGTCGGCATGGCGCTGCGGATGAAGCGGCGGACGGTCGAGCTCAACAACGAATGGGTCGATCTTGTTGGCCCAGACCCCCTCCATGTGCGCATCGGAATCAACACAGGATTCTGCACTGTCGGCAACTTCGGATCAGAGGACCGACTCGACTACACCATCGTTGGAGGCGCCGTTAACGCTGCATCAAGGCTCGAGGCTACGGCGGAGGCCGATCAGATTCAGATTTCCCATGCGACGTACTCGCTCGTTAAGGACCACTTCTATTGTCGGCCGATGGGTGACATCAATGTCAAGGGAATCAGCCACCAGCTCCGCACCTATGAGGTCGTCGGAGAATTCAAAGACCTTGGACCCGATCAGAAGATTGAGACTGATATCGGTGGCTTCAAGGTCTCCCTCGACCCAACAAGCCTCGACGGCGCAGAAACACAGCAAGCCCGAGAAGCGCTCCACACAGCCCTTGCTGCCCTCGATGCACAGAGCGACTCCGAACCTGTCTAGGGAGTGCGGCACTCAACCTTGAGCACGGCGTGCCGGCCGTTGTAGGGATTGAAACCACGCTGTCGCCATCGGCGTCGTCGTGAGCGACGTCGGCACATGAATGGATTAGCCGGTTTCGGCCTCGGATAGGACGTCGTCTTCGACGACCTTCAGCATTTCGCGGAAGCTTGCTCTGTCAAGCTCAAACTTCGTCACATCGTCTTCGACGCTGAGCGCTATCTCGTCAATCTTCACAAAGAATGCAAGCTGACCCTGCCGAAGCGCATCGAGCAACTCGGTCTCATCGTGTGCAACGGCGAAGATTGACTGGCCGTCCGTGATGAGTTTGACCTCGGCCAAGTGGCTGTCCATGTCACCAGTCCGACGGAGGTAGTCCCATGCTCGTCTGACCCGCTGAATCGAAAGACCGTTGTCGAGGAGGCTCTTGACGACTCGCAGACCGACAAGGTCGCGAAAACTGTAGATGCGTCGACGGCCTGGTCGACCGTCCGTCGTTTGGATCGAGGGTTTGACCAATCCCACCTTGTCCCAGTATCGAAGCTGGTGCGGCGTGCACGACGTCAGCTCGCACGCCTGTGCGGCGGT
>Ga0070727_10003465_pt1 | contig 14269 bp, 15 predicted proteins | sample tdAd472_FD_66722 | JGI IMG/M metagenome (GOLD analysis project Ga0070727, IMG submission 66722) | Marine sediment microbial communities from the Atlantic coast under amendment with organic carbon and nitrate - tdAd47.2 | ecosystem: Environmental > Aquatic > Marine > Coastal > Sediment | place...
GAGGATTGCAGCTGGGTGTAGCGGAACAGCTGGTTGAGGACGACCTCGGGCACGGCGTCGCGCTTCAGCTCGATGACGACCCGCACCCCGTCCCGGTCGCTCTCGTCGCGCAGGTCGGAGATGCCCTCGATGATTTTCTCGTGGGCGACCTCGGCGATGCGTTCGATCATCCGCGACTTGTTCACCTGATAGGGAATCTCGGTGACGACGATGGCGTTGCGTCCGGCACGCACCTCCTCGAAGGCGGTCTTGGCGCGGATGACGACCGAGCCACGGCCGGTATGGAAGGCCGCGCGGATGCCGCTGGTCCCCAATATGATGCCGCCGGTCGGGAAATCCGGGCCATGCATCACCTCGAGCATCTCGTCGATCGTGGTCTCGGGGTTGTCGATGTACAGGCAGCAGGCGTCGATCACCTCGCCCAGATTGTGGGGCGGGATGTTGGTCGCCATGCCGACGGCGATGCCGCCGGCGCCGTTGACCAGCAGATTGGGGTACTGGGCCGGGAGAACCACCGGCTCGTTGATGCTTTCGTCGTAGTTCGGCTGGAAATCGACGGTATCCCGGTCGATATCCTCGATCAGCGAATGGGCTGCCTTGGACATGCGTGCTTCGGTGTAACGCATGGCCGCGGCCCGGTCGCCGTCCATGGAGCCGAAATTGCCCTGGCCGTCGATTAACTCCAGACGCATGGAGAAGTCCTGGGCCATGCGGACCATCGCGTCGTAGATCGCGCTGTCGCCATGGGGGTGATACTTACCCATGACCTCGCCGACGATACGGGCCGACTTGCGATAGGGCCGGTTGTACTCGAAACCGGACTCTTTCATCGAATACAGGATGCGCCGATGCACCGGTTTCAGGCCGTCGCGCACGTCGGGCAAGGCGCGGGACACGATGACGCTCATGGCGTAATCGAGATACGAGGACTTCATCTCGTCCTCGATGGTCACCGGGGAGATATCAAACCCGTCCGGCGGGACCTCTGCCGATTGATCACTCATGATGATTTTTCAACGCTGTACGGCGCGAAATTAATGCAATTTCGTAAGCGCCGAATCGGGTGCATTTTCATCGTCAGAGCCTACCCGAATCCGGGGATTCGGGCAAGGAAGGGCGGGGTTGCAAAACGGGTAGAATCGCGGCGGATTCGGGGCGTTTAGAACGGGATTTCGTCATCCAGTTCGTCTTTTTCGGGTGGAGGTAACATTTTCCTCGGACCCTCGAGAAGCTTTTGGAGACTTTCGGCCTTCGCTTTTCCCAAAACAGTCACTATTTTGTCGGCCAGATCGGCAACTGGTTCAAGATTTTCAGCAACTTTGCCCGAAGTGCCTGACACTTCGACGATTAGTGCTAACAACGCTTGAGGGTTCGAGCGGTCTCGATCAACCTCCAGAGATAACTTAGAAACTTGTTTGAATATTCTATCGCGTTTGTCGATCGGAATGTCAGTCACCCGAACAATTTCTCTAATTTTTTCAATGTATTCGTGGATCTCTGTCCGATAATCCTTTCCCAGTTTTAACGAAACGCTTGAGCTTTCTGAATTTAGGCGAGCAGTGCGGAATCGAAACTGAGAATAGAGCCGTGATATCTCGATTTTGAAATTATCAAACTCCTGAGAATATGAATCTGAATCAATCGATATTGGTCTCAGCAACGATTTAGGGACTTCGATATCGTACTCGTTGAGAAAACCTTGAAGTGTTGTGACGAATTCGCTCCGCCAGTCCCAGTTAAATTCAGCCCAATTCGATGCTGAGTCATTCACAGCGTTAACCAACGCTACCAAAGCGGCTTCAGGGTCGTCAGGCAAAGAATCTAGGACATCATCCGAAATCAACGGATCAAAAGGTCTGCGTGATTTCTTTGCTTCGGGCATCTAAAACGTCCGACTAGAACGGGATTTCGTCGTCCAGATCGTCGCCGCCGCCCATGCCGCCGCCGCCGGCCGCGGCCATCGCGGGCTGCTGGTCATGGGCCGGTGCGGAATCGTAACCACCACCGGCCCCCTGGCCCTGGCCGCCGCGGCTGTCGAGCATGACCAGCTGGCCACGGAACCGCTGCAGCACGACCTCGGTCGTGTACTTCTCCTGGCCGGACTGGTCGGTCCATTTGCGGGTCTGGAGCTGGCCTTCGAGGAACACTTTGGCGCCCTTCTGGAGGTATTTCTCGGCCACCTCGATGAGTTTCTGGTCGAAGATCACCACCCGATGCCACTCGGTCTTCTCCTGCATCTCGCCGGAATTGCGGTCCTTCCAGCGCTCGGAGGTGGCAACCGACAGGTTGCAGACCTTGTCACCGGACTGCATGGAGCGGACTTCCGGGTCGCGGCCCAGATTTCCAACGAGCATGACTTTGTTAACGCTGCCTGACATGGGTTTGTGTCTCCTAGACTTGGGAATCGATCATCATGCGCCCCGGAAAGGCTGCGACTCGGGGCGCAAATCCACGCTCACACTGGCATGCGGCCCGGTGGCCCACAAGCGGTCTGGACGGGGAGTTATCCCCATGATATTCATGTTTTGTTCTCATGTCCATTGCCCCGGCATGTCCGCCCGGGCGATGCGGTCCGACCGGCCCGGCCTGATGGCCGGAGTCGGAGCGATAATGATCGTCAAACGGCGAGATCGAAGGCAGTGTTGGCCGAAACACAAACGGGGGGAAATACGTGGCGACCGTCATCGACATCCACACGCACGCCTTTGGCCAGCCCTACCTGGATCTGCTCGTCGAACACGGCGCACCGGACTACGGCACGCAGCGGATGCACAACGGGAAGGAGTATCTGGTCGAAAAAGGCGTTCCTGCCGTTGTGTTGCAACCCGAGGGCTTCGATTACGCCGCCAAAATCCGCCAGATGGACGGGCATGGCATCGACCTGGCGATAGTCTCGCTCAGTTCGCCGGGGGTATTCTGGGGTGGAGAGGCGATAAGCAGCGAGGCTGCGGGACTGGTCAATGACAGCCAGGCCGCCGCCCAGACCGCCTACCCGGACCGCATCCGCTGGCTCGCCTCGCTGCCGTGGGAGTATCCCGACCTGGCCATTGGCGAACTCGACCGCGCCGTCGCACAGGGCGCCGTGGGGGTCATGGTGATGGCCACGATCGGCGGACGCCACCTGATCGACCCGCTGTTCGCCCCCATCTGGCAGGCCATCGACCGCCATGGCCTGCCCGTCCTGGTCCATCCGACCGCGCCGTTCGGCGCCAAGGAGGCGGAGTTTTCGCGCGAGCGCATCCTGATGCCCGGCGTCGGCTTCATGTTTGATACCACGCTGTGTATCGCCCGCATGATCCTCGACGGCTTTCTCGACCGCCACACGAAACTAAAGATCATTGCCGCCCATGGCGGCGGTTATCTTCCCTATGTCGCCGGCCGCATCGACATGTTGTTCGACCGGGAGACCCTGGTGGAACAGAAGATCGACCGCCCGCCGAGCGGCTATCTCGAGGACATCTGGTATGACTCGGTGGTCTACAACCCGGGGGCGCTCGAACTGTGTATGGAAACATCGGGGCCGGGCAACGTGATGTTCGGGACCGACCTGCCCATGTCCGCCGACGTCGAGACGCTCTATGCCGTGGTCGACCGCCTGCCGTCCGACCAGGTCAAGGCGATCAAGGCCGGCACCGCCCGGCGATTGTTCGGGCTTTGAGCATGCGATGGGGTCCGCAAACTGCCCGCCAAATCGGCGCTGTCCACTGGCCTTTTGGCATCCGTCGCGCCATATTCGAAACCAGCCTCAAAACGGCTGAAACTGCCCGTCACCCTCGCCCGTAAGGCACAAATGCAGAAGAAAATCGTCGTCCGCGGCGCCCGCGAGCACAATTTACGCAATGTCGACGTGTCGCTGCCGCGTGACTCGCTGGTGGTGATCACCGGCCTGTCCGGCTCGGGCAAGTCGTCGCTGGCCTTCGACACGATCTACGCCGAGGGACAGCGCCGCTATGTCGAGAGCCTGTCGGCCTATGCCCGGCAATTTCTGGAATTGATGCAGAAGCCGGACGTCGACTCGATCGAGGGCCTGTCGCCGGCAATCTCCATCGAGCAGAAGACGACCAGCCGGAACCCGCGCTCGACCGTGGGCACGGTGACAGAGATCTACGATTACCTGCGCCTGCTCTATGCCCGGGTCGGTATCCCCTACTCCCCCGCCACGGGCCTGCCCATCGAGGCCCAGTCGGTCAGTCAGATGGTCGACCGCACCCTCGAGATGGACGAAGGCACGCGGCTGTATCTGCTCGCCCCCATCGTGCGCGGCCGCAAGGGCGAGTACCGCAAGGAACTGGCCGGCCTTCAGAAGCGCGGCTTCCAGCGGGTCAAGATCGACGGCGAGATGTACGAGATCGCCGACGCGCCGGTGCTGGACAAGAACTTCAAGCACGACATCGCCGTGGTCGTGGACCGGATCGTGGTCCGCCCCGGCATCGAGACCCGGTTGGCGGATTCCATCGAGACCGGGCTGGAACTGGCCGACGGGCTCGTGTTTGCGGAGAACGCCGACGGCGGCGAGCAGACAATCTTCTCGTCCAAATTCGCCTGCCCCGTGTCGGGCTTTACGATCGAGGAGATCGAGCCGCGGCTGTTCTCGTTCAACAACCCGTTCGGCGCCTGTCCCGCCTGCGACGGCCTCGGTACCAAGGTGGTGGTCGACCCCGACCTGGTCGTGCCGGACAAGACAAAAAGCCTGCGCGACGGTGCGGTGGCACCCTGGGCCAACTCGTCGAGCCCCTACTACGCCCAGACCCTCGATGCGATCGCGCGTCACTTCAAGGTTTCTGCGACCGACGCCTGGTCGGAACTGCCCGAAAAGGTACAGGGCGCGATTCTGTTCGGCTCGGGCAAGACGTCGATCACGATGAAGTATGACGACGGGCTGCGGACCTACGAGACCAAGAAGCCCTTCGAGGGCGTGGTGATGAACCTGGAACGCCGTTACCGGGAAACCGAGAGTAGCTGGGCGCGCGAGGAAATCGGCAAATATCAGATCACGTCGGTCTGCGAGACCTGCGCCGGCGCGCGTTTGAAGCCCGAGGCGCTGGCGGTGCGGATCAACGGCAAGCATGTCAGCGAGACGACCGAGATGTCGATCGCCGCGGCCGGGGCCTGGTTTCTCGATCTGGCGAACCACCTGACCCCGAAGCAGCGCGAGATCGCTGACCGCATCCTGCGCGAGATCAACGAACGGCTCGGCTTCCTCAACGATGTCGGGCTCGAATATCTCACCCTCGACCGCAAGTCGGGCACCCTGTCCGGCGGCGAGAGCCAGCGCATCCGCCTGGCCTCGCAGATCGGATCGGGCCTGACCGGCGTGCTGTATGTCCTCGACGAACCCTCCATCGGCCTGCATCAGCGCGACAACGCACGCCTGCTGGAAACTCTCAAGCGCCTGCGCGACCTGGGCAACACCGTGATCGTCGTCGAGCATGATGAGGACGCGATCCGTGCCGCCGACTATCTGGTGGATATGGGCCCCGGTGCGGGTGTGCATGGCGGCGAGGTGGTGGCCCACGGCACGCCGAAGAAGGTGATGCAGCAGGTCAACAAAAGCCTGACCGCCAAGTATCTGACAGGTATCGAGCAGGTCCCTATCCCCGCCGAACGCCGGCCGGGCCGGAAGGGCCAGGTCCTCAAGGTCATCGGTGCCACGTCGAATAACCTCCAGAACGTGACGGCGGAAATACCGCTGGGCACGTTCACCTGCGTCACCGGCGTGTCGGGCTCGGGCAAGTCCACCCTGGTGCTGGACACGCTGTACAACGCCGCCGCGCGGCACATCTACGGCTCACGCGCCGCACCGGGCGCCCACACCGCCATTGAGGGCCTCGATTATCTCGACAAGGTCATCGACATCGACCAGTCGCCCATCGGCCGCACGCCGCGCTCCAACCCGGCGACCTACACCGGCGCCTTCACGCCGATCCGGGACTGGTTCACCGGCCTGCCGGAATCCAAGGCCCGCGGCTACAAGCCCGGCCGCTTCTCCTTCAACGTCAAGGGCGGGCGCTGCGAGGCGTGCCAGGGCGATGGCGTCATCAAGATCGAGATGCATTTCCTGCCCGACGTGTATGTCGAGTGCGACGTGTGTCACGGCAAGCGCTACAACCGCGAGACCCTGGAGATCGTGTATCGCGACAAGTCCATCGCCGACGTCCTCGACATGACCGTCGAGGAGGGCCGCGAGTTCTTCAAGGCGGTGCCGTCGATCCGGGACAAGCTGGAGACCCTCGAACGGGTCGGCCTGAGCTACGTGCATATCGGCCAGGCGGCCACGACCCTGTCGGGCGGCGAGGCCCAGCGGGTGAAGCTCGCCAAGGAACTGTCACGCCGGGCCACGGGCAAGACGCTGTACATCCTCGACGAGCCGACCACGGGCCTGCACTATCACGACGTACGCAAGCTGCTCGAGGTGCTCCACGCCCTGGTCGAACAGGGCAACACGGTGGTGGTGATCGAGCATAACCTCGAGGTCATCAAGACCGCCGACTGGATCATCGATCTGGGCCCCGAGGGCGGCGACAAGGGCGGCCAGATCGTCGCCACCGGCACGCCGGAAGACATCTGCGCGGTCGACCGCAGCTTCACGGGCGACTTTCTCGCCCCCTATCTGCCGTCACTGGCAAAAAAGACGAAAAAACGGGCGTAGGCCCACACACAGGAGAGAAAAATGTCCGCATACATCGTCGTCGATGCCAACGTTCACGACCCCGAGGCCTTCAAGGCCTATGCCGAGAAGGTCGGCGCGACCCTCAAGGCCCATGGCGGCAAGCCGATTGCCTCCACCATGGACACTGAATCCCTCGAAGGCAGTTGGGACCCGGCCCGCGTCGTGATCCTCGAATTCGCCGACGCCGAGGCCGCCAAGGGTTGGTACAACTCGCCGGAATATCAGGAGATCATCCCGCTGCGCCAGGTCGCTGCCACGGACAGTCTCGTTCTGGTGCCCGGGCTGTAGGAAACAAACGCTATCGTCGTTCCCGCGCAGGCGGGAACCCATAGACACATCCCGATCCGGGAGACGTCCGGTGTTTATGGATGCCCGCCTTCGCGGGCATGACGAACAGGAATGGAGCAACCGCCATGTCCGCCTACGCAATCTTCGATGCCGATATCCACGACGCGTCCCTGATGGACGAATATCTGGAAAAGGTCCCCGCGACCCTGGCGCAGTATGGCGCGAAGCTCCTGGCCGCCACCTCGACCATCGATACGGTCGAGGGCGGCTGGGCGTCCAAGCGGATCGTCATCCTCGAATTCGCCGACATGGACGCCGCGCGGACCTGGTACAATTCGCCGGAATATCAGGCCGTCCTGCCGCTGCGCCTGAAGGCGGCGAACGACCGGGTGATCTTCGTCGACGGGATGTAGGCGTCCCTACTCCGCCGCCCGCTTCCCGCCGAACGCCGGCGCGACCTCATTGTTGAAGCGCGCCATGGTGCGCAGCGCCTGGTCCTGACCGATCTCGCCGGTGCGCACGATGAAACTCATCTCGGTGAAACCCCAGTCGCGATAGCGCTCGATGCGTTCGATAACCTGCGCAGGCGTGCCGATGCAGGTGCGCTCGCGGAACATGCGCGGCAGGTCGCCGTCGGGGGCGAGGAATTCGAATACGCTTTCATCGCCCGCATAGTCCTCGTTCCACTGATCACCGGAAAACAGCAGCCGGAACAGGTTCGCATGTTCCTGGACGGCGCGTTTGGCCTCGTCGATCGCCTGTTCCTCGGTATCGGCGATATGCAGGAACACCGACATCATGGCCTCATGCTCTCCCTCAGGGTGGCCGGCGGCCTTCCGGGCATCGAGATACCAGCCGAACCGTTCACGAGCCTCGTCCGGTGTCATCGGATACTGGTTCATCATAATCTTGAAGCCCTCGCGCCCGGCCCAGTCGAAGCTGTCGCGGGTGCGTGAGGCGCCGACCCAGATCGGCACCTCGGCCTGCAGGGGCAGCGGATGCAGCTTCAGTTTCGGGAAGCTGTAATGCTTGCCCTGATGGGCGAAGGTCTCGCCCGACCAGGCCCGGCGGATGATCTCGAATCCCTCCTCGCGCATGGTACTGACGTCGTCCGGGTCGAGATTGTGACCCGCGAACTCATGGGGCAGATAACCACGGCCGATGCCGAAATCGAGCCGTCCGCCCGAGAGCTGGTCGACGACGGCATAGTCTTCCGCGATGTGCAGCGGATTGCGCAGCGGCGTCAGCGAGATCGCCGGCCCGAGACGTATCTGTTTGGTCTCGCGCGCCCACGCCGCAAGCTGGACGGCCGGGTTGGGTGACGCGCCGCCGTAATAGTGGAAGTGATGCTCCGAGATCCACACCCGATCCCAGCCGGTGCGGTCCGCGACGGCAACCAGTTCCGACATCTCGTCGTAGAAGTCCGCCAATGATGGCGCGACGCCCGCACGAAAGCAGGGCAGCATGAACAGTCCGAATTTCATGAAAATACCTGTCGTTAAAAAATTCGCCGCCGGGTCAGCTGCCGGCCTTCACCGCGTCCCAGTAGGTCTCGTTGAGCTCGAGCACGAGCCCGTCATGGGCCTCGGCCAGGCAACCGCGGAGATTCTTGTCACCGATGCGGGTCTGGCGGTAGCAGCGGTTATAGGCCGTTCGCGCCTTGTGGACGCCCGTCTTGGAATGGCTGGGCACATGGCCCGCGGCCGCCGTGTCCCAGAGCCCGGCGCGGGCAGCGGCGTCTGCGCGTCCGTGCCGGGGCAGTGCATCGATCATACGCGCGAGAACATGCCCCGCATGCATGGTGTCGGCGTTTCGGTCGACGATGGCAGTCGCCGTGGCGCGCATGGGCCCGGCGCCGAGTTCGATATTACTCTCGGTCAGGGGATCGTCGCTGTCCGCGCCGGTCTTGCCAGGGATGAGTGTCAGCGGCTGTTCGACCCGCACCGCCAGCGCGACCAGCCCGTGGGCCTGGCGGACCGCGTCGGGCACGTCGACGCGCACCGTGTGGAAGCCGCGCGACGCCGCGAATTTGAGGACATCGGCGGCGCGCAGCGACACGCGGCTGCCGTCCGCCCGCGTGCCGGTGACGGAAATCGCGTCGCCATTGAAGGCGGTATAGGGATGGCCCGATGTGGGGGTCGCGCGCTGCTCGTGGAGGCAGATCGATGACAATTCCGCGCTGCAGTTGCCGTTCGTGCAATGGAGCGGGACGGCGGATGCGGTCTGGACGACCCCCAGCATCTGGGGTTCGGCCCGGGCCGGCGATGCCGCCAGGGAACCGGCGAGCACGGGAACCGCAAACACTGCCATCAGTCCGAATTTGACCATGGGAGCCTCCCAATCGTGAAAATCGCCCAAAACCGTCGCACCGGGCACGCGCTGCGTCAATTCACGATGGGTTTCCTGTGCGCAGCGCGCAATTGCCTTCCCCGGCTCCGCTCGCTATGTCCTGAACCATGAACAAAACAAATATCTCACCTGTACATGTGGTTGGCGGCGGTCTCGCAGGAAGTGAGGCGGCCTGGCAGCTGGCGCGCGCCCAGGTGCCCGTGATCCTGCACGAGATGCGGCCCGAACGAAGCACCGAGGCCCATCAATCCGACCAACTGGCCGAGCTGGTCTGCTCCAACTCGTTTCGTTCCGACGACGCCGAGGGCAATGCCGTCGGCATCCTGCACGCCGAGATGCGTATCCTGGGCTCGCTGATCATCGCCGCGGCCGACTCGAACCGAGTGCCCGCCGGCAGTGCACTGGCGGTCGACCGGGACGCCTTCGCCGCACAGGTCAGCGCGGCAATTGCCGATCACCCGTTGATCGAGGTCGCGCGCGGCGAAGTGGCGGGACTGCCGCCCGAGGACTGGGACAATGTCATCGTCGCGACGGGTCCCCTCACCTCGCCGGATCTCAGCCAGGCGATCATCGACCTGACGGGCGAGGAGAATCTCGCCTTCTTCGATGCGATCGCGCCGATCGTCCACGCCGAGAGCATCGACATGGATGTCGCCTGGTTCCAGTCACGCTACGACAAGCCCGGCCCCGGTGGCACCGGCAAGGATTACATCAATTGCCCTATGGACGAGGCCCAGTTCGAGGGCTTCATCGATGCGCTGCTGGCCGCCGACAAGGTCGACTTCCATGAATGGGAGAAGAACACGCCCTATTTCGAGGGCTGCCTGCCGATCGAGGTGATGGCTTCGCGTGGCCGGGACACGCTGCGTTTCGGCCCAATGAAGCCGGTCGGGCTGACCGACCCGCGCACCGGCGGCCGGGCCCATGCGGTCGTCCAGCTGCGCCAGGACAACGCGCTGGGCACTCTGTTCAACATGGTCGGCTTCCAGACCAAGTTGCGCTACGGCCCCCAGCAGGAAATTTTCCGCACGATCCCCGGGCTCGAGAATGCCGAGTTCGCACGCCTCGGCGGCATTCACCGCAATACTTTCATGAACTCACCGCGCCTGCTCGATGGTTCTCTACGGCTGAAGGCGCAGCCACGATTGCGGTTTGCAGGCCAGGTCACCGGGGTCGAAGGCTATGTGGAAAGCGCGGCCATGGGGTTGCTGGCCGGGCGGTTCGCCGCCGCCGAACGCCATGGCGAGCCGGTCACGCTGCCGCCGAACACGACCGCCCATGGCGCACTCTTGGCCCATGTGACCGGGGGCGCGGATGACGAAACGTTCCAGCCGATGAATGTGAACTTCGGGCTGATCCCACCGCTGGAAGATGGCGCCCTGGCAGACATAAAGCGCAAGGAACGCAAAAAAGAGCGCCGCCGGCTGATGTCCCGCCGCGCCCTGTCGGATATCGCGGTATGGTTCAGCGACACCCCATTGGCAGCGGAGTAAGCCATGTCAAACCCCGGTGACGGCCCCGCCTCCTTCTGGGATGAACGCTATGTCGGCGACGATTACGTCTTCGGACAGGACCCGAATGTCTGGATGGCTGCCAATGAGGCTTTGTTCAAGCCCGGCATGACCGCGCTTCTGCCCGGCGACGGCGAGGGCCGCAACGGGGTCTGGCTCGCGGAGCGTGGGCTCCATGTCACCACGATCGATGCCTCATCCATCGGGGTCGAGAAGGCCCGCCGGCTGGCGGCGGCCCGCGGCGTCGAGATCGACATCCGGGTGGCCGATCTGCGTGACTGGGAGGTGCCCGCCGCCACCTTCGATCTCGTGGTCTTGGCCTTCCTGCATGTCGGACCGGACGACCGCACCGGGATACACCGCAAAATCGCACGCGCGCTCAAACCCGGCGGCCTCTTGCTTCTGGAGGGCTTTACGCCCGATCATCTGGGATACGGCAAGGGTGGTCCGAAGAACACAACGATGATGTTCACAGAGGAGCGCCTGCGCGACGATTTCGCGGACCTGCTCGAGATCGAGCATATTGAAGCATTGAAGACCGAGCTTCCCGCGAGCGAACGCCATGGCGGCCCAGCGGCGGTGATCCGCCTGCGGGCGCGGCGACGGGCTGATGAGGGGACGAAAACATGAGCACGGCTGTTCCGTTTACGATGAAGGGCCTCGATCACGTGGTGATCCGCTGCATCGACCTGGCCGTGATGAAGCATTTCTATTGCGACGTTCTCGGCGGCACGATGCAGGAGGAAGACACCGAAATCGGCCTCTACCAGGTGCGCATCGGCGCTCATATCGTCGACCTGATGCCCGTCGACGAGCCGTCCGGGCGCAAGGGCGGTCCGGCCCCCGGCAAGGACGGATACAACATGGATCACTTCGCGATCCAGGTGGAACCCTATGACGACGACGCGATCCGTGAATATCTGACGGGCCACGGCGTGGTACTGGGCTCCACCATCATCCGCGGCGGCGCGGAAGGTGAAGGCCCCGGGATCCACATCAAGGACCCCGAGGGCAACACGGTCGAACTGAAGGGACCGCCGGACCCGGCGTATAACTGATCATGACAGACTCCACTCCCCCGTTCGAAATGGAAGGTCTGGATCATCTGGTGATCCGCTGCGTGGATCTGGATGCGATGACGCATTTCTATTGCGATGTGCTGGGCTGCACGGTCGACCGGCACAACAAGGAGTTCGACCTGCTGCAGCTGCGTGCGGGAAATCAGCTGATCGACCTCGTCACCGTGGACGGGGTTCTTGGCCGCAAGGGCGGCGCGGCACCGGGACCCGAGGGACGCAACCTCGATCATTTCGCGATCCGCATCGATCGTTTCGACGATGCCGCGCTCCACACCTACATCGCCGAGCACAACATCGAGATCGTCGAGGAAGGCCCGCGCTATGGCGCCGACGGCACCGGGCCGAGCGTCTATTTGCGCGATCCGGAAGGCAATGTGGTCGAACTCAAGGGGCCGCCCAATCCCGGCTGAGGCTTAGCTCAGTATTTTCCACGGCACGCGGTCCAGCCCAGGCGCAGCACAGGCGGGGCTTGTGCTGCCGGGATGGCGAACGGATCGAAACCCACTTTTCGAATGGCCGCGATATGCCGGTCCGCAAGGCTTGCGAGAAGCAGGCCCCGTCGTGCCGGCTTCGGAATGTCGGGCAATGACGACCGCGCGTCCGCGAGAAGACACGCAGCGCGCTCCGCCATGGTTTCGACCGCTCGATTAAGCCCCGCCGACGGCTTGAGATCGAACAACCGGCGCCGTTCCACTTCATATTCGCTCAGCAGTTCCTCGGGAATGTACAGGCGCTGGGTCTGGGCATGGAACCCGACCGCACGCGCAAGACCGATGATCGCCCAGGCGGTTCCGACCTGACGTGCCGCCGCAATTGATACCTCGCCAGACCGATCCAGTGTCTGCATGACGAGCGCGGACAATTCCCCCGAGGTCTCCACCGCATAGGCTTCAAGCGTCTCGAAGTCAGGGGGTGGCCCGTCATCGAGATCCGCCTCGCGGGCATCGATCAGGCCGTCCAGTCGTTCGCGTGGCAGGCCATGTATGCGAATGGCGGCCCCCAGCGCATCCACCACGGGATGTTCGCGCGGATTGCCCGCATACAGGCCCTCGATCGTCTCGCGCCACCATTGCAGGCGGATTTGCCCGAGCAGCGGCTCGCTGACGATTTCGCGGGTCCGGGCGATCTCCAGATTGAACGCATAGAGCGCCAGCGCCGCCGCGCGTCGCGGCGGCGGCAAGAACAGCGCCGTCAGATACCGGTCATGGTCGTGACGGCGGACTTCATCCAGACAATATTGTTCGCTCGTCGTGAGGCTCATGGGCACCCTCACCCGTGAAAATCGGGCGTTCGTGTCGTGCGTAGGATCGACGCGGTGAATTTGCTATAGTCCGATTCGGGTTCTTGCAGAGGGGGATACTATGAAAAACCCATTGGAATCACTGCACATGACTGTCGTGCTGGGGGTCGTGTTGACCGTCATCATGGTGCTCGTGGCACAAGCGATCGCCGGTTAGGCGCGGAAAGGAAGATACAAAAATGGAATTCGATCCTTTCCTGTTACATCTGATCCGCGTTTTGCACGTCATTAGCGGCGTCATGTGGATTGGACTTCTCTGGTACCTGAACTTTGTCCAGGTACCGACCATGCCGAAAATTCCCGACGAAATGAAACCGGCCATCGGTAAGCATATTGCTCCGGCGGTCCTGTTTTGGTTTCGCTGGGGCGCAGCATCGACAGTTCTGTTTGGCCTCATCCTGGCCTGGATGCAGGGCTCGCTGGGCAGTTGGCTTGCCATCGGTCTGACCGACGGCAGCTTCGTCAGCGCAATGATCGGAATTGCGATGTGGTTCGGTCTGATCATGGCCTTCAATGTCTGGTTCGTGATCTGGCCAAATCAAAAGATCGCGCTGGGCATCGTGGATGCACCCGCCGAGGCAAAGCCGAAGTCGGCGCGCCGGGCGATGTTGTTCTCGCGCACCAACACCTTGCTTTCGATCCCCATGCTTTACGGCATGGTCGCGGCTCAGAACTCACCGTTCTGATCGGCTGAAAGCGATGACGTTTGCGGGGCCCTTCGGGGCCCCGTTTTCGTTAGGGAAGTACAATGAGGGCGGCGGCCACCCTGCGGTCCTCGGACAGGAGCAGGTTGAAGGTGCGTGCGGCAGCGCCGGTGTCCATCGGCTCAATGACGACCCCCGCCGCCCGCAATGGCGCCCGCAAGGCCTGGCTCACCAGTTGCATGCGCGGCCCACAGCCCAGTAGCAGCAGCTCGATGCCCTGTGAAGATTCGGATTCGGCCAAGACCGGCGCCAGGGCGGCGGCGTCAATATCCGTGAACGTGGAGACGGGCCAATCGATCGTCCGTTCGGGAAACACCAGAACCGAGTTTAAATAGGTGTATCCGGATATCTGGAACTTGCCGGCGCCG
>Ga0070727_10003471_pt1 | contig 14255 bp, 10 predicted proteins | sample tdAd472_FD_66722 | JGI IMG/M metagenome (GOLD analysis project Ga0070727, IMG submission 66722) | Marine sediment microbial communities from the Atlantic coast under amendment with organic carbon and nitrate - tdAd47.2 | ecosystem: Environmental > Aquatic > Marine > Coastal > Sediment | place...
GCGATTGCTTTTGCCTGTGGCAAAAAGAGTAGTTTACCGCTATCGCTGAAAAAAATAACGCAGTATAGCGCCAAAAGATCATATGCAAAATCGGGAAGTTATTTTTTGATCATTACTAAAGAAAAGAATATTGTTTTATAGCTTATATAGACTATGTTAGAAGAAATATATGCCTTGGGCTGGGTCGATTGGGTAGTCACCATTACTGGAATCATTTATGTGGTCTTGGCTGCCCGAGAAAACATCTGGTGTTGGTTTTGGGGCTTCATCAGTTGCAGTTTCTGGGCCTATGCTGATTTTTATCTGTATCAACTGTACGCCGATGGGGCACTTCAACTCTTTTATGTAGCCATGAGTGCCTGGGGATTGTGGCAGTGGCAATTTGGCCAAGGAGCAAAGGGTACTTTACCGATTCAAAAGATGGAAAGGCAGGAGCATATTGGGGTCATAAGTTTAGGAATAATCGGAGGAGTCCTCGCTGGATACTTTTTGGGCACTTATACCGATGCTGCTGCGTCTTATCCCGATGCCATCACCACCGTATTTGCCATATTAGCTACTTATCTAGTGGTACAAAAGAAATTAGAGAACTGGTTATATTGGTTGGGAATAGATTTTGCCTACCTATTTATATATGGAAGCCAAGGCGCCTATTTGTTTGTATTGATCATGTTGATCTACTTGGTGGTGGCTTATTATGGTTGGAAAAATTGGCAAAGGAGCTACATCGCTTACGCGTAATTTTTTTCAGTTGAATTCCATTCTGGCGAGGGAAGTGTGCAATAGATATAGCGTCACGGACGTTATTATCTCTCTCTTAAATCCTTTCCAATTACTCACCTTTTCTACATTATTTAGATTCAATCTAAATAATTAACTGCCTTAACATTGAATAAGTCTAGGTTCTTGTTAAAAGCAAAAGTTTATATCTTTGCGGTGATTTTTAGAAATTGAAATAAACTGCATTTTTTGCTACGATATAAAAAGCTGTAAAACAGTTAATTACAACTTATTTTTTTGTGGCGTTAACAAGCAAATCTAAGATGAAAAGCGGAATAACCAAGAACCTTTTCCTTCTAGTACTCATGCTGACCGCAGATTTTGCATACGGACAATCTGGTCAAAGTGGATTTAGTTACTTCATTTACACACTTGTTGGTGTATCTATTCTAATCTTACTTTTCCTGGTTATCCAGGTAGCTGATAATCTACTGGCGGTAGAAGCCAAGCATTCGGGAGCCGATAAAGCCAAGGCCAATTATTCGATCTTCCCCAACTTCAAAGAATTATTTGCACCGAAAGCACCTGCTTATGCAAATGATGCTCCTATTCATGTATTGAAGCAAGGGCATGATATTCTATTGGAGGGGGCTCCTGCATCAGCAGATATTGCAGCGGGTACATCAGTGACGACCTTTGCTGTTCAGCCCCCCAATTTTACTGGCTTATCTCCTATCCCCAAATTATTGGTGGAAGTTGGAGATGAAGTAAAAGCTGGCGATCCTATCTTTTTTGATAAGAAAGTGCCAGAAGTAAAGTTTGTAGCACCGGTCAGTGGTGAAGTCATCGCTGTGACACGTGGCGAAAAACGATCTATCGCGGAGATTGTGATTTTGGCGGATAAAGAGCAAAAGCATCGTGCTTTACCGGCTTTTGACTTGGCCAAAGGATCAGAAGAAGAGTTGAGAGCTTATTTATTGGAGCATGGTGCCTGGTCTCTTTTCCAGCAACGTCCCTTCAATGTGATTCCAGCTCCTGGAGATGTGCCGCGAGATATATTCGTTTCTACGTTCGATTCTGCGCCATTGGCACCTGATGCCAATCTGGTGGTCGCGGGTAGAGAAGTGGCCTTCCAGAAAGGACTCGATGTGTTGAATCGCTTGACCACTGGAGCTGTGCATTTGGGACTGAATGCTAAAGGAGAAGAATCTCCGTCTGCTGCTTTCACGGAAGCTGAAGGGGTAGAAAAGCACTGGTTTCATGGAAAACACCCCGCTGGTAATGTGGGTATCCAAATTCACCATACCAAGCCTATCGGTGGGACTGACAAGGTTTGGACGCTAGGCGTACAAGAAGTCATTGCCTTGGGTAGCTTATTCTTGGATGGTCAGTATGATGGTTCTAGAGTAGTAGCGGTAGTAGGAGCAGAGTTAAGTGAACCTACTTATGTGAGAACTTACCTCGGCGCCAAGATTGAAGATTTGTTGAAAGGCCAGACGGTCAGTGACAATGTTAGATATATCTCTGGTGATGTTTTATCTGGACAACAAAAATCACTAGGCCAATTCCTAAATTATTATGATGATCAACTCAGTGTAATTGCTGAAGGTGATTATTATGAATTGTTTGGCTGGTTGTTGCCGATTTCACCCAGACCAACTATATCAGGAACTTTCCCGAATTTCCTTTACCCTAATGCTAAATTCCAAGCGGATACCAATACACATGGTGAGAAGCGAGCTTTTGTGGTAACAGGACAATATGAGAAAGTACTTCCTATGGATGTATTCCCACAACATTTGATGAAAGCCATTCTAGTCAATGACTTTGAGCGAATGGAAGGATTGGGAATCTACGAACTAGCTGAGGAGGATGTGGCGCTTTGCGAGTTTGTTTGTACTTCCAAACAACCCTTGCAACAGATATTGAGAGAAGGTTTAGAAACCATGAGAGAACAGAGTTAAGCCGGAAGGATATTATTCCAGCCGAAACATTTGAACATCTTTTCGAACTTGCTATAAAAGATTATGAAAAAAGCACTGCTGAATTTTCTACAGCAAATTGAACCAGATAAAAAGAAGTCTCCATTTTTGCACACGGTGTATGATGGTTTCTTCACTTTCGCTTTTGCTCCCAACACCACTACGTCTAAAGGAGTGCATATCCGAGATGGAATGGACCTCAAGCGTACGATGGTGCATGTAGTGATTGCGATGCAACTCTGTTATTTGTTTGGTACCTTTAATATAGGTCACCAACACTACTTAGCCTTAGGGCAATACACCGGACTTTTGGAAGGCTTTCACCTGAAACTGGCCCATGGTCTGATCAAACTATTACCTATTTTTGTTGTCACACATGTAGTGGGCTTAGGAATAGAGTTTTGGTATGCAGCCAAGAAAGGACATTCCATAGAGGAAGGTTTCTTGGTATCCGGTGCATTGATTCCTTTAATCATGCCTCCAGATATTCCATTGTGGATTCTTACCGTATCTATCTTTTTTGCAGTAATCATTGGTAAAGAAGCCTTTGGTGGAACGGGAATGAACATTTGGAACATTGCGCTATTATCCAGGGTCTTTATCTTCTTTGCTTACCCGACCTATATTTCAGGTGATGAGGTATGGGTATCTGGTATAGAAGGAACCGAAGTAAACGGCTTGCCGGCATATATGAGTAGCGAATACGGCTGGGCGCACGGCGTTTTTGATTGGTTATTCCAAAGCTTCGGCTGGTCTACCTTCGGAGACGGAGGCGTGCTGGTTGCAGATGGTTATACCGGTGCCACGCCACTTTCATTAGCGGTTAGCGGCGGATGGGAAAAGGTAACGAGCGTTTATACCGAGTCTCAGATGTGGTGGGGTACCATCCCTGGTTCTATCGGAGAAACGTCCAAGCCGCTGATTATTGTAGGTGCCCTATTCTTGATTGCTACTGGTGTAGCCAGCTGGCGTATCATGGTATCTATGATATTGGGTGCTGCTGCCATGGGATTAATCTTGAACGGGATTGCTCCTGCGGAATTTACCGAGACCACGGCTGGTATCTTCAAATTTATGGCGGTACCTTGGTACTACCAGTTATCGATGGGAAGTTTCCTTTTCGCGATGGCATTCATGGCTACCGATCCGGTGACGGCCTCTTCGACCAATACCGGTAAATGGATATACGGCTTCATGATTGGTATGGTAGGTATTATTATTCGGGTGATGAACCCCGCCTATCCTGAAGGATGGATGTTGGCGATTCTATTTATGAATACCTTCTCTGCCTTAATTGATCACTATGTCTTGGAAGCCAATATGAAGAGACGGGCCAAGCGAACGGAAGTAGCGGTAAGCTGAAAAAACATTAATTAAACTAAAAATTAATAGCTGTGGGTACCAGATACGTTGTCATATTTGTTGTCGCATTAACAGCTAGTGTTGCTGTTTTGTTGACCGGTTTTCGTCAGATTACCAAGCCGGTAGCTGATAGAAATGAAGAGATTTTCAATAAGCGAGCGATATTGAGTGCTGTAGGGGATTATTTGGGAGAGGGAATGAAGGTAAGTGACCTGCAGGACGATCAGGTACTTGGTATTTTTGATGAGCAAGTACAGCAAGTGACGCTAGATATGCAAGGGAATGAAATCGAAGGCGTAAAAGCGGAGGATATTGAAATGGCTAAGGAAAAAAAGAAGCCTTCTGCGGAACGAAAGCTGCCTTTGTTCATCTATAGCCAGGGTGGCGAAAAGTTTTATATCGTCTCTATTAGAGGGGTTGGTTTATGGGATGAAATTTGGGGTAATATCGCCCTGAAAAGTGATTTGAATACGATTGCAGGTGCCTCTTTTGACCATGCCGGGGAAACACCGGGTTTGGGTGCTGAGATCAAAGACAATTCTGCTTTCCCAAGAGCCTTCAAAGAAAAAGAGATTTTTAAGGATGGAGAATATGTTTCCATCAATGTTAGAAAAGGTGGAGCCATCGATAAGAAGCATGAGGTGGACGGTATTACAGGAGCAACGGTAACTTCTGATGGTGTAACAGATATGTTGTACGATGGGATCAAAAACTATATCCCTTATTTCAACAGTATTCGCCAGCAAAGTATGCGATAAGCTAAGCCTTCATACGCTTGGTAATAGAAGATATCAATTGAATTAAATAGAAAATCAACCATAATGGCTGAAACATTAGAAAAAACTGCCGCAAAAACAGCTGAACCCTTATTTGGGAAGAAGGAAAAGAAGCTGTTGACGGATCCATTAAATGACAACAATCCCATTACGGTACAAGTACTGGGAATTTGTTCGGCCCTAGCAGTGACCTCTTTGGTATGGCCTTCTCTAGTCATGGCGATTGCTGTGATCTTTGTGTGTGCTTTTTCCAACTTATTTACTTCACTGCTTAGAACCTATATTCCAAAGCAAGTACGGATGATCGTCCAATTGGTGATTATTGCTTCTTTGGTAACATTAGTGGAGCTTACACTAAAATATCTCAACTACCCTGTATACAAGCAATTGTCTGTATACATCGGATTGATTATTACGAATTGTATCGTAATGGGACGCCTTGAGGCTTTTGCCATGGCGAATAAACCCTGGCGCTCCTTCCTAGATGGTATTGGTAATGGCTTAGGCTATGGTGCTATCTTGGTGATGGTAGGTGTAATTCGTGAAATCTTCGGTAAAGGAAGCCTTTTTGCAAGTAGTCCTTTTGAATGGAAAATCATCGGACCATCTGCAGAATACAGCATTGATACCACTACAAGTTGGATGTTTGGCTGGTATGCCAACAACAACCTCATGGTGCTTTCTGCCGCTGCTATGTTCATTATCGGTATTATGATTTGGATACAGCGTAGTTACAACAAGAAACTGGTTGACGTATCTTAAGTAAGAGGTACTACTCCTAATTTGATAAGCTAATTAATTAAAAATACAATGGGCGAGTTTATAAATGTATTCGTCAGAGCAGCATTCATCGAAAATATGGTCTTGGCCTATTTCTTGGGAATGTGTTCTTATCTGGCCGTATCCAAATCTGTCCAAACTGCTTTTGGTTTGGGATTGGCCGTGATTTTTGTTTTGGGGATAACGATGCCGATCAACTGGTTGATTCAAACCTACTTATTGTCAGAAACTGGCATATTGGGGATTGACCTGACCTTTTTGCGCTTTATTTTGTTTATCGCTGTAATTGCCTCTATGGTGCAGTTAGTAGAGATGATTGTGGAAAAATATTCGCCGAGTTTATATGCAGCATTAGGGATTTTCCTTCCGCTGATTACGGTGAACTGTGCGATCCTAGGGGGCTCTTTATTTATGGTAGCCCGGGACTATAATTTCTCTCAGTCTGTGGCTTTCGGTTTAGGTGGAGGTTTTGGCTGGTTCTTGGCGATTATTGCTATCGCTGCGATTCGAGAAAAAATCCGTTACTCTGATATCCCTGCTCCTTTACGTGGCTTGGGTATGGCGTTTATACTAACAGGTTTGATGGGTATGGCTTTTATGAGCTTGATGGGGATTGATCCTGCAGTATTTGGTGGCGCTGGAAATTAAGATTACTATTATTATCATAATAAAGGAACAATGACAACAATAATATTTGCTGTATTGGTTTTCGTTTCTGTCATATTGGCCTTATCCTTTATGCTGATTTTTGCCAGGAAACGCTTGGTACCACAAGGCGAAGTCAAGATTGTGGTCAATGGCGACGAGAGTAACCCGCTGATGGTGTCTCCCGGTTCTTCGCTATTGTCGGCACTTTCTGATAGAAGTGTATTTCTACCCTCCGCTTGTGGTGGTGGTGGTACATGTGCGATGTGCGAATGTCATGTAGAAGAAGGAGGTGGAGATGTATTGCCAACAGAGTTGAATCACCTGACACGTAGAGAGGTAGCTGAGCACAAACGTTTGGCTTGCCAGGTAAAGGTGCGTTCTGACATGAAAATTCGTATTCCAGAAGAGATTTTTGGTATCAAGAAGTGGGAATGTGAAGTGGTCTCCAACTATAATGTGGCGACCTTCATTAAGGAATTCGTGGTGAAACTACCAGAAGGTGAAAACTTGGACTTTGAATCAGGTGGATATATTCAGATTGACGTGCCGGAGATCGTTTGTGATTTCGACAAGATTGATATTACGTCTCATCCTGGTTTAGGTAAGGATCCAATGGAATTCAAACCAGAATGGGATCAATACGGAATGTGGTCGCTATCGATGAAGAATGATGAGGAGCAATTCCGCGCTTATTCTATGGCCAATCACCCAGCAGAAGGTAATATCGTGATGTTGAATATTCGTATCGCTACCCCACCTTGGGATAGAAAAGCGAATGGTTGGATGCAGGTGAACCCAGGCGTATGTTCTTCTTACGTTTTTACACGTAACCCAGGAGACAAGGTGACGATTTCTGGTCCTTATGGTGAGTTTTTCATCAAGCCTACCAAGAAAGAAATGGTTTATATCGGAGGGGGAGCAGGAATGGCGCCATTGCGTTCGCACATCTTCCACCTTTTCCATACGATGAAGACCAAAGAACGAAAAGTATCTTATTGGTACGGTGGTCGATCAAGAAGAGAACTCTTCTATACGGATGACTTTAGAAGTATCGAAAATGACTTTGACAACTTCCGCTATTATGTAGCCCTTTCTAATGCTACCGAGGAAGATAATTGGACGGTCATGGATAATATCGATGCAGAAGGAGATGGTTTTACCGGTTTTATTCACCAAGTATTGTATGATCAATACCTGTCTAAACACCCCGAACCAGAGGAAGTAGAATACTACTTATGTGGACCTCCATTGATGTTGCAGGCCGCTCTGAAAATGCTCGATGAGTTAGGGGTGCCTGAAGAAAACATTGCTTTTGATGACTTTGGTAGTTAAGACCAAAGTAAGCCTATAGAGAATTAGAAAAAGCCTTGTCCCTTGGACGAGGCTTTTTCTTTGCTCTCAATCGAACAAATCCTTGCTTTCATCTAGAAATATTCACTGACCATCGGGAATTGCTTTCTTTAGCACCAGAAACCAAAAAACAGAAATTATGTGGAAGAAGATCTCCTTTTTATGTGTAGCAGTACTCTCCATTGCTTCACTCCATGGCCAAACCGTTGACGACATCTTAGCTAACTACTATGAAAATGCAGGTAGTTATGAAAAGTGGAAAGCCTTGACCTCCCAAAAAATGATCGGTACGATGTCGATGGGCCCCATGGAATTCAAAGGAACTGTTTATTCGAAACCGCCTAATAAGCAAAGGGTGGTAGTCGATGTACAAGGAACAGAATTGATCCAGGCCTATGATGGCAAAACAGCTTGGATATTATTCCCACTTCAGACGGGACCTGATCCGCAAATTATGCCGGCTGATCAAGCGGAACAATTTACCAGCCAGGAATTTGAAATGCCATTCATGGATTATAAAGAAAAAGGTAATACACTAGAACTAGAGGGTAAAGAAGAGGTAGAAGGTGCCGAAGCCTTTAAAATCAAACTAACCAAGAAGGACGGCAAGGTTCAATATTACTATTTTGATGCCGAACATTATGTGCCAATTATGATGAAAGAGGCTATCGCTAGTGGACCTGCTAAAGGCCAGGATGCTGAAACTTTCTTGAGTGACTATCAAGAGGTAGATGGCTTGATGATTCCTTTTTTTATTGAGGTGAAAGTAGGAGGACAAACGGCTCAAAAAATAAGCATCGAATCCATGGTGTTTAACGAGGAGATGAAGGATGACCTTTTTACTATGCCTAAAAAGTCAAAGGAAGCGCCCGCGAGTGGCAATTAATGTAAGTGCTTGTTTGGAGGTAGCGTAAATCAATATTTTCGCTTCCAAAGCCTACCTCCAAATAAACACTAAATGAGTAATTATTTTATATAAGCGCTGAAGTAAACTGTAATGGAGTGCTTCAGCGCTTTTTTTTTAGCCGTTACTTAAGAAAACTACGATGAAAAAAACTTTCCTATATATTTTTGCGCTATTACTCTGCCTTCCTCATCTAAATGCTCAAACCAAATCCCCTAAAGGAAAAGCTTTATTTGGCGGCCTTCGCGCGCGGCAGATCGGCCCTGCCACTATGAGTGGTCGGATTTCTTCGATTGCTGTCGTGAGTGATGAGCCGGAAGTCATCTATATCGGTGCCGCAGGGGGCGGGGTGTGGAAAACAGTGACGGGCGGAACGACCTTTCGACCCATTTTTGATGATCATACCCAATCCATTGGTAAAATTGCAATAGATCCCTCAAAGCCAGAGACGGTGTGGGTGGGAACAGGAGAGCCCTGGGTGCGTAATAGCGTCTCCGTTGGTACTGGGATTTACAAATCCACCAATGGAGGTACCAATTGGAAAAACATGGGGCTGGAGGATTCCGAGCGAATTGGAGATATCATTGTCCACCCCCAGAATTCAGACGTCGTATATGTGGCGGTGCTAGGCCATCTTTGGGATGCCAATGAGGAGCGAGGTGTATTCAAAACGATAGACGGCGGTAAGAATTGGGAAAAGGTACTTTATCTAGATGCGGATACAGGCTGTTCGGATCTAGCTATGGACCCCGATAACCCGGATATCTTGTACGCATCTATGTGGAGCTATCGCCGCCTACCCTGGACCTTCGATTCGGGCTTTACGGGCAAAAGCGGTGTCTATAAATCTACGGATGGTGGGCAGCACTGGAATACCATTCACAAAGGACTACCTGCGGGTAAATTGGGGCGAATGGGTATTGGTGTAGCCCCCTCCAATGGCCAAGTCATTTACTTATCTGTTGAAGCGGAAAAACAAGCGGATAATGGCCTCTATTTGTCGACTGACCAAGGCGAAAACTGGGAGCAGGTGAGCACGGATTTCAACACCACAGTCAGGCCTTTCTACTTTGCCAATGTAGTAGTCGATCCCCAAAATGACAGTATCGTTGCCAAGTGCGGCTTGAATGCAATTATCAGTGAAGATCGGGCCAATCGCTTTAGAACCATGGGCTTGGGCGTCCACTCTGATATTCATGATATTTGGATTGATCCCAATAATACAAAACACATTCTACTGGGCACAGATGGTGGTGTTTATGAGTCTTTAGACCGTGGGCAAACCTTCAAAATGTGGATGAATCTGCCCGTCTCTCAATTTTATCATGTCAGTGTGGATAATGATAAGCCTTATCATGTTTACGGCGGGCTTCAAGATAATGGCTCCTGGTTTGCCCCTTCTCAAAAAGCCGGGGGGATTGGGAATGGAGATTGGAAATCTTCCTTTGGAGGAGATGGTTTCTATAGCTTTCGGCATCCAACCAATAAAGACATTATATTCAGTGAATACCAAGGAGGGAATTTGGCTCGCTACAACCAGAAGACGGGGCAGGCCAAAGAGATAAGGCCCTATCCTAAAGCGGATGAAGACAAGTTTCGATTCAATTGGAATGCGCCTGTACATCTTAGCCCCAACCAAGCTGAAAGAATGTACTTCGGAGCACAGTATCTATTTGTTTCGGAAGATATGGGAGATAGTTGGAAGCGAATTTCACCCGACCTAAGCAGCAATGACAAAGAAAAACAGCAGCAACATAAATCTGGTGGTTTAAGTATCGATAATTCTACGGCCGAAAATCATTGTACGATTTACACGATAGCGGAATCGCCTAAGGATGAGGATGTGATTTGGGTCGGTACCGATGATGGAAACCTACAACTCAGTGCAGATGGCGGAAAGAATTGGAGGAATATCACCGCGAATGTGCCGGATTTGCCTGCTAACACCTGGGTGACCTTTATCGAAGCCAGCCCGCACGCCAAAGAAACGGCTTTTGTGGCGTTTGATGGACACCGAACTGGAGACCCCAAAACCTACCTGTACCGTACCGATGATTTGGGTAAAACCTGGTCGGCCATTAGTGAAAATGGAACCGCGGGTTATGCCTTGAGTATCCGACAGGATTTGGTAAACCCTGATTTACTTTTCTTGGGTACAGAATTTGGACTATACCTTTCTTTGGATGCGGGTCAAGGCTGGGACCGCTTTGAAAATAACATGCCTAAGGTCGGAGTGAGAGACATGGTCGTTCACCCTACCGCCAATGCCCTGGTTATGGCGACTCATGGTAGAGGTGTCATCATTATTGATGATCTATCGCCTTTGCGGCAGATAAGTCCGGAAATACTAGCAGAAAAAGTATCCTTTTTTGAAATCCCTCCAACGATTCTTCGTGACCCTGGAGCGGGCGGAGCATGGTTTGGGGGTTCAGGCAATTTCGTGGGAGCTAACCCCAATACAAACGCACAGATCATTTATTATATGAATAAGCGACATACCTTCGGTAAGATGTATATCGAGGTATGGAAGGACGGAGAATTGTTGCGTACGTTGCCGGCGGGTAAACGAGCTGGGATCAATTTTGTTGAAATGCCAACAGCGATTGATAAGCCAAGGGCCGCCCCTTCTAAAAACCGAACGGCCTTGATTGGCTCCTTGTCTGGCCCCAATTTAGCGGCTGGCACATATCAGGTGAAATTGGTAAAAGGAAAAACGACTTATGATACGGCTTTTGAACTCAAGTATGATCCCGATTCACCCTACACCCTAAAAGATCGTCAGGTACAACGGAATCATACGATGAAGCTGTACCACATGACCGAGCGGCTGGCTTACCTGTATCACGCCTTGGATGAAGTGCAAGAGCAGACTAAAGCTATTGCTGGGCTCAAGAAGAAAGCTCTACAAAAAATGGAAGCCTTTCAACAATCGGTCGCCGATGCCAAAGGGCAAATATCTTCTCAGGAGGGAGACTACTATGTAAATGAAAGTGAACTCTTGCACGAGAAAATATCTGATTTGTACCGACAGATCAGTAGTTTTCCAGGCCGCCCTTCTACTTCTCAAATTGATCGCAGTGCTTTGTTGGAAGGCGACTTGAAAAAGCTGGATGCAAGGATTGTTCAATTATTAGAAGAGGATTTGCTGGCCATTAATAAATTGCTGATCAAGGCTAAGCAGGAGGCGATTAGCTATAGCAGTGTGGAAGCGTTTATGAAATCAGAAAAGAAAGGTAGCCAAAGTGGTGGTGGTCAATTGCGACGGACGGGAAAAGAGATGTACCATCAGTTATTGAGAAGCCCGCAAGGCTTGGGCGCTTTTCGACAGTGGTGATAGTTTGCTAGGCAAGACTTCAGAAGTTTTCCAGGACAGGACTGGGGAAACTTCTGAAGTCTAAGCCTTGTTCGCTATGTTGCTGTACGTCTTTATTTCTTCAAGTTTTCCACAATCACTTTGATATCAACCCGTCGGTTGAGGCGCTTAGGGTTATCATCCTGGATTTCTCCTTTCCCTTCCATATAGATTTGATCGATGGCGATATCGTTTTCCCTAAAGAAAACGGCTATGTTTTTCGCCCTTTCTTCTGATAGTTTCAGGTTGTAGATATCTTGGCCAATATCATCGGAATAGCCCACAATTTCCGCTCGTATGATATTCTTGGTTTTGATAAATTTGGAGAAGTCCTCCAGTAAATTCATTTCATTAGCTGAAATCTCATATTTATCGAAATCAAAGTAGATCGTGTGTGTGAATTCTTCGGTGATGGGCGCTCGGATCACGTTGACTACAGTATCTTCTTCAATCGGTTCTGGCGCTGGAGGAGGTACTGATTTAGGTGTCAAATAAGGTTGTAAGAGTAAGGTAATCGGATACAATTCCTTATTGTCTGACTCCGGAATAGGAAAGGTATTGTGGTAAGGATAGTAGGCGTCTTGTGCCACTTCTAAGTCGAGTACTTCATCTGCTCCCGCACAAATAAAGAATCGTCCTGTTTCATCCGTTGTGATCGGATCTCGGCCATTGATATGCAAGATACTAGGAATAGGCTCTCCATTTAAAGAATCAATGATATACCCTTCCACAAAAGTGATGGGTTCGCTATGTAGGGTTTGCGTCAAATCAAAGTGGTAGATATCCATGTCTCCGAATCCACCTGTTCGATTGGAAGCAAAATAGCCCGATTTGTTGCTAGCAGATAGAAATAGGCCCATATCATCGAAAGCCGAATTGACGGGGCGTCCGAGGTTAATCGCATTTGACCAAGTATCGGTGTTAGGGTCTTTCCAACTCATATAGATATCCTTTTGCCCCATACCTGGATGACCATCCGAGGTGAAGTAAAGCGTCTTACCGTCATTGGAGATATAGGGGGCTTCTTCGTATCCAGGCGTATTGATATTATTGCCCATATTGACTGGTTCAGCCCAAGTTCCATCCGTTTTTCTTTTGCTGTACCACAAGTCAAACAAGCCTAAGCCACCCGATCGATTGCTAGCAAAATAAATGGTAGAACCATCGCAACTAATACTCGCCTGACCTTCCCACTCACTTGAATTGGCCAAACCTTCAATACTTTTGATATCGACAATTTTCTGATCTGAAATCATGGCTTCCCAGATATCACAGGGGCCTTCTACATCCTTTCGCCGACAAGCCGTAAAGTAAATGCGTCGACCATCTCTCACCATAGAAACCATTCCCTCTGGGTATTTGGTATTGAAATTCCCGACGGACTTTGCCTTTCCCCATTTGTTATTCTTGAATTCACTCATGAATAAATCTTCATCCTGGAATATGGCCTTTTGGCGATTAAAGTAGAGGGTTTTTTCACCGTTAAGGAGCATGGGGAAGTAATCATTAAACTCCGAATTGATCGCGGCGCCTAGGTTTTCTACTTGTGCAGAATTGATGAAAGCAACAGAATCCATCGCCATTTTACAAGCGATGATGTTTTGGTCAAGCTTTTCCAAATAACGCAATTCGGCTTCGGCTTCTTTATCGAGATTTAGCGCAAAACTGGTGCTATCTCCCTTTTGTAGATATTGGAAGCGGTAGTAGTAATCTAAAGCTTTGGTATATTCCCCCGATTTGTAAAAAGCGTCTGCTGTTTCATAATATAAAGACCTGGAAAAATTGGGATCAGCATAGAGCGTCTTTTCGTAATGTTCTGCTGCCTTGGGATAGTTATTGATCATTACATAGGCCGCTCCGATACCGCGATGCGCTGCATATAATCCCGGACTCAACTGCAGCGCTTTCCGAAATTGCCGGATAGCCTGGTTGTATTTCTTATCCAGTAGTGATTCTGTCCCTTTTTGGTACAATTGAGTTGCAGCGGTCGGTGATTTAAACGTTTTTTGGGCTAGGATGGTGGCAGACCACAATACCATTCCAATGAGAAGAGATATGATTTTTGGAGACATCGGTAAATAGTTTAATGTTATACTTTTTGCCTATTGGCTAGTGTTGGGAATCTATAGACTACCTTATATCTTACTGGGTGTTGGTGTTTTCCTAGTAGCCTTATGTATTTTCCTCGGACAAAGGTAAGTTTTCTGTGAAGTTCTTTAAAAAGCTCTAGGCCTAAGGATCAGATATTTCTAAATAACTTCTCTTAGTAATGAAAAATAAATAACTAAGACCAATTAGCGTTATCTTTTTCCACCAGCCGTCGTTGTTCATCACTCACGTAGCTAGGCTATGCTCTTTCTTCTCGCCTAGCCTGGTGAAAA
>Ga0070727_10003474_pt1 | contig 14249 bp, 13 predicted proteins | sample tdAd472_FD_66722 | JGI IMG/M metagenome (GOLD analysis project Ga0070727, IMG submission 66722) | Marine sediment microbial communities from the Atlantic coast under amendment with organic carbon and nitrate - tdAd47.2 | ecosystem: Environmental > Aquatic > Marine > Coastal > Sediment | place...
CTGCTCGGCGGCACCGAGTAACGCCTTCACCGGCGCGAAACTGCGCCTGTGTACCGGGGTTACCCCCAATTGCCGCAAAGCCTCCATGTGCAGAGCCGTTGGGTAACCCTTGTGCGCAGCGAAGCCGTAGCCTGGATACACCTGCTCCAGTTCAACCAGCTCCTGGTCCCGCTGCACCTTGGCCAGAATAGAGGCTGCGGCGATAGCAGGCACCCGGTTATCCCCCTTGACCACCGGCTCTGACTCGTACTCCCACCGAGGTAATCGATTGCCATCCACGAGCACATAGCCGGGCTGTGGCTCCAGCCCCTGCACCGCACGCTTCATTGCCAGCAAGGACGCCTGCAGAATGTTCAGCTGGTCGATTTCCTCCACGCTTGCCCGCGCCACACACCAGGCGAGAGACTGCTCGCGAATCAGCGCGGCCAATTCATCACGACGTGCCGGAGACAATTTTTTCGAATCGCGCAAGCCCGCCACGGGACGGTGTGGGTCAAGAATAACCGCCGCCGCAACCACATCGCCCGCCAGAGGACCACGACCCACCTCGTCGACACCGGCCAGGTCTGTGCGCTCCCAGTCGGTACGCCAGAGATCATCCATGGGGAGATTGCTCCCGGGCCAGCTCAAGCAGAGCCTGGGCACTTTGCACTGCATAGCCCTGTGCCAGCTGTTGCTGAATGCTATCGAAGTACCGCAACTGGTCCGCCGCCGCCTCGCTGTCGAGCAGCCGCTCTAGGCTGTCGGCCATGGCTTCCGGAGTAGCGCCGTCCTGCAACAGTTCGGGCACCAGGGCTCGACCGGCCAGCACATTGGGCAGCGCGGCATACTCCGTGCGCGCCAGCCTGGAAATGAGCCACCAGGAAAAAGCAGCCATGCGGTAGGCAACCACCATCGGGCGTTTGAGCAGAGCCGCTTCCAGCGTGGCCGTACCGGAGGCCAGCAGGATAGCGTCTGCTGCAGCCATGACCTCCCGCGAACGCCCGCTTACCAGCGTCACCGGCAGATCCGCCTGGTCCTGTAGCATGCTGCGCAGCTCCGCTTCGCGGGCTTCGTTGGCAGCCGGGATCACGAAGGTGAGCGAGGGGTGTCGCTGCCAAAGCAGGCGGGCAGCCTGCAAAAACAAAGGGGCCAGCAGGCGCACCTCCCCTCCCCGGCTTCCGGGAAGCAGCGCCAGCAAGCGACCCGGCGGATGCAGCCCGAGCTCCACCCTGGCAACGCTTGCCTCCACACGCGCCGGCAACTCATCCGCCAGCGGATGACCAACAAAACGCACCGGTACGTCATGATCACGGTAAATCGCGGTTTCAAAAGGAAACAGGCATAACATCAAATCGACCGCGCGTTTTATCTTGCGCATTCGCCCTTGCCGCCAGGCCCATACGGAAGGACTGACCAAATGCGCAGTGGGAATGCCGCATGCACGCAGTTTGCACTCAAGTTGCAAATTGAAATCAGGGGAATCTATGCCCAGAAAAAAATCCGGGGGATTGTCGCGAAAGTACCGGTAGACACCGCTGCGGATACGCAGCAATTCAGGCAGACGCTTCAGTGGCTCAACGAAGCCCATCACCGACAGGCGCTCCATGGGATACAGGCTTTCCAGCCCCTGCTCAGCCATCAACGGGCCGCCTATCCCCTCCACAACCAGTTCGTCACACTGGTCTCGCAGCGCGGCCAGTACGCGCGAACCCAGAATGTCACCGGAGGCTTCTCCGGCGAGCACGCCTATACGCAGGCAGCGCCGGGCCATTTCTAGCGAACGATGCCGCGTTCCGAGGCGCGCACCGAGTCAATCAGCACCTGCACCTCCGGCGTTTCACGCAGCATGGTTTCCAGACGCTGCAGGGCAAGCTCCAGGGTTAGCCCCTGACGGTAAAGAATCTTGAAGGCGCGACGCAGTTGGCTGATGGCCTCTGCGGAAAAACCACGTCGCCGCAAACCTTCAGTATTGATCGTCTTCGCTTCAGCGGGCGAACCGCTGACTGTCACATAGGCGGGCACGTCTTTGCCGATAGCCGTGCCCATACCACTGAAACTGTGCGCGCCAATCTTGCAGAACTGATGAACCAGCGTGTAGCCGCTGAGTATCGCCCAGTCACCCACGTGCACGTGCCCGGCGAGAGCTGTGTTGTTCACCAGAATGGTATGGTCGCCGACCACCGAATCATGCCCGATATGCACGTATGCCATGAGCAGATTGCCATTACCGATAGTAGTTTCCGAGCGGTCCTGCACGGTACCACGATGTATAGTGACGTTCTCACGAATGATATTATTGTCGCCTATAACCAGCCGCGTGGGCTCGTTGCGGTATTTCAGGTCCGGAGTGCTCTCGCCGATACTGGAGAACTGGTAGATATGGTTGCCGGCGCCGATCTGTGCGGGCCCGCGAATCACCACATGCGGCTCAATAATGCTTCCGGGACCAATTTCTACATCCGCCCCGATCAGGGACCAGGGGCCCACCGTCACGTCGTCAGCAAGGCGCGCTGTGGGGTCAACGATGGCGGTTTCGTGAATCATCGATCGGCGCAGAGAATCGACGCAGAGGCGGCCAACTCACCGTCGACATCGGAGCTCACGTCAAACTTCCAGATACCACGACGCTCCGACACAATAGAGGCGCGAAGCATTACCCTGTCCCCGGGGACGCAAGGCCGCTTGAAACGCAGTTTGTCAGCGCCTACAAAATAGTAGATGGAACCGTCTGCAGGCGTCTTGTTCATGCTTTTAAAGCCCAGAATACCCGCCGCCTGTGCCATCGCCTCCACCAGCAGCACGCCCGGGAAAACCGGCTTGTCGGGGAAGTGGCCGTCAAAAAAAGGCTCGTTAATTGTCAGGTTCTTGTACGCAACAATCGACTTACCGAGGTCCAGTTCCACAACTCTGTCTACCAGCAGAAAGGGATACCGGTGCGGCAGGTATTTGCGAATTTCGTCGATGTCCATCATGGGTGGGTCCTTAATCCGGGGCGGCGGGAACGGATAGCGCCCGCCCGGTCAACGCTGTTGCCTTTCCACTGCAACCAGACGTTGCTGTATGCGTTCCAGTTGCGAAAAACGCACCGCACTCTTACGCCAGTCTCTGGTCGGCGCCATGGGGGTGCCAGAGGAATAGGAGCCCGGCTCGGTAATGGAACGGGTGACCATGGTCATACCGGTCACGTGCACCCCATCGCATATCTCAACGTGCCCGACTACGCCCACGCCTCCTGCCAGCGTGCAATTAGCGCCTATGATCGTGCTTCCGGCCAGACCCGTGCAACCGGCGATCGCGGTATTTTTTCCGATGCGGCAGTTGTGGGCTATCTGTACCAGGTTATCAATGATCGCCCCGTCCTCAATAACCGTGTGGTCCAGGGCACCACGGTCTATGGTTGTGCATGCCCCGATTTCCACATCGTCGCCAATGCGCACCCCGCCTAACTGATGGATTTTCTCCCACCCCTCGGGCCCGGGCGCAAAGCCAAAGCCGTCCGCTCCCAGGACCGCCTGGCTGTGCACGCGGCAGCGCTGACCCAGCCAGACATCATGGTAAATCACCACACCCGGACTGAGCTGAGTGCCGGCGCCGATACGGCTACCGTGCCCGATATAGGCATTGGCTCCCACCACTGCACCGGCAGCAACTTCAGCACCGCCCTCGACTACCGCGTTGGGCCCAATACTGGCGTCCGCAGCCACCCTGGCGTCCGGCGAAACCACGGCAGACGGGTGCACGCCCGCAGGGTGCACGGGCGAGCGATCGAACAGGCCGGTTATGCGCGCAAAGGCAACATAGGGGTGTTGTGTCGCCAGGGTATCGACAGGGCACTGGTCTACCAGATCGGGGTGCAAAATCACCGCAGCTGCCCGGGTTTGAGCGAGCTGGCTGGCGTACTTCTTGTTGGCGAGGAAGCTGAGTTGGTCCGCGGAAGCTGTGGCGAGAGTCGCCAGGCCGCTCACCGAGCGGCTGCCATCGCCTGACAGTTGCAGACCGAAGCGCTGCGCCAGCTCGCCCAGTGTAATGACCATGCCTTTACTCAGCGGGCATTTGGTTCAGCTTGTCCGTCACTTTGGCGGTGATACTGTACCCGGCGTCCGCATGAATCACCGACGAGCGTTGCAGAAGCAAGCCAATTCCCTCGGTGGTGATCAAGCCGCGCAGCACTTCCTGCACTTTGGGCGACATCTCCTGTAACAGAGCCTGACCCGCTGCCTGCTCTGCCTGCTGCAGCTTTCCGGTGACGTGCTCCAGGTCAGACTGTTTGTTGGCCAGTTTCTGGCGTGCAGCCACCTGTTGCTCCTGGCTCATAACGGCAGCATCTTTCTGGAAGCCCTTCACCAACTCATCAAACTCTTTCTTGAGCTTGTCGAACTCGGCTTTATCGGACTTGTAATCCTCCTGATTACGCACTTCGGACAGGCGCTTCTGCGCAACATCCGTCTGCAGAATGGCCTCCTGCAGATTAACCACCGCAATCTTGCCCTGGGCCAGGGCCAGGGAAGGCAGGGTAAACGCCAGGGCGGCGAGCGTCACTTTCAACAATCTAATCACGTCTATCTCCAGGTTATCGCTAAAAAAATCAGAATCCGCGGCCAAGGGTGAACTGGAAGGCCTCTTCCTCGTCGTCATCGCCCGCATTGAGCGGTTTGGCGAGGCTGAAGGTCATAGGACCAAAACCGGTAATCCAGGTTACCCCTACGCCCACCGAGTAGCGCAGCTCGTCGGCGTCCACGTCGAAACAGTTGATCTGCGAGGCAGAACATTTGGTGTTGAACACGTTGCCCACATCAACGAAGAAAGCAGAGCGAAGTTTACTGCGGTCCTTGATGAAGGGCAGCGGGAACAACAGCTCGGCACTGCCTTCAATGAGCACATTGCCACCAAAGGGATCGGGGTCATCGCGCACCGTTTGAAAGGTCAATTTGCCATCACGCCCTACATAGCCCTGGTCTCCCAGCGCTGCGGGCTGGCCGTTCTCGTCAACTGCAGTGACGGCCTGGCGGAAATCGTACAGTTCCGCGGGAGTGGAGCGAGGACCCAGAGTGTTGCTCTCATAGCCGCGCACAGAGCCGAAACCGCCGGCGTAGAAGTGCTCGTAAAACGGCAACTCGGTGGTGTCACCGTAGCCATCACCGTAGCCCAGCTCACCCCGCAACCTGAGCGTCCAGGCCCCACGGATCGGGAAGAAAATCTCACCGCGGTAATTGAGTTTGTAGAACTCCAGGTCTGACGCCGGCATCGCCACTTCCAGGGAAATCGAGTTGGCGGCGCCCCGTGTCGCCATACGCCCACGGTTCAGCGTGGACTGGCTCCAACTGGAAGTAATGGTCCAGTTGGTGAACTTGTCGCCATTTTCATCCAGAAAACCGGGTTCGTCGGGAATGCTGAGGTATTCGGGCGGTATATCCTGAATCGGCTCCACCACCTCCGGCCCATCCCACCCTAAACGCACACCGTTCTCATCGAATATCTCAGTACTGTCGAACCAGGAATTCAGACCATCAATCAACCGGGGGCTGGCCTTGATTTCCTGCACGGCGAATCGACCGGCGGTAATTTCAGTATTGGACACACCAAAGCTGAAGCCCAGCCGCTGTGTTTCCTTGATTGGATAACCAAAGTTGAGCGCTGCACCAAAGGTGTCCGTGGTATAGCTGGCCACGTTCACCTCAGACAGGTCGGTGGAGCGGTAGAACACATTGAAACCCCGGCTTACGCCATCTTCGGTGAAGTAGGGGTTGGTGTAGCTGAAGTTATACAGGTCCTGGTACCGCGACGAGTTCAGGGCAATGCCCACGCGCTTGCCGGTACCCATGAAGTTGTCCTGCTGCAGATTCAGGCCGAGGATAAGGCCGGCATCCTGCGCATAACCGAAGCTGGCGCCGATGCTGCCGGAGGACTGCTCCTCCACCTCGAATTCAACGTCGATAAGATCGTCGTGACCGGGGACCTGCGGCGTTTCCACCGTGGCGCGGCTGAAATAACCAAGGCGCTCGAGGCGAATACGGGATTGCTCAATACTGGAAGCAGAGGCCGGCGCACTCTCCATCTGGCGCATTTCCCGTCGCAGCACATCGTCGGCCGTCTTCTGGTTGCCCTTGAAACTGATACGACGAACGTAGGTGCGCTTACCCGGGTCGACAAAAAACTTCATCGACACCACGTTACCATCCTCGGCGATCTCAGGGACGCCCGTGACTTTGGCGAAATTGTAGCCCTCATTGCCAAGCCGACGGGTAAGGTATTCCTCCGTCGAGGTAACCAGCTGCTGGGAGAAAGTCTGCCCTTCGGCCACCAACAGGAACCGTCGCAGGTCCTCCTCCGGGAGCACCAGGTCGCCGGACAAGTCCACCTCGCCCACCGTGAACTTTTCGCCCTCGGTAACATTGGCGGTGATGTACACCTCTTCCTTGTTGGGCGACACAGACACCTGGGTGGAGTCGATCCGGAACTGCAGGTAACCGCGGTCCATGTAGTAGGAGGTCAGGGTTTCCAGGTCGCCGGTCAGCTTTTCCTTGGAATACTTGTCGTCATTGGTGAAAAACGAAAGCCAGCCGGTGGTCTTGAGCTCAAATATCTCGTCGAGCTCCTCGTCATCGAAGACTTCGTTACCCACCACGTTGATGTGCTTGATAGCAGCGACGGTGCCCTCGTCGACATCGATATTGATGGTCACCCGGTTGCGCGGTTCGGGTAACACTTCTGTTTCGATAGCTGCGTCATAACGCCCCTGCTGCACGTACTGCCGCTGCAGCTCCATTTGCATGCCTTCCAGGGTAGAGCGCTGAAACACCTGGCCTATAGCCAGCCCGGCGCCCTTGAGTCCATCCAGCAGCGCCTCGGTTTCAATCGCCTTGTTGCCATCGATATTTATTTCACTGATGCTGGGCCGTTCGGCCACCACCACTACCAGCACATTGCCGTCGCGGCCAATGCGGATATCATCAAAATTGCCGGTGGCAAAAAGGCTGCGGGCAGATGCGCGAATCGCATACTCATCCACCACATCGCCCACCCCCACGGGGAGTGCGGCAAACACGCTGCCGGCAGAGATCCGCTGCAACCCCTCCACGCGTATGTCAGAGATGATAAACGTTTCTGCGGAGACCAGAGGCATCCATAGAATCGTCACCAACGCGAGATATTTGGAAAGTCGTCTCATCAAAATTCAATCAACCAACGGGCCCGCCTGAGAGTATTGTTATTGCCACGCTGGGGGCACACTACAGACGGGTAAAATCGTTATAAAGGGCCAGCATCATCATTCCCAGAACCAGAAACAGCCCCAACTGGTAACCAAAAGCCTGTATTTTCTCAGGTACCGGCCGGCCCGCCAATAGCTCTATGGTGTAAAACAGCAAGTGCCCGCCATCCAGCACGGGAATGGGTAAAAGGTTGAGCACGCCAAGACTGACACTGAGCAAGGCCAGAAAGCCGATATACGACTCCAGGCCGGACTTGGCCGAGGCGGACGCCACTTTAGCAATGGTGATAGGACCACTCAAGTTTTTTGGCGATATCAGCCCCATCACCATCTTCTTGATGGAGTTCACTGTGAAGCCAATCAGGTCCCAGGTGCGCACCAGCGCCGCTCCCGCCGCCTCTACCGGCCCCCGGTCAAATTGACGGATCAGCTCTTCAGGCATTGCCGGGGGCACTACGCTGACACCTACACGGCCAAATTCCTCACCGCCCTCCCCGCGAACGGGCTCAGGCGTGATGTCGGCCCGCATCAGCTGCCCCTCACGTTCGAATTCAAGGGTGACAAGCTGCCCTGGCCTGGCGCGAACATGCTCCACCCAGTCCATCCAGCTGTTCATCGCCTCGCTGTCAGCACTGAGTATGCGGTCGCCACTTTGCAGTCCAGCTCGCGACGCGGGACTGTCAGCCACAACCTCCTCAATCACCGGTGGCACCGCCGGGCGGTACATAGCCAGCCCCAGGCCGCCGAAAAGATCCGGCTGTTCGTGGTCTGACAGCCAGCGCTCGATCACCGCCTCAGACTCATACACCATCTCCGAGCCGGGATACCGCACCGAAAAATGTATCGAGCCGGTATCGCCAATGCGGTCCAGCAGGGCGAAGCCCAGCGCCTGGCGGGTAGGAGTACTCTGGCCATCCACAGCCAGTATTTCCTGCCCTGCCTCCAGGCCCGCAACGTCAGCAATAGAGCCCTGCTCGACCTTGCCGATGACCGGCGCGTAGCCACTTTCGCCAGCCATAAACAGGAACCAGTAGGCAAGGACCGCGAGAATCAGGTTAGCCAGGGGGCCCGCAGCCACCACTGCAATACGCTGCAACACCGGCTTGCGGTTGAAGGCCTGCTGCAACAGCTCTTCAGGTACCTCCCCCTCACGCTCGTCCAGCATCTTCACATAGCCGCCCAGAGGGATCGCAGCCACACTGTACTCGGTGCCCTGCTGGTCCTTCCAACTGGCCAGCGACTTGCCGAATCCAATGGAAAAACGCAGCACTTTCACTCCGCACTTGCGCGCTACCCAGAAGTGCCCGTATTCGTGCACGGCGACAAGTACAGCCAGCGTGGCTAAGGTAATAGCGATTGTGTACAGCATATCCATCAGGCGAGTGTTACTTCCAAAGGTTGACCGGTCATGTCCACCAGCAGCGCTGCGGCTAGCGCGCGCGCCTCGTTATCTGCCGTTTCGACCACGGCCAGCGTTGTCGGTTCAACGGCGGGCAGCTGTTCCAGCACCCCTTCAATCAGCACGGGGATGTCGGTAAAGCGGATGCGCCCGCCAAGAAACGCCGCCACGGCCACCTCATTGGCGGCATTGCAGACGGCCATTGCCGTACCGCCCGCAGCCACCGACTCACGGGCCAGTCTCAAGCAGGGGAAGCGGCTCTCATCCGGCGCGGCAAAATCCAGCCTGGCGGTGGCCACCAGATCCAGCGGAGCGACTCCCGAGGCCAGTCTCTTAGGCCAGCCCAGGCCATAGGCAATGGGGGTGCGCATATCCGGGTTCCCCAGTTGCGCCAGCACCGAACCATCCAGGTACTGCACCATGGAATGAATAATGCTCTGCGGGTGGACCACCACGTCCACCAGCTCCGGACTCAGGTCGAAAATCCAGCATGCTTCGATAAACTCCAGCCCCTTGTTCATCAGGCTGGCGGAATCCACAGATATTTTGCGTCCCATGGACCAATTGGGGTGTGCGCAGGCCTGATCGGGCGTTGCCTCACGCATCTGCTCCCCGGTCCAGGTACGGAACGGTCCGCCTGACGCCGTAAGCAGCACTTTACTGACTCCGTCGCGACCGGGGCGGGCCTGCTCATCAACCGGCATGCACTGGAAAATGGCATTGTGCTCACTGTCTATCGGTAGCAACCTGGCGCCAGATTCGCGAACGGCCTGCATCAGCAGATGTCCACCCATCACCAGCGATTCCTTGTTCGCCAGCAACACGGTCTTGCCGGCGCGAGCCGCTGCAAGCGTTGAAGGGAGGCCGGCAGCGCCCACTATAGCCGCCATGACGCTGTCTACTTCAGCCGCGCTGGCGACGCTTGCCAGCGCGTCCTCTCCGTGCAAAACCTCCGTACCGCAGGCAGCCGGTAGTTTTTTCTGCAAGCGCTCTGCGCTGTCCTGATCCATCATCACGGCATACTTTGGACGGTGCTGCAGGCACTGCTCGAGCATGCTGTCTACCGAACTGTGCGCAGCCAGCGCGTAAACGGCAAAGTCCTGTGGATGCCTGGCGATCACATCCAGCGTGCTAACGCCGATGGAGCCGGTAGACCCCAGCACACTGACCAGACGGGGCGCGGCCATTACCACCCCACCAGGAGCAGGCCCAGGGCAAACACTGGCGCCGCACCACTGAGACTGTCGAGGCGGTCGAGCACGCCACCGTGGCCCGGCAGGAGACTGCCGCTGTCCTTGGTGCCACTCTGTCGCTTGACCATGCTCACGGTAAGATCACCTACGACTGACGCCATACTGGTTGCCAACAACACCGCAAAAACCGCAGGCAGTGAGATGTGCGCCCCCCGGGCGGGCAGAAGGTACCAGAGCAGCACGGCAATCAGTGCCACTGCCACAGCCCCGCCCCAGAACCCTTCCCAGGTTTTGGCCGGACTGACCTCGGGCGCCAGCTTGTGTTTGCCGAATGTTTTGCCTGCAAAATAGGCACCAACGTCAGCCGCAGCAACCACCACAACCAGAATAACCATCAGTAGGCCGCCGCGCGGATAGCTGAGCAAATACAGGGCTGCAGTCCAGGCAGGGGCCAGAATGAGTAGGCCCATCACACTGCGCATCAGCCGGGTACCCCACATCACCGCACTACGGGGGTAGCCCTTGACCCAAAGCAGAGCGAAGGACCACCACAGGCAGGCCAGACCCAGAACAGGCTGCACGCTCTCGCGCGTCGGCTCGGTATCGAATTGGCAATGGACATAGAGCCCCGCCAGCGCCGCTGCCAACACCAGCACAAAGAACCCTCTGGCCAGGGGTGACTGCCAGCCCGCCAGCCGGGACCACTCCCAGCCACCAGCCAGCACCAGCACTGCAAAGAGCAGGGCCAGCCCCACAAAGGGGAGAAAAACCACTGCAGCGAGAAACACCCCGGCCATAATCAACGCGGTAATAACTCGCTGTCTAAGCATCGCGTTCACCACTTACCGCCAGATCCGCGCCGTCGCGCAGCCCGAAGCGGCGCTCCCTGCGACTGTAGTCCGCCAGCGCCCTGGCAAACTCCAGCTCACCAAAATCAGGCCAGAGCGTGTTGGTGAAGTACAGTTCACTATAGGCAAACTGCCACAACATGAAATTGGAGATGCGAGCATCACCACCGGTACGGATACACAGGTCGGGCCGCGGCAGGTCGCTGGCGGATAGGTGCTTGTCCAGCAGCTCAGCGTCGATATCGTCTGCCTGCAACTGCCCTGCCGCCACTCGCCGGGCAAGCTCCCTGGCGGCACGGGCTATATCCCACTGGCCACCATAGTCCACTGCGATTACCAGCGTCGCGGCCGTATTGCCGGCGGTAAGCAGCTCGGATTGCTGCATCAACCGCTGCAGACGAGGACTGAAACGGCTGCGCGCGCCAATGAAACGCAGGCAAATATTGTCTTTGTGAAGCGCACGCACCTCACTGCGCAGGTAGCGTGACAGCAAAGCCAACAAAGCACGGACTTCCGGTACGGGCCGCCCCCAGTTTTCGCTGCTGAACGCAAACACGGTGAGCACTTCCACGCCATGATTACGGCAGGCTCGCAATACGCTGCGCACGGCTTCCACCCCGGCCCGATGTCCTGCGGGGCCGGGTAGACCCTGTCGCTTGGCCCAACGGTTGTTGCCGTCCATGATGATGGCGACATGACGGGGAATAATGGGCTGGCCGGCCTCAGAGTCGCCGTACAGAGCGTTGCTACCGGACATAAGTCAGCTTGGATACCAGGGCCTGAGCCCTAGATCTCCATCAAGTCGGCTTCTTTTTCAGCCAGAAGTTTTTCCACCTTGGCAATGAAAGCATCGGTCAGTTTCTGAATCTCTTCCTGGCCACGACGCTCGTCATCTTCACCAATCTCCTTGTCTTTCTCCAACTCCTTGAGCATGGCATTGGCATCGCGACGGGCATTGCGGACCGACACGCGCGCTGATTCAGCCTCAGCCCGCGCCTGACGTATGTAGCCCTTGCGGGTCTCTTCAGTGAGCATGGGCATGGGAATGCGGATTACGTCGCCGGCTGTAGCCGGATTCAAACCGAGGTCGGATTTGTAAATCGCTTTTTCAATCGCGGGGATCATGGTCTTGTCCCACGCCGTCAAGGACAGCGTGCGCGCGTCCTCTACATTGATATTTGCCATTTGGTTGAGCGGTGTATCTGCTCCGTAGTAGTCCACTCTCAGCCCGTCGAGCAGGCTGGGGTGAGCGCGCCCTGTGCGGATTTTATTGAAATTGTGGCCAAGCGCCTCCAGGCTCTTTTCCATGCGCTCAGTGGCTTCATTCTTGATATCGTCGATCACTTGCTTGCTTCCTCCACTGGGGTGATAGTCACTCGATCAAAGTGCCTTCGTCGCCGCCACGAACAATCCTGAGCAACGCACCCGGTTTCTCCATTTCAAAAACCCGCACCGGCATATTATGGTCACGACACAGGCAGATGGCGGTGAGATCCATCACCTCCAGTTTCTTGTCCAGCACTTCATCATAGGTCAGGCGCTCATACTTGACAGCATCGGCGACCTTCATCGGGTCAGCTGAGTAGACGCCGTCGACCTTGGTCGCTTTCAGCACCAGTTCGGCGTCAACCTCTATACCGCGCAAGCAAGCTGAGGAGTCGGTGGTGAAAAAGGGGTTGCCGGTGCCGGCAGCAAAAATCACCACGTCGCCATTGCTCAACGCGCGTATGGCCTTGCGACGGTCATAGTGATCCACGACTCCGCTCATGGGAATAGAGGACATCACCAGAGTGGCGATATTCGAGCGCTCCAGGGCATCGCGTAATGCCAGCGCGTTCATCACCGTCGCCAGCATACCCATGTGATCACCGGTCACCCGGTCCAGTCCCGCAGCCTGCAGGGCAGCGCCACGGAACAGGTTCCCTCCTCCAACTACCAGCCCGACCTGCACACCGATACCCACCAACTGGCCTACTTCAAGAGCCATCTGGTCCAGCACCTTCGGGTCTATGCCGAAGCTCTCCTTGCCCGTTAGCGCCTCACCGCTGAGTTTGAGCAGAATGCGCTTGTACTTCTTTTCGCCCGTTGCCTGTGGCATTGAAAACCTCTCCTGAACTGCGCCCGTATCTTACAGGACAAAGCCCTTCCACCCCAGCGGGAATTTGGTGGAATCGGGATGTGGTGGTGCAGACAAATGTTCCAGACAAAGAAACGCCGCAGAACAAGCAAATACTCCCTCTGCGGCGGTTATTGACAGCTTGCGAAGCCCGACTACAGCAGCGCCAGCAAAGCCCAGATGACGCCGGTGAGGGCAATACTGCAATGGATCACACCCTTCACGCTGGTCATGGGGCCGGTCTTGCCAAACAGAGCATTGGCTTCCAGCAGGAGTATCAATACGATGCAGGCGCCAAAACCCATTGCGCTGGCGTCTATCGGCAGATGCTTGGACGCCAGCATACCGAACAACATGGGGCCCGAAAGCAGGGTATTGGTTCGGGACGCAAGGCCGGCCTTGGCGGCTGAAGCGGGCCCGTCACCTTCTTTCAGACCAATTACCACCTGCTGGTTGGGCCAGATTATCAGCCAGACATTCAGGAACATGAGTGTGCCGGCCAGCGCACCTACCCAGATAGCGGGCATTCCCATGAAACTGGCGCCTGCACCCACCTGGTGCAGCAGGCTCAGACCGGTCAGGAAGGTAAACATGGCGCCCCAGCGGAACCACCATAGCGCACGTGGCGCCAGTTTCTTCACCGCATCGGCCTTGGCGTCCGCCTCAGCCTCCTTGAAATATTCCGTTTGTACAAAGTTGAAGTAGTACAGCATGCCTATCCAGACGATTCCGAAAAGGACGTGTGCCCAACGCACAATAAACTCAATCACCAGACCTGTCATACGCTTAATTCCTCTTTATATTTTGTTGTGTAACCGCAGATATTATACACTTTCCATCACGGCCTTAAATGTTGCCGGCGCACGACGGGGCTATCCTGCCACGTTGCGATACCAATCACCCGTTTTATCTTTTATGAGGAGCTTGCTCATGGCTTTCGAATTGCCCGCTTTACCCTATGCCCAGGACGCACTGGAGCCCCACATCTCGGCAGAAACGCTGGAATACCACTATGGCAAACACCACAAAGGCTATGTGGACAAGCTGAATGGACTGGCAGAGGGGACTGAACTGGCGAACAAAACACTGGAAGAGGTGGTCAAGAGCTCTGAGGGCGGCGTGTTCAACAATGCCGCTCAAATCTGGAACCATACATTTTACTGGAACTGCCTGAGCCCCAATGGCGGCGGCGCAGCAACCGGCGAAATCGCCGAGGCGATAGATGCGGCATTCGGTTCCTTCGAGGCGTTCAAAGAGGCCTTCACCGACAGTGCGGTCACCAACTTCGGCTCAGCCTGGACCTGGCTGGTCAAAAAAGCCGACGGCTCGGTAGCAATCGTCAATACTTCCAACGCCGACACACCGCTGAGCGATGACTCGGTAACGCCCCTGCTGACGGTTGACCTGTGGGAGCACGCCTACTACATCGACTACCGCAATGCCCGCCCCAAGTACATGGAAGCGTTCTGGGCACTGGTCAACTGGGAATTTGTGAATCAGA
>Ga0070727_10003480_pt1 | contig 14221 bp, 7 predicted proteins | sample tdAd472_FD_66722 | JGI IMG/M metagenome (GOLD analysis project Ga0070727, IMG submission 66722) | Marine sediment microbial communities from the Atlantic coast under amendment with organic carbon and nitrate - tdAd47.2 | ecosystem: Environmental > Aquatic > Marine > Coastal > Sediment | place...
GGGGGGGGGGGGGGGGGGGGGGGGGCGGGGGGGGCGGGCGCCGGGGGGGGGGGGGGGGGTGGGGGGGGCAGCAGGGGCTCGGTCGGCGCGGCGACGGGCGGAGGCTCGGGCGCGGCCGTGCGGGCCGGTGCCGGCGCGGGGGCAGCGGAGGGCGCGGGGCGCAGGGCCGTGGTGACGGCGCCCACCGTGAAGGCAGTGCCCAGCAGCAGGATGCCGGCGACCAGGGGAATCGCCCAGCGGCGCCGCTCACGCACAGGAGCGGGCACGGGGCCGTCGGGGCGGCTCTCGGCCCAGGTGGCCTCCGTCGTGGGCGGGATCGCGGTGTTCTGAAGGCCTGCGGACTGTTCGTACGCGGTCCGTGCGCGGGTGGCCAGCTCGCTGTCCGGGGCGAGGGTGGTGGGCCCCAGGATCTCAGAGGCGTCGCGGGCCGCCGGCAGCGCGTCGCCGTCGACGGCACGCAGGGGGCTGTCGCGGCGCCCGTCGAGGAACTCGACGACATCGACGACGTCGACGGCGCGGTCGCTCAGGTCGGGGTGCAGCATCGCACGCACCGCCTGCTGGATGCGGTCGGACACCGGGACCGGCGCCTCGTCGAAGGGCTGGAACGTCCCGGTGCCGATGGCGTAGAACAGCGCGATCAGGTTGGGGGCAGCGAAGGCTTCTCGGCCCGTGACCATCACGTAGAGCACACAGCCGAGGCTCCAGATGTCGGCCCGTCGGTCGACATCCTTGGCGTTGGCGACCTGCTCGGGGGACATGTAGGCGGGGGTGCCCATGGCGATCCCGGTGCGGGTGTGGGCGCTTAGACCCATGTCGTCGAGGAGGCTCTTGACCAGGCCGAAGTCGGCGACCATCGGCAGCAGCGGGGCGCCGAGCTGGGGAAGGGCCAGCAGCACGTTGCCGGGTTTGAGGTCGCGATGGACGACCCCGTGAGCGTGGGCGTGGGCCACCGCGGCCGCCACCGCCCGAAAGGCGATCAGCGCCTCGGCTTCGGGCAGGGGCTGCTCCAGGCACATGCCCAGGTCGGGCCCGCGCACGTAGTCGAGGACCAGGGCGTCCCGGTCGCGCACCTTGAGGACGTCTCGCACCCCGACGATGTGGGGGTGGGAGAGCCGGGCCTGAACCTGCCCCTCGTTCCGGAGGCGTCGGGCGATGGCCTCGCCCCCACGGGCCACCACTTTGAGGGCGTGCAGGGTGCCGAGGCCGACGTGCCGCACACGGTAGACCTCGGCCATGCCGCCGACCCCGAGCAGGGTCTCGACCTCGTAGCGCTCGACGAGCTCTCCTGGCTCCAGAAGCGGCAGCGTCCTTCCTCACACGACGGGCAACGCGATGGCTACATGCCATCGCGCGGCTTCGACTATCCCATGACATCTCGTCGTGAGACCTCGTGTCGCCGAGGGCGTCGCCACGCCATGTCCGCAGCGACGGAGGGGGCGGCATCTCCCGCAGGTCAGTTGAAGTAGCCGCTCGACGTCATGGTGGCGTTGCTGCCGTAGGACATCACGCTGTAGAACAGTCCACCGTCGAGGGTGGCCTGGAACCCACCCACCAGTACGTTGCTGTAGCCGCTCGCACCGTCGACCACCGTGTTGTAGGTGCCCCCGACCAAGACCGAGTCGGACTCATAGACCGCGTTGTCGTATCCGCCGACCGCCACGCTGTACGTGCCGCCCGACACGTTGCTGAAGCCGCCCGCGACCGTGGCGTAGGTGCCCTCGGCCAGGCCGTTCTGTCCACCGAGGACGGCCGCGTAGTCCGCACTCGACACGTTGCCTCGCCCTCCGGCGACGGAAGCGAAGGCGCCGCTGACCGTGTTGTCGTAGCCAGCCACGAGCCCGCCGTAGGAGGTGTAGCTGTGCTCCGCCCCCACCACGACGTTGTGGGAGCCCGACTTGCTGCCGTTGCCCTCGTCGTAGCCGACGACCAGGTTGCCCAGCCCGTTGACCGTGCCCGCCGTAGCGCCCGACCCGGACTGGACGTAGACGTTGGCGCCGGAGAAGACCACCTCGTCGGCCGCGGTGTCCACGGACAGGTAGGCCGCCCAGTCCGCCACGAGGTCGGCGGTGCTGGTCCACCCCGCGGTGTCGAGGTCGCTGGTCAGGGCGTAGGCGTCCAGGTCGGAGGTCGTAGCGTAGGCGTCCAGGTCGGCCGTCGTGGCGTAGGCGTCCAGGTCCGTGGCGACGACGTAGTCGAGCTCGACGGCCGCGAGTCGGGTGTCTGCATCGGCCAGTTCGGCCAGGGCGTCGGCCAGATCCGCCTCGGCCTGCGCGAGGTCGCCCTGGGTGCCCTCCAGCTGGCTACGCAGGGAGCCGATGAGTCCCACGGCCTGGTCCAGGCGGTTGTTGACGCAGTCGAGCTGTGCCTGGCCGGCGAGGCCGCCGCAGGAGGCCCAGGCGGCGTGGGGGACGAGGGAGGCGATGAGGACGATAGCGGTGCGGGTCATGGGGCGCTCCTGGCAGCGGCGCGTGGGCCACGGGGTGATGCTCAGAAGCTAGCCGTCTGGTTTCTGCAGGCTGTCGCGGGTGTGTGGGGTGACGGTCAGCGTCTGTCAGCGTGACCGATCGACCGCCTGGTCCCCTGCCACGCCTGCGCCACCTCCTACACCAGCCGGTCGAGGGCCCCGGTACAGTCGAGCAGGCTGCCATCCGACAGCGCCACCTCGGTGAGCCCCATGCTGGTGCGTGTCGACCCCATCGCCTGGGCGAGGCTCACCAGCAGCCGGTTGTGGGGCCGGCCGACATCGACCACGCTCCACGGCCCCTGCACGGGCGACACAGGGGCGTAGCGCACGAGGCGCCCGACATCGAAGGCGAAGCTGCCGCCGGCCAGGACGATGGGCAGGTCGTCGTGCTGGTGGGTGCCGGTCGACAGCTCGTTGGTCCACACCACGAGGGTGTGGTCGAGCATGGTGCCGCCGGCCTCGGGGATGGCGTCGAGCTTGTCGAGCAGCTCGGCGAAGCGCTCGGCGTACCAGGTGTGGTAGTCGGTCATCACCGCCATGGCGGTGGGGTCGGTGTCGCTGCTGTGGGCGTAGTCGTTGTGGATGTCGCCGGCCGGGGCACCGATGAGCTCGTTGGGGAGCTGGCCGCCGCGCAGGGTGATGATCTCGGTGAGGCCACACGACAGGGCCGCCACGGCGAGCCCCTGGAAGGCCTCCATCTCGTCGGCGGGCTCGGGCCAGGAGCTGGTGGGCTGCTCGACGGGGTCGCACTGCAGGCTCTGCAGGGCCAGCACCTGGTTCTCGAGGTCGGCGACGAGGTCGCGGTGGGCCTCGAGCTTGAGGCGGTCGTCGGTCGACAGCTGGGGAGCGAGGGCGTCGAAGCGCTGCTTGGCGAGGTCGAGCACGCGGTGCTGCTTGCGGGCGACGCGGCTGGCGGTGGTGTCGAGGCCGTCGGTGCCGCCAGGGAACAGCCGGTTCCACGCCGCGACCGGGTCCCCCTCGTAGGGGATGGCGTTGCCCATCTCGTCGAAGTTGACGTTCCAGCCACCGAGCACGGCGTACTCGAGGCTGCGGAAGGGGGTGGTGGCGTCGGCGGCGAGGATCTGGTCGACGCTGGGGCCGCTGGGCACGCCGAGGGCGCCGTCGCGGGGCAGGGGGAGGTCGCCGGTGAGGCAGGTGGCATGGCCCTCCTCGTGCTCGTTGAACGCCGCCGCGATCGACCCGACATGGGCGAGGCCGTCGAGGACGGTGAGCTTCGCCGCATGGCGCTGGAGGGGGGCGAGGATGGGGCTCCAGTCGCCGGGGGCGAGGGTCGTCAGATCGGTCTCGAAGTCGACGTCGTCGGGCTGGCCGCCGGGTCGCATCTTCCAGTTGTCGTAGACGGTGCCGTGGCCGGTCACGAAGAACACGATGCGCCGGGCGGGGGCGGCGCCCTTGGCGAGGCCTCGGCTGGGGAGGAACAGCGACCCCGCCGACAGCCCGAGGGCCTGCAGCAAGTGACGACGACTCAGGGCGAGGCGGGCCTGGCGGCTCATTCGGCCCTCCGGGTGCGGAAGCTGTCGGTGAGGGCGAGGTCGACGAGGAGCTGCGGCAGCTCGCCCCCCGTGCCCCAGTAGGCGGCGGTGAGGTCGTCGAGGGTGGGCTGGTCGCCGAGCTGCTCGCTGCGCCCGAGGGCGTAGCGGTACCACTGGGTGACGGCACAGCGATGCACGGTCTCGCTGCTGGCGAGCAGCTGCGACATCTCCAGGGCGCCGTCGTAGGGGATGCCCGACAGGTCGCCGTCGACGAAGCCGCCGGTGGCGTCGACGGGGGCGCCGTTGTCGAGGTCGCGGTAGGCGCCGATGGCGTCGTAGTGCTCGAAGCCGAAGCCGATGCCGTCGATGCTCTGGTGGCAGCCGAAGCAGGCGGGGTCGGTGCTGTGCTGCTCGTAGCGGTCGCGGTTGGTGACGATGGGCCCGAGCTCGTCGTCGTCGGGGATGTCGGTGTCGACGTCGGCGGGGGGGGCCGGCGGCGGGATGCACATCAGGCGCTCCAGCACGAACACGCCGCGCTGGATGGGGCTGCCGAACACGGCGTGGGACGTCGCTCCCAGCCACCCCATCCGGGTGAGCACCCCGGCGCGCTCGCTGGTCGGGAGCTGCGACACGCCGCTTCCGTCGGGCACGAAGCCGTAGATCTGCGCCAAGCCGGCGTCGCCCACGGTGGTGCGGGGCGACAGCAGCAGGGTCGACAGGGTGGGGTCGGGGCCGAAGGCGCTGTGCAGCACGAGGTCGTCGAGCTCAGCGCGGAGCAAGGAGGGGTAGGAGGTGGGGTCCCACTGAGGGTAGGTGGCGAGATCCGGGTCGATGTGGTCGACCTCCTCGAGCTCCAGCCACAGCCGGTGGAAGTTGGCGACGGCCTGCGTGGCACGGTCGTCTTCGAGCATCCGCCACGCCTGGGCCTCGACCCCCTGCGGGGTGGCCAGCTCGCCCGCAGCCGCAGCGGCGAACAGGGTGTCGTCGGGCAGGGTGTTCCACAGGAAGTACGACAGCCGCGAGGCGACCTCGTAGTCGGTGAGGGCGACGCGCTCGCCGGGGGCGGTGAGGTCGGAGGCGCCGAACTCCACCAGGTAGAGAAGGCTGGGGCTCTCGAGGAAGGCCTGCAGGGTGAGCTGCAAGGCGGCGGCGGGGTCGCCATCCTCGGCGAGGAGCTCGTCGTAGAAGCCGACGTAGGTGTCGAGCTCGTCGACGTGCAGGGGGCGGCGGAAGGCCCGGCTTCCGAAGGCGTCGAGGAAGCCATGCACGCAGGGCGTGTCGGACAGATCGCAGGTGAGCCAGACGGGGTCGGCCATGGCGGCCTCGGCGACGGCGAAGGCCGCGTCGTGCAGCTGCCCGACCTGCAGGGCGGTGGCGGCCTGGGTCTCGGCGTTGTTGTCGAAGCCGTGGACCACAGGGTCGGCCTGCACGGCGACGAGGCCCTCGACCGACACGCCGGGGAACAGGTCGGCGTAGGTGTGGCGCAGCTGGGTGGGGGTGAGGCGGCGCACCGGGGAGGCAGGGACGTCGAGCTGCAGTGGGTCGTCGGTGGGGTCGTCGCAGCCGCCGGGTGCCTCGGCCCTCGCCGCGAAGGCCTGCAGGGCGACGGTGTCAGGGTCGGACAGCACGAGCCGCGCGCCCCCGCCGTGGCTGGCTTCGCCCAGCGCCTTGGCGACGACCAGGGGCAGGTCGTCGACCGTCTCGAGGGCGAGGGGCACGAGCACGCCGAAGTTGTGGGCGAGGTGGTCGGCTTCGCTGTCGGGCAGCAGCACGTGGCGGGTGCCGTCGGCGATGGAGCCGGCCTGGTGGCATGCGATGCAGTCGGCCTGCAGCAGGGGCGACACGTCGCGGGCGAACTGCTCCTCGTCGGTGAGGCAGTCGTCGCCGTCGGTCGGCACGGTCGGCTCTGAGGTGAGGGTGCCGGGGGGCGTGGTGGTGGGGACCTCGCCCTTGGTGGTTCCCGGGTCGGACGCGCAGCCAGACAGCGCGAGCGCGACGAGGAGCCGACGGCCGAAGGTGGCGCGGCGAGGTGTGAGCATGAGTCCCCCTGAGGGCGAGCGTACCAGGGGGAAGCCCCTCGGCTCAGATCTAACACCTAGCGTCCTGACCCCGATTTCGAGACCGGCCCAGATCTAACACCTAGCGTCCTGACCCCGATTTCGGGACCCTGACCCCGATTTCGAGACCCCGGATTCGAGACCTGGCTAGATCACCGACGCGTCGTCTTCGCGGTGGGCGTCGGCCTGCACGAGGTCGCGCAGCTCGCGGTCGAGCAGGTGGGTGGGGCGCACGTTGCCGAGGGCGGCGAGCAGGTTGCCCTTCACCTTGGGGTTCTTGGCGTTCCACTCGGCCAGCAGCCGCTTGATCTGCTGGCGCTGCAGGTTGTCTTGGCTGCCGCACAGGTTGCACGGCAGGATGGGGAAGGCCTTCTCCCGCGCGAACTGCGCGATGGCCTCCTCGGCACAGTAGATGAGCGGCCGGATCACCACGTTGCGGCCGTCGTCGCTGGTGAGCCGAGGCGGCATGGCCTTGAGCTGCCCGCTGTAGAACAGGTTGAGCATCAACGTCTCGATGGTGTCGTCGCGGTGGTGCCCCAGCGCGATCTTGGTGCACCCGAGCTCGACGGCGGTGTCGTAGAGGATGCCCCGCCGCAGCCGCGAGCACAGCGAGCAGTAGGTGCGACCCTCGGGCACCTTGCGCTTCACCACCGACAGGGTGTCGCGATGCAGCATGTGGTGCTCGAAGCCCTCGGCCTCGCACCAGTCGACGATGACCTGCTGCTCGAAGCCGGGATGCCCCTGGTCGAGGTTGACGCCGATCAGCGTGAAGTCGAAGGGCGACCTCCTCTGGACCTCCCTCAACAGCCACATCATCGCGTAGCTGTCTTTGCCCCCCGACAGGCCACACAGGATGCGGTCGCCGGGCTCGATGAGGCCGAAGTCTTTCGATGCTGCGACGACCTGGTGCCGGAGCCGCTTCTCGAGGCGGTATCCAGTGCGGGCGGCGGGGGCTTCGGCGACAGCCATGGCGACTCCTGGGGCGAGCGGCAGGGCCCTGCTAACCCGACGCCACCACGGCCTCAGCCACCCGACGCAGCGCCGCCAGCCCCTGCACCAGCCGCGGCCCGGGGCGACCCAGGTAGGCCTCCGGGATGCAGTGGACCTGACCTTCGCGCAGCGCAGGGGTGTCGGCCCAGCTCGCACGCGAGGTGACCACGTCGGGCCGGTAGCGCTCGAAGGGGACCCCGCACCAGCACAGCACCGCGGCATCGGGAGCCATCGCCACCACCTCGTCGTCGGTGACGGGGCGGCTCTTGCACGGGTCGTCGCCCAGGGGGTTGTCGGCCCCGGCCAGCTCGAGGAGCTGGGTGACCCAGCTGTCGCGCCCCGGCACGATGACCGGCTTGGGCCACCACTCCACGAGGATGCGGGGCCGGCGGGGCAGCGGGGGCAGCGGCTGCAGGGCGGCGTCGAGCTCGGCGGCCAGCACCTCGCCACGCTCGGCGTGGCCCAGGTGGCGCGCGATGGTGCGCACGTCGTCGAGCATGTCGGCCACCGACACGGGCGCCGGCGCGATGGTCGGCAGCCCGGCGGCCTCGAGCCCTGCCACCACCGCCTCGTGACCCGGCACCGTGAGGCTGGCGAGCACGAGATCGGGCCTGCAGCGAGCGACGGCGTCGATGTCGATGCCCAGGTCGGGTCCGAGGCGGGGCAGGCCCTCGAGGAGGTCTGGCGGGTGGTCGGAGTGGTCGTCGACGCCGACCAGGAGGTGACCCAGGCCGAGGGCTGCGACGATCTCGGTGTTGGAGCAGGTGAGGCTGACCACACGCAAAGGGGGCTCCTGAGGGCGGGGTCTGCTAGGGTAACGGCGCATGTGGATCCTCACCCTGGTCATGGGCTTCGCGCACGCCGCCGACTGCGTCGAGTCGGCGTCGACGGTCACGCTGGGCGCTGCCCTCGATCGCGCCGAGGCGGCCTTCGGTGCCCTCGACAAAGAGGCCTTCGCCACCGAGATGGAGGCGGCGCGCGCGCAGCTGCCGTGCCTCGATGAGGCGATGCCCACCGCGCTGGCCGCATCGCTGCATCGCTACGAGGGGCTGTCGGCCTTCCTGACGGGCGCGCCCGAGCGGGCGCAGCGGGCCTTCGCCGGCGCACGGCTGCTCGAGCCGGCCTACCGCTTTCCGCGCTCGCTGGTGCCGGAGGGCAACCCGGTGCTTGCGGCCTACGAGGCCCTCGACGTAGCGGAAGACCAGGTCGTCGCGGCGCCCGCGCCGGCAGACGGTGCGCTGCGGATCAACGGGCGCGTCTCCCTGGAGCGGAGCACCTCGTTCCCGGTGGTGTTCCAGCGCATCGACGGCGACGGCGCAGTGGCCGAGTCCGCCTACCTGTGGCCGAGCATGCCGCTGCCCTCCTACGAGGTCGCTCCGGAGCGGTCGGCGTCGTCGAGCGGCGGGGTCGACGTCGCCGCGGTGGGTCTGCTCGCCGGGGCCGGCGCGGCGGCCATCACGTCGGGCGTGCTCTACGGCCTGGCGCGGTCCCACGCCAACCGCTTCGACGACCCCTCCACGCCCTACGTCGACCTGGCCTCCGAGCAGCAGGCGGCCAACCAGCTGGGCACTGCCTCGGGGGTCGCGCTGGGCGTCGCTGCCGGGGCCGGCCTGGGTGGCGTGCTCGTCGGCGTGTTCTAGGGAGATGGGCTTCCTCAACGCCGGTGAGGTGGTCGACCGCTACGCCATCGAGGCACTCCTCGGCGAAGGCGGCATGGCGTCGGTGTATCGGGTGCGGCACACCACGCTGGGCACGATGCACGCGCTGAAGGTGCTCACCCTGCGGGCGCGCGACGTGCGCCAGCGCACCATCCACGAGGGCAAGGTGCAGGCGTCGCTGCTGCACCCGAACATCGTGCGCGTGCACGACGTGGTCGACGTGAAGGGCAGCGTGGGCCTGCTGATGGAGTTCGTCGACGGGCCCAGCCTGGAGGAGTGGCTGGAGGTCTACGAGCCCACCACGGAGGAGGCCCTGTCGCTGTTTCGGGGGATCTGTGCCGGGGTGGCCCACGCCCACGCGCGGGGGCTGATCCATCGCGACCTGAAGCCGGCCAACGTGCTGCTGGCGTCGGAGCGGGGGCGGCTGGTGCCCAAGGTCACCGACTTCGGCCTGGCGAAGGCCGTCGGGGGCGACACCGGCTCGGGCCACAAGACGCGCACGGGCGCCACGATGGGCACCCCTGGCTTCATGGCCCCCGAGCAGATCAACGACGCCTCCCACGTCGATCGGCGCGCCGACATGTGGTCGCTGGGCTGCCTGCTGTACCGCCTGGTGTGTGGTCGGCCACCGTTCGACGGCGGCCACATCGCCACGCTGTTCAACGCGGTCCTCGACGGCAGCTACCCACCGCCCCGCGAGCTGGTCGGCGACCTTCCGGAGCCGGTCTACGCCGCCCTCGACGCACTGCTGGAGGTCGACGCCGAGCTGCGGCTCGCCGATCTCGACGTGCTGATGCGATTCCTGGATGGTCAAGCGACGGAGCTCCCCGACGAGGCCGTGCCGGTGGGGCAGCTGCACCCCGCGCGGCCGTTCGACACCGACCTGCCCACCGACATCGACGCGTCGGGGCAGGGGGGCGTCGTCGCGAAGCGTATCGCCGACGACCGCCCGGAAGACCTCACCCCGATGGCCGCTCCGGAGCGGGCCAGCGGCACCTGGGCGCCCGACGCGGGCAGCACGCTGGCCCCTGTCACCGGCGCCGACATCACCAGCGAGGCGCCGCGCCCGGTCGCGCGCCCGGTGGTGCTGCCTCCGTCCCAGCCCACGCCGCCGCCCGCTTCACGCGGTGGCCTGCGAGGGCTGGGCCTTGGTCTGGGCCTGGGGCTCGCCGCCCTCGTGGTGGGGCTGGCAGTGGTCTTGGCCTGGGGCTCGGGGGTGGGCTTCGCCTCGTGGTTCCTGCGGCCTGCCGAGGAGCCGAATCCCGAGCCGGTGCCCGTGGAGGTGCAGCCCGAACCGCTGCCTGCCCCTCGGCCCGAGCCCAAGCCCGCGCCGGAGCCGGAGCCGGAGCCGGAGCCGGAGCCTGTGGCCCCCGCTCCGCGCCCCGCACCCGCACCCGCACCCGCACCCGCTCCAGAGCCCGCCCCTGCCCCCGCCCCGGAGCCGGCCCCTGCCCCTGAGCCCGAGCCCGCTCCGGAGCCGGCGGCCGCGGCAGGAGGCACGGTGCGGGTCGTGGGAGCGGTCTCCCACGCCTTCGTCAACGAGCGCACCGGGGAGCGCTTCGATGGGCCTCGCCTGGCACCGGGCACCTACCGGGTCGATGTCGCCTTCACCTCGGGCGCACCGGCGGCCGGGGCTGCCTACGTCACCGTGAACGATGGGGGTGACGTGCTGCTCACGTGCGACGCCGCCTTCCAGCAGTGCAAGTAGACGAGGCGCTCGACCAGGCGCTCGCCCGGGTGCGAGCGGGCGAGCCTGCGGTGGTTCGGCTGGTGGGGGAGGGGGCACGGCAGGCTGCGGAGCGCTTCGGGGCGCGGCACCCCGGGCTGCTGCAGCCGCGATGGGTGACGGGCGTGCTGCCCGACGCCGAGACCGGCGCGGTGTGGTTCGGGCGCGGCTACGGGGCGCGCCTCGCGGCCGACCTGTTCACCGGGGCGCTGTGGCTGCTCGACCTGCCCTGGCTGGTGCTGCTCACCGACGAAGCGCGTGACGCAGGCCCGAGCCACGGGGAGGCGGTGGAGGCGCCCGCCGGCCCATCACCCGGTGGTGGCGAGGTGGTCATCGATGGCCCGCTGGTGCCCGCACCCGACGACATCGACACCATCGAGGCCCGCCTGGGTGCGGCGGTGCGCGACGGTCGCTTGGTGGAGGCGGCGGCCTGGGCGGCCTGGCTGCACACCCTGGCCCCCCAGCGGGCCCTGCCGCATCGGTGGGTCGAGGTGGCGCGGGCTCACCACCTCACCCGCTCCGATGGCCTGGCGCAGGCCCGCCGCCTGCGCCGTCGCGGCGCCGAGCCAGGGGGCGCCAGGCTGCTGATGTACAGCGCCTTCTTCGTGCCCATGGCCCAGCGCGAGGCGATGCTGCACGCTGCCGCCGACCGTGCGGAGCGCCCGGAAGACCGCGCCGACGCCCGGTTCCTCCTCGACCGTACCCGCATGAGCCACGGGGCGGTCACTGCTCGGGCCCTGCGCTGGCCCGCCTCGACGGCCCTGATGGCGCGGATGCTGTACTTCCAGGTGGAGAAGCTCCGGCCCGGCAGCGACGAGCGGCGCCAGCTCGAGGCGCAGCTGCGAGGGCTGGGCTGCGCGCTGGGCGAGGTCCTCCTCACCAAGGCGGCGCTGCAGGTCGACGTGGCGACGCTGGAAGACTGGGTCGACGATGCCGTGCGGCACCTGGCCTTCGGCGAGGTGCAGCAGGCGGCCTTCGATCTGGCGGGCAAGACCCTGGCGCCGGGCGACGAGGAGCTGCGGGCCCGGGTGCAGCGGGGCGTGCAGCGGGTGTCGCAGCGGTCGTGGGCCCTCCCTCGCCTCGACGAGGCCGTGTCGGCGGGCGACTGGGCGGGGGCGCGGGCCCTGGCCCGCAAGCAGCTGGCGACCGAGGCCTACGGTGGCTTCATGCACACGGTGATGGACGTCGTCGATCGCGTGGGCACAGCGGTGATCGACGGCGACGCGGCCCCGCTGGTGAGCGTGGAGAGCGAGGCCCTCGAGGAGTACCTGCAGCCGGCCTTCCCCGAGCTGGTGGAGGCCGCGGTGCCCCATGCGCCGGCCGTGCTGCGGCCACGGCTGCAGTGCCTGGCCGCGCGGTGGTGGCAGCGCCTCGACCACGCGAGCCTGCAGCCCTGCCTCGAGCAGGTGCGTGCGGTGGCCGGGAAGGTGGTCCCCCTGGGAGACTACGACGTGCTGGAGCCCGTGGGTCGGGGGGGCATGGGCGAGGTGTGGCGCGGGGTGCACGCCGGCCTCGGGGAGGTGGTGGCGATCAAGCTGCTGCGGGCCTCGTCGGCGCACCACCTGGCGCTGTTCCTCGAGGAGGTGGAGCTGACGGCACGGCTCGATCACGAAGCCATCGTGCACGTGCACGACGCCGGCACGGTGGGGGTCGATACCGCGGCGGCGAGCGGCGGTCGCTTCGCGGTGGGCACGCCCTATCTGGTGATGGAGTATGTCCCCGACGGCACCCTCGCGACCCTCCGCGAGCGCCTCGACTGGTCGCAGGTGCGGGCCCTGCTGCTCGCGGTGCTCGATGCCCTGGGCCATGCCCACGCGCGGGGGGTGGTCCACCGCGACCTGAAGCCCGACAACCTGCTGGTGGTGCGGCGCGCTGACGGGCTCCGGATTCGGCTGTCGGACTTCGGGCTAGCCGGGATCCGCGAGCGGGGCTTGATGAGCGGCACGCCGAGCTACATGGCGCCCGAGCAGTTCGGGGGGGCGGAGGTGGGGCCGGCGGCCGATCTGTACGCCGTGGGATGCCTGGCGACGTACCTACTCACGGGCGCTCCACCGTTCTCGGGCAGCCTGCAAGACCTCGCGAGTGCGCATCGCTTCGAGGCGCCCACGCCGCTGCCCGAGCTGGGCCTGCCGCCGGCGGTCGACGCCTGGCGGCGGTGCCTGCTGGCCAAGATCCCCGAGCAGCGCTTCGGCTCGGCCTGGGTCGCCTACCACGCGCTGCTGGGAATCGACGACGACGCTGCGGAGCTGGCCGTGCCCTGGATGCCCAGCAACGACACCTTCGTGCTCGCGACGATGACGGGCATCGTGCCGGCGGGGGCGGTGGTCGACGACGCACCGACCTGGCAGCCCGATCAAGGCCCTGGGGAGGCTCCGCCGCTCCCCGAGACCGGCTTTCGCGTGCGGCGGGCGAGGCCGCGGATGCCGACGACCCGCCTGTTCGCGCGGCGCGACCCGCCGCGGGTGGGGCACCACCGGCTCCGGCAGCGTCTGTGGGCGGCAGCGCGGCGTGCGGTGGAGGGCCAGCGGGTGGTGTCGCTGTCGATCTGGATCCACCCGGGGGTGTCGGTCGAGCCCCTGGTGCACGACCTGGTGCTCCGCCTCCGTGAGCTGGGCGTCGATGCGCACACCCGCGCGGGCGCCCCCTTCGAGGTGGCGGTGGGGCACGCGCCGGCGGGGGCCCCGGCGCTGCACCTGGCGACGGTCACCGAGCCTCGTCGCGGCACACTGCGGGTGGAGCTGCTGCAGCATGTGGAGGTGGTGGCCTGGCTGCAGGCCCAGGTGCGCCTGCAGGCCGACCTGGCCTGGGAGGTGGCGCGGCGCTCGCTGGGGTCGACTCGGCTGGCGGGAACGATCCTGCAGGAAGTGCTGGCGATGCCGGTAGTGCCGGGGGCCGACGGGCTGGCCCTGGGCGGCGAGCTGCCGGCGGTGACCGCGGCGGAACGGGCCTGGTGGTCACGCCGGGTGGGGGCGATGAGCCGAGAGGCGCGGGACCGGCTGGCCTGGGCCGCGGTGTGGGTGCCGGGCTTCGAGCCTGCGCGCCACGAGCAGGTGGCAGGGGAGGGAGCCTGCACCGAGCTGGCACCGTTCGCGATGCAGGTGCAGGGGCGGTTCATCCTCACCGAGGCGCTGCGAGAGCTGCTGCGCGCGGGCCTCCGCGACCGTGACCAGCTGGCGCCGAGGCATGCCGAGGCGGCACGGCACACCACCGGAGCGAGGCAGGCGCTGCATCGGCTGTACGCGGGGGAGCCAGGGGCGGCGGACGCACTGATGGAGGCGCTGCGGGGGCGGCTGGGCCTGGCGCGACCGCCCGACCGCGACCTGCTCACCGGGGTGGCGCTGGCCCTCGACCTGGAGTTGTTGGGGGAGGACGCCGAGGAGCGTGCGTGGCTGGCCCTGGGGCGGGGGATCCGCGCGGGGGTGCTCGGGCGACGCGAGGAGGCTCGGGCCTGCCTGCGGCCGCTGTTGGGCCGCGGAGACACGCTGGCCCTGCAGGCCTGGCGCTACTGGCTGCCCCTGGCGCCCCTGGCGGAGGCGGTGGCGGCGCTGCCCGACGTGCAGCGGCTGGTGCGGCAAGTGGGGGAGCCCTCGATGCGGGCGCAGGTGGCGCTGGCGATCGGGGAGGTGCGCGGGCGCGCCGGTGCGCTCGAGGCGGCGGAGGCCGTGGTGCGGGCGGTGGCGCCGTGCGACGACGCGGTCGCAGCACAGCGCGCCCTGACGGGGTCTCGGCTGTCGGTGCGGCGCGGAGATCTGGCCTCGGCCGCTACCTGGCTGGCTCCCCCTTGGCCTGAGGGGGCCCTGGGGGCGTCGATGCGGCTGGCCCGCGCGGAGGTG
>Ga0070727_10003481_pt1 | contig 14220 bp, 10 predicted proteins | sample tdAd472_FD_66722 | JGI IMG/M metagenome (GOLD analysis project Ga0070727, IMG submission 66722) | Marine sediment microbial communities from the Atlantic coast under amendment with organic carbon and nitrate - tdAd47.2 | ecosystem: Environmental > Aquatic > Marine > Coastal > Sediment | place...
GGGAAGACTCGACCGCACCCCAGCCATCGTTCTATCGCTTGCGTTAATTGTCATCGCCGGAGTCATTATCTGGGCTGAGTACCGCACCCGCGGCCGTGGAACCGTCTTCTCGAAAACACCGAACCGGCACTACACGATGCACCACATCACGGGCATGAGGCGAGTAGCAGCGCTTGGATCGCTCAGTCTCGTGGTAGTGGTCGGAACGGTGCTTCCGCTCGGTGTCCTGACAGCGTGGGTCGTCCGAGGGATATCGAACGGGGCCGTGGTATCGATCCCTTGGAACGCCGTATTCGGCTCACTCAGTGGCGCTGGTCTAGCTGCAGTCGTCGCAGTCGTGTTCACAATCCCCATCGTCGTGTTGTCAGTTCGGTACCCATCTCGGCTTACAACGCTTCTCGAACGGTCTGTATTTGTCACGTTCTCCTTGCCCCACATCACGATCGCGATCGCGGTCGTTGCCTTCACCGTTACGTGGCTGACTCCGGTGTACCAATCAATGCTCGTGCTCATCGTCGTTTATGCGTCGATGTTCATTGCCCAATCAGTGAGCTCTGCAAAGGCGTCGCTACTCCAAGTCAACCCGCAAGTCGAGGATGCCTCGCGGTCACTTGGGCGGGGCCCTCTTGCGACGCTGACCAAGGTCACGATCCCACTCATGAAGAAGGGGCTATTGGCCGGCGGCGCACTTGTATTCGTGACCACTCTGAAGGAACTGCCGGTCACGCTTCTGCTGAGCCCTCCAGGGTTTTCGACGCTCGCCGTTCGAACCTGGGCCGCCGCTGACGAACTCCTGTACGCCAGGGCCGCCATGGCGGCCCTTATCCTCATCGCAATGTCCGTCATCCCCGTCTACTACCTGTCTATCAAACCGCGCGAGGTGAGCTGACGTGGCAGACCCTCTCATTTCCGTCGCCGATGTGTCGGTTTCTTTCGGGGACGTTGTAGCTCTCGATGGACTGACGTTCGATGTGCCGGTCGGCGAGCTTCTGACGCTTGTGGGCCCTTCGGGGTGCGGTAAGACGACCGCCCTTCGCGTCATTGCCGGATTCCAAGGTGCCAGTGGCGGCACCGTGACGATTCGCGGAGAACAGGTGGTCGGCGAACACGTCAACATCGCCCCCGAGAAGCGGAGGGTCGGCATGGTCTTCCAGGAATATGCCCTCTTTCCACACATCTCTGTCGGCGAGAACGTTGGATACGGAGTGAGAGGCTCACACAGGGTTGAACGCGTCAGCGAAGTTCTGGACCTCGTCGGTTTGGTTGGGTATGACACCCGGTTCCCGCACGAGCTCTCCGGGGGTGAGCAGCAACGGGTCGCACTGGCGAGGGCTCTCGCACCGGCGCCCGATGTTGTGCTTCTCGATGAGCCGTTTTCCAATCTCGACGCACCCCAACGCGAACGAATGCGCAGGGAGCTACGGAAGATCATCAGGGCTGCTGGTGTCACAGCCATCCTTGTGACTCACGATCAATCAGAAGCACTGGCCATCGCCGACAGGGTGGCGGTCATGCGCGATGGGAAGATTGTGCAAAGCGGGAGACCCGATGTCGTGTACCGAACTCCCGTCGACCCATGGGTCGCCGATTTTCTCGGGGACGCCGTCATGTTGGCTGGGACCGTGAACAACGGAACTGTTGCAACCGTGATAGGCCCTGTGGAGAGCGACCTCCCCGATGGCTCCGCCGTGCAGGTGATGATCAGACCGGAGTGGATCAAACCGACAAAGAGCGACACCGGAACCTGCACCGTGGTCGACACTGAGTTCTACGGACACGACCAGCGGGTCGAAATTCGACTCGCCGACGATGACACCGTTGAAGCGCTCGTCCCTTCTCTCGAGGCGATACATGTCGGGGACACCGTCGAGCTTGCGATCCTCGACGCAGTGATCTATCCGGCCTAGGTGCGTCTAGGAACCAGGAAGACCCCAGTCATCACCACCGGCGTCGGGGTCCTCGGCGCCAGCTGAACGTTCATCACCGTTCGCGTCGGGACCAGACTCGCCGAGGGCAACAGACTCAATGATGGGCGCTTCATCCGGATGACCCTCGCGTTCGACGGCATCCTCCTCGGCTTCCGTCGGGCCGGCCTGATTGGGGTGTTCGGGTTCCACCATCGGCTCATTATCACCTTCGTCGAGCTGAGGCTGGCCTTCAGTCTCTACGGATTCGACGAACGGGGCAAGAGGCGGTTCCCAGCCGTCAGGGACACCCCCTGCAGCGATCATCGACGGTGGTACCAGGGCGACCGGGTAGTCGGTTCCTCGCCTCGTGTCCATGAGTCCCACGATCCACGCCCCGATGCCCCACACCAATCCGAGGAGGTACAGGAAGCCACCGACAACGGGAATGACCCAGATTCCGAATCGCCACAGCACCGCACCTGCGGCGAAAGCCCCAAACAGACCTCCTCGACCAAGGAGGACCCGGTTGCCGAGCGCGGTCACCGCCGGAACCGGACCAACGATGAACGCGACGACGATGCCGCACACGAGGATCAACGCGAGTGGGAGTCCAACGAGCGACGCGGCGAGCACAACCACCGCAACCGGCGCGATGACCACGGCTGCGATGCCGACGAGGAACGACCGCACCGGTTTCACGAGCATCGCTCCGGTGGCTCGAGAGCCTGAGCCGCGTAGGAGAAGCAGCGCAACAAGACCGGCCACCATGAATCCGAGGAATCCGATCATGTTGGCGAGACTGAGAATGACGCCGTAGACGAAATTGCTCTGCGTTGGCAGCCGCGTCACGGTCCCTGAGATCTCTGCGGCAGCATCGATACTCGCACCGACAGGAGACCGATACAGGATGTCCCCTTCGATGACGGCTGCGGAACCGACTTCAAACTTCTGCGTCGCGACGTCCGTGTCTCCCGACACCGACCCATCGATCACCGTCCGCATCGTCCTGCCTCGTACGTCTCGCCCGACCGAGCCCTCGATGCGAAGAACGCCGCCGAACCCCATGACATCGCGTGCAACGACGCCGGTCTCTTCAACCACAATCGAGGCAGCCGAAGCAAAGACGTCCGAGCCGACCGAGCCGCTGATCGTCACGTTGACCGCCACCCCTCGAAGCGCTCCTCCCACGACGGCACCTTCACTGATTCTGACGGTTCCCGAAGAAAAGAAGTTGATGTCACCGGTTACCTCGCCGTTGATGGTGACGTTCCCCGAAAAGACAGTCAGGTCACCATCGAGGAGCCCATCAACGACCGCACTTTGAGACGTGACATAGACGTCCTCGGAAATCGGATCGTTTTCGGCGACCACGAAAATGTTGGTCGTAACGAGCGATCCGAATAGCGGAGCGATCGCCGCTGCAATGGCGAACGCGGCGAAGCCAAGGTATGGGGCAGAGCGCCTGCGTCGGCTCTTAGAACGGGAGGGCAGATCTGACGACATCAAGGAGTGGCCACGGTACAACACCAAAGAAGAACGTGACCACTGCGGCTATCACAATCGCGAATCGAGTAGGAAGCGATACGGACAACGATTCGGATTCCGTGCTCTCATCCGTCGCATCTCCATCTCTTGAGAACATCGTTGCAACAATCCTCAGGTAGAACACGAGCCCGATCACCGTCGTCAGTGTGCCGATGATTACCAGCCACAAGTAGCCAGCTTCAGCAACGGCCACGAACGCAAGCACTTTGCCGACAAACCCTGCGAAGAACGGCATCCCTGACATGCCAAGCATCAGAATCGCCATGAGCCATGCGGTCTCTGGGCTCCGACGTGCGAGACCCTTGAGTGATGCAATCGGCGCAGCCCCTGACCCCGGTCCATTGACAGCCGAAACCACGGCGAAGGCACCAACAATCATGAACGCGTAGGTCGCGAGGTAGAACCACATCGCTTCAAGCCCAGGAACGCCGGCGACAATCGTCGTGAGGATGTATCCGGCGTGTGCGACGCCTGAATACGCAAGCATCCGCTTGACGTCATCCTGCACGAGCGCCATGACTGTCCCGACGACCATCGACAACGCTGCAATGACAGCGAGGATCGGGGCCCATGCATCGATCTGGCTGATCATGCCGCCGAGGAATATGCGGGCGAGTGCCGCAAATCCCGCGACCTTGACACCCGCCGCCATCACTCCAACAGCTCCGGCAGGAGCTCCTTGGTAGACATCTGGCGCCCACTGGTGGAACGGCGCCGCCGAGACCTTGAACATCAGGCCGACGAGCATGAGGGCCAACCCCACGAGCAAGATCCCGGGCTCTGTGATCAGTTGCCCTGAGAAGAAATTGCGGATCGAATTCACTCCGTAGAGGGTCAGCGATCCGGTGGCGGCAAATGTGAGCGCGACGCCGTAGAGAAAGAGAGCCGATGCGAGCGAGCCGAGCATGAAGTACTTGAGAGCGGATTCGTCCGAACCTTCAGTCTTTCGGGTGAAGCCTGCAAGGACATAGAAGGCGATCGATGCCGTCTCAAGGCCGATGAAGATCACGACGAGGTTCGGCGTCGCCGTCATCATGTGGAGCCCTGCAACGGCGAGGAGCATCAGCGCAGAGAACTCAGCTGCGCGCTTGCCAAGCTGCGCCTGAAGGTCCCACGACGAGAGGAACGCAACAAAGCCGACGGCTCCGAGGACCACAGCAGCTAGTGCCGAGAACGAGTCCATGACGACCATCGGGGAGCGCACAATGCTGAAATTGTCGCTCGAGAAGAACAGCCCTCCTCCGTTCGTCTCGACATCGATCCATTGCCACACACCCATGAGGGCTGAAGCAGCGAAGGCAATGCCAGCCACGGGACCCCAGACATCTCTGCTCCTCCCCGCAACGACGGCCACGAGCAGGACCGCAAGCGCTCCGACGAGCAACGTGACCTCGAAGGCGACGGGGAGCCATGCAGCTGATTGCATCAGCCCTCACCTCCCTCGTGGGAATCGGATGGTCCGTCGTGGTGCTCGACCATCTCTACATCTGCGATGCGGCCGAACTCGGGAGCTTCGTAGTCTGTCGCCGTTTCAACTCGCTCGAGAATCGACTCGACAGACGGTTGGATCCGATCCATCACCGGTTTCGGGTACACGCCAAGCCCGATGATGAGAACCACAAGAGGAACCATGATGGCGATCTCCCGGAAGCTGAGATCCTTCAGCCCGGCAATCTTCGGATTGACTTCTCCAGTGAACACTCGTTCATACGCCCACAGCAGATACACAGCGGCGAGAATCACGCCGAAGCCTGCGACGATCGACAACACAGGGAACGTGAGGTACGAACCCACCAGAATCATGAACTCACCCACGAATCCTGACAATGCCGGAAGTCCGGCGGAGGCGAATGCGGAGAAGAGGAAGATGCCTGCGTAGACGGGCATGACCTTCGCAAGACCCCCGTAGTCAGCGATCGCTCGTGTATGCGTGCGCTCATAGATCATCCCGATCAACAAGAACAGGGCGCCGGTTGTCAGTCCGTGGCTGATCATCTGAAATACGGATCCCTGGAGCGATTGGCTCGTGAGCGCGAAGGTTCCGAGAACGATGAAGCCCATGTGACTCACCGAGGAATATGCAACGAGCCGCTTGATGTCAGGTTGCACGATTGCGGCCGCTGCTCCGTAAATGATGCCGATGACGCCAAGGACACCAAGGATCGGAGCGAGGTCGACGCTTGCGTCTGGGAAGAGGGACAGATTGAAGCGAAGGAGCCCGTAGGTACCCATCTTCAGAAGCACACCGGCAAGGATTACAGAGCCTGCGGTCGGTGCCTCAGTGTGAGCATCAGGGAGCCATGTGTGGAACGGAAACAGAGGCACCTTGATCGCGAAGGCAAGCCCAAAGGCGATGAAGAGCCAGAACTGTGTTGTCTCTGATATATCGATTGCCAGCATCAGACGCCAATCGAACGAGGACAAGGTTCCGGTGGCGTCGCCAGCCTGAAGGGCGAGAACGATGATTCCGACCAGCAGGAAGGCGGACCCAACGGCAGTGAAAAGAACGAACTTGAGTGCTGCGTAGGCCCTTCGTTCCGATCCCCACATCGAAATCAAGAGATACATCGGGATGAGGACAATCTCGAAGAATGCAAAGAACACAATCAGGTCGAGGGCGAGGAAGACCCCAAGGACCGCACCTTCGAGGATGAGCATCAGCACCATGTAGGTCTTGGCTTTTTCCGTGACCGAACGCGATGCGGCGATCGCAATCGGGAACAGAAGCGCTGTCAGCACGACCATGAAGAGCGAGATTCCATCAATCGCAAGTTCCCAGGCAATTCCAAAGCGCTCGGAAACGACATAGTTCTCAAAGAATTGGAACACAGCGCCATCAATCGAGTACTCGGCAAGGAGATAGACCGCGACGGCGAGTGGGGCCATCGACACGCCGAGCGCCACGGGGAAGACCGTCTCTGGTCTGCGTGTCGGCAGCAGCGCTACAACTGCTGCACCGAGGAACGGCAGAGCGATAAGAATCGTGAGCACGGGCATCAGAAGCCACCCCCAACCACGACCATGCCGATGATCAGAACGATGGCGGCCACGGCGAGAAGCCCCGCGTAGCCTCTGACCTTGCCGCTCTGGACGGGCTGCAAGCCAACTCCCACAGCCTTCACACCAACCCCTATACCGTGTGCAGCGCCATCAATGAGTGTGGCGTCTGCATCGGCCACCAGTTCGGATGCCGCCTTACCGGGAGCGACGATGAATCGCCCGTAGACATCGTCGACGTTGAACCCTGCCAACGCACGGTCCCACCAGCCACCTTCTTCGACCGGAAGAACGTCAGCGTTGTATCGACGCCATGCGATCACGATGCCGGCGATGGCGACGACCAGCGTGACCGTCGCGAGCACAACGAGAAGCGCGTCCGTAAGTCCTTCAGGATGCGCCACACCACGGAATGCTGGTTCAAGGAAGTGTTCGAACGCCAAACGGAATGGCGTGTTGACGAGACCAAGCGACACGGTGAACGTGGCAAGAACGATCAACGGGATTGTCATCGTGTTCGGGCTCTCATGAGGTTCGATGCCGTCATCCCACCGCGGCCGTCCGAGGAAGGTGAGAACAAAAAGCCTCGTCATATAGAAAGCGGTGAGGAGCGCTGCAACCAAGCCGGCCGCCCACAGGATGTACCAGGCGCCTCCCTGGGCAAACACGCCAGCAAGAATCTCGTCCTTCGACCAGAATCCGGAGAACGGAAAGATGCCAGAAATCGCCAACCACGCTGCCCCCATCGTGATGAAGGTGATCGGCATCTTCTTGCGTAGCCCACCCATCTTGTCCATGTCTTGCTCGCCGCTCATCGCGTGGATGACTGAACCCGCCCCGAGGAAGAGCAGCGCCTTGAAGAAGGCATGGGTCGTTAGGTGGAAGACACTCGCCGAATAGGCACCGACTCCGATGCCAAGCACCATGTAGCCGAGCTGGCTGATGGTGGAGTAGGCGAGAACCCGCTTGATGTCCTTTTGTGCGACAGCAACGACGGCCGCTAACAGCGCCGTCAGAACGCCGACGGTCGCCACGATTCCGCCAGTAACAGGTGCAAGTTCGAAGAGGACAGCGGATCTGGCCATCATGAAGACACCTGCGGTCACCATCGTGGCCGCATGAATGAGCGCCGACACCGGCGTCGGACCTTCCATCGCGTCAGGCAGCCAGACATACAGAGGAATCTGAGCCGACTTGCCGGCGGCGGCGACGAAGAGCAGCAAGGTGATTGCCGTCGCCATACCCACCGAAAGGACGCCTGGGGCGGTTGCGAAGATGGTGTGAAAATCGAAGGTGCCGAACGCGGCGAAGATCAGCATCATGGCGACAAGGAAGCCCCAGTCGCCAACCCTATTGACGATGAAGGCCTTCTTGCCTGCGGCAGCAGCCGTTGGCTTTGTGAACCAGAACGAGATGAGCAGGTAGGACGAGAGCCCGACGAGTTCCCAGCCAACGAACATCACGGCGTAATTGGCCGCAAGTACGAGGACCAACATCGACGCAATAAAGAGGTTGAGGTACGCAAAGAATCTCGGAAAGCGTTCATCACCGTGCATGTACCCGATGGAGTAGAGGTGGATGAGGGCACCAACGCCGGTGACGATCAGGGTCAGCAGCGCTGAAAGCGGATCCCACAGGATCTCGGCCTCGACACCAAGGACGGGAATCCATGTGAAGAGGTGAACCGTGGTCGCTTCACTGTCGCCAGTGAGGAAGCCCATCGTTGGACCAACGGCAATCGCGAATGGAACTGCGACGGCGGCGAAGGCAATCCATCCAGAGAGCGGCTCGCCGATCCGTCTACCGAGGAAGAGGTTCAGGAGCGCCACCGCAAGTGGGATGACAACGACCAGCCAAATGAGGTCTGTCACGTCAGCCTCTCATTTCTGAGAGCTCGTCAACGTTTGCGCTCGAACGCTTTCGGAAGATCGCAACGATGATCGCGAGACCGACCGTGACTTCAGCAGCCGCCACCACCATCACGAACAGAGCAGCGACTTGGCCCTCGATCAGCCCAAGGTCCTTGCTCACGGCGACAAAGGTGAGGTTGATGCTGTTGAGCATCAGCTCTATGGACATGAACATCACCAAGGCGTTCCTTCGTATGAGCACGCCAGCGACGCCGAGAGAGAACAGAGCGGCCGCAAGGATCATGTACCAGGAGGAGGTCACGACGAGGTCCATCAGAGGGTCGCCTCCTCGTCTTCTACCTCGATGCCAAAGTAGGCAAGAGCGATAGTGCCGAGCGCAGCGATTGTCAGCAGCATCACCGTTGACAGGAACACAATCGTCCATGTGCCGAACAGTTCATCTGCCACATTCTCGATTGTTCCATTGAGTTCGAAGGTCCCGAAGGCGTCAGAACCTGTGATCCATGCGCTTCTGGCAGCTAGGACAATTGCGGCGAACAGACCGACCGCTATGACCGCGGTGACGATCCGCTGACCGGGGACTTGTCGACCGTAGGCGTCTGGCTTGTCTACGCCAATCAGCATGATGACAAAGAGGAAGAGGGTCATCACGGCGCCTGCATAGACGATGACCTGCACAGCAGCTACGAAATGGGCGTCGAGAAGGATGTACATGACCGCGAGAGCAAACATGGTCGAGAGGAGGCCAATCGCTGAATACACAGGGTTATGAGCAGCAATCATTGATATAGCACCGGCCAACGCGACTGTGGCAAAGATTCCGAAGACGACGACCTCAGCCATCGATGTCCTCCTCGGTAACGTTCGGCTCCGTGTGGCCTGACTGGCCAACCTCTGCTGGCATATCACCAGTACGCGCAGATGGGGTCCACGCGACAACGCCCTCATATTCGGCGCGTCCCGATGGTGACGTAGCTCGCATCCACCCGTCGCCAAGCCTGAGCTCGTTGAGGTCGATGAGCGGACCGTCTGGTTGCGGATGGTTTGGCGTCCCGTCACGCTCGACGAGCAGGTCATCCTTGGTGTAGATGGCGTCTGCCCTGTCGGTGACTGACATCTCGAAGAGGTGGGTCATCGTGATGGCTTGCGTTGGACACGCCTCGACACACATGGCACAAAAGACGCACCGAAGCATGTTGATTTCGTACACGAACCCGAACCGCTCCCCTGGACTGACAGGGTCATCGGCTGGGTTGTCCTCGCCGCGGACATAGATGCAGTCTGCGGGGCACACGCCGGCGCAGAGCTCACACCCGATGCACTTTTCCATGCCATCCGCGTACCGGTTGAGGGCGTGACGGCCATGGAACCGCTCCGGCTTGACCCGCTTTTCCTGCGGATACATACGCGTCACAGGCCTTTTTCGAGTCTGCCGCAGCGTCACGGCGAAACCCTTGAATGGACCAAGAAGATCTGAGAACCAACTCATGCACTACTCCTTACGACCATGGGGCACCGAAGTCTCTGAAGCCAAGGGCTACTGCGACGAGAATGATCCACGCAAGCGAAACGGGAATGAGCCTCTTCCACCCGAAAGACATCAGTTGGTCGTAGCGCATCCTCGGCATCGTCGCCCGCACCCACACGAAGAAGAAGACGAGGGCCCACGTCTTGATGAGGAAGTAGACAATGGGAAGGATCCATTGGATGACGGTGGGAAGTCCCGACGGCACAGGTCCACCCCAACCGCCGAGAAACAGCGTCACCGTCAAGGCAGAGATGTTGAACACGTTGATGTATTCAGCGAGAAAGAACAGGGCAAAGCGCAGACCTGAGTATTCGGTGTGGTACCCGCCGACGATTTCCGACTCTGCCTCAACGAGATCGAACGGCGCACGGTTGGTCTCTGCGAATCCAGCAATCAGGAAGATCACGAACGAAGGAACAAGCACGATGTTCCATGCAGGGAGAAAGGACCCGAACGTGCCCTGCTGCACATTCACGATCTCGGCAATCGATGCCGAACCGGCGAACATAACGACAGGGACGAGAGCCAGGCCCATCGCGGCCTCATACGAGATCATTTGGGCCGATGCCCGCACCGAGCCAAGCAGCGGATACTTCGATCCGGACGACCATCCAGCGAGGGTTATTGCATACACAGCCATGGAAGACAGCGCAAGAATGTAGAGAAGCCCGATGTTGAGATCCACGACTTGGAGCGTGTACTCGGTGCCGTTGATTTCGATCGGTGCCCCAATCGGCACGACGAGGAAGATCAACAGCGCTGGGACCAGGGCAGCGATTGGCGCAGCGATGTAGATGCCGAACTCAACTTTGGTCGGCGTCATTGACTCCTTGAAGAACAGCTTCACGCCGTCGGCGAGGGTCTGCAGGATGCCGTACGGTCCTGCTCGGTTGGGTCCGACCCGATTCTGAAGATCGGAGACCCACTTGCGCTCGGCCCATATGAGCAGCATCACGGTCACCAGCAGAAAGACGAACGCAAGAATCACTTTGATTGCGGCTTCAAGGAAGATGCTCATTCGTCGCCTCTGATGGCCGTAACCGAAACCGCCGATACGGCGGGGACGCCCTTGGTGGACGCATGGTTGAACGGGAGGACGACGCTTCCCTGGGCGACCGAGGTGTCGAGCACAGCAGGCATGGTCAAAGACCCACCGATGAGTACATCCGAGCCATCGGCCACCGCGAGAACCGAGGCATCCCTCGGGTTGAGACGCGCCACAGCGACGTCGGCAAGTCCGGCGATGGAAGGGGCGTGTCGTGTCGTCACTCCGTCGTCGTACATCGATGCAGCGAAATGCAAAGTAAGTCGATCGGTAATCACTGGCACGGCGCGGTCGGTTGGGATGTAGCCGAGTGGCTGCGACGCACCGTTCATTGGGACCACCACACCGGTGCCGTCCGTCTCGAAGGTCAGGAAGTCGGAGGTGATTCCCCCGTAGGCGGGAGCGACCGTGGAGATCTCCTTCGTGACCGAAGCAACATCGTACGAGCTGAGTTGTGAACCCATGGCTGAGGCAACATCGCTCAGGGCCTCGAGAAGCGACCGAGCCTGCCCGCGCGTCGGTAACGCCTTCGACACCGATTGGACGCGCCCTTCGAGGTTCGTGACCGTGCCTTCGACCTCACTCCAGAGAGCTGCAGGCAAGATGATGTCAGCATGTCGCGTGGAATCGGTAACAAACGCATCGAAGGCAAGGACGAACTCGGCTTGCTCGAGCGCTGCCATTGCAAGGCCCGGATCCGGACTGTCTCTGACGGGATCGGTGCCAACGAGCACAAGCGATTTGATATCCCCATCGGACACGGCACGGAGCATGCCCATCGTGTCGAGACCAACACCTTCCGGGAGGAGGCCCCAGGCATCCTCGAGCAAGTCAACGCCGGCCCCGTCGGTCGTCGAAACGCGACCAGGGAGCAAGTTTGGAGCGAGCCCCATGTCGAGCGCACCAAAGGTGTTGCCTCGAGCAAGCAAAGGAATCAGACCGGGGCCGTCGAGCGTTCTGGCAAACGCTGCGACCGATTCAGAGAGTTCGGGGTGTTCGGTGATCGATGCCCGACCAAACAGCGTCACCACCGGTCCGTTCTTGAGCGCGGCGTGTACGTCAGCCAAGTCACCGTCGCCTGTCGCGAGCTTCCTGAGGGTGTCCTGTCCCGAGCCCGCGCGGTACCGCACAACATGATCGGCTATCGAATCCAATCCCGTTGACGCCGGGTGCGCTACAACCAGGGTTGCGCCACCCAGGACCGCCTTTCGCACCTTGAGGTACAGGACCGGAAGGGTCTCTTTGAGATCTGGGCCCCAAATGAAGATGGTGCTTGCCGAACCGATGTCGTCGATCGTGGCACGCGGCGTGACGGCCGCTGCGAGATGAGGCGCAATCCCGTCGCCCACCTGGGCGTCGACGTGTGGTGTGCCGATAACCGTGCGCATGAACTTCCCGAGCGTGTAGGCCTCTTCGTTCGTGTTGTTTGCGCCGCCAATCGACCCAACCTCTGATCCGATGAAGCTCCCAAGGCGATTCGAGACGATCTCGATGGCCTCTGGCCACGTTGTCTGCTCAAACCCATCACCGCTGCGAACAAGCGGCGTCGTAACCCGCTCCGGTGCGTGGAGTGCAGCGAACGAGAACCGGTCCTTATCCGAGAGCCAGCCGTCGTTCACATGATCGTTTTCTGCTCCGTAGACCCGGACCACCTTGCCGCGACTCGTGTGGATCTCGACCGTCGATTGCACGGTGTCACGCAACGATGCGGAGGGAACGAGTTCGAGGTCCCACGGTCGTGCACGGAATCGGTAGTCGACAGAGGTGAGAGCTCCAACAGGACAAACCTGCACGGTGTTCCCAGAGAAATAGGACGAGAAGGGTTCGTTGGGGAACGTCAAGATCTGGACGTTGTTTCCACGCTCATTGAAGGTGATCAGCGGGTCGCCAGCGATGTCATCAGCAACGCGGACACAGCGGTCGCACAGCACGCAGCGTTCACGGTCGAGGAGTACCACATCCGAGACAGGGATGGGCTTGGTGAAGGTCCGCTTCTCCTCGATGAACCGACTCTCTCCAGGGCCATGTGAATAGGTCTGGTCCTGGAGGGGACACTCACCTCCCTTGTCACAGACGGGGCAGTCGAGCGGGTGATTGATGAGGAGAAACTCGAGGACGCCTTCTTGGGCCTTCTTGACAACCTCGGACTGAGTATCGACGACCATGCCGTCGCTGACGATGGCCGTACACGAAGGGACAAGCTGCTTGCCTCTCGGGCCCTCTACCTCGACGAGGCACATGCGACACTTCCCAACGGGTTCAAGCTTGTCGTGATGACAGAACCGTGGGATGTACTCGCCGATGCGCTCGGCAGCGGTAATGAGCCGTTGCCCCGATTCGGCGGCATGGTCGACACCGTTGATGGTGATGTTGACCGTGGTCACAGGATCAGGCATTCGCCACCTCGAATCCAGGGATCTTGGACTTCACCTCATCGAGGAAGTACTTCGTAATCGAAGTAATCGGTGCCGTTGCCGACGGCCCGAGTGGACAGATCGTTGTCATCGCGGGGGGCCACGTAAGCCCTGGAGAGATGTTGTCAGAGATGTCGAGGAGGAGATCGATGTCCTGTGGCCGCCCGTCGCCGGCCAGGATGCGTTCGAGGACATCTTGGAGCCACTTCGTCCCCTCTCGGCAAGGCGTGCATTGGCCACACGACTCGTGAGCGAAGAACCGGACGATGCTGTGGGCCGCTGCAACGACATCCGTCGTCTCGTCCATGACCACAACGGCACCGGAACCAAGCATGGTGCCAAGTGCAGCAGCGTCGTCGATCGTCAACGGTTCGTCGAGATGGGCTGGAACCAACCACGGAGCCGATGCGCCCCCAGGAATCCAGGTCTTGAGTTCGTTGCCGTCCCTGATTCCTCCACCAATCCCGTAGATCAGGTCTCGCCAGGACATGCCCATGACAATCTCGTAGTTACCGGGCTTGTTGACGTGACCGGAAAGGGAGAAGAGCCGTGTTCCAGCCGACCGCTCGGGTCCGATTGATGCATATGCGACGCCGCCGTTGGCAACGATCCATGGCACGTTCGAAATCGATTCGACGTTGTTGACGATCGTTGGTCGTGCGTAAAGGCCCTCAACGGCAGGGAATGGGGGTTTCAGCCGTGGTTCTCCGCGTCGGCCCTCAAGGCTGTTGAGGAGCGCAGTTTCTTCTCCGCAGATGTACGCGCCGCCGCCAAGGTGGATTGATACATCCAGAGAAAAGTCGCTTCCGACGATGTTGGAACCGACGTAGCCGGACTCATACGCCTCGTCAATGGCCCGCTGGAGTCTGCGAGCTGCTTTGGGGTACTCACCCCTGATGTACACAAAGGCGCG
>Ga0070727_10003484_pt1 | contig 14214 bp, 8 predicted proteins | sample tdAd472_FD_66722 | JGI IMG/M metagenome (GOLD analysis project Ga0070727, IMG submission 66722) | Marine sediment microbial communities from the Atlantic coast under amendment with organic carbon and nitrate - tdAd47.2 | ecosystem: Environmental > Aquatic > Marine > Coastal > Sediment | place...
GCACGGAGGCCAGTTGATCCTCCGATTTGGCGTAGCGAAAAAGTCCCAGGTGCACACCGATAACGCCCCCTGGGACAGCAAAGGCGTTCATGCTGGCGTTATTGATCACTACCAGGGACAGCCGGTGATCCTGCAGCTCGCTGTGGATGGCGAGCTTGGTCAACAGATTGTCGAGGTAGTCGTATAGCAGCGGGTCGTTGTACTCGGCAATGCGACTGCGGTATGCGCGCAACCAGGCCTGGCCCAATTCATGTTCCTGTTGCTGGGAAATCACCGCGGACGAGGTGTCCCCCAGGGAAGGCAGCTTGATATCGTTGGCGGCCTGTGCCGAGCAGGACAGTAGCAGGGAAAGCACGAGGGCTGGTAGGGAGCGGGTGAATCGAAGAATGGGCACTGATCAAAATCCGTTGTACAGCCGTTACGGCGTGGTTGGGAGATGGTAACGTATCTCTATGACCAAATTCATTGGGAATGGTGCCTTGGCGGAAGAAAAACACCGGCGCCTGCAATAAGGTTGGTGGGGGTTCTTGATGCGCATCGGGTGATTACGTAATCTGCCCTATCCTGTAACAGACAATCTATCCGGCGGGGAGTCGGTATGTGGAAAGTACTCGATACCTGGGTGAACCGCTACTTTGGCGAGGAAGAGGCTGTATTGCTCACCTTCCTGCTGGCGGTGGCCCTGGTGGTGATGATCACCATGGGCGAAATCCTCGCTCCGTTCCTGGCGGCCCTTATTTTTGCCTTCCTGTTGCAGGGCAGCGTCAACCGGCTGGTGAAGTGGAGGGTGCCGCGGCTGCTGGCTGTCACCCTGGTTTTTCTTGCGTTTGTCGGCGTTTTTCTGTCGATTCTGGTCATTCTCCTGCCACTGATAGGGCGCCAGGCGGCCAATCTGACCGGTGAAATTCCCGCCATGGTCACGCACTGGCAGGGGGTGTTGATGCTGCTGCCGGAGAAGTACCCCCATATCATTTCGGAAGCGCAGCTCAAGGATCTGCTGGGTCAGGCCTCCAAAGAGGTGGCAGGCATGGCGGAGCGCATTGTCACTTTCTCGTTCAGCACGTTTCCCAGCGTCGTGGTGATGATGGTGTACCTGGTGCTGGTGCCGCTGCTGGTGTTCTTTATGCTCAAGGACAAGGATGAGCTGCTGGGGCTGATGTCCTCGCTGCTGCCCCAGGAGCGACCGGTGATGTGGCGGATCTGGCATGAAATGAATCTGCAGATGGCCAACTATGTGCGCGGCAAGACGATCGAGATCGTCGTGGTGGGGCTGGTCAGCTACGTCACCTTTCTGGTGCTGGGCCTGCAGTATGCCGCCCTGCTCGGCTTGCTGGTGGGGCTCTCGGTGGTGATTCCCTACATCGAGGCAATGGTGGTGACCATTCCGATCACGGTGGTGGCCTATTTTCAGTGGGGCTGGGGCAGCGATCTGTTCTGGCTGGTGATGATCTACGGGGTGATACAGGCGCTGGACGGCAACGTGCTGGTGCCCCTGCTGTTTTCGGAGGCGGTGAACCTCCATCCCATCGCCATTATCCTCGCCGTGTTGGTGTTTGGCGGCCTCTGGGGTTTCTGGGGTATTTTCTTTGCCATCCCCCTGGCGACCCTGGTCAAGGCCCTCTATAACGCCTGGCCGCGAACTGATACCGATCAGCCGCTGTCTGAGTAACCTATCCCAACTCGCATTTCCCAGATTAAAAGACGGATTTCCATGAAAAGACTTGTTGTTGCCTTTGTTTGTTTCCTGTTTGTTATTCCCGCTTTCAGCGAAGCCCCCTCCGCAGGGGTGGATATTGCCAAAAGTCGCGGGGATGACTCCGCCTACCGCCACCTGCAACTGTCCAATGGGTTGCAGGCATTGCTGATTTCCGATCCCAAGGCGGACAAGGCGGCCGCTGCCCTGGATGTGTTTGTGGGCAGTTCCAGCGACCCCGTGGCGCGCCAGGGGCTGGCGCACTTCCTGGAGCATATGCTGTTTCTGGGTACCGATAAGTACCCCGAACCGGATGAATACCAGACCTTTATCAGCGAGCACGGCGGTCGGCACAACGCCTACACCTCCTTTGAGCACACCAATTACTTCTTTGATATCAATCCGGACTATTTTGAAACAGCGCTGGATCGTTTTTCCCGGTTCTTTGTGGCGCCACTGTTCAATGCCGAATACGTGGATCGGGAGAAGAATGCCGTGCACTCCGAGTACAAGGCCCGCATCAAGAACGATTACCGCCGCCAGATGGATGTTTTCAGTCAGGTGGTGAACCCCGAACACCCCGCGGCCAAGTTCAGTGTCGGCAATCTGGAGACCCTGGCGGACCGGGACGGCGGTTTGCGAGAGGATCTGCTGGCTTTCTACAGGGCCCACTACTCGGCCAACCGTATGGCGCTGGTGGTGCTGGCGCCCCGGGGGCTGGATGAGCTGGAAACCATGGTGCGCGAGCGCTTCAAGGATGTGCCCAACTTCCAGACCGAGCCGCCGGTGCACGGCAAGCCCCTGTTTGAGGAAAGCGATCTGCCCCTGCTGGTGACCATGAAGCCGGTGCGGGAGCTGCGCGAGCTGTCCCTGACCTTCCCGGTGCCCGCCACCAACGATTTCGACCGGCAAAAGCCCCTCGCCTACCTGGGCAACCTGATCGGCCACGAGGGCAAGGGCAGCCTGCTGCAGGTCTTGAAGGAGCAGGGTTGGGCGGAGAGCCTGCGTGCCGGTGAGGGGCTCTCGGACCTGAGCGGCAGCAGTTTCGATATCACCATCGGACTGACGCCCGCCGGTTACCGCCATTGGCGAGAGGTGTTGGCACTGGTCTACCGGGAAATCGAGCTGGTGGCGGACAAGGGCGTGGCGCCCTGGCGGTTCGAGGAACAGGGTGCCCTGGCCGATCTTCAGTTCCGCTACATGGAGCTGAAGGACCCCATCAGCCGGGTCAGCCGCTTGGCGACCAACCTGCAGGAATATCCCCCCGTGGATGTCATCCGCGGACCCTATCGCATGGACCAGTACGACGGGGATCTGATTGAGCAAATGCTCCGTTACCTCAGGCCTGACAACGCCATGGTGATGCTGATGGCGCCGGAGGTGGATACCGCCCGAACCACGGAGAAATACGATGTGCCCTACGGCGTGACCCGGGTGCCGGAATTGCCGTCCGTGGCGGCACAGGCCGAGCAGTTGGCGCTGCCGGATGCCAATCCCTACGTGCCCGAGGTGTTTGCCCTCAAGCATGCACAGGGAGCGGAAGAGCCGGGCGACCCCAGGTTGCTGAAGGATGAGGCCAATTATCGGCTCTGGTTTTACCCCGACGAGTATTACGGGGTCCCCAAGGCGCAACTGTATGTGGCCATCCGGGGCGCTGGCGACGGCGGTGTCAAGGCCGCGGCCATGACCCACCTGTATGTGCAATTGGTGGAAGAGACCCTGAATGAGACCAGTTACGAGGCTGCTCTGGCGGGATTGCGCTACGGCGTCAGCCGCCGGGACGATGGTGTCGGCCTGTTGTTCAGTGGTTTTGACGACAAGATGCCACTGCTGGTAAGCGCGGTGGTGAATGGTCTGCTGCAGCCCGACATGTCCGATGCCCTGATCGAGCGTCTGCGACAGGAACTGATTCGCCGCTGGCGCAACAACGCCAAGGACACTCCTTACCTGCAACTGATGCGCGAGCCCGGTTACCTGCTGGACATCAATGCCTGGCAGCCCTCCCGTCTCGCCGATGCCCTGGCGGGGCTGGGCCTGGACGAGTTCAGGACCTTTGTCGACGACCTGTATCGCGGTGCATCCCTGGAGGTGTTTGCCAGCGGCAACCTGAATATGGAAGAGATTGATCGTATGGCGAGCGGCATGGTGTCCCGCCTTGCCTCAGCACAACCCGAACCCTGGCCCGAACGGGGCGTCACCCAGGTATTGCCCGGCGCCAAAGTTGTGGTGCCCATGGCCATCGAGCATCGGGACGCGGGCATTCTTCGTTATTACCAGGGGCGGGACGATTCCGTGGCGGAGACGGCGCGCTACCTGTTCCTGCGCCAGATGATCAAGGCGCCATTTTTTCATGAGTTGCGTACCCAGCAGCAACTGGGCTACGTGGTGGCCGCCGTGGATCAGGGGCTCGATCGCGTCCCCGGGTTTGGCCTGCTGGTGCAGTCTCCCGTGGCCGACGTGCCCAAGTTGGAGCAGGCCATCGACCAGTTCGTGGCGGATTTCGGTTTGACCCTCAGCGGCCTGGAAGAGGCGGAGTTTGAGCGCCACCGTTCCGCCATTCTCACCGCTTTGCGGGAGAAACCCAAAAGCCTGGCGGAACAATCCGCCCGCTACTGGGGAAGCATTGACCTGCGGGATTACAGCTTTGACCGCCGCCAGCAAATTATCGCCGCCGTGGAGGCGATGCCCCCGTCGGAAATGGTCGATACCTACGATCAGGTGATGGGGGAGTCGGGCTTTTCACTGCAACTGGACAGCCGCTCCAGTGAGTTCATGAGCGGAGGTGGTTTGGTGGGTGAAAGTAAAATTTATCGGCTTCCTTCGAAAAAAATGTAATAAAACTATTCTTACTGAAAGTAAAATTAAACATATATAAAACATATAGATATAAACCAAAGTTAGGGCTTTCCTATCTCGTCGACTCAGAAGAGGGCGAGGTTGAAAGCCCTTTTTTATGTAGTTATACTACAAGCCATCAATAAGAAAAAATCACAGGTTTTCGGTAGGGGATGTTCTATAGTGATGACAGTTGCATCCCCAAGCGCCAGATAAAGACATAACAGATAAGGTATTGGACATGCATGAAGATATGGATCCTATCGAGACCCAGGAGTGGCTCGAGTCGCTGGATTCAGTACTAAAGTTTCAGGGTTCCGAGCGGGCGGCGTATCTGCTGCAAAAATTGCTGGATCGCGCCACCTCCACCGGTATCGGCATGCCGCCGGCCATCACCACCCCCTATCGCAATACCATTCCCGTGACCCGGGAAAAGCGTATGCCCGGGGATCTGTTCATGGAGCGCCGTATTCGTTCGTTGATTCGCTGGAACGCGCTGGCCATGGTGATGCGCGCCAACAAGAACCCGGAGGAAGGGATCGGAGGTCATATTGCCTCTTTCGCCTCCTCCGCCACCCTCTACGATGTCGGTTTCAATTACTTCTTCCGAGGCAATGAGGGGGAGGGACTGGGGGACCTGATTTATTACCAGGGTCACAGCGCCCCGGGCATCTACGCCCGTTCCTACCTGGAGGGGCGCTTCAGCGAGGAAGACCTGGATAATTTCCGCCGGGAAGTGGACGGCCAGGGGTTGTCCTCCTATCCCCACCCCTGGTTGATGCCCAACTACTGGCAGTTTCCCACCGTCTCCATGGGGCTCGGTCCCCTGCAGGCCATCTACCAGGCCCATGTCATGCGCTACTTGTCCGCCAGGGGGCTGGTACCCCGGGGCGACCGCAAGGTCTGGGCATTTCTCGGCGACGGCGAGTGCGACGAGCCGGAAACCCTGGGGGCCATCTCCCTGGCCGGTCGCGAGGAGCTGGAGAACCTGGTCTTCGTGGTCAACTGCAACCTGCAGCGCCTCGACGGGCCGGTGCGCGGCAATGGCAAGATCATCCAGGAACTGGAGGGCGTGTTCCGCGGCGCCGGCTGGAATGTCATCAAGGTGGTGTGGGGGCGGCACTGGGACCCGCTGCTGGAAAGCGACGAAAAGGACCTCTTGCAGAAGCGCATGAACGAGGCCTGTGACGGCGATTACCAGAACTACAAGCACAACGGCGGCGCCTATACCCGCGAGCACTTTTTTGGCGCCTATCCCGAGTTGAAGGAAATGGTGGCGCACCTCAGCGACCGGGACATCATGTACCTGAATCGCGGCGGCCACGATCCCTACAAGGTCTACGCGGCCTATGCCGAGGCCATGGCCCACAAGGGGCAGCCCACGGTGATTTTGGCGAAGACCGTGAAGGGCTACGGCATGGGTGTGGATTCGGGTGAAGCCGCCAACGATACCCATTCCATCAAGAAGCTCGATCTCGACGGGTTGAAAGACTTCCGCGACCGCTTTGGCATCCCCATTGCGGACGACGAGCTGGAGAGCGTGCCCTATTACCGGCCGCCCGAGGACAGCCCCGAGATGGCCTACATGAAAAAACGCCGGGAGGAGCTGGGGGGTTCGATTCCCGTGCGGCGCCCGGAGTTCGAGCCGCTGCAGGCTCCCCCGCTGGACGATTTCGGCAAACTGCTGGAGAGCAGCGGCGAGCGCAAGATCTCCACGACCATGGCCTTTGTCAGGCTGCTGGGCATGCTGGTGAAAGATAAAAATATTGGCGAACGGGTGGTACCCATTGTTCCCGACGAGGCACGCACCTTCGGTATGGAGGGGATGTTCCGCCAGTTGGGTATCTACTCCTCAGCGGGGCAGAAGTACGTGCCCCAGGATCGCGATCAGATCATGTACTACAAGGAAGACAAACGCGGCCAGATTCTCGAAGAGGGCATTACCGAGGCCGGGGCAATCTCCGCCTGGATGGCATTGGCCACGGCCTACAGCAATTACGACTGCCCCATGATCCCGGTCTACGTCTTTTATTCCATGTTCGGTTTTCAGCGCATCGGCGACTTTGCCTGGGCGGCGGGCGACATGCAGGCCCGTGGCTTCCTGATTGGCGCCACCTCCGGGCGCACCACGCTCAACGGCGAGGGCTTGCAGCACCAGGATGGTCACAGCCACTTGCTGGCGAACACCATTCCCAACTGTCGCACCTACGACCCCGCCTACGGGTACGAGTTGGCGGTGATCATTCAGCACGGCCTCTGGGCGATGTTTCAGGCGCAGGAAAACTGCTTCTACTACATCACCACCCTGAACGAAAACTACCATCAGCCGGCCATGCCGGAAGGGATCGAGGAGGGCATCATCAAGGGTGTCTATCTGCTCGAAGAGGGCGCTGACAAGCCCTTGAAGGTGCAATTGATGGGGACCGGGGCCATTCTCAACGAGGTCCGGGCCGCCGCCGATATCCTGAAGGAGCAGTTTGATGTGGCGGCGGACATCTGGAGCCTCACCAGCGTCAACCAGTTGACCCGCGAGGGGCAGGAAGTACAGCGCTGGAATATGCTCCATCCCGAGTCCGAGCCGAAGGTGCCCTACCTCACTCGACAGTTGAGCGGCCGCCAGGGGCCGGCGGTGGTGGCTACGGATTACATCAAGAGTTATGCCGAACAACTGCGCGGCTTTGTGCCCACCCGTTTCCATGTGCTCGGCACGGACGGTTTCGGGCGCAGCGATACCCGTGACAAGTTGCGGCACTTTTTTGAGGTCAACCGCTATTTTGTGGCGGTGGCCGCCCTGAAAGCCCTGGCCGATGAGGGGCTGATCGAGACATCAGTCGTCACCAAAGCGATTGCCGACCTTGGGCTCGACCCCGACAAGGCCAATCCCCTGAGCTGTTGATTACGGGAAAGAAAAGATTGTGAGTGTCGAAACGATAAATGTACCCGATCTCGGTGGAGCGGAATCCGTCGAGGTGATTGAACTCTGTGTCGCGGCGGGCGACAGCGTGGAACTGGAACAGTCCCTGATCGTGCTGGAGTCCGACAAGGCGACCATGGATGTGCCCAGCCCCAAAGCCGGGGTGATCAAGTCGCTGCTGGTGAAAGAGGGCGACAAGGTCAGCGAGGGCACGCCCATGGCTGAAATCGAAACCGCAGGGGAGGGCGATGACGCCCCGAGCCGCGCGGATGAAGAAGATGCCTCGGAAGGTGATTCCGGAGAGGCTGCGCCCGAGGGTGACGCGGATGAGCCGGACGGCGAAACCGATGACTCCGCCCCGGCGGACAATACCGGTGGCCAGAGTGAGCAAACCGTGACGGTGCCGGATACCGGCACCGAGGAGCCCCTGGAAATCATCGAGCTGGTGGTTGCCGAAGGTGACAGCGTCGCCGAAGGTGATGGCCTCGTGGTGGTGGAAACCGACAAGGCCACCATGGAAATACCGTCCTCCTGCGCCGGCACCGTCAAACAGTTACTGGTCGCGGTCGGCGACAAGATCACCAGCGGCGATGCCATTGCGGTGTTGGCCGCAGAGGGCGGTACCACTGAAACAACCGAGGATCGCGAAGAGAAAGCCGCGGCTTCACCTGAAAAAGAGTCTCAGAAAAAAGAGCCTCAGAAACAAGCGTTTGCTGAAGAGGCCGGCTCTGAACAGGAGGTGAGGGTGCCCGACACCGGCGGCGCCGATGCCGTCGAGGTGATCGAAATTGCCGCGGAAGATGGCGCCGAGTTGCAGGAAGGCGACGGGATTGTGGTGGTGGAAACCGACAAGGCCACCATGGAGTTGCCGGCGCCGTTTGCGGGCCAGTTGCTGGAGGTGCTGGTTAAAGTTGGAGACAAAGTCTCCACCGGCGACGTGATTGCGCGCATGGCGGGCGCTGCCCCGGCGGAATCCTCAACCCCGACCCGGGAAGAGGCTCCCGCCGAAGACAGCGAGCCCGAACCGACTGCTCCCTCCCCTTCTGAGCCCGCGCCCACGCGACCCGCTACAGAGGAAAGCGCCGGAGTGGAAGTCTACGCCGGCCCCGCTTCCCGGGCATTGGCCAGGGAGCTGGGGGTCGACCTGCGCAACGTCACTGGGACCGGTCCCAAGGGGCGGATTCTCAAGGAAGACCTGCACGATTATGTGAAGCAGTCAGTGGCCCGGGCGGAATCCGGCGCCGGCGGTTCGGGTATTCCGGCGATCCCCGACGTGGATTTCGGCAAGTTCGGCGATATCGAGAAGGTACCGCTGCAGAAAATCGACAAACTGACCGCCGCCAACATGCAGCGCAGTTGGCTCAATGCGCCTCACGTGACGCAGTTCGATGAGGCGGATATCACCGATCTGGAGGACTTCCGCAAGTCTCTCAAGGGCGAGGCGGAAAAGCGCGGCAGCAAGCTCACGCCGCTGCCTTTCCTGCTCAAGGCCTGTGCCCATGCCCTGTCCGCCAATCCCGAGTTCAATCGTTCCATCACCGCCGACGGCGAGTATTTTGTACAGAAAAAGTATGTGCATATCGGCATGGCGGTGGATACCCCCCGGGGACTGGTGGTGCCGGTGATCCGCGATGTCGACAGAAAAGGCCTGTGGCAACTGGCCGACGAGGCCGGTGAGCTGGCCGCCAAGGCCCGGGAGGGCAAGCTGACCGCGGCGGAAATGCAGGGCGGCTGTTTTACCATTTCCAGCCTCGGTGCTATCGGTGGCAATGGTTTTACCCCTATCGTCAATGCCCCGGAAGCGGCCATTCTCGGCGTTTCCCGGTCGCAGATAAAACCGGTCTGGAATGGCAATGAGTTCGAGCCGCGCCTGATGCTGCCCCTCAGTGTTTCCTACGATCACCGGATTATTAACGGTGCCGATTGTGGTCGCTTTTTCACCTACCTGGTGGCCTTATTGAGCGATGTCCGCCGTCTGGCACTGTAATTAAACGATTACCTCCGCGCCATGCGCCCGGCTCCGGCCGGGTTTTTTTTGTCCATAAACAACCGGTTATCGTGCTATAAGAACAGTGGGCTCGGCTAGACGGATGGGCGGGGCGCTTCTAAAGTTATTAACAATAAGCGCCGCTCCGGCACCGGTAAAGGCTGTTCAGGATCCTGCCGCGCGATTCGATCCACTTGAACTGATCCGATCGGGTGGGCGTCTAAGTATAAGGAGGTATGTGGTTCGCGATCCCTGTGAAAGGTGGGTGTCTTATGGATAAATACAGAACAGGTGGTTTTTTGAAGCAGGCCCTGGTCGCCGCGTTGATGCTGAGCCTTGCTGCATTTGCGCTGGCCGATGAGCCCCTTACGGGGGAGGACCGGCAGGCTGTACAGCAAGTCATTCGCGGACAGATCGCGGCCTTCGAATCGGATGACCCCGGGGCGGCCTATGCGTTTGCTGCGCCCAGTGTCCGCGAGGTATTCCCCACAGAAGAAATGTTTATCTCCATGGTGCAGCGGGACTACATGCCGCTCTACCAGCCCGCTGCCTACACCTTTGGCCGCAGCTCTCTGGAGGCCGACGAAGTCTTGCAGGAATTGCTGGTGACGGACCGGCAGCGACAGCTTTGGCAGGTGATCTACACGCTCGAGCGCCAGGACGATCAGAGCTGGAAGGTCAGCAATGTCCTGATGCTTCCCTACAAGGGGGTTTCAGCCTGACCGGTCCGCCATTTTCTGTGGTGTGCGCCCTGTACTAGTGTGACTTTTTGCGCTGGGGGCGGTTTCCCCGGTTGCCGCTTTTGCCCGAGTGCTTGCCCTTGCCACTGCGCTTGCCGCCGTCATGACTTGAGCTCCCGCCGACCAGGCTCAGTCGCATCGGGTGCTGGCAGACCCGCACCTTGGTTTTCAGATGATTGAACAGCTCCTTGGGCATACCCTCCGGTAGCTCCACGGTGCTGTAGTCATCGTAGAGTTTGATGTGACCGATGTATCGGCTTTCAATATCCGCCTCATTGGCGATGGCGCCGACGATATCGCCGGGGGAGACGCCCTGGTTTTTGCCCACTTCCATGCGGTAGGTGACCATGTCGAACTCGCCGTGTTCGTCCCGGTGTTTGCGCTTGTCGCGTCCCGACTCCGGTCGTTCGCGGCGCTGCTCTCCCCGCTCCTGCCTTTCGCGATCACCCTTGCGGGGGCTGCGCTCGAGTGGCGGCAAATCGGGAAACAGGGGGCGTTCCTGCTGGAGTTGCCAGGCCAGAGCCGCGGCAATATCCGACATGGATAACTCGCGATCATGGGCCAGTTTCTCCAGCAGTTCGCGGAAATCGTCCAGGTCTTCCGTTTCCAGGCGTTGCAGGATACGCTGCTGGAATTGCGCCACCCGCTGTGTGCTGACCTCCTCACCCGTGGGAAGGTCCATGGACGTGATGGCCTGTCCGGTGGATTGTTCAATCGAGCGCAGCAGTCGCCGTTCCTTCGGGGCCACAAACAGGATGGCCCGACCCTCTCGGCCGGCGCGCCCGGTGCGGCCAATGCGGTGCACGTAGGCCTCGTTGTCGTAGGGAATATCGTAGTTGATGACGTGGCTGATACGTTCCACGTCCAGGCCTCGAGCGGCCACGTCGGTGGCCACAACAATGTCCACCTGGCCTTTTTTCAGGCGGTTGATGGTGCGTTCACGCAGTGTCTGGTTGAGGTCGCCGTTCAGGGCTGCGGCGGAAAATCCCCGCGCTTCCAGTTTTTCGGCGACTTCCACCGTGGCGGACTTGGTGCGCACGAAAACAATCATGCCATCGAATTCTTCCACTTCGAGAATACGGGTCAGGGCATCCATTTTGTGGCGGCCCTGGACCATCAGGTAGCGCTGGCTGATGCGTTCCACGGTGCGGGTTTTCGAGGCAATGCTGACTTCCCGGGCGTCCCCCAGGTATTTCTTTACTACCCGGCGGATGGCCGGCGGCATGGTGGCGGAAAACAGGGCACGCTGGCAGCTGTCCGGGGTTTCCGCGAGGATGGTTTCAACGTCATCGATAAAGCCCATGCGCAACATTTCATCGGCCTCATCCAGTACTAGTGCGCGCAGTTGACCGAGGTCGAGGCTGCGACGGCGCAGGTGGTCGAGAATTCGTCCGGGGGTGCCGACAATGACCTGGGCGCCCCGCTGCAGGCCACGAAGTTGACCACGCATATCCTGGCCGCCGTAGATGGGCAGCACATGAAAGCCTTTCAGCTGGCGGGCGTAGGTCTGAAAGGCTTCCGCGACCTGGATGGCCAGCTCCCGGGTCGGGGTCAATACCAGAACCTGCGGGGCTTTCTGATCGGTATCCAGGCGGCTCAGCAGTGGCAGGGCAAAGGCGGCGGTTTTGCCGGTGCCTGTCTGGGCCACGCCCAGCAGGTTGGCGCCTTCCAGAAGGACTGGAATGCTTTGCGCCTGAATGGGGGAGGGCTGCTCGTAGCCGAGGGACTGAACAGCTTGCAACACCGGGTCGGCAATGCCCAGTGAGGAGAAATCGGGGGAAGACATAGGGGAGCCTGTGTGGCCGTGGGCCGGATCAAAAGAGGGGCGCTATTATACGGATATCGCCCTGAATGATAAAGGTACTTCCATATCTGGTTTACTTCTAGCGAGCGCTCAGCAGGCGATCAAGGACATTGGCGAACTGTTGGCGCTCCGCCTTACCCATGCTGGCGGGCCCTCCCGTCACCTCGCCGGTGTTGCGCAATGTTTCCATCAGATCGCGCATGGCCAGGCGTTGGCGAATGTTGGCGGGGCTGAACAGCTCGCCCCGGGGGCTGATGGCCCGGGCACCCTTCTCTACCACCTCCGCGGCCAGGGGGATATCCCCAGTGACCACTATATCATCGGGTGCAACCTGTTGGGCGATATGGTTGTCGGCGACGTCAAAACCGCCCTCCACGCGGCGGAATTTGATCAGTGGCGAAGAGGGCACCTGGAGGTTGTGGTTGGCCACCAGGGTCAGGGGAACCTGGCAGCGCATGGCCGCGCGGAACAGGATTTCCTTGATGGGGTTGGGACAGGCGTCTGCGTCGACCCAGATATGCACAGGTTGCTCCTGAAGGTTAAAAGTCGGGGTTCAGTGACAGTATCAGATGCAGTGTCAGGCTGATCAATACAATACCCACCAGGTTGATCCAGAAACCGGCCCGGGCCATTTGTGGAATGCGGATCAACCCGGAACCGAACACGATGGCGTTGGGTGGGGTGGCCACCGGCAGCATAAAGGCGCAGCTCGCGGCGATGGCGGCCGGGATGATGACAGACAGGGGGTCGATCCCCAGTCCCTCCGCCATGGCCGCAAAAATGGGCACCAGGGCTGTGGTGGTGGCGGTGTTGCTGGTGAGTTCGGTGAGAAAAATAATCAGGGTCACTACCAGCAGGGTCAACACCAGCGGTGGCACGTCGTGCGCGCCAGCGAGTTGCATGGCCAGCAACTCCCCCACACCTGTGGCGCTAATGGCTCCGGCCAGGGCGAGGCCGCCGCCAAACAGCAGCAGGATACCCCAGGGCAGTTTCAGGGCGGTCTCCCAGTCCATCAGGAACTCGCGCCGTTTCAGATTAACCGGCAACGTGAATAACAGCAGGGCGGCGATGATGGCAATACCGGTATCGCTCAATCCCGATAACAGCGGTATTTTCACCAGCAGCGGGCGCGAGATCCAGCAGCCGGCGGTGAGCAGAAAGATGGCCAGCGTCAGTTTTGCACCCGTACTCCAGGGCTCGCGGGGTTCGCGCAGCAGAGCGCCATCGATGGGCTCGTGCCCCGGCGGGTAGATCCAGCGGGTTAACAGCCACCAGACAATGGGAACGAACAGTACCACCAGGGGCAAACCGATGGTCATCCAGCTGGCGAAGCTGATGTCTCTCGAGAGTTCCTGCTGGGCAAACGACACGGTAAACATGTTGGGAACTGTGCCGACAATGGTGCCGATACCGCCGATGGATGCGGAGTAGGCGACACCCAGCAGCAGGCAGAGAGAAAAATTGCCGCGGTTGGGGGCATCGTCGGGCAGCAATTGGATGATACTCATGAGGATGGGCAGCATCACCAGGGTGGTGGCCGTATTGGTAATCCACATGCTCATGGCGGCGGTGACAAACATAAATCCGCCGACAAGGGTCGCCGGCCGGGTGCCCACCAGGCGCAGCACCGACAGGGCGAAGCGGCGGTGCAGGTGCCACTTTTCAAGGGCCAGGGCGAGGATAAAGCCGCCCAGAAACAGAAAAATCAGGGGGTGGGCGTAGGATTGGGCCGTGCTGTGGATATCGGTGGCGCCGATCAGGGGCAACAGCGCCAGGGGCAGCAGTGCGGTGGCGTAGATGGAGACCGCCTCGGTCAGCCACCACAGTGCCATCCACAGGGTGGGGGCAGCGGTGGCCCTGCCCGGGATGCCGAGAGTGATCGGTTCGCCCCCGGGGGGCGTGGCGCTGTTGGGCAACAGCCAGAATACCAGGGCGGCCAGCAGCGGTCCGCCTAGCAGAGCGAGCAGACGAAGCCGTTGTGCGGTTTGTTCCAGGCGGGTGAGTTGCATTGTTATTATTGTCGTTTTCGGTGGGTTCCGGTGATTATCCCGGCGCAATTTGCGCGGGGCCTAGCCGATAATTTTTTCCTTCAGGGTCTGGGCCAGCCACTTGGCGCGGGAGGCCCGACCGGACTGCTTTTGCCGGGTCTTCAGCAAACCCTCTACAAATGCGCTGCGGCGGCTGTAGTCGATACGGATGTCGAGAAAGACCGGTTGTTGTTCGGCCGCCAGTGTCAGTGCT
>Ga0070727_10003485_pt1 | contig 14212 bp, 8 predicted proteins | sample tdAd472_FD_66722 | JGI IMG/M metagenome (GOLD analysis project Ga0070727, IMG submission 66722) | Marine sediment microbial communities from the Atlantic coast under amendment with organic carbon and nitrate - tdAd47.2 | ecosystem: Environmental > Aquatic > Marine > Coastal > Sediment | place...
GCGAATCCGATGGAAATTGTCGCGGCACCGTACCCATCACATTCCCCGCGTTCACTCCGGACCGACCAGCCAGCGCACCGCGCGCACGAGGACCTGGTGCCGCTCCGCGCGACGCTCCTCGGACGGCCAGGTCGCGATCGTGGCCGCGATCTCCCACTCGCGCATCTGACGGAAGAGCTGCGCGGCGTAGACCGGGGCCTCCACGTCGGGAGCGATGCCCGGCGGGACGCGGTGGATGTCGGGCAGGACCGCGGCGCGCAGCCCCATCGACCCCAGGTGCGGGGCCTTCTGCGAGGCGAGGTCGTCGTGCACGGCCGCGTCGACGAGCACGACGCCGCTGTAGACCTCGGCCGAGTGGATCGCGACGTTGAAGGCGAGCGTGCCGCCGAGACCGTGGCCCGCGATGAGGACGCGGTTGGGGTCGACGGGGCGGCGCTCGCGAAAGTCCTGGAGCGCTTCGGCCACGGGTCGCTCGAAGTAGGAGGGGTTGTCGGCGTAGGTCTCGACGTCCTCGGCCCAGCGGACGCCGCCGGCGGGATCGGTCCCCACCGGCACGCGCCCGGAAGGGGCGAGCAACGCATACCCCAGCTCGTCGGCCACGCGCCTCCAGGGCCCGGCGACCACGTCGTCCTTCGTCGCGCCGGCGTCGTGCAGCACGACCAGGACGCCGATGGACTCGAGCGTTTCGATCGCGGGCGGGATCCAGAACGCCGCCTCGGACGCGAAGCGATCGGCGCGGTCGCGCTGCTCGAACATGCGCGCCACGAGCGCGTCGAAGCGCGGGTCCTCGTGCAGGGAGGCGAGGTCCGCATCGCCGCGCAGGGACTCGATGGCGTCGACGCGGTAGCAGAAGCCGGCGTCGGCCGCCTGGCCGAGCGCTTCCAGGGCCGGGTCGGTGCGACCCATCAGCGCGAAGGCGCAGGCCAGGTTGTAGGCCGCGACCGAGTCCTGGGGTCGCAGGTCGAGGCAGCGCCGGAACGCGTCCGCAGCGCTCTCGTGACGCCCCGCTTGCAGCGCCGTGATCCCATCCTGGAACGCCGCGCCCGAGTCCGCGGAACCCAGGCGGTAGAGGACACGGCTCTCCCCGCCGGCAGGCTCTTCCTCCTCGTACTCGAGAAGCAGCCGGCTCGCCTCGCGCGCGCGACCGTGAGCGACGAGGAGCTGCGCGTGGCGGCGCAGGAGGTCCACGTACTCCACGTCGCGCGGACGTGACCACTCCTCGAGCCAGGCGGTCCCGCGGTCGAGCCGTTCGCCCACCGAGGCATCGTGCGGATCGGCGAGCTCGACCAGTCCCTGCAGGCAGCGCAGGCGCCACGGCTCGCGCTCGCCGCTCGGCTCCTCCAGGAGCTCGTGGGCCCGACGGAAGCACGACCGTGCGCGCTCGCGGTCGCCAGCTCCGTTCGCCCAGTCGCCGCAGGCCACGAGGCAACTCCCGAGGGCCGCCGCGGGGCTCACCTCTCTGGAGCCGAAGGCCTCGAGGGCCTGCTCGAAGACGGCGCCGGCCTCCGCGCGCCCCTGGTGAGCGTAGTTGCGGGCCAGGAGGTCCAGGTGTCGCGCGCGGTCGGCGAGCCTGTCGTCGGTGAGGTCGCCGTTCGACTCGAGGCTCGTGAGTCGCTCGAGCACGGCGACGACGCGCTGCGACTGATTGCCCGACGCCTTGCGCAGGAGGCCGAGACTCTCGACCCACGCGGTCCGGGCTCCCTCCCGGTCCCCCACGGCGCGACGAGCTTCCCCCACGGCTTCGAGGCCGGCCGCCACGCCCGGAAGCGGCGGGTTGTCGAGGGCGCGCAAGAGCTCGAGGGACGCCGTCGTGACCTCGAGCGCCTCGCTTGCCTCGCCCCGCGCCAGGTGCAGGAGTCCGCGCTCGCGCAAGGCGCGCGCCGCCTGGGCCGAGGCGCCGAGCCCCGACCGCTCGAGCGCCTCGAGCGTGACGTCGAGGAGGTCCGACGCTTCCTCGGCCGCGCCGGACTCGCGCAACATGGTCGCGAGCGAGAGCTGCACCTCCACCTTCCGCGGGTGGTCTTCCGCGCCTCCCGCCTCGACCGCGCGCAGAGCGCGACGCCCGAGCGCCAGCGCCTCTTGCCGGTTCCCCATCGCGAAGTGCGCGTGCGCCAGTCGACGCAGGACCTCGGCCGTCTCGGGGTGGTGCTCGCCCAGCTCGCGCTGCCGGATGGAGAACGCGCGGTCCAGGAGCGGAATGGCCTCCGCGGAGCGGTCCATGCCCGAGAGCACGCGCGCCACCGTCGTCATGAGGTTCGCGCGCGTGGTCGCTCCGGCGGTCGACGCGTCCTCGACGCGATCCGTCGCCACCGCCAGCAGGTTGCGAACCGTGCGGCGGTCACCGGGAGCGCCGCTCTCGTCCATGTAGAGCAGCAAGGACTCGAGGAACTCCGACGACTGCCGGTTCTCGTCGGCCTCGCGCCGAGCCTCGTCCGCCGCTCGGTTGGCGCGGTCGCGCTCGCTGCGCAGGCTGCGTTCGTGTTGCCACAGCCCGAGCGGCGCGGCCACCAGCGCCGAGACCGCCAGGATGCCGGCGACCGCCCAGGCCGGTTGACGACGCGCGCGCATGAGGGCGCGACGTGCGGCCCCGATCGGTTTCGCCGCGATCGGCTGGAAGCGCGTCAGTCGTCGCAGGTCCGCGGCCAGGTCCGCCGCCGACTGGTAGCGATGGGCCGGGTTCTTCTCCACGCAAGTGGAGACGATTGTCTCCAGGTCGCGCGGCACGTCGGCCGACGCCGCTCGCAGCGGCGGCGCGTCGCGGCCCTGGATGAGCTTCAGGAGCTGGGGTGTGTTCGCGGCCTGGAACGGCGGTCGCAGCGCGAGCGCCTCGTAGAGCGTGACGCCCAGGGAGTAGATGTCCGTACGCCCGTCGAGGGCGCGCGCGCTCCCGGCGATCTGCTCCGGCGACGCGTAGTGCGGCGAGCCGGCGAAGTCCCCCGTCACGGTGAGGGCGGGCTGGTCGTCGAGGTGGACGAGCCCCAGGTCGAAGAGCCGCGCGCGGCCGGCCGGGTCCAGCATGATGTTGGCCGGCTTCACGTCGCGGTGAATCACCCCGTGAGCGTGCAGGTGCTCCAGGGCCTGGGCGATCTCGATTCCGATCCGGCAGACGCACTCGACGTGGCTGTGACCCCAGCTCGCTTCGTCCGCCGAGCGCTCCTGCAATCGCTCCCAGGTCGCGCGGATCGAGGACTCGCTCAGCTCGTCGGGCCGCGCGTGCCGCTCGCGCAGGGCTCGAATGATCTCGGCCAGCGTCGTGCCCTCGACGTACTCCATCGTGAAGAACGGGACCCCGCTCGCCTCGCCGGCTTCGATGATCGGCACGACGTGCGGGTGGTCAAGACGCGAGACGGCCGCCACCTCGCGACGAAAACGCTCGCGCATGCGCTCCGTCCAGGGAACGCGCGGGTCCGCCGTCTTCAGAGCCACGCGCCGAGCGGTCCCCTCTTCCTCGGCGAGCCACACGACGCCCATGCCTCCCGAGCCCAGCTGCGAGAGCAGGCGGTAGCCGGGGATCACGGGCGCCCGGCCGCCGAGACTCGCGGGCTCCTCGGCGAGCAGACCGTAGTTCGAGAGCATCTCGATCCGGCGGCGCACGACGCCCAGGTGCTCGGGGTGTTCGCGGCAGATGTGGGCCACGGTCTCCGAGTCGGCTTCCACTCGCTCGCGCAAGCAGTCCGCGACGAGCCGCTCGACGGTGTCGGCCTCGTGGCCGTTGGAGTCCGATCCGCGGTCGAATGACATGTTCCGGCGCCCGACCTCCGGGCGAGGGCGCAGCCTCTCCATGATACGCCGCTCGCCGGGCCCCGGGCGCGTCCGGCCCGCTGCGGGTACGATGGAGCCCGTGAGCGAGAACCAGACCACCGCGAGCGAGGACTCCCAGGAGCTCATTCGCGCCGCCTCGCGGGGCGACTCCGGGGCCATCGACGAGCTGCTCGTCCGACACATCTCGCGGCTGCGGGCCTACGTGCGCCTGCGCATGGGCCAGCTCGTGCGCTCGAAGGAGTCGAGCGAGGACCTCGTCCAGTCCATCTGCCGCGAGGTGCTCGAGGGACTCGACACCTTCGAGTACCGAGGCGAGGCGAGCTTCCGCCACTGGCTCTTCCGCCGCGCCGAGCACAAGATCATCGACCGCGGCCGCTTCTTCCGCCGCCAGCGACGCGACCCCGGACGCGAGCAGACCGTCGGCCCCGACGAGCACGACGTCGAGACCTTGCACGGCATGGCCTCACTCGTCACCCCCAGCCGCGACGCCCAGGCGCGCGAGGAAGTCGAGCGACTCGAGGCCGCCTTCCTGGAGCTCTCCGACGACTACCGCGAGGTCGTCATCCTCGCGCGCATCGTCGGGCTGAAGCACGAGGAGATCGCGGAGCGCATGGGCAAGACGCCGTCGGCGACCTGGAGCCTTCTGTCGAGGGCATTGGCGCGGTTGTCGACGCTGCTGGACCGGTAGGAGGGCCCGCGAATGTGATGGGTACGGTGCCGCGACAATAACCACCGGATTCGCAAGGGCGCCGACAATCACTCCGCGCGTGGAAGCGAATCCGATGGTTATTGTCGCGGCACCGTACCCATCACATTCGCCCAGCGCCGTCGGACCTGACCGGGGACCTTGATCGGGCTGACGGCCCCCGACCCGGTGCGGTCCTGCCCCTGGCGCCGGGAGCACGAAGGTGACGGAAGGCCGTCGCTTGACCGTGGGCATCTGGCCCGAACTCACGGGCGTTCGCGACAACGGAGCGGAGGAACTCCGCGCTCGGCCGGAGCTCCTCCCTCTCGAATCAGGTCGAATCAGGCGCGCGTGTACTTGTGCGTGAACATCTTCATCTCGCCGCCGTCGGGCATCGAGGTGAACATCTCGAAGGTGCGCTCGTCCTTGCTGACGATCTCTTCACGCGTGCGGTACCTGGCCGTGCCTTCGCCCCAGCACGCGGCGCCCTCGCCGGTCATCTCGAGCACCTTGCCCGACGCGTCGAACTGGCCGGTGAAGTAGAAGAGCGCCGGCTTCATCGTGTCCATCCAGGTCGAGACGTACTTGCCGGTGTGCGGCTCGAAGCCCATCGTCGCCTTGCCCTTGAAGGGTGCGCCGAAGAACTCGGTCTCGAAGACGCTCTCGGTCCAGAAGTCCCCGAATGCCGTCACGGTCTCGGTGGCCTGGACCTCCATCGGCGGCTGGCTCGGGTCCATGTAGAAGAGGCAGTCGACCTTCCACTTGCCGACCATGTCGGTGAGGCCGGTGTGCTCGGCGGTCGGTTTCGGGGGTGCGGGGGCTTCGGCGAAGTCTTGGGCCATGGTCGTTTTCCTCGTTGGCGAGTGGTCGTGGGTGACAGGACCCGCTGTTCTAGCCGAGTTGCGCGGTTCCCGGAAGGAAGTAGGAAGACGGCGGGAGCCCCGGCGCGGAGAGGGGCCTCGAGGCCCTGCCGCCACTCAGAGCAGCTCGCGCTCCCGGAGCCATCCCTCCACGGCGTCGAGGAGACCGGGCACCATGCGCGCCAGGGTCGTGCCCTCGGCCACGTGGCCGAACTCCGCCTCGAACAGCTCGTGGTTGCCGCCGGGAAAGCGAACCACCGTGAAGTCGAGCTCCGTCGCCTCCGCGATCCCCTCGATCAGGCCGGCGCACGCCTGCGCGGGGACGACGCGGTCGAGCATGCCGTACATCCAGAGGCCGGGCGCGCGCTGCCGTGCGATGTCGCGCTCGTAGGAGTAGTCGGTGACCTCGAGCTCGGACAGCTGCGCGTAGGCCTCGTCGAGAGGCAGCAACCGGCGCAGCTTGCGCGACTCCCCCGCCAGCTCACTGTAGGCGAGCTCCTGCGCCAGCGTCGTCGCCGCGCCGTTCACCGCGATGGTGAAGGCCACGCCCGGCTCGCGCGCCGCGTAGGGCATGATCCACCCGGCCTGGCTGAAGCCGAGCATGCCGACGCGTTCGGCGTCCACGTCGGGTAGCCCGCGCAGGTACTCCACGCACGCGCGCGCGTCCGCGGCGAGAGGACCCCAGATCTCGGGGCCGGTGTTTCCGCGGATGGCCGAGGACAGCTCCCCCTCCGAGGCGCCCGTGCCGCGCTTGTCGTAGGTCAGGACGCGAAAGCCGAGGTGCGCCAGGTAGTCGGGCCAGAAGCCGTAGGCGTTGCGATAGGAGTGATCCCCGGAGCCCGGGACGAGCACGATGCCCGGGCGCTCGTCGCGCGCGCCGCAGTGGTAGACGTTCACCGCCAGCTCGAGGTCCCCCGCGCTCACGCTTGCCGAGTCCCGCTGAACCCGCTGGATGCGCGTCCCTTCGATGGAGCGCTCGTCACCGACCGAGATCACGACGGTGTCCCCGTCCCAGCGGAAGGTCGACTCGATGGGGTAGAGCCGCAGGAAGGACGGTCCGGCCATCATGCTGCCGTCGCGCGCGACCGTCAGCGTGCGTCGATCACCGGTCTCGAAGTCCGTGAACCGCAGCACCTCGCCGCTGCGCTCGATCGAGAACGCGCCGCCCGACCTCGTCTCGTAGATCCCGCAGCGCCGGTCGAGCTCGGCCTCGTCCAGCTCGAACAACGGCACGACCTCGAACACGCCGCGCTCGCGGTTCCACTTGTACCAGCCCTGGATGCTGTCCTCGAAGATCTTGCCCTCGAACCGGAACTGCTTGCCGTCGCTGATCAACGCGAACTGGAGCTGGTTCCCGTCCCGAAACACGGGGATCGGCGTGCTGCCGAAGGGCGAGTGCAGCGTGACCGTGAGGCCCATCTCCTCGCTCTCGTCGAAGACCAGGTTGCCCCAGTTCCAGTAGCGACGCTCGCCCCAGTACTGGCCGAAGCCGCCTATGTAGCGCTCCGCCAGCTCCAGTTCGGCCGTCTCGGCCTGGGGGCCGAGGAAGGCGGCCGCCATTCCCAGTAGGATGTCCGCGAGCATGCAGAGTCCAAGGTACTCGACGGCGGCCGGCTCGGGCGGCGCCAATCCGTGCGGCCAGACTCGTGAACAGAGCGGAGCGGCGCGAGTAGGCACCGTTTCATGAACCGCGTCACGCTCTCGGCCTTCGCCGTCCTCGTCGCGTTCGGCGTCTTCTCGGCCCTGTGGTTGCAAGGCGAGCCCGCGGGATCCGCCGCTCTCGGAGACGTCGCGGAGGCGCCGGCGCCGACCGCCGAGTCGACGCGAGAGGAGCTCGCACAACCGGGCTCGCCCGTGGATCCTCCCGAGACCACCGAGGAAGCCACGCAACGAGAAGCGGTCGCTCGAACGCTCACCCCGAGCCTGGTCGTCGAGGTCGTCCACGCCGAGACGAAGGAACCGGTGCCCAACGCCACCGTCGGAGTCCTGCGCGAGGGCGACGGTCCGCGCCGAGGTGCGGGACCGCTCGACTGGAACGAGTTCTTGAACGCGAGACGGACCGCGACCGCGGATCAGCGCGGGCGCGCCGTGTTCGAGCTCCCGGTCGAAGGCGAGTTCTTCCTCACCGCCTTCCGGGACGGCCTCGCGGGCGAGCCACTCGCCGGTGGACGCCGGGTCGAGCCCGGGGAGGAGTCTCCGTTGAAGATCGAGGTCACTCCCCGGTCGCCGCTCGAGGTGCGCGTGGTCGACCGGGAGGGTCGACCTGTGCCCGACGCCCTCGTCGGGCTACGCGGGCCGCGGAGCTCCTTCTTCTGGGATCCGAGAGTCACCGCGCGCACACGAGCTCCCGATGGAATCGCGTCGTTCCGCTTCGTGGAGGCGCTCTTCGGTGGCGGGCTCGAGGCCGAGTTCGCCGCGCTGGAGGTCCCTTGCGATCCCATCGTGGCCGTGCCTCTGACGGAGTCGAGGGCCGAGATCGTCGAGCTCGTCCACCCGCCCTCGGGCAGCGTTCGAGTTCGCCTCCTCGAGCCCGGCGGCGAGCTCGTGCGCCACCCCTACTCCCTGGTCCTGACCTGGCACGACGGCGGCGGGAGCCGGATGCTGGCGCGGTCGTTCTCGATCGTGGAGGCCGGTGTCCTCGAGGTCGACCCCGTGGGGCTGAACCTCGACTTCAACCTCTACGACGAGCACCTCCAGAACAAGCATCAGGGCCTGCGCTACGCCGGCCCGAGGGTGGCCGGCGAGAGGCTCGTGGTCGACTACACCTTGCCGCCGGGGCGCTGGGTCCGCGCGCGACTGGTGGACGAAGAACTCCGTCCCTACGTCCACGAGAGCGTGAGCGTGTCGCTCGCCGCGAGTGACGGGTTCACGAAGACGAATGAGCTCGGCGAGCTGCTCCTCTTCCTGCGTGAGGATCAGGCCGACGCGCCCTTCGGCCTCTCCGTGGAAGTCTCCGCCGCCCGAGCATCCGGACAGTGGACCGCGCTGGCCCTGGGGCCGGACGGCGACCTGGGCGACCTGACCCTCGCCAGGAGGGCGGTCCGCAAGTCCGTCGCTCGTACCGCAGGCGAGTCGCGAATCTCCAGGGTCCGCGGGACGCTGCTCCTCCCGGAGGGCATGCCTGCTTCGGCCGTCACCGTGCTCGTCACCGACCCGCGCGCCGGCACCTCTCGACCGCGGGGGTCCGCCTTCGAGTTCGCGACGCAGCCTGGACGGCACGACATCTCCGTCTCCATCGCACGGACGCGGGCGAAGCTCCTCTCCTTCTCCTTCACGGCGCGAGAAGGGACGACGACCCTCGACCCGATCGACCTTCGGCCGCTCGTGGAGGTTCACGTCATCGACATCGCCGACACGGAAGGGCGCCCCCTCGCGAGCGGCGTGCTCGAGGTGCTCCCCTACGGAACGCGGCACGAAGGCCCGCGGGTGACGCTGGTGACACGCGCCGACCAGACCCTGGACCTGCGCGCTCGCGCCGACGGGCATCGGATCCAGACCGCGGAAGGGGTCCGGGGACGGCACGAGTTCGCGCTGGAGACCGGACTCCCCGTCCGGATTCGTTTCCACGAGGTGCCCATCGAGCGCGAGCATCTGCTCGTTCGACTCATCACCCGGTACGAGGTGCCTTCGCGACTCCTGGGGACGGCCGACGAGCTCCAGTTCCGGCTCTCGGCTCCCGGCCCCTGCAACATCCTGATGAGCGACCAGCGCTACGGAGTGAAGCGGAATGCGGCCGGCGACACGCCGCGGCCCCTGACCATCGAGGTGCTCGACAGGGCCGAGGAGCAGGTCTTCGACGTCGTCTGGGGTCGCTGAAGTGATCGGTACGGTGCCGCGACAATAATCATCGGATTCGCAAGGGCGCTGACAATCACTCCGCGCGTGGAAGCGAATCCGATGATTATTGTCGCGGCACCGTACCGATCATCAGCGCTTGTTCGGCCCCTGGTACACCTGCCGCGGGCGGCTGATGCGGAAGGCGGGGTCGTTGCGCATCTCGACCCAGTGGGCGATCCAGCCGGGCAGGCGGCCCATGGCGAACATGACCGTGAACATGTCCACGGGGATGCCGATGGCCTTGTAGATGACGCCCGAGTAGAAGTCGACGTTCGGGTACAGGTTGCGGCTGAGGAAGTACTCGTCGGAGGTGGCGATCTCCTCGAGCTCCATCGCGATGTCGAGCAGCTGGTTCGAGCCGCCCAGGCGGCTGATGATGTTCGAGCACGCGTCCTTGATGATCGCCGCGCGCGGGTCGTAGCTCTTGTAGACGCGGTGCCCGAAGCCCATCAGGCGGGCCGGGTTCTCCTTGTCCTTGGCGCGCTCGACGAAGCGGGCGGCGCTGCCGTCGTGCTCGGCGATGTGCTCGAGCATCTCGATGACCTTCTGGTTCGCTCCGCCGTGGAGCGGGCCCCAGAGAGCGCTGATGCCGGCCGAGATGCTGGCGAACAGGTGCACCTGCGAGCTGCCGACGAGGCGCACGGTGCTGGTGGAACAGTTCTGCTCGTGGTCCGCGTGCAGGATGAGGAGCAGGTCGACCGCCTTGGCGACCACCGGATCGACCTCGTACTCCTCGCACGGGGTCGCGAACATCATGTGCAGGAAGTTCGACGCGTAGTCGAGGTCGTTGCGCGGGTAGATGAACGGCTGGCCCAGCGAGTGCTTGTAGGCGTAGGCCGCCATGGTCGGGATCTTCGCCAGGAGCCGCACGATGGCGCGCCGCAACTGGGCGTCGTCCTCGGGCTCCTTGTAAAAGGTAGAGAGGCTGCCCACCGCCGCGGCCAAGGTCGGCATCGGGTGCGCGGCCTTCGGCAGAGCGTTGAAGAAGCGCTTGAAGTCCTCGTGCAGCATCGTGTGCCGCGTGATCTCGTCGGCGAAGGCCTCGCGCTCGCTGTCCGTCGGCAGCTCGCCGGCGATCAGGAGGTGGGCCACGTCGACGAAGGAACTCTTCTCGGCGAGGTCTTCGATCGGGTAGCCGCGGTAGCGCAGGATCCCCTTCTCGCCGTCGATGAAGGTGATCCCGCTCTGGCACGAGCCGGTGTTCGCGAAGCCCGGGTCGAGGGTGATCAACCCGGTCTCGGCGCGCAGGCCGGTGATGTCGATCGCGACCTCGCCCTCACTGCCTCGAATCAGGGGTAGGGAGATGGACTCCCCGCCCCAGGACAGTTCGACACGGTCGGCGTTCGTCTTCGTCTGAGTCATGGCTTTCGGCTGCTTCCTCCGCGGGGATTATGACCGAGCGATCCCCGCGCGGCCCGCAGAAAGACAGAGCCGGATCCCAAGGATCCGAACTGAGTCCCTTCCGTGTGCCTGCGAGGATCGTGAGACGCTCCAAATCCTTGTTGCTGTGGAGCTTGGAGGTGGGCTCCTGCCCGGGCAGGCCCGTGGGTCGCGGCGCTCGCCGCGCCATCCACCGGGACCCCTCCTCAGGGGCCGTGAGCGGCGGAACCGGGCGAAGTGCGTCGTCGCCCACGGCAGCAGGCACACGGAAGGTGATCAGTTCCGGATCGACGTCGGACGGGGGCCACGGGCCTCCGACCCAGGACCCCCCCCGCCCGGAGCGGACGAGGGAATGCAGGCCCGCCTCGATCCCCCGATCGAGGCGGGCCCGCGCCTCACATCAAACCCCTCTCGGAGGTCGGCCCCGGCGGCGCGTCGCCGGCCGGGACACGACCCTCAGGAGTCGAACGGCGCGGCCTCCGGAGGCGGCGCCCCTTCCGCGGAGCCCGGGAGGGCACTCGGCGCATCGGGGAAGGTGATCAACATGGTCGTCAGGGCGACGGACAGCTCCTGCCGCCGCGAGGAACCGAGCCTAACAGCGGGGCCGGAGTCGGCGGTCGACCGGGACCTCTCGGCCCGTGCCCCGTCCCGCGGGCGGTCCACATCTCCAGGAATTCCCATTTGTGACATGACCCGGGGGCCGTGCGGCGGCGGAAACCGCTGGCTGAATATGGGCAGTCTCGCGTATGAATATCCAATAGAGAACGTCCTTCCAGACCCCGTACGGGCGCCGTCCCGTCCAGTGCAACCCAGCCAGAGAGGGCTCCCCATGCAGACGCAACGGAACGTTGTGGTCCTCGCTCTTCTCACCTGCGCGCCGGCCAGCGCGCAGACCCTGTTCGTCAAGCACGACGGCGACCTGAGCTCTCAGAAGACCGGCTGGACCATCGCACCGATGAGCGACCTGGACGGTGACGGGTTCGGTGAATACATCGTCGGCAGCGGTGGGCTGGGCGGCTACGCCGAGGTCATCTCCGGCCACACGGGTGCCGTGATCTACGACTACCACGAGGTCGGCTGCTACGGGATGGCGCTCGGGGACCTGGGTGACGTCACCGGCGACGGGACCGCCGACTTCGCCGTGGGCGCCCCGCGCGAGGAGGGGATCGGCTCGGTGCGCATCTACTCGGGAGCCGACGGGTCCCTGGAGGAGACGCTCTGGGGCACGAACATCAACGGTCGCTTCGGCTACGCGCTGACCTCCGCCGGCGACGTCGACGGCGACACGATCGGCGACATGATCGTCGGCAGCTTCTGGGACAGTACGAACATCTTCGAAGCCGGGAGCGCGACGGTGTTCTCCGGCGCGGACTGGAGCGTCATCCACCACGTGGAGGGCGACCTCACCTCGGAGGAGTGGTTCGGCACCGAGGTCTGCGGCGTGGGCGACCTGAACGGGGACCACATGGCCGAGTTCCTCGTCGGAGCGCCGCAGCAGTGGTACGTGCCCGCGCTCAACCCGCCTCCGGGGAATGTCCACCTGTTCGACGGAGCCACGGGCAACCTGATCACGCGCTTCGAAGGCAACAACCCCGGCGACCACTACGGGACCTCGGTGGCGCCGCTGGGCGACGTCAACGGGGACGGCACGAACGACATGGTGATCGGCTCGCCGCGCCACGACGAGAACGGATCCCCGGTCGGTATGGCCGAGGTTCGCTCCGGCAAGAACGGCATCGTTCTTCGGCGCTGGTTCGGAACCCCCTGGTCCATGTTCGGGACGTCGGTCGCGTCCGCCGGGGACCTCGATCAGGACGGCTTCGACGACGTCATCGTCGGGGCGTGTCACTGCCAGAACACGTTCCCCATCTCGGGCGAGCCGGCCTACGCGCAGATCTTCTCCGGCTTCGACGGGCAGTTGCTCCGGCACATCGAGGGCGAAGCGCTCGCCTCGTGGGGCTTCGCGGTGGCCGGCCTCGGCGACCTCACGGGCGACGGAATCGTCGACTTCGGAATCGGCAGCCCCCACACCCCGACGCTGGGGCCCGAGACGGGGAAGGCTCTGGTCATGTCGGGCGTCGAGCTCTCGCTCACCGGCGACCGGCACGAGTTCTCGGTCTCCGAAGGCGGCTCGCTGGCGCTCTCCCTGCAAGCGGGAGGCGCGCACCGCTTCGAGACCTACCTGTTCCTGAGCTCGGGTACGGGCACCATGCCGGGCACGCTCGTCGCTCCCGGGCTCGTCTTGCCGCTCATGCCGGACGCGTTCACCCAGTTCACGGCGAGCAAGACCAACCAGGCACCGTACGGGAACACGCTCAGCGAGCTCGACATCCACGGCGCGGGAACCGCCTCCATGACCATGCCCGCGGGATTCGTGCCGGCCCAGTTGATCGGCAGGACCATGTGGCACGCGTTCATCCTCGTCGACGAGGGCTCCTACACGTACACCAGCAACGCCGTCCCGCTGACCTTCCTGCCCTGAGGCGGGAGCTCAGATCGCGACGGCGAGCCAGACGATCGAAGCGAAGCTGACGAGCGGCAGAACGATCGCGAGACTCGCGGCGAACAGCCAGACAACTTGTTCCTGATGCTTCATCGGGTTCATGGGGACTCCACCGGGGTGGATGATTCCTCATCGGATGAAGGCGGGAAAAGCTCCAGGAGCGCACGCCCGTTTTGACGCCGGGTAACGGAATTCCTGCATTCGGGGCCCTGGAGGGCCGCCTTGGGCCCCGGCCGACCCCGCGACGTGATAGGTACGGTGCCGCGACAAATGACAACGGATTCGAGTAGCAGCTCTCGATCAATCAGAGCGCGTGATCGAATCCGTTGTCATTTGTCGCGGCACCGTACCTATCACGTCCCTCAGAGCCGCCCCGCCAGGCCGGGGTGGTCCGGGGCGATGCGGGTCACGCGGAAGAGCGCGTGGGTCGGGGCGTTGCCGGCGAACTCGTGCTGGGGCGCGTCGCCGCCGTGCTCGTTGAGGTACTCCCAGACGATCTCGCCCGAGGGCGTGACCTCGAAGGCGCGCCCGCGCGCTCCCTCGCAGATGAGCGTGTTCCCGTTGGGCAGTCGCTCGGCCCCCGAGATGAAGCCGGAGAAGAAGTTGTCCCTGTCGGTATAGGACCAGGTCGGCTCGACGGGCTCGAAGGGCTGGCCGTCGAGGAGCCGGAACCCCGTGTCCGGATGGAACGGCAACACGAGCTCGTCCACCGAGGAGTAGTCGCCGTCCGGTCGCCCGCCGCCGTTGTTGTAGACGAGGACTCGCAGGTCTCCGTTCGGTCCGTCGATCCAGGTCGCGTTGTGCTGGAAGAACAGGGCCTGGTCCGCGTCCTCTCCCCGCCCGTAGTTGCGCGGGTTGCCCCAGCGCCACAGGAGCGATCCGCCCTGCCCCCAGCGACCGCCGACGTTGCGCGCGACGCGGCGGGTGGAGAGCGCGTGGTCGATGACCCACAGCTCGTTCATGCGCGGCACGCTGAGGACGATCAGGTCGTGACCGGGGTGGTAGGCGACGGCGTTCGTGTGCAGCCAGTCCGGCCCCGCTCCGCCGGCACTCGCCGGCCGATCGTCGCCCGTGTCGTCCCCGCCCACGTACCCGAGAGCGCGCATCTGCTCCTCGAGCTCTTCCATGGCCCGGATCTCCTCCTCGGTCAGGGGCGGCTGGTCGCGGTGGTCGCCGTTCACGTCG
>Ga0070727_10003486_pt1 | contig 14211 bp, 16 predicted proteins | sample tdAd472_FD_66722 | JGI IMG/M metagenome (GOLD analysis project Ga0070727, IMG submission 66722) | Marine sediment microbial communities from the Atlantic coast under amendment with organic carbon and nitrate - tdAd47.2 | ecosystem: Environmental > Aquatic > Marine > Coastal > Sediment | place...
TCAAACCAAGTATTATCACAATATTATCAGTGGAATAGGCATGGATGCCGGCAACCGTGATCTTTATCTGCAGTTGAGCCAAGAGGATCGGCTCCGGGCAGGAAAAATCTTGATGGAACAGGGTATATCCGGCGATTTTAAATGGGTTGGAATAAACCCCAGTGCGACATTCGGACCTGCCAAGCAATGGCCCATCGATCGTTATGCCCGCCTGGCCGATCTGATCAGCGAGCATACAAATGCCCGGGTCATCGTTTTTGGTGGACCCCAAGACGGAAGGCTTGGAAAGGATATTTCTCGGAAAATGCGGCATCGTCCCATCGATCTTACCGGCAGGACCACCCTTGGCGAAGCCATGGCCTTGATTGAAAGATGCGGCCTTTTTATTACCAATGATTCAGGCTTGATGCATGTGGCTGCAGCGCTCGATGTCCCGCTTATTGCTATTTTCGGATCCACCAATTCTACAACGACGGGTCCCTTGAGTTCTAACAGCAGGGTGGTTCAGGTCCCGATGGAATGCAGTCCATGCCTTAAACCAGAATGCCCCAGAGGCCACCTTAATTGTATGGATCAAATTAGTGTGGATATGATTTTTGATGTTGTAAAGGAAATTTTGTGAACATTCTCATTGTGAAACTGAGTGCCATTGGAGATGTGATTCATACACTACCTGCCTTGAATGCCATCAGAAGCCACTGCCCGGATGCCCATATTGCTTGGCTGGTGGAGGAAGCGGCTGCGCCCCTTGTTGAAGGTCATGAAGCATTGGATCGTGTTCTTGTTTCCAAACGTAAGCGGTGGATGAGAGGATTGCGAACGTCGTCGTTTTTCAGCACCCTAAGCGAAATATACCGTTTTATAAAGGCATTGCGAGACACCGATTATGATATGATACTCGATTTTCAGGCGTTGCTGAAAAGCGGTGTCCTTATTGCGATTGCCAGAGGTCAACGGAAAATCGGATTTGGCAAAGGCCTCGAGCATATGGAGCATAGCTATATTTTTTTGAACAAACGCATTCCTGCGGTGGACATGGAGATTCACGCCCTTTCAAGGGGGATGATGCTGATCGATGCACTGGGCATTCCCTCGAACACGGTGGAATACAAACTGCCGGTTTCCAGTTATGATCACGAAAAGGTCGATGGTCTTATGAGAACGTACGGAATGTTGGGCGCAAAGCCGCTAGTCGCCATCAATCCCGTTGCCAAGTGGGAAACAAAACTCTGGGCCAACAAGAAATTTTCTCAATTGGCCGATATCCTCATTGACCGATATGATGCAAAGATAGTATTTACCGGCGGCCCTGAAGATGGTCCGACAATTCAGGATATCATGGCCGCCATGAAAGGTCATGCTGTAAATCTGGCCGGTCATACAACCTTGAAAATGCTGGCGGCGCTTTACCAAAAAGTGGACTTTGTGGTATCCACCGATACGGGCCCCATGCATATGGCTGCCGCTGTCGGAATTCCTGTGGTGGCGCTTTTCGGTCCAACAGCCCCCTGGAGAACCGGTCCGTTCGGAACCGGCCATCAGATTGTAAGGGGCGGACCGGAATGCAGCCCCTGCTTTAAGCGGGAATGCAAGACCATAGACTGCATGGAGCAAATCAGCGTACAACAGGTTGTCGATGCAATCCATAAGTTGGGCTGAAGGTGAGATGCAAAAATGTGAAGTTGTTTTTACGCGAGCCCTCAGTCGATGTGCGTATAGCTTTATATGAAAACATCCGTGATCATAACGACGTATAACCGGCCTGACATGTTGTCGAAAGTGTTGGAAGGGCTGGAATATCAAACCAGATCGGCAGATGAAGTTATTGTTGCCGATGACGGGTCTGGTGCCCAAACGAAAGAAATTGTTCATCGATTTATGCAGTCATTTATGTATCCGCTTTATCACGTTTGGCAGGAAGATCGTGGGTTCAGAGCGGCAAGGATTCGAAATAAGGCCATAAATAAATCGGATGGACAATATATAATTTTACTGGATGGGGACTGTATTCCTGGAAAACATTTTATTAAAGATCATCTATCACTGGCAAAAAAAGGATTCTTCTTCCAGGGGAAAAGGATTCTGATCAATAGAAGGCTCTCCCAAGCCTTTACATATGAAGATGGAAACTCCTTTAGTAAAATGGTCAAATATATTTTTTCACGAAATATATCAAATGGCCATCATGTCATCAGGTGGCCTGGGTTCCCTGCATATTCTTCCACCCGCTTAGGGGGAATTCGAAGTTGTAACATGGGTTTTTTTAGGGAGGATATTTTTGCGGTCAATGGCTTTAACCAGAATTTCATAGGATGGGGTCGTGAAGATTCCGAGTTGGCTGTCCGGCTATATAAATACGGGATTAAAAGGAGGGAGCACCCCTTCATGGCGGTTTGCTACCACCTCTGGCACAAAGAACATGAACGGAAACGACTCACTATCAATGACGTGTTGTTGAGAAAGGCAATTGAATCCAATGAATACTACTGTGCTGACGGCCTTTCACAAAAATAAGAAAATTACGGCTGAGAACCTATTGTTCTATGTTTTTGTGCTTGCTTTTTTTGGAGCGCCCTTGGGCACAGCTCCAGCGACGATTTGCGGCGTAACGGCCTCCATCATATGGGCTTTTTCCGGTTTGGCCATCCGTTCAAGGCATATTTATTTTACTAAAAGCTGGTGCTGGCCGGTATTACTTCTCATTGCACTGCCCTGGATCGGTCTTTTATACACATCGGATCTGCAGGGTCTCGGAATGGATTATGCCGGGAAAACTCACTACTGGATTTACGGTTTGGCCATCGCCGCCGTTGCGCCGAATGTCAGGACTGAACGGTTTGTTCAGGCGTTTCTTTTGGGGCTGGCAGTTAATGCTTCTGTAGGCCTGATGCAGTTAATCGGGCTTTATCCGTCAATTAACGGCTGGTATTGCGGATTGGGCAGAGGATACAGTACATTATCTGCCTACTTGGTGGTGGGAATCCTGATGGCGTCATTTTACTTTAGGAAAGCCGAAGAAAAAAAAATGCGGTTTTTCTTTATATTATTGATGCTGTTTTACTTTTTTCATTTAATTATCCTACAGGGCAGAACCGGTTATTTAACGTTTGTTCTGTTATCTCCTTTGATGGTCTACAACCTTTTTAAGAAGATCAACATTTTCAAAATCTTATTGGTTTCTGTTCTCCTTGTTTCGATGATGCTGCTTTCTCCGATTGTCAGAAACCGCATCTCCCTGTCAGTAGACCAGCTGAAATACCATACAAGTGTCGATCAAAAATCTGCCTGGGGTAAGGAGTACACCGCCAACCAGGATAGATTTTACATGTGGTACGGAGCGGTCCGTATTTTTAAAGACAACCCGTTTTTTGGCGTTGGGACCGGTGGCTTTGCAACCGTTCTTAAACAGATGGGTTCGCCGGATGATCCGATCATCGCCCACCCGCACAACGATATTCTCTACATGGCGGTTAGCTATGGCGTGATCGGCGTGGCTGCTTTTCTTTGGCTTTTTGGGGAGATTATCAAAAATGCCTTTACACAAAGGCATAATCTTCTGGGATTTTTTGTGTTGTCCACAACTCTCGTCATCTTGGTCAGCGGTTTATTCAATGCTCAAATTCTGGACGCCGGCATGGCCTTTTTTCTTGCGGTTACCGTTGGACTCCAGCAAGGGTTTCCGCAATTTAAAAAATCCTGAAAATCAGGAAAATTCGGGGCGTGCACTTGACAAGAATGCGGCGGTAAGCCAATCTCTTTTTCATTCAATACACGGTCTGCTTCGAATGAAAATGGATATGAAAACAAGTATAACACTCATTGATCCCGTCATAACAAATATTTTCCAAAGATTACGGCGGGTAACACGCTGCCCGTGGTCGATGATGAAGGAATAGGTAGCTATGCCGCTTTCAGTTGCCATCATTGCGCAAGATGAAGAGGATCGAATTTCAGATTGCCTGAAGAGTGTATCCTTTGCCGATGAAGTTTTGGTTGTAGATTCGGGCAGCCGGGACCAGACGGTTTCCATCGCAGAGCTTTACGGGTGTAAAGTCATTTCCAAAAAGTGGATGGGGTATGCCCGACAGAAACAATATGCCGTTGATAGCTGTTGCAATGACTGGGTGTTGATATTGGATGCGGATGAGCGATTGCCAAAAGAGACTGCCGAGCAGATTGAACAAATCTTAGAGACTTCTCGACAGGGGATTTCAGCTTGCAGTTTTTCAAGGAAAAATTTCTTTCGCAATCGCTGGATCCGTCACTGCGGATGGTGGCCGGATCGGGTCGTGAGAATGGTAGATCGCAGGCAGGGTCATTTCAGCGACAATCTTGTTCACGAGAGATGGATTTCCAATGGACCTGTCAAGGAACTCGATCTAACTATCGAGCACCGAAGTTTTCGAAATTATTCGGATTTGGTTCACAAAATGCAAACCTACTCTACGTTGTCTGCTCAGGAAATGCTAAATAGGGGCAAAAGTGTTCGGTGGTGGTCGCCATTTTCTCACGGTCTTTGGATGTTTATTCGAACATATGTCTTGGAAATGGGAATGATGGCGGGATTTGACGGATTCATGATATCTTTATTCAATGCCGGAGGTTCCTTCATGAAGTACGCCAAGCTTCGAGAGTCCTTGATGCATGGTGATTACGGTAACCGGTAGCGACAAAAAATTAAGATGAACCCGACGCCGGGATCGGGAAAAAGGGGCGTTAACCCAAGGTGTCAAAGCGTCGATGGTGGTTGACAATCACAAAGCAATAAGGGAATATCCGGCAAAGGTACATTAAAAAGAAGTCCTAAAAGATATGAGAGGGGCAATATGCATTTGCGCAGACGTGTTCTGGTGACCGGCGGGGCCGGATTTCTCGGTTCCCATTTATGTGACCGGCTTATCCGCAAGGGATGCGATGTTTTATGTGTGGACAATTTGTATACCGGCAGCAAAAGAAACATCGTCCATCTAATAGGAAATCCCTATTTTGAACTGTGTCGGCATGATATTACGTTTCCACTGTATGTTGAAGTCGACGAGATCTACAATTTAGCCTGTCCGGCATCCCCCATTCATTACCAGAACGACCCGGTTCAGACCACCAAGGTCAATGTTCACGGCTCCATCAACATGCTGGGGCTTGCCAAACGGATCAAGGCCAAAATTCTTCAGGCTTCTACTTCGGAGGTTTATGGTGATCCTTCTGTTCATCCCCAGCCCGAAACCTATCACGGAAACGTGAACTGCATCGGGCCACGTTCCTGCTACGATGAGGGAAAGCGATGTGCAGAAACCCTTTTTTTCGATTACTTTCGCCAGCATAAGCTTAAAATCAAAGTGGCCCGTATCTTTAACACCTACGGTCCCAGAATGCATCTCAACGACGGACGGGTCGTTTCCAACTTTGTCGTTCAGGCATTACGTGGGGAACCACTGACAATCTTCGGGGATGGAACTCAGACACGGTCTTTCTGCTATGTGGACGATCTTATAGAAGGATTGGTGCGATTTATGGACAGCATCGATGATGTGACCGGCCCAATGAATTTGGGGAAGCCCGGTGAGTTTACGATACTGGAACTGGCAAAAAAGGTGATTGAACTGAGCAACTCCAAATCCGAAATTATCTTTGAGCCGCTCCCGGCGGATGACCCCAGGCAGCGTCGACCGGATATTACACTTGCCCGTGAAGTTATTGGATGGGAACCCAAAGTTGAACTGGACGAAGGTCTGAAAAAAACAATCGCTTATTTTGATGAACTTTTATCATCTACAATGTAACGAACTTGCGGAAAATTATTTTTGAACGATTACGAGACCCCAAAAAAATAAGGATGCGATCATGGCAATCAGCCCGGAACTTCTTGAAATTCTCGCGTGCCCTAAATGTAAGGGTGACATATATTTGAACGATACAAAAGATGGTCTGATATGTGAGGCTTGCAGACTCTTATATGAGATTCGGGATGATATTCCGATAATGCTCATTGATGAAGCCAAGCCCTTAAATGTATAAGAGAACCTGTTGAACGGAAACAGATCGCCTGATTGAATTTCGGAGATTCAACCGGGAAGTGCATTCCCCGCAATCTTGTCGAAGATCCCGTTAAACGGGGTTGAAGGGAAGTTTACCCTGTGAACCCATCTGCATTTTTTGTTTAGCCGCGTCGGAAATCCCGTCTTACGGCGATGCAGGGAGTTTCGATTATAGACGAGTATAAAGTCCGATACCATGAGTCTTCCTCAATCGCCAAAGCCTGCCAAGCTTGTGATAGGTTTTTTTTTGAAGGAAAAGCGCGTCGCCGTTGATGTCGTAAAAGCGCTTGTTGAAAAATTGGGTCCTGTGGACATGACAAGCCCATGGCTCCCTTTTAACCTTACCACCTATTACAATGATGAGATGGGCACACCTCTTTTTAGACGTATGTTGGCATTTAAAAGACTAATTAGGCAGAGTGCTCTGGCAAACATAAAGCTTTTTACCAATGGTCTTGAGCGTGAGCATTCAATCGACGGCAGACGAGGGGTTAATATCGATCCCGGATATTTGCTCCAGGAGCGTTTTGTCCTGGCGACGGGAAAAAATTATAGCCATCGGATTTATATCGGAAGCGAAATTTATGCCGATCTAACGCTGCTCTACTTAAATGGGCACTTTAATAAATTACCGTGGACGTATCCTGATTATGCTTCGGAAAATGTAATGGCTTTTCTTGAATGGGTGCGCAAGAAGTATGTGATCGATCTCGGTTAAACCTAAGTTGAGTAATTTTTAGAGAAGAGATGTGCCGAGATCTTGATGCAGCAGGGTTTGCGAAAACCACAGGCATACCCATGGATATGTCGAGGATTTTTGCGAATCCTTGATGCGCAAGAGATCGGTACAGATCGAGCTAAAAATCACTCGATTTGGGTTAATATTTCATAAAGAATATCGAGGAAATAATAAAATTATGAAAAGTATGACTGCCTTTGCCAGAGCCGAAAAGACGGAGAAAGAGATTAATGTTTTGGCTGAAATCCGCTCTTACAACAGCAGATATCTTGATGTTGCCTTGCGTATTCCTCACGGATATGCAGCGCTCGAGGAAAAAATAAAATCCTTGATCGCCGACAAGGTTTCAAGAGGCCGCATAGAGGTTAATCTTCAGATAAATGACGATTCAGATGAAGCATATGCTTTTGAAGTAAATATTTCTAGAGCCAGGGCATATTATGAAAGCCTTGTTCAGTTGAAAGACCAGCTCGATCTTAATTCGGAGATATCCATTGAGCTTCTGCTCAGAGAAGGGGGTGTCGTTCGACCTGCTGAACCTGGCCGGGATATGGTGGCTATCGGGTCTGTTGTTACAGATTGCATTAATGCAGCCATGATCGATCTTGTTGCAATGCGACAGAAGGAAGGAGATTTTATTGCCTCAGATATTTCCAGGCGCATTGACAGTATTGAAAAAAGTGTTCGTCAAATCGAAAAAGAATCGAGGGACCTGTTGTTTTATTATCAACAGCGCCTTAAAGATCGTATCGCGGTTTTGACCAAAGGGATGGTGGAGATCGATTCTGATAGGATTGCACAGGAAGCGGCTTTTTTGGCTGATAAAATTGATATTTCTGAAGAAATTGTAAGGGTGACAAGCCACATAAAACAGTTTCTGACAATTATGGGTTCAAAAGAACCTGCCGGTCGGAAGCTCAATTTTTTACTTCAGGAGCTTAACCGCGAATTCAACACCATGGGATCCAAAACAGAAAAAGCCAGTGTATCTCACAGGGTCGTAGAGGTGAAGTCAGAGCTTGAAAAAATAAGGGAACAGCTTCAGAATGTGGAATAATTTCGGAACAAGTTCTTGTAATGAAAGAACCCGTTCAGATTGTTTAACAGCGGTTTGTTTTATGAAGAGGTTTCATTTTAAAATTTAATCGACCTGAACCTTCTTTGAAACCGGATTGTTTCAGAGAATTAACCTGTTAAAAATTTGCCTGGATTGGAGTGATGAAGATGGATCAGAATCTCTTGAATATCGGTTTTGGGAATACGGTGGTTGCAGATCGGGTTGTTGCTATCGTTTCACCAAATTCGGCACCCATGAAACGTCTTAAAGATGAGGCCAGGGATGAAAAGCGACTTGTCGATGCAACACACGGTCGTAGGACACGGTCTATTATTATTATGGACAGCAATCATATCGTGCTTTCTGCAATACAGGCCGAAACAATATCCCAGCGTTATATAACCCTTAAAGGGGCGGTATAAAACAGTATGGAGAACGAAAATGATGGCAGTCCGACGTGGACGTCTTTTCATCATTTCGGCGCCGTCCGGGGCCGGAAAAACAACCCTTTGCAGAGCTACCCTTAAGCGCTTAAAAGATATGCTCTATTCGGTTTCGTATACCACGAGATCACCCCGTAAAGGGGAGCAGGATGGCGTTGACTACCATTTTATTTCAAAAGAAGGGTTTAGGGCAGATATAAAAACGGGCCGCTGGTCTGAATGGGCTGAGGTCCATGGGAATTATTACGGTACATCTGCCGAATTTATTGAGAAGGGTTTGTCATCCGGCCGCGACACACTTCTTGATATCGATGTTCAGGGCACTATCCAGATTCTTAAACGTCATCCCGACAGTGTGACGATCTTTGTTCTGCCTCCGTCAATGGACACTCTTAGACAGCGCTTGGAGATGAGAGGGACTGAAAGCGAGACAGTTTTAAAGCGGCGTCTTGAAAATGCAAAAAAGGAGATGGCACAACAGAATCTTTACCGTCATCTTATCGTCAATGATCAATTGTCTTCGGCTATTGAAGAGCTGATATCTATTATTCAAGGATATCGCCTTTGATGGTCTCGTAAAAAGTCCGTTTTGCTCGCTCAGTGACCATTTGGGGGCGTTTCAAGCTGTGGTGCTAAATTTCAAGAACTCGTCGCAAGCGCCTCAAACAGCTTGAAATTTTTAACGCATCACCGCTTGAAACACTGGCTCCCCAAATGATCAGATATCGCTCACAAAAGACTTTTTACGAGTTTGTCAACTTTAACGAAAAAATAGAGATCGATTAAAAGGTCGTCGTGAAGACAGAGATACTTTACGGGATTCATCCTGTTTCTGAAGCCTTAAAAGCGGGTCGGCGGGATATTTTTACGATATATATCGCCAAAGAAAACATCTCGAAACGGCTTGAGAAGGTCTTAGCGCTTGCCGAGTCCTTAAAAATACCCATTGAAAGGCCAAATTCCTTACACTTAAAAACTCTGTCCGGGACGGCTCAGAACCAGGGGGTCGGAGCCAAGGTCGGACCCTATCCGATGGTAGAGTTTTCAGAACTGTTAGACGGAATCCGAAGCCCCAAGTCAAACCCTTGTATCCTGTTGCTCGACAATATTGTGGATCCTCGCAACCTCGGTGCGTTGATTCGAACAGCAGTTTGTATCGACACAGATGCTGTGATTGTTCCTAAGGATCGATCTGCCCGCCCCACACCCATAGTGTCCAAAGCATCGGCAGGTGCTTTGGAGCACATTCGGCTTGTCCGGGTAACAAACATGGTAAACACTATAAAGGCCCTGAAGAACGGCGGCGTGTGGGTTGCCGGTATGGATAGAACCTCGGACAAATCCATTTTTAACAATGATTTGACCGTTCCGGTTGCAATTGTTGTCGGCGGGGAGGAAAGCGGGATACGACCCTTGGTAAAAAAACATTGCGATTTTTTGATGTCCATTCCTCAAACCGGACCTGTGGATTCCCTGAATGCATCGGTAGCGGGTGCAGTTGTTATGTATGAGGTTTTCAGACAGCGACGATTATCCGTATGATAAATATACCCTTGGTTGTCAGCGTATTGAACCGTGTGGGCGGTGTTCTGAAAGAGGTGCTTTTCCCAACACAATGCCTGGTGTGCAGATCTTTTTTTCATGGGGACATGCAGCAATGTATAAATTTAAAAATCCTTTTACGGCGGTTTGAAAACTTAGGTCCGGATACCGGGGTTCCGTCGATATTGGATCACAATAACTGTGTGTCGGCCGAACAAACCAATAATTGTCAAGGCAACTTTCAAAAAAATTTTACGACACTTATGTCACCATTTTTATGCACCACCTGTTCGGCTACCTTTTTGCCGGTTGAGTCCCCGATATGCTCAAAATGCGGCATTGTATTTAAAAGCAGGCAAGGGGAAAATCGTGTCTGCGGTGATTGTATCGAAGCGCCTAAAAAATATGGGATGGCACGATCAGCGGGTGTTTATGATCAGGTGCTTATGTCGGCGATCCACTGCTTAAAATATAAAGGAAAAATTCAGTTGACTCGACCGCTGGGTGCCCTTCTGTTTAACGCTTTCATCCGGTATTGGGACAAAAAGCGTATCGACATTGTCGTACCGGTGCCTCTCCATGAAAGAAAGCTCAGAATTCGGGGTTTTAATCCGTCGTTTCTTCTTGTGAGGAACTGGCCCCGTATTTTTGAAATGTTAAATGGACAAATGCCGGTTATACCTGTAGACAAAGATATACTTGCCAGGAAAAAATGGACAGCTTCGCAAACCGGTTTGGGACGCAAGGAACGATTGCAGAACATTAAAAATGCCTTTGTCGTGAATGATACATCCAAGATCGAAGGGAAAAGAATACTGCTTGTGGATGATGTTTATACCACCGGGGCAACTGCCAATGAATGTGCAAAAGTGCTATTAAAAGGGGGGAGCAAGCAGGTTGATGTTCTTACGCTGGCCCGAGCTATGTAATTGAACCCTGATTGATCGTAAACAGTCAAAAAATAACTTTTTTAAAATCATCAATCCTAAATATTAGTTGATGGAGATATGAGATCTAAAATATTAAAATTGTCCGACCTGATTCAGAGAGTAAAAGATCTGCGTAAATCCGGAAAACAGATTGTCTTTACAAACGGGTGCTTTGATATTCTTCATGTGGGGCATGTCCGTTATCTCGCCGCTGCCAGGTCTGAAGGAGATGTGCTGGTGGTGGGTTTAAATTCTGACGGGTCCGTTAAGTCGATAAAGCCGGACAACAGGCCAATCGTGAGTCAGGAGCAACGCGCTGAAGTCCTGGCCGGATTAGCGTTCGTTGACTTTATAACGATTTTTGATGAATCTGATCCGTTGCCACTCATAAGTGCCATTAAACCCGATATTCTGGTAAAGGGCGCCGACTGGAAGGAAAAAGAGATCGTCGGAGCCGATGTTGTTAAGGCATATGGAGGCAAGGTGGTCCGAGTTGAAGTGGTTCCCGGTATTTCAACTTCCCAGATAATACGACGGATCATAAAGCGTTATCAGAAAGAAGATGGGGATTAGATTCTTATGGGAGGTTTTGAAACGGCTTCTAATAAGAAATCGGGGCAGGGGATTTTGGCGTGATCGTAAATCAGAATAATGGGGTTCCATTTTTAGAGTTTCGGAAAATTTCGAGTTTTTCGGGTATCCGACATGGAATTTTTACTCGGAATAGCGGTACAAGCATCGGACCTTACCGAAGCTTGAATGTCAGTTTCGGTGTGGGCGACGAGGACCGGAATGTCATTGCGAACCGAAAAATTATCTCTCAATGCATCAATGAAAAAGATCTTGTCTTTTTAAACCAGGTTCATGGAAACCGAACCATTGTATTTGAAAAAAATCGGTGTTCTTATACGGTGTTTGATACGGCTTCCGTCTCTGACGGTGAATATTCGGAAAAATTGCCCAAACCCATCGACAATTTTCATCCAGAATTTGAACGAAGACTTGAAGGGGATGCAATGGTAACGAATATCCCCCAAAAATTTCTAGTCATTCAAGTGGCGGACTGTCAATCTGTTCTAATCTACGATCCGGTTCAGCAGGTGGTGGCCAATGTTCACTCCGGCTGGCGTGGGAGTATCAGCAATATTATCGGCCAAACATTACAGGTGATGGAAAAGAGTTTCGGATGCCGTGCCCATGATATTGTGGCAGGTGTTGGTCCGTCTCTCGGACCCTGTTGCGCGGAATTTGTCAATTACGAAAAAGAGATTCCAAAGATGTATTGGAAATATAGGGACAATAACAACCATTTCGATTTCTGGGCGATCAGTTGCGATCAATTCAGTGAAGCCGGGATCCCGACCGAAAATGTGGAGTTAAGCCGTTTGTGCACTAAGTGTGACTCAAAACGCTTTTTTTCCTATCGCAAAGAGGGGACAACCGGGAGATTTGCAGCATTAATCGGTCTTAAATAATTCAACGTCTCGGAAATAGTATAACATCTTAAAAATAAAAATCTTTTAATGAAAACCTATTTATGCTATTCGAATGGAAAAATGGAATGCTGGAATATTGGGATAAGGGCGGAAATAAACCATTCTAATTGTAAAAAACTCCTTCAAACCCATTATTCCATTACTCCATTATTCCAATTGGGGCGAAACCCCTAGGTTCTGATATGCATCAAGAAGAAGCCAAGGTTCTTTGGAACCGTAAAGTGGGACCGGAATATTACCGAATCGGCCTAACCTGTGAGGGTGGATATTCAAACGCAAGGCCTGGCCAATTCATCATGCTACGCTTTCCAGGCCGAATTACCCCTTTTTTACGTCGACCGTTTTCCATTCATCAGCGCATTCTGGCCGATGGCCGCACAACCGGGATCGAACTCCTGTATAAGGTGGTGGGAGAGGGGACGAAGATGCTCTCTGAGATCCAGACAGATGACGTTGTAGATATTCTCGGTCCCCTGGGCAATGGTTTCTTCATTTCTAATGCACATAAAGATATTTATATTGTTGCGGGCGGGATCGGGGTTGCCCCGATGGTTTTTCTGGCTTCATACTTAGAGGAAAGGGGTATTAATCCGTCACGATGTACGGTATTTTTGGGTGGAAGATCAACGGAGGACCTGTTGTGCAGGGATGATTTTCTGCGCATCGGCATGAAACTGCATATCACCACAGATGATGGCAGTGCCGGGGACCAGTGTTTTGTAACGCATCCTCTGGAAGCTGAATTTGACAAGCGTCGGCCGGATATCGTTTATGCCTGCGGACCTATGGACATGTTAAAATGTGTGATTGGAATCGCTGAAAAGTATGCGGCGCCGTGTCAGGTTTCCATCGAAACAATGATGGCTTGCGGCATCGGCGCCTGCCTGGGGTGTGCAGTTGAAAGAAAAGGCGCATCAGACAAATACATGCATGCTTGTATGGATGGGCCGGTCTTTGATGCGGATATGATAAAAATTTAACGAAACCGGTATATGGTATTTCAAAAATCGATATTTTTGCATTGACTTGAAGGAATCCATATGTTAGAGGCACAACGGCTTTAGGTGTTCCATTTTGTGATGGAGCCATCCTTGTTTAACAAGGCGTTCTTTTTCATGAAGAAGAAAACCATACGTTCCATAAAGGAACTGGCATACTATAGTAGTATCGGCTTGTCGGTAGCGCTTTCCATATTTATCGGGCTTGGTATTGGGGTGTACCTCGACAGACGGGTATTTAACTCAACACCATGGTTTACACTTATTTTCCTTGGACTTGGGATCATCGCGGGATATAGAAATATCGGCATTGCAATAAAAAAAAGTAGAAAACTATAACAGGATGTAGCAAGCGTGGAAATTCAGCAGCGTCTTTTAAAATTCATTACCCGTGCAAACTGGATACTATTTTCTTTTGCAAGCATCATCGGGCTTATACTATTACCGCCTCATTTTACCCGAGGAATTATTTTTGGGGGCCTGATCGTCACCGTCAACTTCCATTTGCTGTACCGGACGCTTAAAAAAGCGTTTAGGCCCTCCCGCCTATCTTCTCACCGAGTTGTTTTAGCCAAATATTATGTTCGCTTCATTGTCAGCGGCTTAATTATATTTGTCCTCATATCAGGGCACTATGTTGATCCATTGGGTCTTTTTATCGGCCTTTCGGTTGTGGTTGGGAGTATTATGCTCGCGACCATGCGTGAATTAACCAAATATATTTTTAAGGAGGCGATATAAGGTGGAACATCCCTATCTTTTTTTTGTAAAGCTGTTTGAAATGGTCGGCCTTGGACACTTTGCCAATAGCTATCCATATATTATCTACAGTTGGGTGGTCATGATTCTGCTGGTTTTGATGGGAATCATCGGGACAAAGAGTATAAGTCTGGTTCCCTCAAAAATACAAAATGTTTTGGAGATCATTATATCAGGACTCGAAGAATTCACGATTGATATAACGGGTGAAGA
>Ga0070727_10003488_pt1 | contig 14204 bp, 13 predicted proteins | sample tdAd472_FD_66722 | JGI IMG/M metagenome (GOLD analysis project Ga0070727, IMG submission 66722) | Marine sediment microbial communities from the Atlantic coast under amendment with organic carbon and nitrate - tdAd47.2 | ecosystem: Environmental > Aquatic > Marine > Coastal > Sediment | place...
CTCTCTATGGGCTTCCCGCTCCTGACGACCAAGAAGCTGCACACGCGGTCGATCATCCACGAGCTGCTCTGGTTCCTGCGGGGGGACACGAATGTCCGCTCGCTCAATGAGGTGGGCGTGTCGATCTGGAACGAGTGGGCCGACCCCGAGACGGGTGAACTCGGGCCGGTGTATGGCTACCAGTGGCGATCCTGGCCCTCGCCCGATGGCGGCTCGGTCGATCAGATCGCCAAGCTCGTCGAGGGGCTTCGGACCAATCCCGATTCGAGGCGTCACATCGTCACCGCCTGGAACCCTGGACAGGTGGATGAGATGGCCCTACCCCCCTGCCACTGCCTGTTCCAGTTCTACGTGGCGGGTGGCAAGCTCTCGTGCCAGTTGTACCAGCGATCGGCGGACATCTTTCTTGGAGTGCCTTTCAACATCGCCAGCTACGCACTGCTGACGCACATGGTGGCCCAGGCTGTGGATCTGGAGCCGGGCGAGTTCATCCATACGCTGGGCGATGCGCACCTTTATAACAACCACCTCGAACAGGCCAGGCTCCAGCTCTCACGCCAGCCGGGCAGATTGCCCAGATTGATCTTGAATCCGGATATTACGAAGCTGGAGGATTTCCGGTACGAGGACATCAGAGTCGAGGATTACTTGCCGCAGGCGCACATCCCGGCCCCGGTCGCGGTGTAGCGCTTATGCTGACCACATGGCGGTGGTCCTTATTGCAGCGATGTCTCTGAACCGTGTCATCGGGCGCGAGGGTGATCTGCCCTGGCACCAGCCGGACGATCTGGCGCATTTCAAGCGTCTGACACTGCACCACCCCGTGATCATGGGGCGCAAGACGTTCGACAGCTTCCCGGGCACATTGCCCGGCAGACTCAATATTGTGGTTTCGCGGAATCCTGAATATCGGGCACAGGGCGCTGATGTCGTGGATTCGCTCGACAAAGCGCTTTCGTTGGCTTTCAAAAAGCAGCCCGATCATGATGTTTTCGTGGCCGGCGGCGGCGAGATCTATGCGCAGGCCCTGACACGCGCCGACAGGATCGAACTGACGATCATCCATGCCGGGATCGAGGGGGATGCCAGGTTCCCCAGCCTGCCAGCGGGTGACTTTGCCCTCCAAAGAGGGGAGTACCGCCCTGCAGACGCTGCAAACCCTTATGCGATGAGCTATTTGACGCTCGTGCGACCCTAACGAATGCCCTATTAAGGTGCCTTTTGGGGGCATTTTCGAGACGTTTGAGACTGAAAAGTGTCAAAATACGTTGAGTTTGCCTACACCCCGAGATAGGGCACGATCGCACTTGAGAGACTCTCAATGCGGTTGTTGCCCTAACATACTATTTACACACTGCGTGTATGACGCCAAAACACAGGACACTTTCAAAAAAGGGGTGCACATTGCTTAAAATCGGGTATACTCCGCTCGTACGAAGTAGATTCCTTCACCTCGCGTCCTGCTCGGCGTGGGTGCGGGGTCAGAAACGAGTGTTTAGTTCGCGAATTAGCAATTAGAGGAGAGTATTCAAATGAAGACCGCTGCAATGATTCTCGCTGCCGGCATCGCTTCCAGCGCTGTGGCTCAGGACAACACCATCGTTGTCGATCCGTTCGCAGGTACCGTTAACATCACCTACAACGGCGCTCTGCCCGTTCAGCAGCTGTGGAGCGACATCTCTGTTCGCATCACCGGCAACGGCGCCATCAACATCCTTTCAGAGTCGCCCAACTACACCGACGATCTCACCCCCTCCGGTGCTGATATCACCGGTGACGGCTCGACCTCGGTTGAGTTCGTTGGCAACGCTGGTGGCTCGCTGTTCAACGGCACCCACACCGCCGACAACCCCTGGTCGCCCTTCACCTTCAGCTACGCTGGTGACCTCGGTGGCTTCGGCTTCGAGCTGTTCAACCAGAACACCAACACCTTCGTTCAGGCTCCCTTCGGCAACCCGATCAATATGATCAACGGTAACGGTACCGCTGGCCCGCAGTCCTACGAAGTCATCATCGTTCCGGCACCGGCTTCGGCCGCTCTGCTCGGCCTCGGTGGCCTCGCCGCGATCCGTCGCCGCCGCTAATCCCGGTAGCCTCGGACAGATCAATCTGATCTGATTCCAGCCGCCCGGTCTCTGACCGGGCGGCTGTCTTTTTACACTTGCTCTTTCTTTCCGACCTGCTGATCCAGTAGTCTCTGGGAGTTGCAAGACTCATGGGTGAATCGAGACAGCAAGGGGTATCGACAATGAAGATGAAAACGATCTCGGCATGCGTCGTGCTAGGGACTGCCTCAATTGCATCAGCGCAAGACTGCACGATCGTGGTTAATCCCTTCGGCGGGACCGTTACAATTCAGTACAACGGGTCGCTGCCTGTGCAGCAGCTTTGGAGCGATATCAGCGTCCGTATCTCTGGAAATGGTCCAATCACCATTCTTAGCCAGTCAAACAATTACACCGACAGTCTCAGCCCAAATGGGGCCGTGATCACCGGCAACGGCACGGGCAACGTGACCTTCGTCGGTGCCGCGGCCGGTTTGCTGCTCGGCGGCAATCACTTCGACGACAACCCCTGGGCGCCTTTCACCTTTAGCTACGGTGGCGATCTTCAGCATTTCGGATTCCAGCTCTTCGGGCAGAACACCTGCATGTTCGTCCAAGCTCCATTCGGAAACCCCGTGAATATGCTGAATGCTGATGGCTCGCAGGGACCACTTACGTACAGAATTTGGGGGCCGGCACCCGGAACTGCTGCACTTCTTGCATTCGGTGGTATCGTTGCGACCCGTCGCCAAAGAGTGTGATTCGAGCCGTATCCATCTCATCAGAGGGAGTTTCATATGAAAATTGCAGCATTCGTGCTTACCACTTGCGTCACATCCGCAGCAATAGCATCAGCGCAAGATTGCACGATCTGCGTCGATCCATTCACAGGGACCGCGAACATCACATACAACGGGTCGCTTCCTATTCAACAGCTCTGGAGTGACATCTCGGTCAGGATCTCGGGCAATGGCCCGATCTCGATCCTGAGTCAGTCGCCCAACTACACCGATGCGCTCAGCCCGGCGGGTGCTGTCATTACGGGGAATGGCACGAACGAGGTCACATTCGTGGGGACTGCGGGTGGCTCGCTGTTTGGTGGTACTCACAGCCCTGACAACCCATGGACCCCATTCACCTTTAGCTACGGTGGCGACATATCCAGCTTCAGCTTCGAGATGTTTGGCCAGAACACCAACACCTTCGTCCAAGCTCCCTTCGGTAACCCCATTAATATGATCAACGGCGACGGTTCACCCGGGCCTATGACTTACGAAGTCTGCATCCCGGCTCCAATGACCGGGGCATTGTTCGCCCTCGCCGGTGTGGGGGCATCAAGACGTCGCCGCTAAGTAGAAGGGCATCAATGAAGAACACGCTTGCGTGGGCACTGACCACTTTGTCGCTCGGTGCTGCTGGCCAAGATGTTGTCTTTACGATCAACCCGATCGGGGGCACGGTTGAGGCCGAGTACTTCGGCGACCTCGTTCTCCAACAGATGTGGAGTTCGATTTCCGTGCGAATAAGCGGTGACGGCCCCCTTCACATCACGAGCGAGAACCCGGTCTACACCAACTTGCTCAGCCCAACGGGCGCGATCATCGCAGGCGAAGGTACCGACAACCTCACTTTCGCGGGCGAAGCGGTGGGCGATCATTTGGGTGGGCCGATCGATAGCAGCAACCCGTTCAGCCCGTTTACGTTCAGCTATGCAGGGTCATTGAGCGCGTTCGATTTCGAGCTCTTCAGTCAGAATACGGTGACATTTGTTCAGCCACCGTTTGGAAATCCAGTCAATCTCATCAATGGGCACACTCCTGGCACGATTACCTTTCGGATTGACATCGTCCCCTCGCCCTCAACGGTGATGCTGCTCGCAATCGGTGGGAGCGGGCTGATACGGCGTCGGCGCTGATCGATAGAGCATCACGCATCGGAGATGCGGGGTGGCTCAGACTGATTCAGAACTTCAGGACCGAGTGCAGGTTCCCGTAGTCATCGACTCGGCGGGCACCGCCGAGGACTCCCAGCTCGATGAGCACGGTGATGCCGCGAATGTCTGCTTTGCAGTCGTCACGGAGAAGGCGTGCGCAGGCTTCGAGCGTGCCGCCGGTGGCGAGGAGGTCGTCGACGAGGACGACTCGGCTGCCGGGGCGGATGGCATCGATGTGGATTTCGAGACGATCCGAGCCGTACTCGAGATCGTAGTCGGCGCCGTGGACCTGTCCCGGGAGCTTGCCCGGCTTGCGGATGGGGACAAAGCCCGCCGAGAGAGACTGGGCGATGGCAGTGCCGAAGATGAAACCCCGGCTCTCGGCCCCCACCACCAGCTCGATGCCCTTGCCCCGGTAGGGGTTGGCCATGAGTTCGACAGCCAGGGCCAGGCCCGCCGGGTCGGCGAGCAGGGGCGTAAAGTCCTTGAAGACAATCCCCGGCTTGGGATGGTCCGGAACATCTCTGATCAAACGACGAAGCTGTTCCAAGCCGATCTCCGTGGCTGTTGGGTGCCAAGATACGATTGCACCAGCGGCGGCAGTAGGATAGCCGAAGGCATCTGTGTAAGCCGATTGGTAGAGATTTCCACACAAGACCCCCCCATGCCAAGCAACCGCACATCGAAAAACGCACTGGAAACGATCGAGCCCGTTGGCGCTCGGATTCTCATCCGCAAGGACGAGGACAAGAAGCAGACCAAGGCGGGCATCCACCTGCCCGACAAGATCGAGATCCCGACCATCACCGGCCGGGTAATCGCTGTGTCGGCTCAGGTCGAGGCCGACAGCGATTACACGATCAAGAAGTACGACCGGGTGCTCTTCAACCCCAAGCACGCGATCCCGGTGGATCTGGAAGGCGACAACCGCCTGTTCGTGATCCCGGTCGAGGATGTGGTCGCGATCTTCCGGCGTGATCAGGACATGCAGGACTGAGCGCGCTTGGCGAGTGATCCATCTATTTTGCGCCGGCCGTTGGCTGAGCTGCCCGACCCGCTCGGGGTGCCGGTGCTCAACAGGGTGTTTGATATCGAGGCCAGGCCCCCGGGCTCCAAAAGCGAAACCAACCGCGCGGTGATCCTTGCGGCGCTGGCGCACGGGACATCGGTCCTGCGTGGGGCGCTCACCGGTGCCGACGATGCGGAGGTGGCGCTGGCGGCGATCCGGGCGCTGGGCGCCAAGGTCGAGGTCGCGGGCGACACGCTGACCATCGAGGGCGTCGGCGGGCGCTGGCCCGTGGGCGAGAAGGGCGTCACGCTCGACCTGCACAACTCGGGCACGAGCACGCGGTTTCTCGCGGCTGCTGCGATGCTCGCCGATGGGCCCGTGACACTCACGGGTAACGCGCGGATGCAGGAGCGACCGATCGGGGAATTGGCAGAGGCGCTTCACACGCTCGGTGCGCACATCGAGTGGCACGGCACGCATGGCTGCCCGCCCATGACGATCGTGCCCCCGGCGGGCGGCCTGCCGAGGGACGTGGAACTCTCGTTCGATTCGCCCGCGTCGAGCCAGTTCGTGACAGCCCTTCTGATGCTCGGTCCCTGGGTGACGGGAGGCATCACGGTCAGGATCACGGGGCAGGTCACGAGCTCGCCCTATCTCACGATGACACTCGACCTGCTGGATCGTGCGGGCGCGACTGTGCGCTCAACCGATGATCTCCGCCTGATGCGGGTCTCACCCGGTGAGCGACTCGGGCTTGAAGCGTTCGAGCTGGATATCGAGCCGGACGCGAGCGGCGCGACGTACCTCTGGACGGCCGCGGCGATCGTGCCGGGAGCGCGAGTGAAAGTCGCTGGACTCGGTATGGGCGCGATCCAGGGCGATGCGCGGTACGCGGGTTTGCTCGAGCGTATGGGCGCGACTATCGAACTTGGCGCAACCGAAGAACAGGGCACGGGTGTGATCGGGCCGGCGACGCTGATGCCGATCTTGGCGGACTTGTCCCCGATGCCGGACACGGCGATGAGCCTGGCGGTGGCGGCCTGCTTTGCGACTGGCACGAGCGTGATCCGCGGGCTCAAGACGCTGCGCATCAAGGAGACGGACCGGATCGAGGCGCTCCGCGTTGAGCTGAGCAAGATCGGTGTGTCGGTCGATGTGGGCGTGCAGGGTGACGATGAGACAATCACGATCTCGCCGCCGGCGAGCGGGGTTGATCGGTCGGCGAGTGCCGAGCGAGTTGAGTTCGAGACGTACGACGATCACCGGATGGCGATGAGCCTGTCGCTGATCGGGCTTTTGCGCCCGAACGTGTACATCCGCGATCCGGGTTGTGTTGCCAAGACATACCCGACGTACTGGAAGCAGCTGGCCGAGCTTTACGCGCCGGCCGGGACCGACTGAGACTGGCTTTGATTCTGTGTTGGTGCAGGCGCGAGTGGTCGGCTGACTGCTTCGGATGCGAGTGAGGCGAGTTTGTCCACGCGGTGCTCCCACAGATGGTTGGACTCTGCGATTGTGCGCCCGGCGACGGACATGGAGTGCAGGCGGCTGCAGTCGTTGAGGAGCGAATCAATCGTCTTGCGGGCACTGTCGGATTGCTGCGGATCGAAGCCGACGCAGTGCTCGGGCGTGAAGTGCTGACGGACGAGGTAGCGATCTTCGCACACGCTCGCGCAGCCGGAGGCCATCGAGAGCAGGAGCCGCTCGCTGAAGGTTTGCGGAAACTGTGTCGGGCCCCAAGCGAGGCAGACGCGGCCGGTGGCCAGGGCGGTGGGCACGTCGGCATACTCGACGTTGCCCGTGTACTTAATTGAGCCGGTGCAGATTTCTTCCCAGGCGTCCGAACCGAACACGGCGACATCGAGACCCTGGAGCGACTGGACGAGTTGGATGCGGCGCTGGCGGTTGAAGTCGGCTGCCACGGCTCGCCACATCGCGGCGGCCATGGGCCAGTTGCCCGTGATGACCGAGCGTGAGCCGCAGACGCAGTCGAGCGCCTGTTCGTACGGCATGGCCGGGCTTTCGAGCATGAGTTTGACGATCTCGTCGAGCCAGGGGTGTGCCTGCGCGGGCAGTGCCCACTTGAGTTCACGCACACCCTGCTCTGAGTGGATCGAGCCGGCAACGACGACGTCGTGCGGGCGCTGGCTGAGTGCCTCGGGCGTGCAGAGTTCGGCAGCAATGAGAGATGGCCGAGCGATGCCGTGGGGCATGTGCGCGTGTCGGAGCATGGGCCAGCGGAGTCGGAGCAGGTGCAGGCCGTCGATGCTTGGGAGGGCGAGCCGGAAGTTTGGGAGCTTGCTCGTCTGATCCATGATGCCCGCGTCGAGGGCGAAGGGATGATCGACGAGGATCTGGATGAGCGCGACGCGGGCGCCCGGCCTGCGCACGGCTGGCGGGATGGCCTCGATCGCTGAGGGCATGTTGAAGAAGATGTAGATGCCGGCAACGGAGCCGTCGGGCATGTCGTCGCGGGCGTCGTAGCCCCGGGCGGCGAAGGCCTCGGAAAGCTCGGCGGCCATCGCGCCGAGCAGGCTGTAGCGGGACTCATACCGGCGTGGGATCCAGACGGGGACACTCATGGTCCAGATATCGGAAACGCGGGGGTTTGATGGCCAATTCGCGGCGATGCGCGAACCGGAAAGTTGGCGGAGGGGTCAGATGGGGTGCGGGGAAGGAATAAGGAGCACTCGATGAAACGCGCCGCTGCACTGATTTTGACAGGTTTCGTGGGTCTGGCTGCCACTGCCCAGCCTTTGAAGGTTGCCCTGGAGCCCAAGCCCAATAAGCAGGTGATTACACGACCATCGCACGACGGGCCGGTGATCCAGCTCGTGATCTGCCTGGATACGTCGGGCTCGATGGAGGGGCTGATTAACCAGGCCCGCACGCGGCTGTGGAGCGTGATCAGCACGCTCGACGGTGCCCGCATGAAGGGTGAACGCCCGAGGCTTGAGGTCGCGATCATGCAGTACGGCGCGACACGGCAATCCAGTGCCGAGGGTTACATGGGTGTGGTGCTGCCATTTACCAGCGATCTCGATCGGATCAGCGAGGTGCTCTACAGCCTGCAGATCTCGGGCTCGGCAGAGTACTGCGGCATGGCGATCGAGAGAGCCACGCACGAGCTGAGCTGGCTGCCCACCGGTGAGGGCGTCATGAAAGTGATCATGATCGCTGGCAATGAGGAATTCACGCAGGGAGATGTCGATTTCCGGACGAGCGTGCCGACGGCTGTGGAGTATGGGATCACCGTCAACACCGTCCACTGCGGTAACGACGGCGCGGGGCGCAGCGGCGGGTGGCTCGAGGCGGCCAATCTCGGTCGCGGTGAGTACAACATCATCGATCAGAACAAGAAGCTGCGCTATATCCGCTGCCCGCAGGACGATCGGATTAACGAGCTGAACGTGGAGCTCAACGGGACGTACCTGTACTACGGGGCGGCCGGGCGAGAATCGCAAATGGGACAGGTTCGTCAGGATTCGCTCAACGATGCGGCGAGCCCTGAAGCCGGGCTTCAGCGTGCTGTGACGAAAGCGACTGAATCGTACGACAACTCGCACTGGGACCTTGTGGACGCTTCCGAGGGCGCGGACTTTGACTACCGCGCGATCGAGCCCGAGACGCTGCCCGCGGAGCTTCAGAAGCTCACGCCCGAGGAGCTTGAGGAGCGCGTGGAGCAGGAGCGCACCAAGCGCGCCAAGATCCAGAGCGAGATCCTGGCGCTCGTCAAAGAACGCAACGAATGGCGGGAGGCGGAACTCAAGCGGCTCGGCGAGGAGAGCAGCGAGGGACTCGATACGGCTCTGGTTGCGGCCTTGGTGAGCCAAGCCGAGGGCGCCGGGTTTACATTCGAAGAATGAGCTCGTATACGAAGAAGTGAAAGACATCGGGCGGAACCATGCAAGGTTCCGCCCGATGCTTTGTATCAATAATCACAGTTCATTTTATGATTCTGATGCATTTTCAGCGGCTTTGACCCCTATTACCGCTGTTGCTGCTGCTGATTCGAACCGGCGATCGGCGTTGGCTGAGCGGTGCTTTGGTTGTTCCACATCATCCGGTCGTTGATGCGGATTCGGTTTGCGCCGAGAACCGCTCGCTGGCCGAAGCGGCTCTCCTGTCCCACCACGCTCAGGCGGTCGCCCACAGCGATGAGATTCTGATCCGCCCGTGGCCCGAGATTGGCGACGAAGGCGTCGCCGTTGTCGAGTGTGATCTGCTGGAGGGATTGGCCCTGGAGAGATTGATCGACTTGCTCCGAAGCAACGGGTTCAATTCGGGTCACCGTGCCGCGGTATCGGCGGTTTGCAGCGGCCGCGCTTTCCATGCTCTCTGAACGGAGTTCGCTCGAACCGAAGAGGCCCGCCCGGTCGCCCCGCACTCTTCGTTCGTCGCCCATCCGTTCTCGTCCTTGGCGTTCGGCGAGATCAGGGTTCACTGGGTGTTCGTTCAGGTAATACGTCCAATCCGATTCGTAGCCACGCTGCTTATCGTAATAGCCGTCGTAGTAGCCCTGGCTGTAGCCGTCGCCGTATCGGATTCGGTTTCCTTCTGCGCCGTCGGAGTTGTAGTGGTCGTAGCCGAACTCGTCATCGTTGTACCCGTCGTAATACCCGTCGTAGTAGCCGTCACGGGACATGGTCTGGTCGGCGTTGGTCCACCATGCCTGGTCATAGGACTGGCCGTCGTAAGTGACTTGGCCCTGCCTTTGTTGGGCGGTGCGGCCTTGATTCCGCTGGCCTCGCATATTGCGGTCTTGTTGAGTGTTGTCGCTTTGGCGGTTGGCGTTCGGGTCGTCGCGGTTCAGGTCTGGGTTCTGAGGCTCGTTGAGTGCTGTTCTGTTGCGGTTGCCTGGGGCGACGGTCTGCTGCTGGCGGTCCATTTCACTGGGTACCTGCTGGCCGTTCTGCACGCCTCGGTACGAGTCGTTGTAGTACATGGATGGGTCGTACCACCCCTGATTGTTTGCTTGCTGCTGCTGGGGCTGCTGCCTTTGCTGGGCGTTTTGCGAGCGGCGGTTCTCGGGCTGTTGCTGTGATTGCTGCTGCGGCTGGGCTCTTTGGGGCTGCTCACTGTGTTCTGGCTGAATCTCCATGGCATAGACAGGAGTGATGACGGAGCAGAGTGCTGTGATGAAACGGACCATATCGGCTCTCCTTGGGACGCCAAAATTGTTGGCGCACACAGGTGTAATCGCAGATATGAGTCTGTGGTATGTTGTTCAGGTTTGAGTGAATCGAGCCTGAATCTTCGTTCATTTTCGTTGGTGTCCGCCGAATTCATACAGTGGCGAATCACAAGCTCATTCGGTGAGCCCGACCGGAACGCTGTTGTAGAAAGCGTCCAGGTCGGCTTTGAGCTGCGCCATGGAGGCCTTGTCGAGATACATCATGTGCCCGCCGATGTAATAGTGGTTCTTCATGTTCTCATAGAGATCGTCGGCCAACTGCATGTGGTCGTGGGTGTAGTCCATGCCCAGCGGCGGCGTGGCCAGGTCGTGGTAGCCGCTGCCGACAAAGACGCGGATGTGCGGCTGCTCGTGCATGACCGAGCGCAGGCGCTCGGCGACGTTGACGTAGCGCGCCTCACCCGCTCTGCCGTAGTCCCAGGGCCAGACGTTGGTGAGGATCTCGTAGCTGAGGTCGCTCTCGAAGCCGAGCTCTTCGCGGATGTAGGCGTTGAAGGACTCGGTGTAGTTCGAGCGGATGACGGCGTAGGACGGGTCGTAGTCGTAGGTGTCGCTCACACGGTCGCGGTCCTGTCCGGTGAAACGTGAGTCAAACCGCCCCACTGTCAGGCCCTTGTCGCGGAGGAGTTCCTTGCAGAAGCGCCCCTGATCGACGCGGAGGTTTGCGCGACGGATGAACTCGGGCTTGAGACCCGTAAAGTCGGCCATGCGGCGGACGATGTCGTCCTCTTGGGCCTGCGTGAGCCGGGCGCCCTTAATGAGCGCGGAGGCGTAGTCACCGAGCGCGAACGCCTCGGCCTCCTTGTAGAACTCCTCGATCGATTTGTTCTGGTGCTCGGGCGGGAGCATGTTGTGGTAGTGCGCGGTGGCGGCGTAGGACGGGAAGAAGCAGATGTAGGGGATGTCGTTGCCCTCGCCGAAACGAAGAGTGCTGAACTCGATGATGCCCGAGATGAGGATGACTCCGTTGACGGAGATGCCGTGCTGGCCTTGGAGGTGGTCGGTCAGGCCCGCGGCTCGTGTGGTGCCGTAGGACTCGCCGGCGATATAGAGCGGGCTGGACCAGCGGCCGTTGCGAGTAATGTAGCGTTTGATGAAGTTGGCGACAGAAGCGATGTCGGACTCGAGGCCGTGGAATTCCTTGGCGCTCGTGTCGCCCTGCGCTCTGCTGAACCCGGTGGAGACGGGATCGATGAAGACAAAGTCGGACTTGTCGAGCAGTGAGTTGGGGTTGGCCTCGACGCGGTACGGGGGCGGGCCGGGGCGGCCCTCGTCGTCGGCGTAGGCGACTTTCTTTGGGCCGAAGATGCCCAGGTGCAGCCAGACAGAGCTGGAGCCCGGGCCGCCGTTGAAGCTGAAGGTGATTGGGCGCTTGGTGGCATCGGGGTAGTTGGATTCGGGGACGTCCTCGCCGGCTTCCTTTTTGGTGTTGTATTCGTCGCCCGGCGAGAGCGTTCGGCGGTACGAGATGTAGAACATCTTGGCGCTGGGCTTGGCTTCGGTGGCTTCGTCCTTGACGAGGACGATCGTGCCGGCGGTGGCTTCGTAGTGGATCGTCTCGCCGTTGATCTCGCAGGTGTGGTAGGTGGTCGAGGCGTCATCGGGGTAGGCGATGAACTCGGGCGCAGGCTTGGCCTCGTCTTTCTTTTCGATCGACTTCTCAGCGGGCTGGGCCGAGAGATTCATGGCGAGGGCGGCTAGAGCGAGGGTGGACAGGACGCGTCGCGTCATGGTTTGGATCTCCTGGGAAAGCGGGCGGAAGACGCCTGCCAGCAGAGCGTACCAGAGTTGGCCGGTGGCGTCAGCCCCGCGGAATTGCCGGCTATGCCTGGCGGGCGCAGCGGATCATGGCCTCCAGGCTGAGCGTGACATCCTCGTCGGTGGTGGCCCAGTTTGAGACACTGATCCGCATGGCGTGCAGGCCCTGCCATGTGGTGCCGCCGGCCCAGCAGGTGCCGTCGTCCTGGATGAGATTGATTGTCTTGCGGGTCACATCATCGTCGCCGAACCGGACAAGAACCTGATTGAGAACGACATCGTTGAGGATCTCAAATCCCGCGGCGCTGAGTCCCTCGGCGAAACATCTGGCATGACGGCAACATCGGCTGATCATGTCCGAGACGCCCGAGCGTCCGAGCGAGCGAAGGGCGGCGTAGATCTCGATGCCGCGGGCGCGCCTGCTGAGTTCGGGCGTCATCCAGCAGGGCTCGCTGACGAGCCGGTCATCGAGATAGGCCGCCTTGATGCCCATGGCCGCATGGATCGCCTCACGATCACGGCAGAGAACGAGGCCCGAGTCGTAGGGCACGTTGAGCCACTTGTGCGCATCGGCGGCCCAAGAATCGGCGCGGTCGATCGCCTCGGTCAGATGATCGAACTGGCGGCAAGCTCTCGCCCACAGGCCGAACGCGCCATCGACGTGCACCCACGCGCCGGCCGACTTTGCTTGATCGATGATCTCGGGGAATGGATCGAAGGAGCCGGTGTTCACCTCGCCCGCTTGGAGGCACAGCAGCGTGCGCTCGTCGATCGCGGGGAGTTGGCCCGCGATCATGCGGCCCTGATTGTCGACGGGGACAGTCTCGACGCGCGTGCGCCCGAAGCCGCTGAGAGAGAGTGCTTTCTTGACACTCGCGTGGACCTGCTCGCCCACGATGACACGGATCTCTGGCGCGCCGAAGAGCCCATCGTTCTCGACATTCCATCCCTGATTGTCCAGCAGCCGGTGTCGTGCGGCGCAGAGCGCGGTGAAGTTGGCGACGGTCGCGCCCGTGACGAAGCCGATCTCGCAGAACGCGTCGAACCGGAGCAGATCGAGGAGCCACTTGGCAGCGATGGCCTCAAGCTTGGCACCCACGGGCGTGCAGATGAACATGCCGGTGTTCTGATCCCAGGCATTGGCGAGCACGCTCGCGCCGAGCGCGGCGGGGACGACGCCACCGATCACAAAGCCGAAGTAGCGAGGGCCCGCGCTGGCGACCGCGGCCGGCGAGCCGTGGGTGTGCAGGGCATCGACGACCAGCGTGGGATCCACGGGGGCTCCGGGCAACGCGATATCGAGTTCGTTCAGGCCCGCGATCTCGGCCGCTGTTGGGAAGACTCTTCGGCCCGAAATGGATTCGAGGTACGCCCTGGCGGCGTTTGCACCGTGCTCGAGGCTGGTCCGTGCGTCGTCGGGCATTGTGTCGGCTCCTTGTTGCTCGGCGGGGCCTGCCGAGCCTCTGGTCTCTGCAAAGCGTACGAGCATCTGCCATCCCTCGCGTGACTGGATGCCCCCCCCCCACCAATCGCCCCGGCAGCGCTTTCGAGTCATCTCGGCTACCATCGCACTCGATGTACAGCCTGCGATCACTGGCCGAGAAGACGCTCACCCGGAAGACCTCCGGTCGTGCGCTCATACCTGAAATCGATGGCCTGCGATCGATCGCGATCATCTCGGTCGTCCTTTTCCATGCATCGGCAAACTACGCCTACTACACGGACCATCTCGTGCAGGACTCGGTGATAGACCGGGTGATGGTGGCGCTGCTTCAGACGGGCGAGTACGGCGTGCCTCTGTTCTTTACGATTTCGGGGTTCATCCTCGCCCTGCCATTCGCCTCTCACCATTTGTACGAACAGCGCAAGCCCTCGCTCAAGCGGTACTTCACGCGAAGACTGACTCGTCTTGAGCCGCCTTACATCTTCTGTCTCATCGTTCTGGCTGCCAAGGCGGTGATCGAGTCGGGTGCGCTGACTGATCCGGCAAAGCTGGGCAGCATCGGGCAGCATCTGCTCGCGTCTATGTTCTATGTGCACACGCCGATCTTCGGCAACAGCGAGCCGATCCTGGCTGTCGCGTGGTCGCTCGAAGTTGAGGTGCAGTTCTACATACTCGCGCCGGTGCTCTGCATGGTGTTCATGCTGACGCCGATGGTGCGCCGAACAGTGCTCGTACTTGCAACGCTTGTCGTCTCGTGGTTCTTCGGTGTGGAGAAGCCGATCGTGGGGCCATACCTGATCCACCAGCTCCCCTACTTCCTT
>Ga0070727_10003491_pt1 | contig 14197 bp, 11 predicted proteins | sample tdAd472_FD_66722 | JGI IMG/M metagenome (GOLD analysis project Ga0070727, IMG submission 66722) | Marine sediment microbial communities from the Atlantic coast under amendment with organic carbon and nitrate - tdAd47.2 | ecosystem: Environmental > Aquatic > Marine > Coastal > Sediment | place...
ACCGCCGGGGCGGCCATCCTGATCGCCACCAGCCAGATGAAACATACCCTGGGTGTTCAGGTGCCCCGCGGCGAATCGTTTCTCCATACCTGGTGGGATCTGTTCCTCGGACTGCCCAGCACCAACCTCTGGACCGTCGGCATCGCGGGCGGCACACTGGTTGTCGCCTTGGCGGTGAAAATCTATCTGCCCAAGGTGCCCTACATGCTGGGCGCCATCGTCGCGGGCGGTTTGGCCTGCCTGGGTCTCGGCGCATCGGAACACGGGGTCGCGCTGGTCGGCGCTATTCCGGGGCATCTGCCGCCGCTGTCGCTGCCCGACTTCTCGCTGGCCACCATCCGCCAGTTGGCCCCACAAGCCCTGGCCGTTGCGGTGCTGGGGCTCATTGAGGCCGTTTCCATCGGCCGCTCCATCGCCACCAAAAGCGGGCAGACCATCAACGGCAACCAGGAATTCATCGGCCAAGGGCTGTCCAATATCGTCGGCAGCTTCTTCTCGTCCTACGCCGGGTCTGGATCGTTCAACCGCTCGGGCGTCAACTACGAAGCCGGGGCCAAAACGCCGCTTGCCGCCATTCTGGCCGCGCTGATTCTCGCCGTCATCCTGCTGACCATCGCGCCGCTGACCGCCTATATTCCGATCCCCTCCATGGCCGCCGTCATCCTGATCGTCGCCTACAATCTGATCGACTGGCATCACATCAAAACGATCCTCAAGACCAGCCGCGAAGAAAGCGTTCTTCTGTTCGTCACCTTCGGCGCGACCCTACTGCTGCATCTGGAGTTCGCCATCTACGCAGGCATGCTGCTCTCGCTGGTGCTCTATCTCAACAAGGCCGCCAACCCGCGGGTCCACAGCCTAGCCCCCAACCCCAAGACCCATCCGCAGCGCTTCATGCCGGTCGCGCCGCTGTCCAACCTGCGCTGCCTGCAGCTCGATATTTTGGAGGTCAACGGCCCGATCTTCTTCGGTTCGGTCAATTCCCTGGAAGAACGGCTCGCCGCCATCCGCGACTACGATCCTGGCTGCCGCCACGTGTTGCTGGTATCCGAAGGGGTGAGCGCGCTCGACATCACAGGCGCGGAATTCCTCGCCCAGGAAGCCAAAAAATGGCGCGAACGCGGCGGCGGGCTATACCTCTGCGGGCTGGCCCTCGATGATAAGGCGTTCCTAAAGCGCGGCGGCTACATGCAGGCCATCGGCCGGGGCAACCTGTTCACCTCGAAGAAAACCGCCATCCCCGCCATCATGGCCCGGATGAACGCCGAGCAGTGCCAGTTCTGCTCGCGCAAGGTCTTCGAAGAGTGCAAGAATATTTAGGTTTTAAGCGGGACCTCATCCCTTAATTCCCCAATCTTCGATTGGCTGGAATTGAGAGGACACGGCTCTGCCGTATCGCTGGTCGCCCTCCTTCTTGCCTTCGCAGACCTTTAACGCCTCGGGCGGCGGACCGCCTCTTTGGGCTTGGACCGGCAACGCCCCCTAAATGAGAATAACAGCAGCCAACACAACAACGGCTCGACGCATGATATGGGTCCTCCCAACCGGCGATCCATCGACCTAAGGGTAAGCCCTTTATCGTGCCTTTTCAAAGGCCTCGTTGGTTCCTTGGAAAACCATAATCTCGCCATTTTTGGAGGTTGAGCAACAGACCAAACGACACGTGAGGCCTTGACTTCCGGTCAAAAAGGCCATACGAATTTTGCACTACGTTACGCAGTCGTTTGGCGTGCTCCATGATTGACCGTCGTTTTTTAGGTCGGTCGCCAAGTTGCTTTCCCGACTTTGTGAACGTTACCCACGCAGCCCGGCGGTTGCCGGATTGCGTACTTGATTGACTACTGTGTTCTTGAAGAAAGGAAACACGAGACATGGCAAACGGCACCGTTAAGTGGTTTAACGCCACCAAGGGCTATGGCTTCATCGAACCGGAAGATGGCGGCAAAGACGCTTTCGTCCACATCTCCGCTGTTGAGCGTTCGGGTCTGTCGACCCTGACCGAAGGTCAGAAAGTCAGCTACGAGTTGACCCCGGGCCGCAACGGCAAAGAAGCCGCCGAAAATCTTTCGGTGATCGACTAAGCCATTCGGGCTTTTTGCGAGCTTTAGGGCGTTCGAACGCCCCCAGTACGCCCAACGGCCCCAAGGCCGTTGGGTTTTTTATTGCCCCCAATTCACCGCTTGTTGCAATTTAGAGTGCCTCTAGCGGCTTGACCACATCCCTATACCCACAAATTAATTATGGATATATTGCAGCGCGTCATCTATGCGTCTGTGTCATCTGAGGTGGGGGAGCCATGGGCATTATCGAGTGGAGTGAAGATCTGGGCCTGGGGATCGATGAGATCGACCGGGATCATATTATGTGGATCGACATGTATAACGCGCTTTACCGTGCCGCCCAGGCCGGGGCCGACAAAAGCACCCTCCTGATGAATTTTGACGAAATCGTCTCCCACACCCGGTTTCACTTCGTCAACGAAGACGCTTTCATGGACGAAAAAGGATTCGAAGGCGCGAGAGAACATAAAGCCGAACACGCCAAGATGTTGCGCCAAATGAAGGAGCTGCGCCAAGGGCTACAGGAAGCTAAAACACAGGAAGCGACGATCGAAACCGTGATCGTTCTGCGCGACTGGCTGCTTCAGCACATCTTGGAAAGCGACCGGGAATTCACTTAAGTTCCCTCCAGGAAATGACTTAGATGGCGATACTTCCATTCAAGAATGCGCTACCCGCCATTTTGGCGTTGTTATGGTTCGCCTGTAGCCCCCCCACTCGGGCAGAAACGGTTTCAGCACCATTTAATGACCTCACTTTGACCGGCGAGCTTACCCTTGCTGAGGGGAAAAACCTCAAAGACGGGGTTATCCTGATGACCCACGGGACGCTGGCGCATGGCAAAATGGAAACCCTCGCCAACTTGCAGACCGTTTTCGCCGAACGGGGATGGAATTCCCTATCGATAACGCTATCCTTGGGGATCGACCGGCGAACCGGCTTCTATCCCTGCCGCTCAGTCCACACCCATCAACATACCGACGCCCTTGATGAAATTGGAACCTGGATCGATTGGCTAAAATCGGAGGGCACGGAAAACATCGTGCTTTTCGGCCACTCCCGAGGCGGCAATCAAACCGCCTGGTTTGCCGCCGAACGGCTCGATCCGTCCATAACCCACGTCGTTCTACTTGCTCCGACGACCTGGAGCCAGGGCAACGCAATCAAGGACTACGCCGACCGCTATGAAAAGCTTCTCGACCGGGTCGTAAAAAAAGCTGAAAAAGCCATCGCCGAAGGACGTGGCGGGCAAACCATCGACTACATGTCCCTGCTCTATTGTCCTTGCACCGATGCGACACCCGAAAGTTTTCTGTCCTACCACAAGCCCGATCCACGCTTTCACACGCCCAACCTATTGCCCCAAATCAAGGTTCCCACGTTGGTCATCGCCGGATCGGCCGATAAGGTCGTCACCGGCCTTGCCGAGGCCGTCGCCCCCATGGCTGAGGCGTCCAACTCGCTGTCCTTCGCCTTGATTCAAGACGCCGATCATTTCTTCCGCGACCTCTATGCCGAAGATATTGCCGACGCCATGGAAACGCTGTTTTCCAAGTAAAGCTCATTTTGGAAAAATAGTTTGACGCCAAACTATTTTTATTACAAACTTTGGGCCGTTTTCGAAAGCGAGGATTCGGCAAATGAAATCGATACTGCGGCTAAAAATCAATGGCCGGGAACGGGAAGATTTAGTCCCCCACAACATGCTCTTGGTCGACTACTTACGCGAAGTCGTCGGACTAACCGGAACGAAGCAAGGCTGCGACGGCGGTGAATGCGGCGCCTGCACCATCTTGGTGGACGGACAGCCGATCCTGTCATGTATCACGCTGGCTCATAAAGCCGAAGACCGAACCGTCGAAACGGTCGAATCCCTTGCCACCCAGGGCCGCCTGTCAGCCCTTCAGGCAGCCTTCAACGAACATCTGGGATCGCAATGCGGCTTCTGCACCCCGGGCATGATCATGGCTTCCGAGGCCTTGTTGCGCACCAACACGAACCCCGATGAAGAACAAATCAAAAAGGCGCTGGAAGGCAACATCTGCCGCTGCACCGGCTACGTCAAAATTATCGAGTCCGTCAAGGCCGCCGCCGCACAGATCAACCGGGGGGCCGCAGCATGACCGAGATCCCCGTCCCCAACAAAGCCGCCGGCGCCCGCATCCCGCTAATCGATGGGATCGAAAAAGTAACCGGACAGGCAAAATACACCGCCGATCTCGACCCCTCCGGCGCTTTGGTCGGCCTGATTTTCCGCAGCCCCTGCGCTCATGGCGAAATCGTCCATCTGGATGTGGAAAAAGCGCGCGCACTGCCTGGCGTCCATGCGGTTATCACCGGCGAAGATTGCCCGGCTCCGTTCGGCATTCTGCCGATTGCCGAAAACGAATACCCGCTCGCCAAAGGTAAGGTCCGCTACAAGGGTGACGCCGTAGCCGCAATCGCCGCCGAGACCCACGAAATCGCCAAGAAAGCGTTGGAACTGATCACCCTGGAGGTGGAGGAGTATCCGGCTTATTACACCCCCGAAGACTCGCGCGCACCCGGCACCGTCGATCTGCACGAAAAGCGCAAAGGCAATATGGAGCGCGACGTTCATCATGAATTCGGCAACGTCGAGGAAGGGTTCGCCGAAGCCGATTTGATCGTTGAAGACATTTTCCGCAGCGAAGAAGTCACCCACGTTCACATCGAACCCCATGCCGCCATGGCCGAATACGATGTGGCACGGGACAAGATGACGCTCCAATCGGTCACCCAAGTCCCCTACTACGTTCACCTAATGCTCGCCCAAACGCTGGGCATGGATACGTCGCGCATCCGGGTCATCAAACCCTTCGTCGGCGGCGGCTTCGGCGCACGTACGGAAACTCTCAATTTTGAAATCATCGCTTGCCTGCTGGCCCGCGCCGCAGGTGGCAAGGTACGGATTGCGCTGACCCGCGAGGAAACCTTCCTGACCAACCGGGGACGGCCCGAGTCCGACATCAAAATGAAGCTGGGCGTCAAGAAAGACGGTACGCTTACCGCCTGTTCCTGCGAGGTGGTACAAAAGGGCGGCGCTTACGGCGGTTATGGGATTATCACCATCCTCTACGCCGGAGCCCTGCTCAACGCAATCTACAAATTGCCCAACATCGAATACCACGGCTTCCGTGTCTACACGAACACCCCAGCCTGCGGGGCGATGCGCGGTCACGGCACGGTCAACGCCCGGTTCGCCTTTGAATCCCTACTCGACCGCGCCGCCGAAGGCATTGGCATGGATCCCTTGGAAATCAGAGCCGCCAACTACCTGGAAAGCAGCTTCGAAACGCCCAGCGGCTTCAAAGGGCTGACCTACGGCCTGCCCCAATGCATCGACTGGGCCAAGGACGCCTCCGGCTGGACGGACAAATTCGGCAAAATGGAAAAAGGCCGCGGCATCGGCATCGCCTGCTCCCATTTCGTCAGCGGCGCAGGCAAGCCGGTCCACTGGACCGGCGAACCGCACGCCACCATCAATCTCAAGCTCGATTTCGATTGCGGCATCACCATCCTGACCGGCGCTTCCGATATCGGTCAGGGATCGAGTACGATCATCGCCCAAACCGTCGCCCATGTGCTGGGCGTCGACTACGGACGGTTACGCGTCGTCGCAAACGACAGCGCCATCACTCCTAAAGACAACGGCTCCTATTCTTCGCGGGTCACGGTGATGGTCGGCAACGCCGCCATGGACGCCGCCAACAATCTGAAGGCCGTTCTCACCGAAGCCGCCGCCCGCAAGCTGGGCGTCACCCCGCAGGAAGTGGAATGCCTTGGTGAATCTTACCGAGTGCTGGGCGCAACCCAAGACCCAGGCATCCCGTTCAACGACGTCGTCGCCGAAGCGCTGGTCGATACGGGAACACTCACCGTCAAAGGCACCTACACGGTCCCGCGCGAGTTCCAGGGCACGGGCAAGCAACGCGGCGCCGCCGTCGGCTCCACCCCTGGCTACTCTTATGCCGCTACGGTCGCTGAGGTTTCAGTCGACGAAGACACCGGCATCGTCAAGGTCGAAAAGATATGGGTTGCTCACGACTGCGGCTTCGCCATCAACCCCTTAAGCGTTGAAGGACAGGTTCAAGGTGCGGTCTGGATGGGACTTGGACAAGCGATCAGCGAGGAAACCCGCTACAACGAAGGCTTGCCGATGAGCGCCAATATGTTGGATTACCGGGTTCCGACCATCGTCGAGAGCCCGCATATCGAAACCAAAATCATCGAGACCATCGACCCCAACGGGCCGTTCGGCGCAAAGGAGGCCAGCGAAGGCGCTTTAGCCAGCGTTCCCGCAGCGGTCGCCAATGCGGTTTACGACGCCATCGGCATCCGGTTCAGCCAAACACCCCTGACGCCGGACCGGGTTATGGACGCAATGATTAAAAAGGAACGCGAAGACAAGCGGGCCGCCGCCAAGAAAGGAGCCGCCTGATGGACACGCTTCCCAATTTCGATCTGTTAAAACCCTCAACGGCCAGCGAAGCGGTCAAGCTGCATGGGGAAAACGACGCCGCCCGCTACATGGCAGGCGGCACCGACTTCATGCCAAACCTGCGCCGCGGCATTGAGAAACCACAAGCCGTCATCGATCTTTCCGGGATCGAGGAGCTACGGAAAATCGAGCAACTCAAAGATGGCCGCTTGCGAGTCGGCGCCTCCGTAACCTTGGTCGAGTTGTGTCATGACGAAAACATTCTCAGAGAATTCCCCGCCATTGCTCAGGCAGCCGAACAGATCGCCGGCACCTCGCACCGCCAAGTAGCGACGGTCGGCGGCAATCTCTGCCTCGACACCCGCTGTCTCTACTATAACCAGAGTGAATGGTGGCGGAGCGCCAATAATTTTTGCCTTAAAAAAGAAGGCGAAATCTGTCACGTCGCCCCCACCGGCAAAACCTGTCGGGCCGCCTATAGCGGCGACTTGGCGCCAACCATGCTGATTCATGGAGCAATGGCGGAAATCGCCTCGTCAAAAGGCAACCGAACCGTCGATTTAGCCGAACTCTATCAAGAAGACGGGGCCAATTTCCTGCTTCTGGAGCCCGGCGAACTCCTTGTCTCCGTCACCATTGAACCTCTGCCCGGCTACGCCATGGCCTATAAGAAGGTTCGGGTCCGCGGCGGCGTGGATTTTCCTCTCGTCGGCGTTGCGGCGGCCGTCAAAATGGACGGCGGCGTCATTGCCGACATTAAGATCGGCCTCACCGGAACCAACTCCAAACCGGTCCGCCTAGAAGGATTGGAGGAGCAACGCGGTCAACCGCTAGACGAAGAAGCCCTCAAGGCCATCGAGAAACTGGTGCAACGGCAAATACAGCCCATGCGCTCGACGTTTACCCCAAGCCACTATCGCCGCAAAGTCGCCCTCAACGTAACCCGCCGTTTGGTTAGCCAACTGGCTGCAACCTAAAGGGTGATAGCGGTCACAGACACCAACCTGCTAATCTGCAAAAATCTTTAAAGTTGAACGCATTAGCAGGTTGGTATCGGCTGAATGGCCATTCGCACCGTCAAACGGATTAAAAAGCTCGACACCAGGAGCAGGGTCGGCATCGTTGAGCGCCGGAAAATCTATGTTCCGGGGCTCTTGCTGTTGCTGATGCTCATCGCCCTGAGCCTATTCCTTGCCTTGGGCCTCGTTCTATTCCCCCCCGAACAAGACCAGAAAATCACAGCCGAAGAAACCGTTACCGACCGAATTACCGATGCGATCCCTCGCCACAGAGTTCAACTCGGCATGAGCCCTGAGGAGGTCAAAGCGCTCTATCCCAATATGTCGTTGCGGGTAGACGCCTATAATCAGACCATCGGCACGTTCTTCCTAGATGGCGCAAAGCATATTGTCACGTTCAATCGGTGGCTTTCGGGCGAAAAGGCCTACCGCATCCGGTACGACAAGGTTTTCAAGAGCCTTGAAGAAGAAGACGTCCTCAGGCACTTCGGATACTACTATGGCCGCGTCGCCTTCGATCAATGCCGGGCCGTTTTGGGACAGAAAGAAAAGCTTTGCCAATATCACTGGAAGGCGGACGGCACCAAGGTCGTCGAACTTTACACCCGGCCGACCACAATCAATGGCAATAAGCACATGGGTATCCGAGTCGTCGCAACCGATACCTATTTGGACAACAAGAGGCGGAAGTAACTCCCGCCTCCTATCAACTTATTCTCACTCTCAGGATTGAGCTAAGCCGCCTTCACGCCCGCCAAGAACGTCCGGACAATCTCCTTCATGGCCTCATTCTGGTCGCCCAGTGAATGAGAGGCGTCCAAAACTTCCCGCGCCGCGGTCCCGGTATCGCTTGCCGCCTGATTAACCGACACGACATTGCTTGAAACCTCTTGCGTCCCTCGCGCCGCCTGTTCGACATTTCGCGCGATCTCCGAGGTCGCCGCTCCCTGCTCCTCTACGGCCGCAGCAATAGCGGCAGCGATTTCATCGATTTGATTGATGCGTTCGGCAATTTCCTCGATGACTTTCGCCGAAGACTGCGTTGCACCTTGGATACTGGAGATTTGAGTTCCAATTTCATCGGTCGCTTTGGCGGTTTGGTTGGCCAGATTTTTCACTTCCGACGCGACGACGGCAAACCCTTTGCCTGCATCTCCGGCCCGCGCCGCTTCAATGGTCGCATTTAGCGCCAACAGATTGGTTTGCTCCGCAATATCGGTAATCAAAGACACCACTTCACCGATTTTCTGCGCCGATTCAACCAGCCCCTGAACCGTGGCCGCCGTGACCTTGGCATGCTCGACCGCACTGGAAGCGACTTCCGAAGACTGGGACACCTGCCGCGAAATCTCACTAATCGAGGCCGACAATTCTTCCGCCGCACTGGCGACGGTTTGAACGTTGGCCGTCGCTTGCTCCGATGCTGCGGCAACCGTTCCGGCGCGCTGACTGGTGTCTTCCGCTGTTCTCGACATGGACTGAGCGGTGCCGCTCAGTTGGGTCGACGCACTAGTGACGGTTTCGAGGATAACATTGATTTCATTGTCGAATTCTTGCGTCAGCTGCTCAAGCATTTCGGCACGGCGCAATTGCTTGGCCTGCTCCGCCTTCTGCTCGGCATCCAGCCGCTCGGCTTTAATCATGTTTTCCTTAAAGACTTCAACGGCGTTGGCCATATGCCCAACCTCATCGCCACGATGAGCGCCCGGAACATCCACGTTGGTATCGCCGCTCGCCAAAGCTTTCATTGCAGCAGTCAAGCCTGTGATCGGAGTAGCGGTTCCATTGGCGACGACGCGAGATATTATCGCGACAACGGCAAGAACAATCAGGCTGATAGCGCCGAAAATCTGCGCCTGTTTCCAAAACTCGCTATTCACGTCATCAACGTAGATTCCAGAACCGATGACCCAGCCCCAATCCTTGACCGCTTTGACGTAGGATACTTTTTCTACCGGCTCCTTAAAGCCGGGCTTCGGCCAAAGGTAATCGACAGTGCCGCTACCCTTATGCTTGGCGACATTGGCGAATTCGGCAAAGATTTTTTTGCCGTTGGCGTCTTCAAGGCCGGACAAATCTTTCCCATCCAATTCCGGTTTGATCGGATGCATCACCACGACGGCATTGAAGTCGTTGACCCACAGGTAGTCGTTGTCACCATAGCGGACGGCCCGCAACGCGACCTTGGCTGCTTTTTGCGCCTCGTCAACCGTCATCTCTCCGCGCTTCGAACGCTGGATAAAATCCTCGACAACGCTTTCAGCGACTTCGACAACGTTTCTGGTGATCGTCCGCCGATCCTCCATCAGCAATCCGCTGATGTTTACCAAGCCCAGCACAACTATTGCCACGATGCCAAGAAAAGCGGCACCGACCATCAGCCACAGTTTTGTGGCGATTCGAATGTTATTCACGAAAAGTCCCTCCTAGATACCCACAACCGCAGCCGCCTTGTTGATCGGCGTCGCACGGCATAAAAAGGTTTTTATCTCAACCCGCCAAACCTTCTTTATTGCAGTGCAATATAGCGATTTCCACATCAGGAGAAACGTTAAATTTTAAATTGATCTAACTACTAATCTTGTTGGAACATTCACTTGCAATTCGCATTTCTCCGAATCACGACCCGTTCCTTAGCAACGCCTTTATCAATCAGCGCTTTCTCAATGGATTCGATATCGACCTCGACCTTTTTATAGTCGGCCTCCTTGTCGACGACGCCCTCATCGGACAGCGACAGGATGAGCGTCATAGGAGCGTTTTGTTTCGCCAACCCTGCCATGGCCTCAATCAAACGGTTCTCTTCACTTTTGGCTCCAAAGGCTGCCTTGCCAAGACGGACAGGAGCGATCCGCCCCGCACCAACGGGTTGCCCCATGACAGGCTTAGCCGTCAACGACGCATAGTAAGGACAAGAGGCTTTGCCTCCGCCATAGCGGTTTATCGCCCAGGCATTGACCTGTTCATGCGAAAGCAGCCCCAACGCCCCGCAGGAAGCGGTTGGATCGTTCGGCGCGCAGACTTCCGCCTGCCTGAAAAAAGCGCTCCAATTGGCCGCATCGGTTTCCGAATGGAACGGATAACCGGGACCGGGTTCGTTGCCGTGCCAAGCCCGTTGAATGATATACAGGTTCTGCTTGCCCATGATGACCTTCATCATCAGAAATTCGATTTTCCTGAGCTCCAACCCTTCCGGCGCTTCGGCAACCTTCGTATCCCGGCACTCGACCCTAACGACGGTTACGTTATAGCCGTTGATATCCCGGCTGTTGGGTTCATGGGTTAAAAGGTCGGGACAAAGTTTGCGCCGCCCTTCCTGGATACGGTCGGTAAACTCACGGGGATCGATTTCGGTCAGCCCCTCGACTACTTGGATGGTGATTTTTTCGTCCCATGTCTCCTGGGTTTGCCCCTCCGGCACAAACTCGGAAATCCGGCTTCCGGCTCCCTCCTCATTGAGAACGGGAATCCATCCTGGCGGTGGCGAGGCGAACAACACGTCTTCTTCCGCAGGCTTTTCAGCCCATACGGGAGTAAAAGCAAAACCGGTTAACGCCAGCACCAAACCCAGTACGCGAGCAAGTTTCATCAAGCAGCTCCAAATCTGAAATTCGCGACGCAGCCTCCCAGGAGAGGCGGACCTTCACAACAACAGTCGTCAAGGCGTCACAAAAGTTTTCTCAGTTCCGTTTTAAGGATTTTTCCATAGTTGTTTTTCGGCAGTTCCTCAACGAACCGGTATTCCTTAGGACGCTTGAAACGGGCGATGTTTTCAAGGCAAAGAGCGTCCAGCTCTCCCTCCGAAACCGCCCCTTCGCCACAAGGCACGACAAAAGCGACAACGATCTCGCCCCAATCGTCATCCGGCTTCCCGACGATTGAAACCTCTGACACCCCAGGATGTCCTTGCAAAACCTCTTCAATCTCACGGGGATAAATATTGCTCCCGCCACTGATGATCATGTCTTTCGACCGGTCCATCAGGGTCAGGAAACCACCTTCATCCACGCGTCCCATATCGCCGGTAAACAGCCAACCGCCCCGGATGGCGTTGGCCGTCGCCTCGTCATTGCGCCAATAGCCCTTCATAACGGTATCGCCTTTAACGCAGACCTCGCCCGGCTCGCCCGGCGGCACCGGATTTCCGTCACTATCGAGAATACGAACCTCGACGACACTATGGGCGACGCCGACGGAGGCCAGACGGTCTTCGTAGTCGGGGTGATCGACAGCCTTATGCAAATCCTTGGAAAGCGCCGTAATGGTCATGGGGCTCTCGCCTTGACCATAGATTTGCGCCAACTTCGGCCCCAATACCTGCATCGCCTTTTTCAGATCGGCCACATACATCGGGCCGCCGCCATAAACGATGGTTTTCAGATTGCCCGTATCTGCGTTTACCGCTTCCGGAGCGTCAACCAACCGTTTCACCATTGTCGGGGCGGCAAAAAAGGCAACCCCGGAATAGGCTTCGATCAGCTCATAAATTTCTGACGGATCAAACCCTCCGCTGGCGGGAACCACTTGATTGGCTCCCTTCATCACATGGGGGAAATTGTACATCCCCGATCCATGGGAAATGGGCGCCGCATGCAAAATGCAATCACCAGCCTCAACCGTATCCACATCGGCGAAGTACGACAAAGTCATCGCATGGATATTCTTGTGGGTCAGCATGGCCCCTTTGGGTTGCCCGGTGGTTCCGCTGGTGTAAAACAACCAAGCGACATCATCGTCCGCCGTTTCCGATATTTCTGCCGGAGCCCCGGCAAACAGCGCTTCCCATTCCGGACTGCCGACAACGGTTTTGCCTTCAAACGCAACTTTTTCGGCTAGGTCAGGCGAAACCAGGCATCGTTTGGCGCCACTGTTTTCAAGGATATAGGCAAATTCTTTCGGATGTAGTTTGGCGTTGACCGGTACCGCCGTCAGGCCCGCATGCCAAATGCCATAAAGCGCGATCAGATACTCTGGCCGATTGGTCATGACGACCGCAACACGGTCGCCCCGGTTCATATCCGCTTTTAAATTCGCGGCTAGAACCGCCACCTTTTGGGCAAACACTCCGTAGCTCGCAAACGGCTCCGTGCCCAATGAAAGCGCCGTTCTTTGAGGCCAAATCTTAGCTGTTTTTACGAGATACGAGGCGATGTTCACAAGGCTACTCCTTGAAGTCCGCTCCTACTGCTTCGGAAACGTTGGCATAGCCGTCGCGCTTGAGCAACGCCGCTAACTCTTTGGCGATATCGTTGGCCAGTTGCGGCCCCTTATAGATCATTGCCGAATAGAGTTGCAGCAAGGAAGCTCCCGCCTTGATTTTCGCATAGGCCTGATCGGCATTGGAAATTCCGCCAACCCCGATCAACGGCACTTTTCCTTTGGTCAATTGATACATCTCGCCCAACACCTTAGTCGAAGGCGCAAACACCGGCTGACCGCTCAAGCCCCCGGTTTCCCTTTTATTGGGATCCCTCAGAAAATCCGGACGTTCAATCGTCGTATTGGTCGCAATCAATCCATCGATTTTCAAATCGAGAACCACTGAGGCAATGTCTTCTTTATCGTCATCGGTCAGGTCCGGTGCGATTTTGAGCAGCAATGGCGGCGTGTTTTTAGGCTTTGTTTCGACCAGCGCTTGTTTCGTCCGCCCCAGCAGGTCTTCCAATTCCGCCTTCCCTTGCAAAGCGCGCAAACCGGGTGTGTTGGGCGAAGAAACATTGACAACGATATAATCGGCAAACCCGCCGAACGCTTTAACTCCGAGGACGTAATCGGCGGCGGCATCTTCAGTGGTTTTGTTTTTACCGAGATTGATCCCGACGACGCCTGGATACCGCTGACTTTTCGAGCGCCGTTCCATGCGGGCCGCGACGGTTTGGGCCCCCAAACTGTTGAAACCCATCCGATTGATCACGGCCTGGTCGGGAATGAGACGGAACATCCGGGGTTTCGGATTGCCTGGTTGAGGGCGCGGGGTAATGCTGCCGATTTCGACATAGCCGAATCCCTGCTGCAATAGCTGGTCTGGGACGTCGCCATTTTTATCGAACCCCGCCGCCATGCCGACCGGCGTGCGGAATGAAAGCCCCCAAAGCTTTGTTTCAAGAACCGGGTCGTTGAAAATCTCCGGCCGCGGGACGATCCCGGCCTTTAGCCCCTTCAGCGCAAACCCATGCGCGATCTCCGGGTCCATCAAGCGGATGAACGGCCAGGCAAAACAGTAAAAATCGACCATAGAGGCGCCCCTTGGAACCAACAATCCTTTGCGCGGACACTAGCCCAATCAGCGGCGTGGGAACAGCCTTAGTTAGTCGTCGAGCGTCGACAGAAAGGCCATCAGATTATCGATGTCTTCTTTAGATAATTCACCGAACAGAATTTCCCCGTCTTCGTGCTTGCGCTTCCCCTCAAGCACTTCCTTGATCTGTTTCTTGAGGTACCGGGTATATTGCCCGGCCAACTGGGGTTTACTTCCTTTACCGTATCCGGTTTTGCCGTGGCAGAGCTTGCATTCGGCGCGGTAAAGACTTTTGCCTTTTTCGACATCGCCCTCATGCCGGGCAATCTGCACGACCTTGGCCGCTTCTTTCAAGCGGATGTAGGCATCCGTATCTTCCGCCATTTCCGGCATATGCCGCCCAAGTTCCACCTTGGCGAAA
>Ga0070727_10003492_pt1 | contig 14194 bp, 13 predicted proteins | sample tdAd472_FD_66722 | JGI IMG/M metagenome (GOLD analysis project Ga0070727, IMG submission 66722) | Marine sediment microbial communities from the Atlantic coast under amendment with organic carbon and nitrate - tdAd47.2 | ecosystem: Environmental > Aquatic > Marine > Coastal > Sediment | place...
AACTGCACCAGATAAAGACCCGGCTTATCCTCGGCCCTATCCAGCGCCCGAAGCACATGGCGAACCAGATCGCACTCAGGCTCCGAAGTATGGAACGGCAAAGGGAACTCAGAGCACGAGTCAACCTGGCTCGGCCTACTCTCATTATCCGCGGCCCAAGCCATCGACCACTCCTTATTATTCAAAGTGACCCATGGACCATTTTACCTACATTGATGGATCCCTCTGCGCAGAGGAAGTTCCACTAGCCCGTATTGCCGAAGCAGTCGGAACCCCTTTCTATTGCTATTCGAGCGCCACGCTAACACGCCACTACACGGTGTTTGACGAAGCCTTTGACGGCTTGCCGCATACGGTCTGCTTTGCAATTAAAGCCAACTCCAACCTTGCGGTCATTCGCACCCTAGCCAAGTTGGGCGCCGGAGCCGATGTGGTATCAATCGGCGAAATGCGGCGCGCCATCGCAGCCCATATTCCAGCAGATAAAATTGTCTATTCTGGAGTTGGAAAAACCGAAGAAGACCTGCGCGAGGCGCTAAAAGCCGGTGTCATGCAAATCAATGTCGAGTCCGAACCGGAGCTGGAGGTTCTAAGCGCTGTTGCTCAGTCTCTAAACGTCAATGCCCCGGTTGCTATCCGCACAAATCCTCATGTGGACGCCAAAACCCATGAGAAGATCGCCACGGGCAAAAGCGAAAATAAGTTCGGCATCGACTGGACCCGAATCCGCGATGTCTACGCCAAGGCTGCCAAAATGCCGGGGATCGACCTGCGCGGCGTGGCGGTTCATATCGGCTCTCAGCTAACCGACCTGGAACCTTTCGGGACAGCTTTTGATCGGATGCGTGGGTTGGTCGAAGACTTGCGTGCCGACGGCCACGAGGTTAGTACCCTCGACTTAGGCGGTGGCCTGGGCATTTCATATGATGGATCTGAAACCCCACCCCCGGAAGACTACGCTGCCGTCGTCAAAAAATCCCTCAGCGGTCTTGATGTCCATCTCATTTTCGAGCCCGGTCGGATGATTGCTGGAAATGCCGGGGTTCTGGTTTCAAAGGTGGTTTACGTCAAACAAGGCGAAACGCGCAATTTCGTTATTTTAGACGCCGCCATGAACGACCTTATGCGCCCGTCACTCTACGATGCCTCTCACGACATCGTGCCACTCTCCAGAAACAGTGGAGCCGATGCGCCCAATGAACCAGTCGATGTGGTCGGCCCGGTATGCGAAACAGGCGATACATTCGCCAAGCAAGTTAATCTGCCGCACTTAAAAGCCGAAGATATGGTGGCCTTTCGGACAGCCGGGGCCTACGGCGCGGTCATGGCCTCGACCTATAACACACGGCCCTTGGTGCCTGAGGTCATGGTCAACGGCAATGCCTTTGCTTTGGTCCGTCCGCGCATGGAGGTTGAAGATCTTATTGCCCTCGACCGAATCCCTGAGTGGATGACTAAGAAGGGAGAGTAGCCATTGGGGTAAGCGCTTTTCAGATTGCCCTATCAATATCGGCAACCCGGGCTTCCATCGCTTGGGAGAGGCTTTGGGGGCTTGCCTGGAAAGCGGCCACTCTCATTGGGTTCCTTGGGGCCATTGCCTTAGCCGATGTGCTTTCTCTGCTTTCGCCCGCCCTTCACCTTGGCATCATCTTCGTTTTCATAATCGGCATTGTAGCGGCAGCGCTCCCTCTCCGTCATTTCAAGCTCCCCAGCCAACAAGATGCTGTTCGGCGGCTTGAGAAAGACCGCAATCTTGCGCACCGCCCCCTTACAGCCTTAGCCGATCGCCCCGCAGGTAAGAAAGGCGATCAGACGCTCTGGCTTAAACACCAGCTGCAAGCAGCCGAATCTCTTAAAAGCCTGTCTGTCGTGCTGCCCAAAAGCCCCGTACCTGAACATGACCCCTATGCCCTGCGCTTTGCTGTCATTATTTGCCTCGCCATCACCCTGGTAATAGGCTGGCAAAACCCTGGTGAACGGCTGAACAGAACACTTTTCCCAGGATATGGATCAGAAAGCCGCGCAAGCCCCCCTTCCATTGAAGCCTGGATCACTCCCCCAAGCTATACGGGGTTTGCGCCAATTTTCCTGTCCCTTGATCATCCACCGGACCCACTGACACCGCCAAACGTCCCCCAGGGAAGTTCCATCAAGGTCCATCTTGCCCAAACAGACGGCTCACCTGCCCTTTCCATTGGTCCTGTCGCCTTGGAGATAGAACGTGTTGATGGTGCGAGCTTCTCTGCTCAAGGTGTCATTGAGGGTGGCGATAGCCTCCGTATCCGCACTGGCACAAGCCCCTTGCTGAGCTGGCCCATTACAGTAATTCCCGATTTACCCCCAATCATCACCTTGATTGCCGAGCCAACCGTCGACCCAGCAACGCAGGAAGTTTTACTGCGCTATCATGCAGCCGATGATTACGCTGTCCATGCCGTAACCCTCACCCTTCTCCTAACCGAGAGCACACAAGACGCCCCTCTTGAGCTCTCGCTTTCTGCGCCGGGTGGACGCGAGGGTGACCTCCGGTTTCGCAGAGATCTGACCGATCACCCCTGGGCTGGCCGTGAGGTTGAAATCACCCTTAAGGCCATCGATGGGGCTGGTCAGGACAGTCAGACAGAAACCGTTCTCTTCGTCCTGCCTGAGCGAAAGTTTCAACACCCTGTTGCACGTCGCTTGGCAAAAGCCAGACAGCGTCTCATTGGTCGCGGCCTCGTGCGTTTAGATGTTGCATCTGATCTCGGGATCATCGCAGGACGCCCAGAAGATTTTGACCATGACAGCATCGTCATTTTGGGCTTGAGCGTCGCCGAAAGCCGTCTCATCTATAACGCTGATAAGGCTTCATTAGAATCGGTGCGCGCTCTTCTTTGGAACATGGCGATAAGGCTAGACAAGGATTCCAGCCTGCTTGCCCGCCGAGAGCTATTTGATGCTGAAGAAGCACTGCAAGAAGCCATGCGCCAGGGAGCCGACCAGGAGACGCTTGAGCGCTTGATTGATCAAATGGCCGATGCCATGAGGCGCTACCTAGATGAAATAACCGCTGACCTGAACCCTGAAACCATGCCCGATGTCACCATGCCAGAAGGGATGGAAGCCATCGGCCGAGATGAACTCAACCGGCTGATTGAAGAAGCGCGTCGACTTATGCGCTTAGGCGACAAAAAGGGTGCTCAGGAATTAATGGCTCAATTGAAAGAGATGTTTGAGAACCTGACAGCAAACAAATCTAAAGACCTCGACAAGGCTTTGGCGGAAAGCAAAAAGATTCTTGAAAACCTAGACAGACTTGAAAAGGAGCAGAGAAAACGCCTCGACGACACATTTGCGCGCCTCAATGCACCTGCTGATACGCCAAAACCAACAACCGATGGAGCGGCGGAACAAGAAGCCCTTCGCCAAGACCTCAATAAATTGATGGACCGTTTTCGGGCCTTTAGCGGCGAATCCCCTGAGAGCTTAAACAAAGCCGATTCGGCCATGGATTGGGCAAGGGATTCACTTGAACGCAAAAGGCTCGACGTTGCCCGCCAGCATCAATCTGAAGCCCTCGATCAACTGCGCCAAGCTAGGCGCGATGCAACCAAGCTCCTAGGACAAACCTTGAGTCAAAAGGGGCTGCAAACTTTCAGCAAACCAGGGGCGCGAGGGGCTGGCCCGGACCCCTTTGGGCGTGGTCGACCGGGTATGCGGGGCCGCCTTGACGGCAAAGGTCCAAAGCTTCCAGGCAAGCCTGACCTTGATCGGGCAGGAACCATTCTTAAAGAACTCCGTCGCCGGTTCAACGATCCCACGCGCCGAGAACTCGAGCGCGATTATATCGAGCGTCTTCTCAAAATGTATTGATCGGCAAGACGGCAGAAGCCCTATTTCTTCTCGGGCTTTTCTTCCGGCATGATGGGCTCTTCGCTGAAGGTCACTTCCAGACGACGCGCTGTCGGCACGGGGTCTTCGATCTCGGCCTTAAAGCCAATATTTTCCGAAGCACCTAGCTTGGGCTTGGCGGGCTGCACGACCATGAACTGAACTTCTTCGTTCCGCGCATCGTAGAGCGATACTCTGATCTGCGGCACCATCCGATCTTGGTCGGTCACATTGATAACGCTGCCCCAAACGGCCAGCACATCTTTGCCATCGGCATTGGAACGATCAGATCGCACATTGCGAATATCGAGACCAGCCCCCGGAGCATCGCCACCAAGACCAGCCATAGCATAGTACTCTTCAGCGTCGGGGTAGAAGTCTACAATGTAGTCTTTGCCGAAATAGACACCGGCGACCAGACCACCAATAAGCAACAGAGAGACCATAAGGAATTTGACGAAACCACCGCCTTTTTCCTCTTTCCGCCTTTTAAGCGACGAGGTGAAAACCTCGGGAAGTTCATCAGGAATATCATCGGGATCGTCGTAGTCGGGTGCATCGTCTTCGCTTGCACTCATCAACGATTCCATGGGCTCAGGATCTTCCTCACCCTCAAACATGGACTCGATTTCTTCCGCACTGGGAACATCATCTTCATCCATGAGGGTTGGGTCGGATGCCGCGCCTTCGTCTTCCATGTCCATGTCCATGTCCATGGCGTCGAGGTCCATTCCGTCCTCGTCGTCTTCTCCAAACATGGCATCAATATCTTGAGCAACCGGGATATCCACGTCCTCTTCAACCTCGGGCTCATACACAGGCTCAGGTTCTGGCTCCGGCTCGGGAGCGGGCGGAGGAGGAGGTGGTGGTGGTGGTGCTGGCTGTTCCATAACCGGCTGAGGCGGCGCAGCATAGACTGGCTGAGGTGGTGCGGCATAAACTGGCTGCACCGGTTGCTGCATCATCGGCTGAGGTGGCGCCATCGGCTGTTGTGGAGGTGGCGGAGGCGGAGGCCTCAAGTGCGACGCATGGGCCAACCATTTGTGACCACAGGTCGAACAACGCACAGTCTTGCCCTCTGCTCCCAAGTGGGACGCATCCATGTTGTACTGAGAACCGCAGACAGGACAGGAAATGATCATTGCAAACGAAATTAGTTATGGGTTTTAAACACTTATAGATGGTTGCGAGAAGCGGTGCAAGCACTTGGAGTCATGAGCCCTGACGAAGCTGGACGCCATATGCCCTTCATGCCATCTTTGCCTCAGCGCAGCCCTTGAAAACAGGGAGGTTGTCGGATGCTGAAGAATCCCTCAAAAAGAGGGCTAAGTTAGTAAAAGGACTAAAGGCATTGGCCGAAAAACAAGACATCGTCGTGCGATTCGAGAACGTGGGCTTGCGATATGGCGTCGGCCCCGAAGTGCTGCGCGACATTTCTTTTCAGCTCCGCGCCGGTTCATTCCACTTCTTAACGGGGGCCAGTGGTGCGGGCAAATCGTCGCTGTTGCGGCTTTTATATCTAGCCCATCGCCCTTCCCGCGGACTAATTACACTGTTTGGCCAAGACATCGCGACCGCAGAGCGAACCAAGCTTCCCTTGGTTCGCCGTGAGATTGGCGTGGTCTTTCAGGATTTTCGGCTGCTTGATCATTTAAGCGCCTTTGACAATGTGGCCCTGCCCTTACGTGTTGCGGGGACGGCTGAAACCGATGTTCGCAAGCATACCGACGAACTTCTCTCCTGGGTTGGCCTCAAAAGCCATATGGATTCCAAACCACCAACATTATCGGGCGGACAGCAGCAGCGAGTGGCAATCGCCCGCGCGATCATCACCCAGCCGAAACTGCTTTTGGCTGATGAGCCGACCGGCAACGTAGACGACTCCATGGCCTTTCGATTGCTCCACCTGTTTGAAGAACTAAACAAACTGGGCACCACGGTCGTTATCGCCACCCACTCCAGAGCTCTGATTGACCGGTTGGGCCACCCTGTTCTGACGCTAAAAGATGGCCACATGGAAGCCAGTGGCCCGGTTTTTGACCCCCTGGCCCGCCCAGGCGTCAAACCCCATAGTCCTGGGCGAGGGCACTAGCATGCTCTCACGGCGTTCAGACCTCCCTCTCAGCAAAGATCCCGCCACCCGTTTTCTCCCGTGGCTCATTGCCTTCATGGTCTATCTGGCAGCCTTGGCGGTCTCTGGCGTTATGGTACTTGAGCGCGTTTCCAGCGATTGGGAAGCTGGCGTAAGCCACACACTAACGGTCCAGATTCCACCAGGCGAGAACGAGGCTAAAGATCAACAAACGCTCGCCAACGCGCTTAATTTACTTAACCGCACCCATGGTGTGGCTGAAGCCCGTGCTGTCCCTTTAAGCGAAGTAATGACTTTGCTAGAGCCCTGGCTTGGCAAGTCTGAAACCGTGGGCAACCTACCGCTGCCACTGTTGATCGATGTAGAGTTAACCGGTTCTGCCGCCATTGATCTGCCCCAACTGACCCGCGACTTGGAAAAAATCGCCCCTGGGGCCTCTCTTGACGATCATAGCCTCTGGCTTCAGCGCCTCATTCAATTGGTTCAATCCATACAAATGTTGGCTGCCTCGGTGCTCGGCCTCATAAGCTTTGCCACCGTCGGCACATTGATATTTACCACCCGAGCCGGTCTCGCGCTTCATCACTCAATCATCGAAACCCTTCATCTGATTGGTGCACAGGACAGTTATGTGGCGGGGCAATTTGGCCACCACGCTATGGTTTTAGGCTTAAAGGGCGGCATTATCGGTGTTGGCTTTGCGGTCCCCACTCTTTTCGTCATTGGCTATCTGGCAAGCCGACTTGAAAGCACGCTTTTGCCTGACTTGTCACTGGGCCCCATCGAGTGGATAGCGCTCGCTCTCTTGCCAGTCCTGACCGCGCTTATTTCACGGGTTACAGCGCGTGCCACTGTTCAAAGACGGCTCCGGAAGATGATCTAATGTTGGAACGGAAGTACGGAGCAAAGCGGCAAGAAAGGAAAAGCCGATGGACGGGGCGACTTCTTCTTGTATTCATCCTTGCCATTGTTTGGACCATCGGCCTTGTTCAGTTCTCCCGCAATCTTCCAAACAACATTGAAGATGAATCCAGCCATACCGACGCTATCGTCGTTTTGACGGGTGGCAGCCAGCGACTCAGTGTCGGTTTCTCCCTGATGGCGGAAGGCATGGCGGACCGCCTCTTCATTTCGGGGGTCTACCGAGGCGTTGAGGTCAAACAGTTGCTTAAAAATGCCCAACAAAGCGATGAAGCGCATCACTGGCGCATTGATATCGGTGATGCAGTCGACACCATTGGAAACGCAGCCGAAACCGCCGTTTGGGCCCAGCGGGAAAAAGTTAAATCCCTTCGGTTGGTCACAGCGGCCTATCACATGCCACGCAGCCTACTAGAGTTTCGCTATCACCTACCCAATGTGGCAATCATTCCCCACCCGGTTTTCCCAAAAAACGTAAAAATCGACAAATGGTGGGCCTGGCCGGGCACTGCGCGCTTGATTATGAGTGAGTATACGAAGTATCTCATCGCAAAGCTTCGTCACCAACTCAATGATCTTATTTAAACTAGGGTTCTAGATAGTCCCAATGGCCGCCGTCCGTTCCTTGTTGTTTAACATCGCGTTCTTTAGCTTCTCCACGGTCAATACCTTGGTCATGCTTCTGACGCTGCCCTTTCCTCGTTCCTGGACGGTCGCTGGTCTGCGCAGGATTGCCACAGCAACATTCTGGTTCTTGAAACACATCATTGGCCTGACCTATGAAGTGCGCGGCATTGAGCATTTGCCTGAAGGCGCAGCTGTTCTTGCATCCAAGCATCAGTCTGCCTGGGACACGGGTTTCTTTTTTCATATCGCGGGAGACCCCGCCTACGTTCTAAAGAAAGAGTTGCTCTCAGTACCTCTTTTTGGCTGGTACCTCTCCAGGGTCGGCATGATTGCCGTGGACCGAGACGCCGGTGCAAGCGCGATGAAAAAAATGATCAAAGACGCAAAGGCTGTGGCTGCTGAAGGCCGCAAGGTGGTGATCTTTCCTGAAGGAACTCGCTCTAAGCCGGGCGAACACACCACCTATCACCCCGGCATCGCAGCAATTGACAGGGCCGTTGAAGCGCCAGTTATTCCGGTCGCCCTCAATTCTGGAATGTTCTGGGAGCGCCGCGGTTTCATCAAGCATTCTGGCAAAATTATCGTCGAGTTCCTCCCGCCTCTGCCCAAGGGCTTAAAAGCCCGCGAGCATATGGAACAATTGGAAAAGGCCATCGAAGAGGCCAGCAACCGACTCAAAGACGAAGCCGAAACCAAATTTTTTCCCCCACAAGGCAGTTAGCCTGACAACCCTGTGAATTTTGGGGATAACTCCTTGAATCCGCAGAACTAAGGCCGCCACGCCTGCTTGGCTTGTGGGTATTTCTGTGACAAACTTGTGGAAACATAACAAGAACATTTGCTTGTTCAAAACGCCCAAAAGCCTTATCTTCTAAGGAACAGCGCCCGCTTGGCCGTAAAACGCGGGTCGCAAAATCTTTAGAAACGAGCAAAGCAAGGCGGAGGCCCTTTTTAATGGTCCAGGTGGCATCCATCTCCCAACAGATATGGGACATGAAATACCGCTTAAAAACAGCGGATGGGGAACCGGTGGACCGGACCATTGAGGAATCCTGGCGTCGTGTAGCCAAAAGCCTCTCCTCGGTTGAAACCGATGCCGAGCTTTGGGAAGAGCGCTTCTATGAAGCCCTGACCGATTTTAAGTTTCTCCCCGCTGGACGCATTCTTTCCGGTGCTGGCACCGAGCGCACCGTCACCATGTTCAACTGCTTTGTTCAGGGCGATATTCCCGACGACATGGCAGGTATTTTTGATTCCTTGAAAGAAGCCGCGCTGACCATGCAGCAAGGCGGCGGCATTGGCTACGATTTCTCCAGTCTGCGCCCTAAAGGGGCTCGGGTTCATGGCGTCGGGGCAGATGCCTCGGGTCCGCTGTCCTTCATGGATGTTTGGGACGCCATGTGCCGGACCATCATGAGCGCAGGCTCACGCCGTGGGGCAATGATGGGCACCATGCGCTGCGACCACCCAGACATTGAAGCCTTTATTGAAGCCAAGCGCGATCCAGGCCGGATGCGGATGTTCAATCTTTCCGTTCTGATCACCGATCCTTTCATGGCAGCTGTGCGCGAAGACGCTGATTGGAATCTTGAGTTTAAGGGAACCGTCTACAAGACGGTCCGAGCTAAGGACCTCTGGGACACAATCATGCAGTCGACCTATGATTTCGCCGAGCCTGGTGTCATCTTCATCGACCGCATCAACCGCCAAAATAACCTCTGGTACGCCGAAGAGATTCACGCGACCAATCCTTGTGGCGAACAACCTCTGCCGCCCTACGGCACTTGTTTGCTTGGTTCGGTTAATCTCGCCCGTTTGGTCAGCGAACCTTTCACCGCCAACGCCAAGATCGACGAAACAGAACTGGCGCGCCTTGTGGCTGTTGCCGTGCGGATGATGGACAACGTAATCGACGTGTCCAACTATCCCCTGCCCCAACACCGAGCTGAGGCCGAAGCCAAACGACGCATTGGCTTAGGGATTACCGGACTGGCCGACGCCCTGATTATGTGTGGCGTGCGATATGGTGCGGCTCGCTCCGTTGAGTTGACCGATACATGGATGGCCGCCATCCGTCGCGCGGCCTATCTGGCCTCTAGCGAACTGGCAGAAGAAAAAGGAGCTTTCCCACTTCTCGACATTGAGAAGCACTTGGAGGGCGAGTTTGTCAAAAGCTTGGATAGCGATGTGCGCGACGCCATTGAGACCCATGGCATTCGCAATAGCCATCTGATCTCCATTGCACCGACCGGCACCATCTCGCTTTATGCCGACAATGTTTCCTCAGGCCTCGAGCCCGTGTTCAGCTTCAGCTATACCCGCAATGTCTTGATGCCCGATGGCACTCGCAAAGAAGAAGAAGTGAGCGACTTTGCCTTTCGTGCCTTCAAACAGGTTAGCGGAGAGAGCGCACCATTGACCGATGCCTTTGTCGATACCCAGGTGTTGAGCCCGCGCGATCATTTGGTCATGCAGGCCAAAATTCAGGAATACGTGGACAGCTCCATTTCCAAGACCATCAATTGCCCCGAAGACATTTCGTTTGAGGCCTTTAAAGAGATTTATACCGAGGCCTATGATCTCGGCTGCAAAGGCTGCACCACCTACCGGCCCAACGATGTCACCGGATCCGTATTGCAGCTCAAGACTGAAAAGAAAACCGAAGACGGTCAGGGCGAGTTGCCGCTTGAAATGCCGACCGCTCAAGCTGAGAAAAAAGCCGACAACATTGGTGCTGTTGTCCACAACATGTTCCAGCCTTTGGACCGCCCCGAAGCCCTGCCGGGCGCAACCTACAAGCTTGCCTGGCCTGAAAGCGACCATGCGATCTATATCACCTTGAACGATATCGTTCAGGACGGGCGCAGACGTCCCTTTGAAGTCTTCATCAACACCAAAGATACGGCCCACTATGCCTGGACCGTCGCCCTGACCCGCATGATCTCGGCAGTCTTCCGCCGCGGTGGCGACGTCTCCTTCGTCGTTGAAGAGCTCCAAGCAGTGTTCGATCCACGCGGCGGTCATTGGGTGGCAGGAAAGTATATTCCATCGCTCTTAGCTGCCATCGGCAACGTGATTGAAAACCACATGATCGCCATTGGCTTCATTCATTCCGGCGATGCGCCACGCAGCGAAGCCCAGGAGCTGCCCCAGGTGGTCGCCATTGGCGGCGGCGTCGTGGAAACCGGATCAATTACGGATCAGCCAGACGACACAGCCGCCCCACAGGCTCAAAAAGGCTTTAGAACCTGCACCCGTTGCGGCCAACCTAGCATGATCCGCCAAGAAGGCTGCGACACCTGTTCGAGCTGCGGCTATTCCAAGTGCGGGTAAAGGCTGCTTGCCTTCTCCGGCAGCCTAAAAACCCCCATTAACCTCCTTTTAAGCCGAATCGCTGATTCTTGTTGCCCATATCTAGTAGGGAGACGCGATATGGACTACAAGGCCCAGTTGGAACCCGTACCTTTTAGCGACCTTTCTAAGGCTGCCGAGCGCATGGCTGGCTTAGAGGGTGTGGAAGACATCACCTCGGTTGCTATGGCAATGTGCGAATTATTCCCCGGAGACACAAACAAGTCGGCAGCCGTCATGCTGCGGATGGAAGCTCTACAAAAGCTTCAGGATCATCCCGAGATGACCCGCTGGCAGGAAGGCAATGGCGAAATGCCTGAGCCGCTTTTAAAAGCCGCTGCGGATGCGCCATTTAAAGGCAAGTTCAGCGCCAGCTTCGACCCGGACCTCTTCTTCGCCCGCGCCGAAGAGCTTTCCAAACAATAAGAGCGAAGGGGTTCTAACGCCCCTTCCTTTTTGCCTCTTCAGCCTCGGCCAGTTTCAGAAGATCGTGCAGAGGGCCATCTGGAATACTAAGCTCGTCTAGGTGTTTAATTGTGCTGCGCAGATAATCAAGCGCACGGCCCATCTTGCCTTTTCCTTGTAAAACCAGCGCCACAGATTCATCAGGGCTTAAATGCCCTGCATATTGCTCGTGGTGCGGATCGGCAACGAAGGTATAGGCCGTGATTATGCCTTTCGACGTTCTGGCTTTCAAAAACTTCTCATCGTAGAAATCGTTAATTAGCTCCCGCTCTTGCAGATAACCAACGACTGCCTCGCGGTTTTCAGACGCGACCCGAAACGCCCGACCTCGGCAACAGCCCCCGCGTTGCAAACCCATGACCAAACCCGGCACTTCCTTGGTGCCGCGATAGGCATATGACAGAGCGCAGAGTGCACGGTGATATCCGTGAACCGTTGCGGTGCGCACCTCTTCATGGTCAAACCCCGGTCGCCACATGAGTGAGCCATAGCCAAACACCCAAAAGTCATCTTGATTAGTCATAGCTATAAGAGCGGTCCTTTGTAGCAATCGATACCCGAGGATCGTATAGTCCGGCCCCATGGATTCAAAGCTTGATGATATTGCCAAACCTCTTTCGTCTGGCAAGCGCAAAACCATTGCAGGACTTGGCATAACAGGGCTGCTCATTGCCCTCTATGCGGTTTATTGGTTCCATTTGGCTGGGCAGCTGCGCGGGCAGGTGGAAAATGAAACGGCAAACCTTGTCGAGCAGGGCTTTCAGGCAAGCTATGAAACCCTCTCCATCACCGGATTCCCTGGCGATATCACGCTGATCCTCAAAGACGCCAGCATTGCCGATTCCGACGGATGGAAACTCGGCTCCAAGAAAATTGTTGGCGTTCTCTCTCCCTTCAATCCAACCAAGGTCACTCTTACTCTAGAGGGCTCCCTTAAAGCTGCCCTACCAATCAATGGCCGGCTACGAGCGTTTGATGGAGCGGCCGATACATTTAGGGCCGAAATAGGCCTCGGCGGCAAAGCGACCCGATGGCAGGGCGATCTTAGGGTTGAGAACCTAGAAATGGTTGAAGCCAAATCGGGCGATGTTTTGGGGGTTAACTTTTTGAAAGTTCAAGCTCAGGCCAACGATGTACCTGATCCTTCAGCCCAGCAATCGGCCTACGATCTGCTTATCCGCGCCAACGATACGACCTTGCCAAAACGGCTTTCGAGCCCCTGGGGAAACCGCATTAAAGAAGCTGCCTTTGAAGCAAGCCTGATGGGCCGCATTCCCAAGGCTCATAGCATAAACGAAGCCCTCGCCACATGGCGTGACATCGGCGGCACTGCACAGATTTTGCGTTTCACCATCGATCAAGGCCCAGTCCATTTGACCTCAGATGGCACTCTCGCCCTTGATGGCAACCTACAGCCGGTGGGGCGGGCCGTTGCGCGAGTCTCAGGCTATATGGAGATCATTGATGCGCTGGTCGATCGAAAGGTCATGCGCTCACGAGATGCGCCCCTAGCCAAAATGGTTCTCGGCACCTTAGCCAAACGGCCAGATACGGGCGGGCGGGCCGTTTTAAATGTTCCCATCACTTTAAAAAATCAAACCCTCTATGCGGGCCCCATCGCACTCTCACGGCTGGCCCCCGTCAAATGGGATTTTTTGAAAAACCTCATGTAGAATAGAGGCCATGATCCGTTTTCTCGTCACATGCAGTTTGCTCATTTGTCTTACCCTTCCAGCCAGTGCTGAGAATTTTAAGGGACAAATGCTAATTGCCAGCCCTGAAATGGAAGACCCGAACTTCGCCGAAACAGTGGTGCTGATTATTGACCACGACGAAGCCGGAGCCTTTGGTTTGATCCTCAATCGGGAAATGGGGCGCGGGTCAGTGCTTTCATTAATGAAGGGCTTAGGTATTGAGCCCAGCGAAGGCAGTGCAAAAGGGGGTAAGCTTCCTATTCGCCTCCACCAAGGAGGGCCGGTCGAACCGGGCCTTGGCTTCGTCCTCCATGGGCCAGGCTTTAAAGCAAACAAGACCGTAGTGATTAATGAGACCATTTCCATGACGGCCGACCCGGAGGTGGTCCGCGCCATCGCTGCAGGGAAAGGCCCCCAACAATATCTCATGCTACTTGGCTATGCTGGCTGGGCTCCAGGCCAGCTTGAAAGCGAAATCAAACGAGGGGGCTGGGATATAATTGAAGCCGACGCGGATATCGTTTTAGACGAGAAAACCGCCACAAAATGGCAGCGCGCCCGCGATAAGATTCAGGTCGGCCTCTGAATTTCCGACAATTTTAGTCGGTTATTTGATCAAAGATAAGTTTCCTCGCCAAACCATCTGTATGTTGCCCTCTCCATAACAAAACGACTTAAAACTCTTGGGTGAGGAGCACCACACATATGAGCGAGAAAACTCTCTACGAGCGCCTCGGCGGCTACGACGTTCTGGTCATTGCAGTCGACAACATTCTGCCGCGCCTAATGGCCGACGACAAATTGGGCCGCTTTTGGCAGAACCGCGCAAAAGACGGCATTGCCCGTGAGCGCCAACTGCTGATCGATTATCTTGCCAGCGCTTCGGGTGGCAACATGCTCTACACCGGGCGTGAAATGAAATTGTCTCACGATGGCATGGGCATCGACAACGAAGATTGGACCCGTTTCGTCGGCCATGTTGCCGATGCTCTGGACAACTTGGGCGTCAAAGATCCTGAGCGCGCTGACGTGCTGGGCTTCATGGATAGCCTCAAAGCCGACATCGTCGACTAGCTTTTTTCGGTTCCCCCGGACCGAAAACCCAAAGGGCGGATGCTGCTTAACGGTAGCGTTCGCCCTTTTTTGCTGCAAAAATGCTGCGCAGAATTTTGTA
>Ga0070727_10003493_pt1 | contig 14189 bp, 26 predicted proteins | sample tdAd472_FD_66722 | JGI IMG/M metagenome (GOLD analysis project Ga0070727, IMG submission 66722) | Marine sediment microbial communities from the Atlantic coast under amendment with organic carbon and nitrate - tdAd47.2 | ecosystem: Environmental > Aquatic > Marine > Coastal > Sediment | place...
ACCCGCAAACTTATATTTGCAGAAATGGAAAAAGATGAAAACCCTCAATGAACTACAAGTCGGAGATGTTTGTGATATTAGATTAAATCATGGTGTTGTTAGAATAAAAATAACTCGTGTCACTAAGTATCTAATAGAATACCATCACTTATCTAATCCAGATGTTACTTATTCATTAGACATGCACACGGCTCATTCAATTATATGCAGTGAACCTAGTAAATAAAAACATTATGGACATAGAAGATGTTACAGATCAGATAGATCCAGAAGAATGGCAGCAGATATTAAGAGCAGCTTATTTCATTCAAGCTAAAATGGATGCACTTGGATATGACAATTATATAATAGGTCCAATTTGTTCAAGATCATTTTCAGAACATTACTACAACACACAAAAAGAAAAGCAAAACTATGGCGATAACTAAAAGAGAGAAAAGAGATTTGCATATATTAATGCATCAGCTACGAGTAAGAGTTGATAATCTTACTAAAGGCAGAGAACATAATCATAGTAGATCACTTCAATATATAGCTATGAGTGCTTATAGCTTAGAAAGAGCAGCAAGTAATTTAACAGTTGCTAACAACAGGCGTAACATTAAGAAAAGAAAGAAAAGAAATGAAAGATAAAGTATATCAGGTTACATTACATAATGTAAATAAAAAAATAAATACACTAGATCTACTACTTGTTACACCTGTTGATGTTTTCAATCTGTTACAGCATTTACCATTTTGGGAATTATTATATGAAAAAGGTGGTTATGAATCTATAACAGTAGCCACAATAGAAAATAATAATTTTCTTGAATGGCATATAAATGGAAGACCATTTGATTATTATTTAACGATTAAACATCGTTATGTTTTTAACGAAATAACACAAGATCAACTGCAATTAATAACAGATATGCTATAAAACTATGAAGCTAAGAATTAAAGAACAGATAGAAGATAATACAACACATACACTTTATATTAAAGATGATGCACAATATCTACCTAATATAGATGAGTGTGTTTTAGTTGAATATGAAGGTAAACATATCAAGTTAAAGATAACAGATATAACACTCAACTACATCAACAATACAATAACAGCAATAGGATATAGAATATCATGAACATCTTCTACTTATCAATACATCCACATACAGCGGCGCAACAATTACATGATAAGCATGTAGTTAAGATGATACTGGAGTCGGCGCAAATGCTTTCCACTTACTATCATTACATGAAACAAGATATTCCGCTTTATCTACAAAAGCAACTATGCAAACCTACACATCAGAATCATCCATGTAATAAATGGTTACGATCTAGTGAATGGAATGTCCTCTGGCTGCTAGAACATGCAAAAGAACTATTAGCTCTTTATACTGTTATCTATAGAAAGATACATAAGATGGATCATCTGATACATATATTAGATAGGGAGATTAATATGAACAGGTTTAATGTAATTAACATAATTAAAGAGCATGATGCACCACCTCAATGTATGCCAGTGGAGTATCAAATAATACATAATGAATCTTATACACCTCATGCAGCAACAATAACAGCTTATCGTAATTATTATCTCCACGAAAAACTACAAACATGGTATCCATCAAAGAATAAGTGGATAGCTAATAAATGGACCGGCGCATTTGGTGAAGATAGAACGCCACAATTCGTGAAGGATTTTCTCACAACTACTAGACTCGGATAAAGACAACAACAACTAAAACAACAAATAGAAAAGATAAAACATTATGATCATTAAACACAGATTAGGAACAGGTGTAGATAGTGAAAGAAATGAAAAGCTAGTGAAAGGGCAGCCCCGAACTCATCATCTACAGAACATCATATCTAAATACGGCACGGTGTTCACAGTAAGTAGGATTAAATTCCCGCTCTCATCTACAAAAGGTTATCGTGTTCAGTCTCCTACTGGTATTCTTTATACATGCTCTTGTTTAAAAGAAATGAAAGCATATATTAATAGAGGTGATAAGACAGTTGTAGAGGGCGGCGATTTATCTGTAGATAATTAAAAAATAATATCTATGGCACGCTTCCTGCTTACTATTATGGTATGCCCACTGTGTATGTCAACGGTAAGTGGGAAGTTAAATAATAACAAATAGAATAAAGAGGATAATAATAATTATGTCAGATCAACAAACACAAGCAGAACCAAAACGTGTAGCAGGAGAGAACAACGATTCATTTGAATTGTTTGAGTTCAGTAAAGAATCAAAGAACGCTGGTTTCAAATACTGGTTTCGTTCCTTCAATTGCGACACTGATGAACAAGCTGAAGCATCACTTGAAACAATTGTTGAACAGTATGGATCAACACGGGTCGTCCAGATCATTAACAGTTCGCTGAAAGCAGCTACTTCACGCAAATGCGTATCACTTATTCCTGAGTCTGATGCAGCAAAAGCTGAAGCACTTCAAGCTACTGGCGGTGTTCTTGTATCTAAGGATGATGCAGAGAAGTTTGTTCCTGGTGAACGTGAAGCATCTATTCAGAAACTTGGCCGTGAATTGCAGAAAGCAATGGCTGAAGGTCGTCTTGCTGATGCACAGAAGATCATGGCAGAACTTAACGAACGTGTTAATGCTGCCGAAGAACGTCTTGATTCTGCTGAAGATGAAGGACAAGAAGAAGGTCTTTGATCTATCTATTGAAGGTAGGTTAAACTAACACAATGCGGCGGCTCCGAATATCTATTTTATTCCTTTTGTAGATACTAGGGGTCGCCGCTCCTGCTAAAAATATACATACACAGAACATACACACATGAAAGTAATATCTAAAAATCCATATGCTAATGGTAAGAATGCCATAGCTATGTATGATCTAATAAAAGATGTTGGTCAGTTTATACTTGATAGACCATTTACTAACATAGCTTTTAATACTGATGAGTTAATGATTTCGCCGAACACAATTCTATTTAAACTTCGCGGCGCGATTACTTACTACAAACAATTCTTTCCTCACATCACATCGGATAACATTGAATTGGCTCAACATATTACTAATGACTTTAAGATATTTGTAGCTAAGGTAACAAGCCTAATGCGTATAGATCAAGAAGGACGACAGGCTTATCTTAAATACAAACAAACGGTAACAAATCAAATACCAGTAAATAAAATTGAGTCTGTTACTTTAGTTGATGTTGGTAACTGTTATAGATTCAGTGACTACTTCAACAAATATCCGACCCGCAACTTATCTTCTATTCCGAAATTACCTACACTTCGAGAGTTTCTATATCTAGGTAAGATGGAAGATAGAGAAGAACTTCTAGCCACTGAAGAAACACAACAGCCATCAACTGTCATTGATATACCTAGCTGGTATAAGCAAGTCAAAGAAGGTAAGAAGCCCGCCGACTTTGTAACAGATAGTCTCGACACTTTAAGTGATAACTTACTTCAAGAACTTGGTCAGTTAAATGCTGAAGGTGTTATTAAGTTTGAATATAACGAAGATGGATCAGTTGTTTTTAAAGCCTTATGACCTTTGAAGAATTACTACAATCAGATGTTGGTGAACTTGAGAAGCTAACAGATGAAGAACTTGATGCTATACTTGATCCGGTGTTAAAGCAATGCCCGCCCGTTGAATTAGTAGCTTACATGGCCGATGAAGAAAAGAAGAAAGCGGCGAAGAAAGCAGTAACTAAGTCGAAGAAAGATCAAGAGAAGAAAGCATCACTAGCTATGCAGCAAGCAGAGTTAGCTAAGGCAATGGAAATGTTTGAAAAGATGGTAGGGAAATAAAAAGCTATGACACCAAAACGTTTAATGATAGATGTATCTCTTATCAAGAATAGTAATTGTTTAAGAGAAGTAAATTACTCACACAATCATGGCTTCACATCTAAGCATGGAACATATAAGATGGAGTATGGTAGTGCTGGACATGAGTATATGAAGATATGGTATTCAAATGTTTTAACAGCAGAGAATCCATATGAGTATCATCAGCAAGGACTATCAGCAGCTATGGCTAAGTATGTAGATTGTGAAGTTCCTGAAGATGACTTCCGCCAGCTTGATCATCTACTGATGGTGTTGCAGATGTATAATGCTTATGTCTCAAATCTAGGTGATGGTGATTTTAAACCAGCAGTAAATGAAAATGGTGAGGCATTAGTTGAACTTCCATTTGCTTTACCTTATGGTAAGACACCAAAGAAAGGAATAGAAGTTATTATCTGTGGAACCACAGATATGATCATTGAATATAATGGGCGGCTCGGTTTTGTAGATCATAAGATAACAGCACTATGGGGTGAAGATCAATTCCTTCGTTCTTTCATACTATCCCCGCAACTATTCTTCTACGCCAAGGTTATTAAGAAACTGATGAATCTTAACTACTACCCCACGGCGTTTATTAACGGTATCTTTCTAAAGAAAGGAACACAGAAAGAACCTTATCGGGTATGTTCCATTAAAAGATCAGAGCCTATTGAAATATCTCCGATGCTTGCTAAAGAATTCAACACATTCTTTGATGAGAAGATAGCAGCAATAATGAAAGCAGTTGATGATGAATACTACCCGCCGAACTTTAATTGTTGCACGAAGATATACGGGCAATGTTCATTTACTAAAGCATGTCAGTTAGAATTTGATGAAGATAGGGTTGATGTGCTTAAATCAACAATGAAACAAAGAGAATACAATCCATTGAATTGGAGTAAATAGAAAAAAGATATGGACCTAATACTTCCAACAGACGAGAACTATAAGTGGCCCAAAATCTGGTTAGTAGGTGGATCAGGTTATGGTAAATCAACAGCACTTGAGACACTGCCTAAAGAGCGGACAACTATATTCAATGTAGACGACAAAGAACTTCCATTCAATGATAGAGGTTTTGAAGTTATCAATATTAATACATCAGGTAAATTAACTGAGGAGTTGATGAAGGTAAGGGAAGATAGAGATATATATGTTATTGATTCCTTCTCATACTACAGTGAATACAGTATTGAGTTCTACCAGAAACAAAAGACAGGCTATGATATATACAAAGAATATATCTCCTCAATTCTAAGGTTTTGCAATAACATCAAGAAGCTAAAGAAGAATGTAATCATCACAGCCATTGATGATATAGTAGACTTCAATTTACCTAACGGGTCAAGCATTAGTAAGAGATGTATCTGGACAAGAGGGCGCGAACTAAGAGGTGGAAAACTTGAGCCGCGATTTACTACTATTCTTTGGGCTGATATAGTAAAGGGTAAGCATATCTTCCATACTAAAGGTGATGGAACATCTACATGTAAAGCACCTAAAGGTATGTTTACGAATGACACAATACCTAATGATGCTCGGTTAGTTCTTGATAAGTTCCATGCTTTCTATGGGCAGAAATACTAGCACATGAGTATCAAAGAACATCACGATTGGATTCAATTAATCAATGGACCATTTGATGGTTTGATTGTTCACAGTGATAATCTACCACTACCTGCAATAACATTAGGCAGAGCTAATGGAGAAGGTAAGATTGAATACCATACATATGTAATCAATAGCGAAAAAGAATTTATTCATGACTACGTAGTTGTGGAATAAGAAACAAGAAAAAAAGATATGGACACACAAAACATGACATTGTCTCCTGTTTATGAGACAAAGCAATTCAGAGTCAGTCTTGATAAAGTTCTTCAAGATATTAAAGAACCAACATCAGATCGCACCTCACGTGAAAGATCATTGGCAATTACTAAAATCCAAGAAGCTATTATGTGGCTTGGTATGGATTTAAAAGCAATGCGAGAAGAAGGACTAGAAGGATGTGAGAATCCTTATCCATCAAGTTATGATCCTTCATCTAAGACAATTGAACCAACAGCTGATAATTTAAAACTCTAACAATAGAGTTTAAAAGAGAAACAAGAAAACAATAACAATAAAAACACATATAATATATTATGAGTGATACAGTAGCAGAACTAAAGGTAATCCCTAAACGTAAATACTCCGCCAAGATTGTCGGATACTCGGCAAAACCATCAGCTAAAGGTAAGCAGATGATGACGCTTGATTGTGAACTAGCTGACAACTCTCCATTCCAGTATGAAGTCGATGGAGAAGATGTAACCATTGATGTTAATGGTCGTCAGTTCAGAACTTATCTGACACTTGAAGGTAAAGCACTGCCGATTGCGGAGCGACAACTTGCAGCTATTCATCATGTGAATGGTAAAGATGCGCCGAACATGGATGCTATTATTTCCAATCTCGATGATTTGGAAGAAGTATATGTTGGATGCAAACTCAATGTGACAATCAGTGGGCGGCAAGTTCCTGTATTAGATGAAGTCACGAAAGAAGTAGTTACCGATTCTTTTGGTAATGAATGTGTGAAGTTCCAAATGGGCAACGCAGACATCATCTAAATTATTTAAGGCAAGGGTGTTAACATCTGATCTTTTTAGCTATCATTCTGTTTTAACTGTTGGATACAGTGTTGTAAATAGAAAAGAAAAGTGATAGCAATTAGTAGGTTAGCACCCTTGCTTTTTTAGTTTTTAGTAGAAAGAAAATACATATGATATACAGTGATGCTATAGCAGGAATGTTAAATGTTTTGGACTTTGTTCCGAAGCAATTACAGTTTGAAGTTCTATCAGGTAAGATTTCAGTATCTCCATACTATCAATCAGCTCTTGAATATGGAATGAACTTCGGTTATCTACGTGCAAAGAATTACCCTTATGAAAGATACCATTTACATCAAGCATATACAGGTAACTTCACCACACCTACCATCTATTTTCCCGCCGGAACTTTTGTATTTGATCGAACATTAAATATACCTCGGGCCAAAATTGTAGGGGCAGGTAAGCATTATACCATCTTCCACTTTCCCGCGAAAGAAGTAGTTAATCAAACTAACTACAGCGAGATGAAACACAATCTAACTCCTGAAGGTCAGTATGTGTTAATTAACTTTGAGTCACAGTTTCAGTATCGTGACATTCTAATCAAACCTAAAGCTCAAGGAATTGAAGATGTTACAATAGCTCTCCTTACTAAAGGAGAAAACACAACAGGTAAGAAATATCTACCAATCTGTATTGAAGATCAAACAACTGAACTAACTATCAGAGGTTGTAACATTCAAGTTATTCCACGTGGTTATGCTGACTCACTTATATCAATTAACTATGGTGAGTTCATTCGCTTTCAAGATAGTCGCGCCGAATATGTTAATAGATACTCGCACGCTTGGTATGAATCAAAGAATCGTGATGTAACTTCTAACTGGCAGATAGATCCAATCATTGAAGGTAATCTATTTGAAGGCGGTGAAGTTGCTCAAGTTATTATGAGCGGACACAACATCAGATTCCAGAACAATCAACAATACTACACATCATGTCCATTCATGTTTATGAATGTTATTCAATCACACATTTCTGGCAACAGTATCTATCCTTACTTACCCGATAGTGGTGAGCATGTGCTAGGTGTTAAAGAACAGATGGGTGGTTTTCTATGGGGAAGTAACAACATCATCTGCAATAACTACAAAGGTTTATCACATCCACATATGATCATTGATGAGCAGAACTTGCCTGGATCTAATGATAACCTAACAGGTAAGTCAGTGACCTCATCTAACTGGCCATTAACATATACAGACAAAAACAATCAGCCCGCTTTTATTAAAGCATGGCCGAGCCGCTTCAGGTTTAAATGATATGAAACAAAATGTTATAGGTCTGTTATTATTTGGTTTGCTGACAGCTTTCATTGTTTACATGTTCGGTAAAGCAATAAATGAAAAAGATAACAAACCAGTTAAGTTCAATCAGTTAGAAGGACTGAAACATGATGCACTTACACTTAATTACAGGGGTCATGAATACACATTGTTTATGTTAAACGGTAAAGTATTATCACCTGTTCATGATGCTGCATGTGTTAAATGTAATGGGCTAATAGTAGAAGGAGAGTGAGATGAGTAAAAGAAACAACGAGATATTTGATGGAGATAACATCTATGACTTCGGTAGAGAAGTCACAAAAGGTTTCATTTATTTTGCTTGTAAGAAACCTGAGCGCCAGCCCCTATTAGTAGATATGAGGCGAGGATTAAATAATGCACATAAGAAAGACTTTGAACGCATGGTCAAAAATGCACGTCAACAAATAGCATACGAAAGAAAACAAGGAAAAGCATGAAATCAATAGCGACACTGCGAGAAGAAAACAAAAACAAGCGAGCACTTGTTACAGGGTTTCCTGGACAAGATGCTACATACATGGCGACACTGTTATCTTTTTTAGGATATGGAGATATTATACTCATAGCAAGAAGGAGGACACAGTTAACTGATGCTAGATATGCTATGCTATATGCAGCTGATAAAGGTTTAAATACTTCTGTTAAATTATGTGACCTATCAGTTAGTAAAGAAGAAGTAAGTAGACTAATCTTTGCAACAAAACCTGACGAGATATATCACTTCGCCGCGCGTTCTCATGTAGGTGATTCCTTTAAACGAGTTGCTGAAATGTCTGAGAACAACATTCGCGCCACTCAGAATCTACTGGATGCAATAGATGAACGTGTCAAGTTCTATCATGCTGGGACAAGTGAGATGATAGGTAATGGAAGTTACTATATGTTCTGGCCTAACAGTCCATATGCTATCGCTAAGTTATATTGCCACCAATTAGTTAATCATTATAAAAAGGCAATGAACTATCAGACATTATCAGTTGTAACTCATAACCATGACTCACCACTAAGGGGTAAGAACTTTCTCATACCTTCTCTAATGGAAAGGATGGATATAGCTAAACAGCTAGGTAAGGATGAGATTAAAGTAGGTAACTTATCTACAGAAAGGGACTACTCATATGCGGGCGACATTGTAATAGATATTTGGTGGTTGATGCAGATGGAGGAGCAGTGGGAAGAATCAATTGAATTAGGCTCAGGTGTTAGTATCAGCGGCGAAACTATATTTAAGAAGCTGTGTGAAGAAGATTATTTCGGAATATCTTTTAATTCTAAATATAATGGCTCATACACTAGGCCTACGGATGTGTTTAAACTTGAAGCAAATAAAGAAAGAACTTATCGCAAAGGTCATAGAAGGATGGACTTCGCAGAACTTCTTGATCATATGTTTAAGCTAAGAAACACCACTGAAAAAGAAGCTATTAGTTTTTATATTAATTACTTGAATGAAGTATTCAGTAATTATGAAGATACAACAACAGAAACAGTAGAACAGATAGAGGAATAAATATGGATAATGTATTAGGAGAGATGGTAGAGGATACACGGAAGATTACTAATAGGTTGAAGTCTATTCGTGATGAGAGTGATTATATTCAAGAAGCCTTGGATAAAGAAGGTATCAGATGTCTTGGTGGATTCTTAAATAAAAATTCATTGAACATTACTTTCTCATGTAATGAAGGCTTGATCTTTATTTCATATGAGGAAGATGGTAATGTTAAAAGTCAGTTATCGCTTCGTGATATATCAGGACCATTTGAATCAGGAACAAATCTTGATGAAGGTGTTGTAGAAATTAAACCTACAGATGAACAGACAACAATTAGTGTTGTAGCTGTCCGCCTACTTGAGTTGATGAAACTAGGTGTTGATATTCAAATGCTTGAAACAGTATTTGAAACACGCTTCATTGATCTAAGGAAATAATATCCCCAACCAAACCAGAACCAGTTACACTTGGATAGTGTAGCAACAAGGTGGGCGGCGCATACCTTGGTAGTAGATAAGTCCCGCATATTTATCTACATCTAAATCACGCCGATTAAACTTTAAGAAGAAAGAAAATCCATGAGTGTTGATAAATTTGAACCATTAGATTCCATAGACGAGATGCCTTTCGGAAAACATAAAGGAACACCAATGTCAGAAGTTCCATTAAATTATCTTAACTGGTTATGGAATGATGGAGGTGTTAGAAAGAACCAAAGATTTCAAGAAGAAGATTACCACAACTTTCCTCCGTTTCTTCGTAATGGTTATAGAGTAATGCGTTATATACAAGATAACATGGCTGACTTAAAAGACGAAGATCCAACATTAGAATGGGAGTGATATGCTAAAGTATGCCGAGTTTAACACTGCTGATGGTTTTAAAGCTAACACTATGGTTGATGTTAGCATAGGAGAAACACCGCCAATGTTTATAGAAAGACTTATTTACACTCCACGAACACCAATTAATATAGATGATATACCAAGAATTGATGATATGCCTACAAGAACTTATGAATATTACGGGACACATATTGACCCAATAACAGAACGTGAGACATTAATTTATAAAGAGGATTTTAAAACATGAAAATAATTGCAATAACAGGTAAAGCACAGACAGGTAAAGGTGCAGTGTCAGAAATACTAGCTTATCATTTAAGAATGAATGGAAAGAAAGTGATAGTTGTTCCTACTTATCTTTCTATTTTGGATGAGCTATTTTATGATTATTTAAATTATAATGTAGAATACAGTCAGTATTTTTTCAATAAGGAATCAATAAGAGAAAAGTTGCAAGAAATTGGTGATGTTATGAATGACTGGAGTTCAGTTTTAAAAGAGACCTTAAAAACCATTGTAGCATATGAAGAATGTCTTGACTTCGATTATATCATACTAGATAGCTGGAGGTCTACTGATGAATTTTGTAATCTTAATAGTTATTGTGATGATAATAATTTCTCTGTTCCTCACCTCATCCAAGTAATAAGTGATAGGGATGGAATAAAAGGATCAGGACTAGAGCATCATAAGAGTGAAGGTGATGTAACAGACTGGCCCGAAGCCCTTGTATCTACTGTGACCAATAACAAATCCACTAGCTATGCCGAGCTTAGTATGAAGATAGAACATCTAACCCAGACACATGTGATATGAAACGCCGACAATTTATTAAGAAGCTAGGTGCTATTACAATGTTTGGGGCAGTTGGTAAGTTAACGGGTGATTCACAATCCTATTTTAAACCTAATCCAGATTATGTAGATGCACCATATAGCTGGACGCATATACAAATTCTACCTCCTGATGATTTTTTATTGATGATAGATGATGTAAATGAAATACCACCTGAACTAATCTTTAAACATACACAACCAAATGAATCCCAAAAACCTACATCACCAACAAGCAGTCTTTGACTACAGCGGCGTCACATTTGTAGTAGATAAGCCGTCGCGCCATGATATAGTTAAGTTGATAGCAGGGTTCGCCGAAGATGTTGTTCTTAAGCCTGCACTATCATATGATGGTAAGAAAAGAACTAGACTCACATTTGATTTCAGATCCTTACCTTATCATCAAAAAGAACTGCAATCATTTCCTTCAGGAACTAAAGTAGTTTTGCTTTGTGGTCCAGCATCACATCGGGCCATCTCTCCAGTAGGTAAAGAGCTTAAACTAAATGAGGCGCGCGGCAACATCTACATACAAGATGACATAGTATTTATTTCTACATACTATCCGCAAGATTGTTTAGATTTTAAAGACTATGAAGGAACACATACTCAAGATAAAGAAGATGCTTCGGACGTGGGTAAAGAGAAGGATCATTCACCAACACGGCGGCCTAATTGGAAATACTGGTTCACACAAGATGTGCAGAAAGCTATCAGACTCGCTTCAGGAAAGGTCAAAGAAGAAGATATTTATGCAGTGAGTAGAAGGTTTAATGTAGAAGTTCAGCCTTCGATGGAAGAATTATCTGCTGCCATAGAGAAACAAGAAGCAGGTGGTGAGGTTTGTTTAGACATCGAGACTGGCCCGAACTATTGTATCACATGCATCGGTATCTATTTCTCCACATCACATAAGCTATATGTAGTCCCGCTCATTGACCATCAACAAGAATTATGTTATGACAGGAAATTTATTGTTCAATTTTTTAGACTCTTGCAAAGGCTTTTTAATAGAAGGGACCAAGTTTTTATCCTTCATAATGGTAGCTTTGATTTACTTATCCTTGCTTGGCGTTATCGCATTGTTCCTCCAGTTAATATCTATGATACTATGGTGTGTCAACATAGGCTCGAACCTGAAACGGAAAAGAGCCTAGGACATTGTATTAGTTTGTATCTATATGAGGCATGTCATAAACAGGATGGATTATTCTCCCCTAAGTCATATGCACAGCTTCTACAACTATGGGAATACAATGGCAAAGATGTGGCCACGACTTATCTTATCTATAAGAAACAAATGGAGATATTGAATGGTGATGCAGAGTTAAAAGAAAGTTGCCGCGTCGCCAATACACTTATTCGGCCCTATCTTCTGCAATCATTAATGGGCATTAAGATAGATGTTGAAAGATTAAATAAAGAGACAGAAGAACTTGAAAGATATGACAGACAGTTAAAGAGAATACTGCATAAACTTGTCGGCTATCCAATTAATCCGGCCAGCCCAACTCAAGTAGCAAACTATATCTACAAGTGGAAGAAGATAAAAGAGCCGAAGAAAGATAAGACAAACTCCACCACACTCTATCGCCTATTGCTCAGTAATAACATACCAGCAATTAAAGTTATATTAAAGATCAGAGAGATAGAGAAAGAGATCGGCTATAATCATTTCTCAATGTGGGGCAAAGACCTGAATAGATTTACTAACTCACCTGTAATTACAGGAACTAAATCATTTCGCTTAGCATCTCGTCAGTTACTAGGAACATGGGGTGGTAATATCCAGAATAGAAAGAAGAAGCAGCGAAAGATAATGATACCTGATGATGGTAAAGTATTTGTTCAGACAGATCAATCAGGTGCTGAAGCTGTAGTGATGGCGTATATATGTCCTCCTGGTAGACTAAGAGAGCTTGTAGAAGTAGGTATTAAAGCTCATGTTTACATAGGACTTCATATGTTTCCAGATAAGTATGCAGAGATATGGGGAATAAGTGAACAACAGTTTCGGGCCGAGTTCACTGAAAGACCTATTGCAGAACTTCCACATCATAAAGACTGGAAACAGCTTGACACACTTATTAAATCTACAGACAAGTGGGAAGCTAATAAAAGATACTACTTCATGCAAAAGGGTGTAGTTCATGCTAGTAACTATGATATGGGGCCAACAACATTTCGGCTCAACATTATTAAAAGAACTGAGGGGCAAGTTAATCTGTCAGCGGGCGATAGCAAAAACTTCTTGGGTGTATTTCATTCTACCTTCTCAGAAGTCAGAAGATACCATGCAGATATTAAGAACCAGCTCTATAGAAATAGGGAGTTAAGAAATCTCTACGGAGATAGGCGTGTGTTTCACAGATTAATTAATGACACCTATTGCAAAGATGCTTATAGTTGGATACCTCAAAGCACCGTTGGCATGTTAACTAATCGCGCCGTCGTTAAGATGCAGCAAGCTATTGATAATAAAGAATACAGTTGGTTAGATGGTGTTGATATTATTAATAATGTGCATGACTCTATGTGCAGTCAAGCGCCGAAAGAAGTAGCTATTAAAGTTGCGGAGCTACAAGAACAATATATGTCACAACATTTCAAAACTAGATATGGTGAATTTACAATGGCGAGTGAAAGTGAAATAGGAGATAACTGGGGGACAATGAATGACAAACAAGATTGGATTAAAGAAAATGAAAACAGCTAAAGTATCAGATAGAATAGAGCTACATGGAACAATGAAAGAGTCTGTAGTTAATATAAAGATGGAGGATAAAGATCGGACAAGTTTAATACAGATAGACAGGTATGAAGCAATTGATCTTATCAAAGAACTTAAAGATTGGTTCGGCATTAAAGAGGAAACACAATCATGAAACCACTAGGTGATTTAGCCTTTTACTTAAAGGCATTGTTAAACGGTAAGGCTGTAGCATGGGATGCTAAGTCTAATGAAGGCCGATTAAGAAAAGAGTTTTGGAAAGCATATCAAAACAACACTCTTGCTTCACAACTCGGCTCATTACTTGAAGATTGGTATGCTCCTTCTACATCTCAAGAGGTCAAACTACTAATGGGAATAGCACAAAGTATTCTTGAAGATGATACAATTGATACGGATAAGAAAATACTTGAGCAGCTTGTGACAGATATTGAACAACAAATAGAACCATTGATATGAAATCAGCTATATTAATAACAGCATACAATAGAGT